>Ga0181538_10005441_pt1 | contig 11434 bp, 4 predicted proteins | sample PEATcosm2014_Bin_40_FD_119773 | JGI IMG/M metagenome (GOLD analysis project Ga0181538, IMG submission 119773) | Peatland microbial communities from MTU Mesocosm Facility, Houghton, MI, USA - PEATcosm2014_Bin23_30_metaG | ecosystem: Environmental > Terrestrial > Soil > Wetlands > Peat | place...
AGTCTTTGGGCAGAGACCTACGACCGTCCGTTCACGCCAGAAGAGACGCTCGATGTGCTCGACGATGTCGTGCCGCGCATCGTGGCCACGGTCGGAGACGCACAGGGCATTCTGGCCCACAGCGTGACCGAGGCGCTTCGCAATCGCGATCCGGAATCGCTCACACCCTACGAGGCGCTGCTGCGCAGCTTCGGATTTCATCAGCACGTGAGCGAGGCCGAACACCTGGCGGGAATTACGGCACTGGAGAGCGCCGTGAAGAAAGCTCCAGAACACGCCGATTGCTGGGCGATGCTCTCGTGGCTCTATCGCGCCGAATACACGCATGGATATCACTCACGGCCCGATTCGATGGATCGCTCGCTGACCGCGGCGCGACGTGCCGTGAACCTTGCGCCTGCCAGTCAGTTGGCGCACGCCGCGTTGGCGTCAGCCCATTTCTTCCGTGGAGAACTGGGCGAGTTTCGCGCTGCGGCCGAGCGTGCCCTGGCTCTCAACCGCATGCAGGGATACACCACGGCTTTTCTTGGGCTGCACTTCGCCTATTCCGGGAACTGGGAACGCGGTTGCGCGCTGGCGGAACGTGCGACGGAACTCAATCCCAATCATCCCGGATGGTACTGGCTGCCGCTGGTCATCGATGCGTATCGCCAGCATGACGGAGAGCGGGCGCTGCAGCATGCGCTCAAAATCAACATGCCCGGCCTGTGGACGGCGCAAGTCGCGCTCACGGTCGTGAACAGCCAGCTTGGAAAGATGGATCAGGCACGCAATGCGCTGCGTGCGTTGTTGGCTGGCCGTCCTGATTTTGCGGCGCGTGCGCGGGAAGACCTCAGCATCTGGTGGCAGCCGGAGATGGTGGAACAGATGCTCGGCGATCTGGGCAAGGCCGGGTTGACTCCATCGGGAGCTGCGGCGTCTCCGCGGACGTCATCCGTCACGGTTCCAGCGCACACGGCGTCGGGAGAAAGCCGAACCGACGAAGGCTTCTGGGTGGCGGTGCTGTCGTTTAAGTGCGCGGGCGCAAGCGCAGAGCTGAAAGCGCTGGCGGATGGGCTGTCGGAGGAAGTCATCACCGGACTGTCGCGCTTCTCCTATCTGCGAGTGATCGCGCGCGGCTCGACGACCAAATACTCGAGTGAGTCCGGCGACATTCGCGCCATCGGCAAGGAGCTCGGAGCGCGCTATGTGATGGAAGGCAGCATCCGTCAGGCGGGATCGAAACTGCGTCTGGCCGTGCAGTTGGTGGATGCAACGACCGGGGCACATCTCTGGGCAGAGACTTACGAGCGCGTTTTCAATGCCGACGCAGTGTTCGAACTACAGGATGATCTTGTCCCGCGCATCGTTTCGACCGTTGCCGATATGAACGGCGCGTTGCCGCGCAGCATGGGTGAAGCGGTGCGCAACAAGGCTCCAGAACAACTAAGTTCTTACGAAGCAGTGCTGCGCAGCTTCGCCTACTTTGAACGCTACACTCCCGAAGAATTGTCTGCTTCGCGGTCCGGATTGGAAGCAGCTGTGCGCAAAGCTCCGGACTACGCCGATGCCTGGGCGATGCTCTCATACCTGTGCGCCCAGGACTACATCCATGGGTATGAGCTGCAGGCGGATGCATTGACGACCGCTGTCTCTGCCGCACGGCGGGCGGTCGCACTGGGCCCGTCCAATCATCTGGCTTACTTCAGTTTGGCCCAGTCCCTTTGGTGCCAGAAGGACTTCGATTCGCTCCGTGACGCCGCCGAGCGATGCGTTGCGCTCAACCCGATGGACGGCAACTCAGTTGCCCTACTCGGCGAATACCTGACTTACATCGGCAGCGCGGAGCACGGCATGCAACTGGCCGAGCGCGCAAAACAGCTTAACCCGAATCATCCGGGCTCCTACTGGTTCGCGGATTTCTACCAAGCGTTCTCTCAAGGCGAGTACCGCGGCGCGCTGGCTTTCGCGCTGAAAGCCAAGCTGCGGGGCAATCCGCTGGCGCCGATGTTTGTCGCAGCCGCGTGCGGTCAGGCTGGCGACGCGGAAGGCGGAGCAAAGGCAGTTAGCGAGTTGGTGAAATTCCGCCCCGAACTTCCGGCTTTGATGCCCAAGCAAGTTGCAAAGGTTTGGAATCCGGAGTACGGTGAGCGCTTCCTGGACGGGTTGCGCAAGGCGGGGATGGCGATTCCGCAAGGCCGGGTAACTGCGGGCCAGAAGAGTCCAACTCAACCGACCTCTTCGACGTTGCGTACCAGGGCTGTCGCCGATTCGGGCGGCACACGCTCCGCCTCACGAGAAGACGAAGGCTTCTGGGTCGCTGTGCTGCCGTTCAAGTACGCGGGCGCGAGCGCCGAGCTGAAAGCCGTGGCCGATGGCCTGTCCGAGGAAGTCATCACCGGCCTCTCGCGCTTTTCGTATCTCCGCGTGATCGCGCGAGGCTCGACGGCGAAGTATTCGAGCGAGTCGGGGGATGTGCGCACCATTGGCAAAGAACTCGGTGCGCGCTACGTGATGGAAGGCAGCCTGCGGCAGGCGGGATCGAAGCTGCGCCTCGCCGTGCAACTCGTGGATGCGGTCTCAGGCGCTCACCTCTGGGCCGAGAACTATGAGCGCGCCTTCAGCCCCGAGGCGGTATTCGAGTTACAGGACGACTTGGTTCCGCGGATCGTTTCGACGGCCGCTGATATGAACGGAGTCCTGACCCGCGACATGAGCGAAGCGGTGCGCGGTCGTGCTCCCGAACAGTTGAGCCCCTACGAGGCAGTGTTGCGCAGCTTCGGCTACTTGCAGCGGGTTACCCCCGAAGAGCTTGCCACTTCGCTGGCTGGTCTGGAGCAGGCGGTGGAGAAGGCGCCAAACTATGCCGATGCGTGGGCTATGCTGGCGTACTTGTGCGTCCAAGACTACGCGCAAGGAGTCAACCTTCAGGCGGATGCCTTGACAAGCGGGCTAATCGCCGCGCGGCGGGCCGTTGAGGCGTCGCCGTCCAATCCTCTGGCGTACGTCAGTCTTGCCCAAGTGCTCTTCTTCCACAAGGAATTTCAGAGCTTCCGGAATGCAGCCGAGCGGGCTGTTGTACTCAACCCCATGGACGGGAACTCCATCGCCTTTCTGGGCGAGTTGCTGACTTATGCCGGCGACCGGGAACGCGGACTCGCGCTGGCGGGGAGCGCCAAGCAGCTCAATCCCAATCATCCCGGATGGTACTGGTACGCCAACTTCTACAACGCGTATCGCCAGGGCGACTATAGCGGGGCACGCGATTTCGCCCTGAAGATCAATCTGCCCGGACAATGGGCTTCCCACGCAATGCTAGCCGCCGCGTGCGGCCAGCTCGGGGAACGGGAGGCTGCCGCGAAGGCAATACGTGATCTCCTGCATCTGCGGCCCAACCTTGGGCAGACCGTGCGCCAGGAATTCAAGAAATGGTGGGATCCCGAGTACGTCGAGAGCGTGATTGACGGACTCCGCAAGGCGGGGCTGGAGATGGCCGATGATCCGGCGAAGCCTGCGCCTCCCGCTTCGAAGGCCAGCACCACCGATTCCGGCGCTGCACGTGCCGATGAAGGCTTCTGGGTTGCCGTGTTGCCGTTCAAATACGCAGGCGCGAGTGCAGAACTCAAAGCCCTCGCCGACGGCCTGTCTGAGGAAGTTATCACAGGCCTCTCTCGCTTTTCGTATCTGCGAGTGATCGCGCGGGGTTCTACTGCGAAGTATTCCAGCGAATCGGGCGACATGCGCGCCATCGGCAAAGAACTCGGCGCGCGTTATGTGATGGAAGGCAGCTTACGGCTGGCAGGATCCAAACTGCGGCTCGCCGTCCAACTCGTTGATGCAACAACCGGCACTCATCTTTGGGCGGAAACGTATGAGCGCGCGGTTCAACCCGAATCGGTTTTTGAGTTGCAGGATGACCTGGTCCCGCGGATCGTTGCGACCGTCGCCGACCGCCACGGTGTGCTAGCACACAGCATGAGCGAGGCGGTGCGAGCGAAGAATCCCACGCAGCTGACGCCTTACGAGGCGGTCTTGCTCAGTTTTGGTTATGCCGAGCGGCTCACGCCGGACGAGCAGGCCGCAGCGAAGGCCTGCCTCGAACGGTCGGTCGCGCAAGCTCCCGGTAACGCCGATGCGTGGGCGATGCTGGCCATGGTCTTTTGTGACGAATATTCGATTGGGCTCAAGCCGCATTTTTCACTTATGGATCAGGGGCTGGAAGCCGCAAAGCGAGCGATCAAGGCCGGGCCTTCCAACCATATGGCCTACAACAACCTGGCCTATGTCCATTTCCTGCGCCGGGAGTTTGGCCCTTGCAGACACGCCGCGGAGCGTGCGCTGGCGCTGAACCCTATGGACGGCAGCAATGTCTGGTTTGTGGGCTTGATGCTGGCCTATATGGGGGAATGGGTCCGCGGTTGTGCACTCGCCGAGCGAGCAATGGAGCTGAACCCCCATTATCCCGGGAAGTACCGCTATCCCCTCGTCTTCAACCTATACCGCAAGGGCGACTACAAAGGTGCGTTAAGCGAAGCGCTGCGGCTCAATATGCCCGACCTTTTTTACACGCCATTGATTGTGGCAGCGGCCGCCGGGCAACTCGGAGAAGAAGAAATCGCCGCGAAAGCCGTGCGCGACTTGCTGGCGTTGAGGCCAGACATGGCGGTGGATGTACGCGAGAATCTTGGAAAATGGTTTCAGCCGGAATTTGTGGAACATGTCGTCGAAGGTCTCGTCAAAGCGGGGCTGGAGATTCCGCCCGCTCAGGGCTCGACAGTCCAGCACGCTTCACCCGCAACGAGTGGGCTGATCAAGAAGCGCGAAAGCGGCGCCACGCGCGCCGACGAAGGCTTCTGGGTCGCCGTGCTGCCGTTCAAATCTACAGCCGCAAGCGCCGAACTGAAAGCCCTGGCTGACGGCTTGTCAGAAGAAGTCGTCACCGGGCTGTCCCGCTTCTCTTATCTCCGCGTGATCGCCCGCGGCTCGACCGCGAAATATTCCAGCCAGTCGGGAGACACACGCGCCATTGGTAAGGAACTCGGTGCGCGCTACGTGATGGAAGGCAGCATCCGTCATGCGGGAGCGAAGCTGCGTCTTGCCGTGCAACTCGTCGATGCAGTCTCCGGCGCTCATCTCTGGGCGGAGAACTACGAACGCATGTTCAGCCCGGAATCGGTTTTCGAACCGCAAGACGATCTCGTACCGCGCATCGTCTCGACGGTTGCCGATATGAATGGTGCGTTACCCCGCAGCATGGGCGCGGCGGTGCGCAGCGGAGATCCCGAGCAACTCACCCCCTACGAGGCGGTGCTGCGCAGTTTTGGCTACTTTGAACGAGTGACCCCGGAAGATCTGGCAGCCGCGCAGTCTGGATTGGAAGCGGCGGTACGCAAGGCGCCCGCTTATGGCGATGCATGGGCCATGCTGGCGCTGTTGCACGTGCAGGACTATGCACAGGGATTCGGCGTGCTTCCGGATGCGCTGGCCAGCGGAGCAAACGCGGCGCGACGGGCTGTCGCCGCAGCACCATCGAATCATCTGGCCCATTTCAGTCTGGCCCAGGCGCTGTTTTTCCAGAAGGAATTTCAGAGCTTCCGAAATGCGGCGGAACGGACTGTAGAACTGAATCCCATGGATGGGAACTCGCTGGCTTTACTCGCGGAGTTCTTCACATACTCCGGGGACGCGGAGCGCGGCCTGGCACTGGCGGATCGAGCCAAGCAACTCAATCCCAATCACCCCGGATGGTACTGGCACGTCAACTTCAACGATGCCTACCGCCGGGGCGATTACAGGGGCGCGTTAAGCCTCATCCTCAAAAGCAACATGACCGAGAACTGGGGCCGACACACGTTAATGGCCGCCGCCTACGGGCAACTCGGCGAGCGCGAATCAGCCAGCAAGGCGCTGCAAGAGCTGCGTAGGCTGCGGCCGGACGTTGGCAAGACGATCCAGCGCGAGGCGGTGAAGTGGTTCGACGCCGAGCATGGTGCGCACCTGATGGAAGGACTCCGCAAGGCGGGGCTGGAGATTCCAGAAGATCCAGTCGACCCCGCGCGGCTTGCTTCGATTGCAACCACGACCGCCTCGTCTCGCGCCGACGAAGGGTTCTGGGTCGCCGTGCTGCCGTTCAGCGGGGCGAGCGGCGATGCGGTCCTTGAAGCTCTGGCCGACGGCTTGACCGAAGACGTCACCACGGGGCTTTCGCGATTTCCGTATCTTCAAGTCATCGCCCACAATTCGGCGATGGCGTACAAAGGCCGCGCAGCGGACATCCGCACAGTGGGCCGTGAACTGGGTGCGCGCTATGTGATCGAGGGGAGCATACGCAAAAGAGGCCGCGCCGTTCGCGTCAGCGCGCAACTGATGGATGCCGTCACGGGCACGCAGCTTTGGGCGGAGGCGTATGACCGCGAAATCATTGATCGCCAGAGCAGTGACGCGGGCACATTCCAGGTTCAGGACGACCTCACCGACCACATCGTGACCACCGTCGCGGACGGGTATGGAGTTCTGGTTCGCTCCATGGCCGCCCCCACGCGAGATCGAAAGGTGGAGGAACTCAGCGCGTCCGAACTTGTCTTGCGCCACTACGCGTTCATGCAACAGATCAATCCGCAGGAGCATGCCGTGCTCCGCGCCGGCCTGGAGCGGGCGCTCGAATGCGAGCCCAACCACGCCAACGCCTGGGCCTGTCTTTCGAACCTGTACCAGTTGGAGTATTTCGATCGGTTCAATCCACGGGAGAAACCGTTGGATCGCGCGCGAGATGCCGCCTGGCGGGCGGTTAAGATTGATCCGGCCTGCCAGATGGGCTGGAAAGAACTCGCGTCGGTGCAATTCTTGAGCCGCGATTTCACCGCTTTTCGCGAGACTGCAGAGCGGGCCATGTCGCTCAATCCGCGGGACGGCACCACCCTGGCTTGGATGGCGATCATGATTGCGTTCTCCGGCGATTGGGAGCGCGGCGTGGCTCTGACGCAAAGAGCGATTGAACTCAATCGACATCATCCCGGCTGGTATCACAACGTCGCCTTTCACCATCACTATCGCAAACGCGAATATGAAGCAGCCTTGCTAGCCGCCAAGAGGATCAACATGCCGGAGTTCCATTGGATGCATCTGATGACTGCGGCCTCGTGCGGCATGCTGGGGCGCCTTGAGGAAGCTCGCACGGCCATTGAGTCTCTGCGCAAGTACACCCCAATGTTTCTCGACCTTGAAAAGGTCCGTGAGGATATAGGGATGTGGGATCCGGACAAAGATGAGGTGGAACGGCTGCTGCAGGGATTGCAGAAGGCCGGCCTGAAGTATGGCTCGACAGATTCTGGGTCGACGGAGATCGAGCCCAAACTGAGAAGCGACCCTACTGCGCCTGCCAGGTGAAGCAACAGATTCCAGCAGCATGCGAGTTGATCACAAAGACTCCGGCGCGGCCCGCGCCGAGGAAAAGCTTCCGGGTCGCCGTGCTGCCATTCAAGTACACCAGAGGTAGTGCCGACCTCAAGGCCCTGAAGGGCTGACCGAGGAGATCGCTACCTGACTGTCCCGCTTTTCATACCCCCTATGATTGCCCGGGCGGTATTGGGCTCAATTCGCGCGATGTGACTTTGGATTTCCTCGAGTGTGTTGTCGGTCAAAATTTGGTTGGAGGTCATCGAATCGAATAACCACCATCGACACGAATTGTGGTACCCGTCACAAAATCCGAGGCTCGTGAAGCTAGATATACAGCAGTTCCAGCAATTTCCTCGGACTGTCCCCATCGACCGGCTGGAGTGCGCGAAAGAATTTCGTTGTTTAGAGGCATTGTTTTTACAGGGGCGGTCATGTCGGTCTCAATCCATCCTGGCGCAATCGCGTTGACTTGAATGTTGTACGGTGCAAGTTCAATCGCCATGGACTTCGTCAACTGGATGATTGCGCCTTTCGCTGCGCTGTACGAGGGGATCAGCCCAGATCCGAAGAAGGAGTACATACTGCCAATATTGATAATCTTTCCTCCCTGATGACTCATCATCGATTGGGCGGCAAGCTTCGAGAGAAGGAAAACTGCATTGAGTTGAGTCTCGATCACATTGTCCCAATCCTCAGGCTTCTCGTGCAAAATACCGCCGCTCAGCGACACGTTACCGGCGTTATTGACCAGGATGCTGATGCTACCAAGTTCGCTCGCGACCCTGCTAAGCGCTGGCTCCAATGCGGCACGATGGGTTAGATCGATCTTCACCGCGATCGACGGAACGCCGATAGCCTTGAGTTCCGAGAGCACATGCTGGTTCTTCTCGTCATTTCGTCCAAAGATTGCGACGGAAGCACCAGCTTCGGCCAGACCAAGCGCAATGCCGCGACCAATCCCACCGTTACCGCCAGTCACCACAGCCACCCTGCCGGCTAGGTCAAAGAGCGCAGGTATCTTCAATCAACTTTCCTCATTTCAAGTTTCGGTAACGGAATCTGCTCTGGAAACCGGTTCTTAGTGAAGCACGAGCGGCCGCCCCCAGGGGAAGTCACTGAAGCTTATTGTAGTGGCCTTCCATAGACAAGTCTTTCGGCGTGCTTGCACAGCCTGCGTCAATCGGAGTGTGCGTCAAATTGCGAGTAAGAGTTGATTGTGCCGCTTTTCGGATGGCGAGTGCGGCCACACGAGAGCGATTCCTGTAATGCTGGATTCTGGGCGGTTGAGGGCAACTCTTCCCTAATCTTGTAAGGGAAGGGTTGCCGACAACCCGGCAACTGAATGTTTGCGTATCAGAAGCCCTTTATCGTTGCTGATGTTGCCAGCAGAGAAGCCGCGACGAGCGAATGCTTTGTCCGCCCATTATTTGCGCCCACGGGGAGCTCGATGCATAGCTTGCCGCTGCTCTGCGGTAGCAAGGCTCAGGCCGAGAAGCGTCTTTAGCCAGTCTTGCACCTCCTTACTCTGTGCCGCGGCTTCCCTCATCAGGGCCGGGATACGCGAACTCAAGTGTTCCAGATATTGCTCAAACTTCATATCAAAGGTTGTGACCGTCTTTGCCATCGAGAGGGTATTGTCGCCAATACGGCCTAGAATCTCTTTGACTCCTGGCGCCACCACTTCTATGTCGATGTCTCCCCGTCTTTTGGATAGAGCGGCCCGTACGAGACCCAGAGCACGAACATCTGTAGGAGGAAAGGAATAGCCGACGATTACGATCCTATCTGCAGTCTGCAGATTTTCTGCCGCCTGTTTCCAGAGTGAACCAATCGTTGAGGCGTACATCTCATATTTCTTCTGTCGAACTGGCGTGATGAGCAACGGAGAAGACGGTACGCCCGGATCTGACGATTCTGCAAATGGCGAAAACAGCCTGAGCGTGTGTGAGACGAAAACCCTTCCTGGACCGGCCGAGATCTCAGCTCGGTTAAAGAGCCTGCCCGGAATGTTCGGAGGATAGTAGCCATAGCAGGTGGGTGCATAGCCGCCCCTCCATCGGCCATGATGCGTCGGGTACGGAAGACTTGAGTGCCAATATAAGAAAACGCGGTCCGACTCAGGCACGATGGAAACGTACTTCAAGCTTTGGAAATTGACACCCAGATAAGGGACGAGCCAGTTCACAGAGCCATGAAGTTTCAGCAGCTTCCAATTCGTCTTGTACTGTGGTTTTCCTGAGATCTTTTTCTTCCAAGTTCCCTCTAACACCGATGCAAAACTGACTCCATAACCATCTTGGGGAGTCCATCCGCCGCTGTCAGTGAGTGCTCGATCGAGGAGGGTGCCCCAATTAAAAGTGATGAATGAATTGTTGGGTCCACAAGTCTCGAGCAGCATGTGATATAGAGAGGTAGACGCGCCGTTTTGCGATTCGTTCAACACGTTGGCAAAAATGAAATTCATGTTGTTAAAGACTGTTGCGTAGCTCCACACATCTCCGAAGTTCTCGGCTGATAGACGGCGCCCCTTTTTCTTCGCTTTGAACTCTTCCAATTTCAACTCGATCGACGTCATGAAATTCTCGATATTCTCATTCCAAGCTGCGACGCGATCGGGTGCGACTCCTCTGTAGTGTTCCAAGAAAGAGATGAGTGGGCCGATGTGGGCACCAAATCCCTGAGATGTAGGTAGTTGATTGAAGGCCTCGAAGAATCCGCTTGCCGGACTGGCGCGAAAACGGAGGTCTTGTCAAGGCTCGGTCTCCGCGTAGCCCAGAGCGTGGAGCAATCGGTTCGAGAAGCGGATATCGTTGTTGTTAGCGTCAGCGATTACAGTTCAACGCGACAGTTGTTGCGACAACCTGAAATTGAAACCGCCCTCCGCGGCAAGATCGTCGTGCAACTGAGCAGCGGGACGCCCAAAGAAGCCAGGGAAATGGACTCCTGGGCCCGCCGATGCGGAATATCGTATCTTGACGGCGCCATACTGGGCAGTCCGGACTGGATCGGAACACCAGCCTGCACGATCTTCTATTCCGGGCCGGAGGAAGTCTTCAACCGCGCGAAGCCGGTTCTGATGGTCTTTGGCGATAGGACGCTGTTCGTAGGACATGAGATCGGTCATGCCTCGGCATTCGATGTTGCTGTCCTCACCTTCGGCGTAAGTGCGATGTTGGGCTTTCTCCAAGGGCAGGTTGTTTGGGAGAGGGAAAACCTGCTCGCTGGAGAATTCAGCCCGAGTAACGGGCAACCCGAAAGTTGACTGTCGTAACCAGGCGTTTACACTCAAAACCCCCTTGGCCTGGGTCAATGAGTGCTATCGAGATTTAACGACACTTATCGTATCCATTTGGCGGTGGAGCGGATTTCCCGGAGCTAGCTCAATCTTCCCACCAGTGCAGCTTGCCTTCCGCTCTGCGCTTTTCCTTGTCTATAGCGTCGAGATCGGGCAGAGAGGAGAGCCATTTGTCGAAAACTTCGTCAAAGACAACGTCGGGCGCCTTGATCGGCCTTTGCTCGCAAGAGCTTGTGGGCACAAGAAAAGTCTGTATGCGCTTCCGGCCAACCGACTCCGAAGCGCTCTTTGAAACGAAATTCTGGATGCGATCGGCTCAACCGAGGCGCTGCACATGATGATCTCCAATCGTTCGGGAGCTGTGCACCCGGGCTCCAGCGGCACGATAATCCCCGGATTCGAAGCCCGAATCGTGGACGACAATAACTGTACGGTGGCGCAAGGGGAGACCGGCAATCTGCTGGTTAGAGCTGACTCTGTTTGTGCCTGTTACTGGAACCAGCACGAAAAGACTAAAGACACGATTGAAGGACATTGGATCCGAACCGGCGACAAGTATTGCCAGGATGAAGACGGATACTTCTGGTACGCCGGACGGTCCGATGACATGCTGAAGGTCAGCGGCATGTGGATCAGTCCAATCGAGATAGAAGGCGTCTTGATCGAGCATCCCGCGGTGCAAGAAGCCGCGGTCGTCGCCCGAGCAGACCAGGACGGGCTAACAAAGCCGGTCGCATGCATCGTGTTGCGCGATGGAGTTTC
>Ga0181538_10005446_pt1 | contig 11429 bp, 1 predicted proteins | sample PEATcosm2014_Bin_40_FD_119773 | JGI IMG/M metagenome (GOLD analysis project Ga0181538, IMG submission 119773) | Peatland microbial communities from MTU Mesocosm Facility, Houghton, MI, USA - PEATcosm2014_Bin23_30_metaG | ecosystem: Environmental > Terrestrial > Soil > Wetlands > Peat | place...
AATATATGATCAATTAATCATGTTACACCAACAACAAGTGTGGCTGAATTTAATCAAACCAAGAGAAGTCGAACAACTTATTGGGAATGAAGAAGTTTTCTCACATTTGTTAGAATCGTTGGAAAGAAGAACCCCATCTAAGCATGTCCTGCTAGGCCCGAGAAGTGTAGGGAAACGGACCTCCTTATTTTTGCACTGCAAACACAATTCGGCATGCGACATGATACTCGTCGACGAACCCCAGAAGATAAACGAACTGTTTGGAGACAACGGCAACGACAACTTTCAGGTTCACAGGGGGAAATTGGTTGTCTGTGTGATCGACGATGAAGACGGCGTGTTGGAGGGCACTCGTAGACGCATCACAGACATGGAGAAAGAAGGCACGCTTCGGGTGCACCGTTTCCAGCGTATAGCCAACGAGCAGATGGCATCGTTCGTGTTGGACATCGCAGAAAAGCTGAAGACAGTCAGCAAGGCGCATATCGTCCCAACCACCCAGCTCTTGGACACCGTGTGTCGATACAGCGATGGGAAGATAGCTAGGGCAATCATGATGGTGAAATGGCTGTTGGATGTCTCGGAGATGGTAGACAACAAGACGGGTGAATACCCATTCGAAGAAGTTACGAATCGAATCGCTGGAGGCACTCTCACCAAGGACGCAGTAGAGAATCTTTCGTCAAAGCATGGGGGGTTTGTGGAAGATATCGTGGACTTTGCAGCAGACAGCTTTCCTGTGCCAAATAATCTGGACTCGCTGGCACAGCGAAACGAGGCCATGTGCCAATACGACATGACACGGGACGTGGATATGCTCTTGTTGAGCATGTCACAGGAGAACTGTCGTGATAACAAAAAAAAACACGCTGCCGTGCGTCCAGATTTGCGAAAGAGGCGTGACACGCTTCTATTGGGGCCAAAGGACTCAATCCTCCCCTTGTCAATAAGACGTATTGAAGAGCGCGCCGCATTCAACGTTATGTATCGCATGTGCAGCGAGTGGATGTCGCGCAACGATAACGTGCGGTCTTTGACCAAGACAAAGAAGACGCCTTTTCCAACGACCCCTGAAGCGAGTCAGTTGCATGGGCCACTATCGTTTTTGGATAGTATGTGGTTGAGACGTGGAGATTCAACTGCCTTTTACAGGACACAATTGAATGTGAGAAGTGCGGCTGCCTCGTTTGTGTTTGCAGATGAGGTAGAATTGCCGCCGCTCCCATCTCCATTGCTTATGATGCTATTGCATGCAAGAAAGTCAGAATCACGTACTGATTGATTGATTGAAATATAAATGGTGGCGAAGCTTTTCTCTCTCTTTCTCTCCAAAAAAAAATGCTTCGCCTTGGTGACAACAGCAAGAACAAAAAAAAATAAAACAAAAACAACAAACAGATATATAGAACTTACATTAGGTGAGTGGCCACTCTTGAATATGATATACGACGTCCGTCCATCGTCGTGCTTGAATGTGATTTGTTCGTCGGCACAAGAGATGTTCGCGCCTATCTTAAGAGCGAAATCAATTGTTTCCTTGTAATCTTGTTTGCAGGTGTACTCGTCCTTCGATATATACATCGTGCGGAGACCAGGAAGATTCTTGGTCATGGCACAGCAATGTATCTTCAACGAATGGGATTTACCCATACGACGCGATGTCTCTATCAGCGCCAGCCGCCGATTCGTCTTCTCTATGCCATACTTTCTAAGTAATCTTGCGTACTGCGCCGCGTCGTTTCTACTGTGCGAGAATATCAGAGGCGCACACATCTTGATGAAGACCGCAAAGCAGCGCTGCTGAAAGGACGATGTCCGATAGCCCTTCTGGTAGTGGAGATCGTGCAGGATACGCTCCATCACCGTGTCCTCAGTCAGATGCTCAGGGTCCTTGATGTACGTGCGGTGGAACTGCGACACCACATCGTCTAGCTGCCTCCCCATGATACCTCTGGTCGTCTTCGTCGCTGCGGTCCCGCATATCTCCTTTATGAAACCAGCGTGGTTTATTGTCTTTCCAACTAACGATACCACCATGTCGCAAAAACACGCACACAAAGTATGTATACTTAAGTTTTTTTGCAGGGTGAATAAATGGGGCGTCTATTGCCATTTTTTTATTTATTCGATCAATTGATCCATTAATGAATTATTTATTTGTTTGATTGTTTATTTTTTTACGACGACTTGTATTTGCGCTCTTCGCACCTCGTTCAGTATCTCGTTGTGCACCCTTGGATTAGGTCGCGCAGTCATGTTATTAACAAGCAACTTGACCTCGATATCAATGTAACTTGGGGAGTTGGCGAACTCGAAGCGCAAAGCCCTTTCAACAAAGTCGCAGAATATTTGAAACGCTTCCTCGTATTCGGGTTTCCCAAACACGCTCGAATTCGTTTCGAACTTCAACGCGTTCACGATCAACTTGCTTCTCTCCTGTATGCTTTCAAACACCACCTTTTTAATCTTTGGCACGATGGCGCTGACTGGGGACATGTTTGATGCGCCAGTCCACATGTTGATCTCTATCAGAGCTGTGTTTTCTGTCGTAGAATACGCAAACGACGTATATCCAGCCACGAGAGACCCAATCGTGTTGCCAAATATAATCAATGACGGGATTTTCCATGTTATACTCTCTGGTTCTCCGCTTGTCTTGGCGTAGAACGTGTCGTAGCCCTCTGACACGTTCTTGCTTTTGTCGCCAGAAACTTCGTCCTCTGCTTCGATCGTGCGAGTGGAAGTAATGGTCAACGCCAGCCCTGGCAAGTTGGACACGATGTCGTAGAATTGTCTATCTTCCCTGACGACTATTTCCTGGGCATTGTTGGTGTAGCCTTTCTTGATCGCGAGCGTGTTCCCTTTACTCATCGACGAGGCAGATATGTTTGACGCATAAGCGCCAAACATCTTGATACTGTCAGCGATTGTCTGCCTCTTTGCAAGCATTTCAGGCTTTCTTTTAAACACGACGATCTTGTCGTCGAGACGCGCGACCAGCCAGACTGTCTTGGCATCGCCCGCTTTATTTTGATCGTTCATCTCGAACAAGCCATGTTTGATCCAAAAAGTATGTTTTGTCGTGAACCGTTGCAACTTGAAGAAAATAAACACATCATGACCTGACCCAATTTTAAATCGGGCCAGCTGCTCAGCCGCCTTCGAATACCCGCCTTGACTATCGAATTCCGTGTCAGGGGTATATGCCAAGGTGCGTGACGTTTCACTATCAGTCAGCGTGATGATCGAGCGGAATATGTCATCTTTAAGTATCTTGTTTTGCGATGTCTCGGGTGCACTGCGCACGTTCGTTGAGTCGAAATCGAACATCGCGAATCCACGCGGCATGGCGATTGTCATGTTGAAGGCGTCAAAAACGCGATCATAATAACGCGGTCTCTGCTCGGGTGGGACCTCTGCGGCACTAGTTCCAGCCCCAGCTCCACTTGCGCCACCACCACTACTACTACTACTTTTTGCGCCCTTTCCACTCTTTTTACTTACGCGTTTAGATTTTGGTTCCACTGTTGTAGTTGCCTTCTCGATTTCCTTGCCAAAAAAGTCCTCCTTTGTCATATCGATCTTACCAAGCATCAAGAACATGGCGATTGCGCCAGGGCCCTCGTACTTGCTGGACGCGTCTTTGTTCAATGAGGTAGAACGCCCGTCGTCGCGATTGACTGATGTCTCGTCCCATGGAAGGAATCTGTATGCGCCATCATCCACCAGTGGACATGGACAGTAAGTGGTGTAGCGTATGTTTGGGACATCCACTGGCACGTTCTCGGAGATTTTCATTCGGCCGTATTTTCCCATGCCGATAGACTGGTAAACCCCCATCGTCATTTCCAGTTCCTTCAATGCACGCGTCTCAAAGAATTTAGTGTATCCCACGTTGGATTGGTCTGATTGATTCAGACTCCTGACGTTTACGATCTTGATCCAGTCGCAGGCATGTCTGTTGTTCTCGAGGGTGATGAATGGATGGACCAAGAGCGGAACCACGAAGTTGAAGCATTCTGACAGCGCAAAGGGAACCCCATTGAAGCAGGTGTCCATGCCTGAGCGTCGTGTTTGGTTGTACATGCAACTGGTCCAGTCGAACGACTCGTCTAGTTTGTCGGTAAGCAACCAGCAGCCAAGGCCGTTCTTGTGCACGAAACTGCCGTTATCGAACAGCGAACGCCATTTCACGCACTCTGTTCCAGCTTCCAGCAATCGCATGCGAGCCGAAATCGCAGTGCCTGTGCTCAGTCCCTTCTGTGTCGATATGTGGAAGTACTTGATGATGTTGAACACTTTCTTGGGTATGGTGGCGGGTGTTCCAAGGGACTCGACTGCGTGTAATGCGATGTCTCTGCGCCCGAATTGGGAATAGAACAACTTTGAGTTGCTTGCTGTTGGCTTGTTCACGTGGCCTCTCATAGAATGCGCCAAGGACTCGGCAGGTTTTGCAGTAACTGCAGCAGCTGCTGCTTTCCCCTTAGCAGTCGCGGCAGTTTTCTCTGTTTTTGATGACTTCTCTTGTTTCGTCTTTTCAGACTTCTTTTTCTTCTTGTCATCATCTTCCTCGCTTGCCTTTTGTGCCACATCTGCCTCGGGCTTGTACATGGTGACGCTTGAGCGACTGGCATAACTTCCAGACACCATGAAGTTGGAACTGTTTCCCAAGTAATACTTCCAAGCATCGTTGAAGATCATGTACGCGGTGTTGGCTATGAAGGCGACGGCATCGTTCCGAGTTGGCTTGTTCTTGACATATGGCAAGCAGTAGGACATGGTTTCAACATCCACGCCAACGATGGCTGTGCGTGAACAAGACCAAGCAGGGTTGAGATACAGGTCGTAGACTGCGAGTTTCATCCCCGTGAAGAGTGGGTTAAACTTCCTAGAAAGATCGACGTAGTTTCTGCCAGCCAGATAATTGTACATGCCTTGGTCCAAGAACACAAACAACAGGAATCGCATCTTTTCTTCGCCCTGTAACTTCTGCGTTCTGAATATATCGAGCGACAGCAGGCAATTCAACACAAACAAGGCTGGTTGCAATATCCCCTCTCCCATCACGTTTCCAGCGCTTTTAGTGTATGCTAGATACTCGCGGTATCCGAATGGCGTTCCTTCTTTGCCTCCTCGGTAGTCCAGAAGCGCGTCGGCACTCCCAAACACGATGGGCTGGCCGATGTCAGACAATGTGACGATTATGTCGCGGACGAGTTCTAGTGCATACTGGAATTCGGTCTTACCCGCGGTGGCCTTGAATGTGCTGAGAAAGTCGTAAAGCTGTCTAACCTTGGCCCTCAGCGCGGTCTTTTCCGCAAACAGCGATGTATAACGAGGCAAGAACATCTGCTCAAGCGTGACTGACGCATGGTCGACGAACTTCTTCATGGCACTCTGCAATGCGGTCAGCGTGGATGGCATTATCGCGCCCGGTTTCTGTTGATACTGCGGTTTCTGGGCGTTTATAAGCGTCTCGACCATTCCAATGTCAAGTGGCTTGGTGTCCGTAAACAAGTGGAAGAAGCCGTCTATGCTCTCGATGGAGTTGTTCTTGGCATTTACGCGCAGTGATTCGGAGGCATACCGCTGCACAATCACATCTGCTGGACCAACAATCTTTGGGATGCTGTTGTCAATGCTCGCTGTGATAACGCGGACACTCGAATCGATCGCTAACAACAATTGACTCGTGCAAGTGGCCCAATTTCCCTTGGCCGTCTCTTCGTCGATGTAGCCATTGAACACTTCATCCAGCCACGAAGAACGCTCGTATTTTCCATGGCTAAACAGCTGTTGTACCAGAGGATTAGATGAGCTTATTTTTCCGTCCATCTTGCCTTCTTCTGTCTCGTCGATGTCACGTGCGCCCACGCCCATGGCTGCTTCGTCTGTCTCTGCGGCTGCCAATCGTGAAGGTCCGCCAATGTTTGCTTGAACACCACTGGCAACCCTAGAAACGACGATACCAGCTTGGGCACCAGAATCATCATTTCTATATTGCCCCTCTCCCTCTTCCTCTTCTTCTTCCTCTTCCTCTTCTTCTTCTTCTTCCTCTTCTTCTTCGTATTCTTCTTCTTCGTCAGACTCTCCTTCTTCTTCTTCTTCTTCCGCTGTGACAATCTTTCCAGGGGTTGCTTTTTTGGGTGCCGCTGTGAACTTGGCGTCAAAGCGTGCCAGCTTCTTCTTATGGTCAGCCACTAATTGCTCATGACTGACAAACAGAAATTGGAATGTGACTTGTGCCAAGTGGATAGCAAACAACGTGAAGTATTGCTCTCTGTGCATCGCGCGGACTTCTGCTGCGCCGCATGCTGCGTAGTAGTCTACTGCATACAAGTGGAGTAACGCGCCATCGCTTCCATCCCTATCCATAACGGCCTTTGTCCCAAAAACATCCATCTCGAGGGCAAACATTTTTTGGGCATCACGCACACTATCTGCCAGCGAAACATAATCCTCCATCTTTGCGAGGAATCCGTTCAGTGATCCATCCCTTGCTGGTGTTCCTTGGTATCGCGAAAGAGCCGTGAATATGATGGCCTTAAGCGGGTCCACTAATCTACTCTCTTGGGGCTGTTCAATGTTAATGTTGCTGCTGCTACTGCCACCAGTGTCAGCCTTTTTCTTTTCGGCGGGTAATGCAATCACACGCTTTCCTTGTCCGCTGTAAGGATCGTTGGTCGCGTATGCAAATACACCTGCAGCTGTCGCGTCTCGTTCGCGATTTGGGAAAAGTGTGTTGTTCAGTGACGAGATAACGTTAGTTGTCAAAAGCACCTGACCATTGTCTGTGATGGATTTTGTGGACACCACACCACTCCTCACCATTGCCCTGTCTCTCCAAGTGATGCCAACGGTTCGCAGTTGGCCAATGTCAGTGGGCGAAAACGCAGCCACTACAGAACGCAGCGCATCCGAGAACTGTTTTGCGGCCCTTTCCCGCGCTTCGTTCTTCTCAGATCGATTTGCCATCAAGATGAGGTCGGCCAGAGGAAGTTGGCGTGTTTCATATTCGTCGCTTCTCTCAACTTCCTTCAGAAGTCTACGTGCACCCTTCTCGTGTCGGCTGGCCAGCAGTGCAGAATCGGCAACCTCGAATATGGTGGTAGTTGTCGAGACGTCCAACGTGGTAGTTTCCCGAGTGTCTCCCAATTCGATACCAGTGCTGTAGTCTGGCGAAGCCAATATCAGCTTCATCAACGACGTCAGGGGCGTGCACCACGAAGCCGATGCTGTCAGCGTAGCCAATCCCAGCGTCTGTATCTGGCCCGAGTTCAGCGAGATGGGGAGTAAGTTGTGCTGGCTTGGATTATCGACTCGCGACAGTTGTTCTTGATACACTTGTACGATGTTGACGATCGAAGCGGTGGTGCCGAAAGTCCCGTGTATTGCCAAGTGCACTGCGGTTTCGATGTTAACCAGAGGGCCGTTGTCCTGCAGCGAGAACTCGATGGTGTTAGCGCTGTATCTGCATTCATTAAGTGCCAGAAGCGCTCTACAATAAAAAAACTGGCTCCTTTTCCAGATAGACACATTTGTGACGAGTTCAGCAAAGCGGGTGTCGTTTGGATCGGCATACGAACGCACATCCTCTAGGAAATCCGCATTTCCAATATCGATGACAAACATATCACCTATGGAGGAGATGTCCTGTTTGGTTTGCTCCTTACGAATTACGCTGAGCGCGTTGGACCTTTCCACATACAGTCTGAAGCATTTCAACACATCGGAATCGAACATCGTGTTAAATTTACTGGCTTCTTTCTGATTGCTGAACAAGTCCGCATGGTAAATCAGCACGAACGCCAGAATCGCCAGCAGATCGTTGGCTGTGGGACACCTGACTCGCTTATTAGGAGCGTCCATTGCCGCCACATATTGGTCTAGATTTGCGGCTTTGATGAATTTGTCTGTTGTTTCTGTCTTCACATCATTGGCTATCTCAAAAAAATCACGCAACACGGCTATGTCTGTCGTGAGCAGCGTGTGACCAGCGCGCAGATTAGCAAACTCGGGAAGAGTCATTCGGAAAAATATGTCCCATTGTGCGCTGCTCAGGGCCGATGTGCCTTGGTCGCCCGCACGCATGAATTCCATTGCACTGCCAATGTTACAGGTTGCTCTCGTTGCCTTCTTCTTGGCGTTGTACAGAAAGGTCTGCATCCCGTCGTAAGCAAGGGGATTGGCCGTGAACAGCGCCAGCACATCGAAGTCAGATGACGTGATTGGCGCTCTTGTCCTAGGCTCGCCGCCGTCAGAGAACATCATGCAGACGATTGCAAGCTCCATGGGGAGAACCTCTATCCCATACATGTCCAAGTGCAACTTGAAACGGTAGCGGTTTTCGTGGTAGTTCCTGATTATCTTGTCACTTGTTGTATATGCTCCGCTGCTTGTGATGGTATCCTTGATTTTTTGAATGCTTTTGTCCTTGTATGTTTGCGAACTGTCAGTGGAAGTGTAACGCGCGTGGTTATATGGTCCTTGTGACACCAATTCAATGGCGGAATTGTATATATTCTGCACGACATCTGTATGCCTTGAACGCACTAATATCTCGAGGGGGTTCATGTAAATCCCCAGCGGCTTCACTGTCGTCGAGACGTCAGTCTTCACGTCCTCGCCGAAGCAAAGCAGACGCTTGACGATGACGTCGAAGGAAATTCCCTTCTGATTGCCCAAGAATTTGGCCTTGTCGTAATCACCCACGGGCTTGTGCTCTAACAGAAAAGAGCGATCTTCAGCGGTGCTGCCATCGACGCTAGTGGATTTTGTGTTCTTGTCCGAGTAAATGCAGTCGGAAAACTTGAAGACTCCTTTGGACCCCTTCACACGCAAGGGCAGATATGGATCGTCGATCCAATCATACATCGACAAGCTGTCTGAATATGCTGCGCCAACGAGGTCGAGAACGTATGCAGTCGAAGGCAACTCGCGAATCAATTGCGGATCGGGCTTCCATCCGCGTACGATTGCGGAGACGAACATTAGGTTGAATGCGTTTGACACCTCAGCGTGGTTGTCGGTGCCCACAATAAGCTTCTGCTTCAACATGTCCATTGGACCAAGACGGGTCATGCCAATCCAGTCGTCGTTTGAGAAACGGTCCACGCTGTCCTTCCCGACGCCAGACTTCGAGAATGAAAACGCCTCCTCTCGTGTGAAGTTGAATATGTCCGCGGCAGTTGAATTCGATTCGACGACCCATGGGTTGTCTGTCAGCAACATGTCGGTGTCCAGAATAAACGAAACCGTCTGGGTGGGCTTTCTGTATTCGAACGAATACCCATCTTTGCGGATAAAGCTAAGCACGTTGCTGCGCGTAATGTCTCGCTCGAGAACTGTATTTTCAGACATGAACAAGAAATCGAAGCTCCCAGTCTCGCCTTCTTCCTCGTTGAGGCCTCCCGTTTCGATGTCGCCTTCGCCATACATTTCTTCTCCCGTGTAAATACCGCCACTTCCTCCTCTAGTTCGCGTGGCCTTTGCCGCCAAAGAGTTGAGTCGCTTGAGTTTCTGCTCGTTCAAGTTGCACGCCAATTCGATCTCGTCGATCTCCACGTGTCGCGGCACGCTCTCGTTCACGTTCAGGATCGCACACATGTTCGACCTACTGGATGGGTTGAAGCGAGTCTGCAGTCGGTGGACAGTTCCTATCAGGACGTGCAATGGAGTGTCAACTGGCGGGAGATATTTTCCTCCGTGACCCTCTACATATCCCATCAGTAACTCGATGCTTTCTATCTTGTTGCGGCCAGCGGCACTTTCGAATTGCAATACCCTGATCGCCGATTCAATGTGTTTCGAATTGTCAGCTATTGTGGCTGCTGTGTTTGTGACCCTTTCCTTAATTTTGTTTACTTGGATGCCAACGCACAATCGTATGAAATGCGTGTACAAGCGTATGATCAACCTCAGCGGAGCTAGACTCATGAATTCGCCTGATGGCAGAACACACGATAGGTTGGACTTGACGTCCAAGGGGACTGACCCAAACGTTATGGCCGATCTGCTTTGAGCTTGTCTCAGCGACTGGAAAAGATCATCTGGGAAGTAAATAAGCCCGAGTATCATGTGCTCCAACAGAACAGAATCCACGGAAATGGTACGCTTGTCGTCGCGAAGCCCGCACTCGATCTTTGTCGGGTTTGGCCTGCCTCTCTTAAACGCGTTGGTGACAAATTCCTGTGGCATGTTCAAGTACATATTGGACTTTGTCTTGTCGTCTCTGTACTTGTCTGTGAACACGAGAAACCCAAGGTTGGCGATGATGTCCCTGCTGAGCGCAACATAGTCTCTCGCTTGTCCCGCGGGGCCCGACAGCTCGGCAATCACCGTGTCGTATTCAGTCACCATCTTCCCCAGCAGCGCGTTTTCGATGTAAGTGCGCATGATGTTCAGGTCGCCCTTTCCTCTGAGGAGCAAGTTTGGACGCGCAAACCAGTGGACATACTCCAGAAATACGATTTCAAGCTGCTTCAGCTTCCTGAAGAACACGCGTCCGCCATAAGAATCCATGCAGGAGACCTCGTTATGCACGAAGTCGGTCATGAATCGGATGTAATTGGTGTCACCCGCGGTTATCAATTGACTGCTATCGCTTGGGGCGCTGAACAAGTAGAATGTCGAGGCGTCGATGAGCATCGTATTGGCGAGAGTGACGAAGCTGGGGTCCGCTTTATACTTGGTGCTATTGATGGCAGCGCCTGCCATCTTCACGCGGCAGTTATCCAAAAGCTCGATTTTCCCGAGAATGTATGCATCGGCCACAAGAGCAGACACGATGCGGACATACACACATGCCCAGATAAACAGGCGGCGCATGTGCCAGCCATATATATCTTGAATATCCCTCAGCGAGGATTCGGTATTCATCTTCGCCGCCTTCAGATTCGTGATGTTTTGTGGGCTCGAACAGACGTACGCCATGTCAACAATCATGCTCTCGTCGAATCGGGGCTGCTGTGGCTGGCAGTTCTTTCCATTTGAAATCATCAATTTGGTGCAGAGTTGCATCGAGCGGTAGAATTCGATCTCCGAGACTTTTGGGGCCACGTCTTTATACGAATCTCTGGCGCCTGATATCCCTGGCCACTTCATGTTATCATTCACAACACTCTTAGGCGCACTAAGTGTCTCGGTCGGAAAGTGGTTGAAGAACACAGCTGACGCGTCGAATCCCTGCTGCTTGCGGGTCTGGATGATGGCAGGGATATTGACCGACGCGGTTGTGCCATGCTCAAATAACTTGTCGTTGGGGTTGTTGTCATCTGCCATAAAGGAGTCAATGCCCTCTGAGACTTGACGATGGTGGCTGTTTAGAAACGCGTCGACCATTACATCCACGGTAGTGTCATTTGGATTGTTCCTAACTGCCATCAGCTTGCCACGAAAACTCTCCCATTGGGTTAATATGTTTCCGCTGC
>Ga0181538_10005448_pt1 | contig 11425 bp, 10 predicted proteins | sample PEATcosm2014_Bin_40_FD_119773 | JGI IMG/M metagenome (GOLD analysis project Ga0181538, IMG submission 119773) | Peatland microbial communities from MTU Mesocosm Facility, Houghton, MI, USA - PEATcosm2014_Bin23_30_metaG | ecosystem: Environmental > Terrestrial > Soil > Wetlands > Peat | place...
CAGCCGCAATTGTTGTGGGAGCGATTTTCTATACGGTGGCGGACCGTTTGAAGTCCCCAGCCCAGGTAGCCGTCCTGGCCACGCCCGCCACGCTCGATCTCCGTCCGTTGAGCGAATATCGCGGGACAGATTCGGGCCGTGCCACTGAAGCGAAGCCGGCGCTGATTCTGCCGAGGAAGAATCTGCGTTTGACCCTCTATTTCCCGGTGGGAGCCGATGAGGGCCAGTACACCCTGCAATTGCTCGACGGACAGCTCCACACGCTGCTGAAACAGCAATTGACCGCGACCCTTCAGAATCACGTCGTAACAGCAGGCGCTGATTTGGATCTACGTTCGTTTTCCCCCGGCGCCCATACGCTTGCCATTCAGAGAATTGGCGACGAATGGCGCTTGTATTCCGTTTTGCTGCAATAAGGCCTCCGCCGCTGCGGAAAAAGGAGTGCGTGGAAAGCAACCCTTGTCCCAGCCTCGGTTCGCAGTGGCCCTCAGCGCGAACGCCGCTCCGCACTGAAACCAACTTCCGGTTAAGCCGACCAACTGGAAGGTGGGGTTCGTCGGTCAACACTACGCCGTTAGGAAGGATGTATCCGCGGTGGCGGGCAAATGTCAGCAACGGGTAAAAAAACCGGCCAAATCTGGTAGCGCGAGAAGTCTAGCGTAAGTGACTTTGAGTTAAGCAGTCTGGCCGGTTTTTTCGCCCATATCCGGTCCAATCTGTGCACGCGCCACATACAGAAGAAGTTAACGCCGCGCGTGCATCACGATTGGCCGGAGATGGGCGTTATACGACCAGGTTTCGGCTGGGCAGACCCAAGGTCTTTTACGGATATGTCCAGTTGCCGGGAGCTTATCGGAAATAAGGGTATCTGCCGCCCCGATGCCGAGGCTTCGCCGCGAGCTTGGGCGGCTGGGCGGCATGCTACGATCATCGGAGATGATGAGCTGCGAAGAGAAAGCTAGGCTTATCGAGGATCACAGCCTGAAGGCCCTAGCTTACGCGCGTGCAGCAATGGCACTCGACAGAAATCGCGTGACGAGGTCATCCCCAGAGTACGCGCAATTGAAGGCACTGACAGACAAAACAAGGTTCGAGTCCAAAGAAGCGCGACGGCGTGTTCAGCAGCACATCGCGGAACATGGGTGCTGACTTTCGATTGGCCATCGGAGTGCCTCGTACTTGTGCAACCTAGCACAAAAACGAAAAAGTGTTCTATGCCCCCGCCCCCCGGAAAGCTCGAAACAATTTTGGTCGTTGATGACAACCCGTCGGTTCTTAGAGTCGTGGTGAAGATCCTCGAAGCCGAGAACTTTTGCGTGCTCTCAGCAAGCAGCGGGCCTTCCGCTCTCAAACTTGCGGGTGAAACTGCAGAAACTATACACCTGCTTCTGTCCGATGTAGAGATGCCGGAGATGTCCGGCCCAGATCTTGGCGAAGCACTAAAAGTCGCGCGCCCTCAGATGCATATAATGCTGATGTCAGGTGCAGAAAACGGCAATCTCTTAGTTCTAAACTACGGCTGGGCGTACCTACAGAAGCCGTTTGTTGCGTCGAAATTAGTTCGGATGATCAATGACGTACTGCACACTCGAAATCGGTCACAACCGGGTGGTCAGGAATTCGACAGCCGGAAGGACCGGAGTGAGTGACGACAACAAGGCCAATCACCAAACGGACCCCCTATATCTGCTTCTGTCCGATGTAGAGATGCCGAAGGTATCCCGCTGCGATGTCTTCGTGAATATGTGATAGGCTTCGCTCCGGCTCCGCGGGGAACGCCCTTGTTGCGACTTGCGGTTGATAGCCGGTTATCGGTGGCTTGACCTGCTGTCACTTGGCTGCGTAGTCGCCATCTCGGACCTTGACCCGGCCGCGGTCTCGAATCCGGCGTTCTGGGCGATGGGTCCTCCCTGGTCGTTAAAAACCGGCCAATGTCACTGGCGCGACCAACTTGGCGGCTTCGCTTCCGCAGCGCGGGTTTGAGCTGCCATTTTCTTTTCGTTCGCTCTTGCCTTACATGCGGACCAAGCGCGGCACGCCGGAAACGCTTCGCTGGCCGGCATCGGAGGTCTACGGCGTCTCACGCTCATCGAAGGGCTTGCAGACGGCCTCCGCGAAGAGCATGATCAGGCAGCGGAGTCAAAACCAACTTTCGCGGGCTGTCACCGGAGCGGGCAGAAATTGGCCGGATAACTCGCGCAGCGTTTACCGATCCCCCGCTGTGGTGGTTATAACCACAACCAACCCGACCTTTACCTGATCATTGACGGCTACAAGCGAATCGTCGTGCTCGGGCAACTGGGCCGGGACACAGTGGAAGCGGTGGTCTTGCCGATGAACGAGGCCGAGGCCCCCTATTGGACCGTTCGTTGCGTTTGTTCGAACACGAGACCGCACTGGAGCAAGGGTGGCTGTTGGCGAAGATGGAACGGCGCTTCGGCTAGGGGCTGAACGAATTGCGCGCCCGATCTTGACCGCCCGATGGGGCCGCCCTGTCGTATCCAGCGCTCTCTGCTCTTGCCGCCAGGTAAGGCTCACAGCCCTTTCGCGATGTCCATTGCCCTCTGCAATTGTGCATCGCAACCATCGCGAATCGCAGAGACGGAGAACGGTGCCCCCACATCCGGCGCGACTCCTTTGCCTTCCAGAAAGGTGCCATTCCAGGTGTAGTACGCGGCGACCGGCAACGCGACACGATATCCGTGCCCCACGCGAAATGAATGTCCCCCAAGCAACCGGCCCGGAGTCGCGGAGCCCACAATCGTTGCGAGCTTGTTCTCGGATGCAAAGGCGGCAACCATTTCACACGAACTCGCCGAGTGCTCGTTCACCAGGAGTACAACTTTGCCATGGAAGCGCTGTTTTCCCAGACCCTCGGTCACAATGGCGACGGACTGGTCCCGCCCCACAAACTTCAGAGCCAACCCGAGGAGTCCGATTTTCTTTGACGGGATGTGATCGAACACGGGCAAGTCCTCTTTGGAAAACGGCCCTTCAGCCCCTCGTCGCGTGAGGCTGTATCCCACCGGAACCCGCCCTTCGGTGAGGAAGCTCATCAGCCGCAGGCATCCGATTCCGCCGCCGGTGTTTCCTCGGAGATCGATGACGAGCCGCTCGCAATTCAGGCTCTCGACAGCTTTGTCGATGTCGTGCGCCACATCGATGCCGATAGCGCCGGGGAACATACATACCTTCAGCCAACCGACACCGTCATTTTTCGCATGAGAGACAGGCTGCAGCTCGATCAGAGGCCGCTCTTTGGTCTTCGATTTCGGTACATCAACCATCCTCCGCACGTGGGAGCCATCCCGGCGCCTTATGTCCACGGGCGTCGCTTCCCCCAGGGGGCACGAGTCCAAGCGGCGTCTGCATGGCCGTACTCTTGCGCCCGTAGGTATTGTGTTGGAGCGCCTGTACCAGGATTTGGCAGGACTGTTGGAACTGTGGACATGTCTTGAACTCCCGAACGATCCGGCTAGTCTTGCCAGGCTGTCCTTCGATTACTCGCTGGAGCTCGCTGAGCACCTTCTTCTTCGTCATCCCTTAACGCCGATCGCCTTCGCGAAGTGGTAGACCAGTTTGTTCCCGATCGCCTCCGGCCCGGTGACCGCGGCCGTTGCAATCTCCGGATACGTCGCGGAAAATGCAGTTCGGACTTCTTCTATACTGAGCTTCGGATTGGGATCTGTGTAGGTTGACAGAATAGTTGACAATTATTGCCACAGAAAGTGACAAAACGTGCCACGAAAGGTGGCAAGATCCTATGGCGAGGTGCCGACGTGGTGGTCGTCGCTGACAAGCCAGGCGGATCTTACCGTCTTCTCTTGGCTGGGTGCTGGGCCTTCCTGAATTGGGCGTACAGCATTACTTCTTCGAGATCGTCGTCATCCAGGTCCGCCGTCGCGCTGAGAACCGCATTCGCGCGTGACTTCGGTTGGGCTTGAGGAAAGAAGATTGTGATCGGCACACCAAAGAACTGGGCCAACCTCTCCAAGTCGGAAATGGACGGCTTGTAGGTAGCTGTCTCCCAGCGAGAGATCGTGTTCGCGGTGGTCTTCACCGCTTGCGCGAGTTCCTCCTGGCTGATGCCGCGGCCACGGAGTCCGGTCCTCAACTCCCGAATCTGCTTACCGACTTCTTCATAGATGTCAGGCATGTGCGGCTGCGTCCTCTTGTAGGATATCACTATCCTTTTTATGTTGACACGATAATCTCGCCTGCGGTACACTTCCTATCGCAGGATTGCATAATCCTATACAAGGAATGGAATACGGGTCCGGTTTGTTGGAGATCGTATGTTGCCTCCGTTTGAAGAACCTCGCCGCAGCAACTTGATTTTCGTCCCCTGCCAGGAACCTGGCGAACCGATACGGCTGGATCAGCTGCGGAGAGTGCGTAAGCCTGTGAGCCGCTCGAAATCGGGTGTGCAAGGCAAAGTCGCGGATGTCATACACGGCCGTTCACGCCACGCGGAATCCCAAAATGAACTCAAAGCGTTTCAGATCTTGGTAGCCACAGCACATGCCGACTCGTGGCAGGAGCAGCCGTTCACTCTCGAATACCACCGTGAATCGGCGAAACACCGCTACACCCCGGACATTCTGGTGGTCTGGGGCGCACGACAGGAGGTTGTGGAGGTCAAGGACGATCAGCAGGCCGCTCTGTCCGAGAATCTGGCTCGCTTCGCTTTCATCAAAGACTTGCTCGCTGAGCATGGCTATTATTTCCGGGTTTGGAAAAGATCTGAGATATGCGCCGAGCCACGCCTCACGAACGCCAGGCTCATATTAAGATATCGCTGCACTGCGGCCACGCCTCAGGACCGTGAAAGAATCCGGCGCGCGCTCTCCTTTACGCCCGAAATGACCTTGCGTGCGCTCTGCGAAACATCAGGAACGACAGTCCCGAGCGTGTTTCGGCTCGTGATCGAGGGGGCCGTACACATCGACTGGTGGCAACCCCTCGGCCTGGAGTCCAAAGTGGGCATCAGGCCGGTCGGCCGCCAGAGTTGGCCTTCTCCGTGCGAGGAAGAAAGATGTCACTGAACGCACTGCGGCAGGGCAGCCATATCAAAATCGGGCCGGCAAGGTTCTTAATCCTCCAAAAGCTCGGCGACAACAACTGGCAGCTCCAAAACAGAGAAACTGGCGAATGGTGCAAATTCACCGAAGACGAACTGCTCGACAAGTATGCCCGTAATGAGCTGGTGTTCGACCGCGGTCCTGAGGATCGGCATTCCGGTAGTCGCGACGGTTTCGTCCAACTCGACCATGCCCTATCTACCTATCCGCCCGAACAGCTCGTGATCGCGCAAAACCGCGTGCAGTACCTGAAGGAGATCGACCGCCGTCAGCCCATTGCCATCACCTCGAAGAGCATGGGGCCGCTCATACAGTCTGTCTCGGAACGAATCCACGATGCGAAGCCACCTGGATGGCGGACGCTCGCCCGGGACTACGGCAAATGGATGCGCGCCGGTCGCGATGTTCGCGCCGTTATCTCGCGGCATCCCGATAAAGGCAGCCGCGGCCCTCGCATGGTTCCAGAGGTCAAAACCGCCGCCGATGAAGTGATCGACGAGGTGTACATGACGGAAGAACGTAAGCGAGTTCCAGAAGTACACCTGGAAATCGTTCGCCGGCTCGCCGACGCGAACAGGTTCCGGCCGGAGAACGCTCCACTTCCAATTCCAAGCCAAAGGACGATCTACCGTCAGATTGAACGGCGATCGCCACACGAACTGATGGTGGCGCGCTATGGGAAACGTCGCGCCGAAATGGAGTTTCGCGTATCGGGCAGCGGTCCTGAGACTTCCCGCGCGCTGCAGAGGGTGTCGATGGATCACACGCCCAGCGATATGATCGTCGTGGATGACGCCACGATGTTACCGCTCGGACGACCCACGATCACTTCTGCGCTGGATGAGCACACACGTTGTCCAATGGGCTTCTACATGGGCTTCGAGCCGCCGAGTTGCCTGTCCGTGATGAGGTGCCTCAAACACGCGATCCTTCCAAAAACATATGTCCCGCGCGAGTTTCCTTCCATCAAAAACTCCTGGGAGTCCTATGGCGTGCCGGAGCTCGTGGTCGTGGATAACCCACCCGAGTTCCACTCCAGCCACTTCGAACGTGCCTGTCTCCAGATCGGCACCGATATCCAATATGCGAAGGTCCTCGTTCCTTGGTACAAGGGCAAGCTTGAACGCTTCCAGGGCACTATGAACCACGATTTGATGCATGGAAACCCTGGAACCACCTTCAGCAATATCCTTGATCGCGATGATTACGATCCCACCCGGCACGCGGTAGTTCTGCTGAGCACGCTTCGGGAGATGCTGCACAAGTGGATCATCGACGTGTACTTGCAAACGCCGCACCGCGGCATCAAAGACACGCCGGCCCATCGGTGGCACAGTGACCTGAACGCCCTACCACCCCCGCTGCCGCCAAGCGCCAGCGAGTTGGAAGTCGTGCTCGGAATGACCGCTCAGCGGGTGGTATTCCACTACGGCATCGAACTCGAAGGCCTCAAATACAATAGTCCAGAACTTGGAGAAATACGGCGGCGAGTGGGCGTGGGCGCGAAAGTCGAGCTGACGTTCGACCCGGGCGATCTTGGCCACGTCAATGTGCTGGATCCCCAGAAGGGAATCTACATCCTTATTCCCGCACTGAATCAAGCTTATGCGAAGGGACTGTCGTTTTGGCAGAACAAGGTCATCCGCAGGTACGCACAACGGCAGTTGAATGAGCGGAAGGACATCGTTGCGTTGGCGCAGGCCAAAGCGGGAATCCGTGCGCTTGTCGAGCGCGATTTCAACCGCAAGTCAACACGGGGCCGGAAGCGCCATGCGCGATTCATGGAAGATCAGACACCCGCAACGACCGCGGATGTGGTCAGCGTCGTGGTCGTGGGCAATAGCAGTGCAGAAGCGGAGCCTCCACCGGAGCGGCCGTCTGGCCGGTGCGATGCTTTTGTAGATGATGAGATGCCGGTTTTCGAAGCCGATCTGGATCTGCCTCACCTGTCGGCTGCTGTCGTTTCGACTGCGCCTGTGGAGAAGATCCAATGACGGAATCCATGGAGCGGTCTGAGCGTGTGTTGGTCAAATACCCGTTATTTAAGACCGCCGTTGCGCGAGTTCAGGCATGCTTTGACAGTCATGAAGCCACCGCCGAACCCGACTGCTGTCCCATTGTCGGTGAAAGCGGCAGCGGGAAGACCACGATCATTTCGTACTTCGCCAGCCTGCATCCACGCGTTGACCACAAGTGGGGTCTGGAGGTGCCGGTGCTGGTCGCAAAGGTGCCGGCCCGCCCAACGGTGAAGAGTTTCGCCGAAACGCTTCTATATCAGCTTGGTGATCCGCTCTGGTCGCGCGGCAATACCGTGGCCAAGAGTATTCGCCTCCGGGAGTTGATGAGGAGGTGCCGTGTGCGCCTGCTGGCGCTCGATGAGTTCCAACATTTCGTGGATGTCCGGCAGGCGAACATCCCGAACGATGTTGCGGATTGGCTGAAGGAGCAAGTCGAGGAAGCCCGATTGGCCATCGTGGTACTCGGCCTACAACGTTGTCTGGAAGTCCTCAAGCAGAATGAACAACTCCGGCGCCGCTTTGGTGCGACCCTGCGTGTAGGGGCCTTTCGCTGGGACGCCAAAGACGATCGGACAACATATCGGGCCTTTCTCCGCGCAGTTGAGGAACAGCTGCCGGAGTACGGCATGCCCTCGTTATCGGACGTCGATATGGCTTTCCGCATGCACTTTGCTTCATACGGCCTTATCGGCTACACGATGAAGATCATCCGCGGCGCCGCCCGAATCGCTCGCTGCCATACCCGCAGGCAGATTACATTACGCACGCTCTCGGAGTCTTTCGCGGAGCATGTCTGGTCGGAACGTCTCGATGATCCGAATCCATTCATCGATAGCTTCGATTGTGCCCAGGCACCTCCGCTGACGCTGCCGAGCACACGGGCGTGTATCGGGCGCACCGCCGGCGGTCATCGCAGTGCGGGCCTGGAGTTGCGGGCATGAGCATACCGATCCTCCGCGGTGCCCGGTTGCTCTTCCGGGTCGATCCGCTACCCCGCGAGAGTCCCCGGGGATACCTATGCCGCGTTGCCCATGCACACGGTTATTGCGGCCCCCTTTCTCTGCTCCAAATTGCCGGATTACCGACGTCCGGGCTGGAGCGAGACGACAGCGTGAAGCAGATTGCCTACGTGCTACGCCTGGAGCCCGAGGAGTGGCAGGCTATGTACTACCGGCATGTCGGCGGACGCAATCGATTCGACCAACGGTCATTTTATGGCCAGCGGATTAGCGACGATGATCTGAATTACGACCGCCCACGGATATGCCCCGGTTGCCTCAGGGAGAGCCCCATCTGGTGGGCGGTGTGGGATTTGGGCCTCGTCACAACCTGCCCCATCCACCGTTGCCATTTAGTCAGCCAATGTCCGGCCTGCAAGAGGAAGCTGGCTTGGCAGCGCCCATCTGTGTATAAGTGTCGTTGCGGACTCGATTTGCGCACCTTGACCGCCGAAGCAGCGACACCCGATCTGGTGGCAATCAACGCAGCGATCTATCGGGCGGCTGGGTTTCCACCCGGTGAAGGCGCTGAACTCGATCTGGTGGATTTTGGTTTTCCGCTGGAAATGCTTAGGTTGGGACTGAGGGCTTTGCTACGGCTGATCCTTTTTGTCGGTTCCACTAACGAAAAGCACCGTCTACGCCGCAAGCAACTGCCCTTTACCGCGACCGACCTTGCTGTCGCAGCCGAGATCGCCCGCGGCGCGGTCGCTATGCTGAGAGAATGGCCTCGACCCTTACGCGAAATACTGAAGAACATGCTCCCGCCGGAGATCGCCGATCCGGCCGCTCTGAACTTCAGTGAGATCTTCGGGAATTTTTACCGTCATCTATTTCGTGTTCTTCCGCGGAGCGAATTCGGATTCCTGCACGATGTCTTCGAGAGGTTTGTAATCGAAGACTGGCCGGGCCTGATTCGCGGTCAGCACCGATACTTTTCGGCTGCCGTGCGGCGGAGTTCGCATTGGGTGACCGCCAACGAGGCGGAGATGATCGCACATACGGCTGGCGGGCGAATCTGGGACCTTGCCCGTCAAGGTGAAATTGGCGCTATGTTCCTGAACGTGCGCCGGGGAGGGAGCCGCACAGAGTGCTGGATTCGACGGGAATCGTTGAACCGATGGATTGCCGCTCGCGACGCGGAACTCGCGCGCTATATGCCGCGACCCGAGGCGGTGGCGGCACTCGGTCTGAAGAACTTCACGCTCTCCACGGTCGCCGCCGGCGGAGCCATCCGCTACGCGAAAGGCCCCGAGCGAAATTTCCCAGCGCGGTGTTTCTTCTTCCTTCGTGAAGACGTCATGAAGATCAAGGACGCGTTTGAAAAGTACTCCGTGCCGGTGAAAGCATACTCGAGTCCTGGCGAGTTCATAGCACTGCGTCATGCCATGAAGAATTACCTCGGCCGCGATTCAGGGCTTGCCGCGGTCATCCGGGCCGTCGTCGAGGGCCGTCTTGTTCCGGTCGGATACACCAACCGGTTTCGTGGGATCACCGGGTATTTGTTCCGGTCTGAGGATTTGCGTAAGTACCGCCCTGTGCCGGGCATGACCGTGCAGCCGGAAGGCGTTGTCACCTTCGGGGAGGCGGCAGCCGTTTTGGGCGTAGCGATGCCTGTGGTTCGCGGCCTGGTAGCACAGGGCATTCTGCACACCACGGCGGAGTATCGGAACGGCTTATCGAAGCTGTTGCCTGCCGTGGATGTTGTACGTTTCGCGGCAGGCTATGTGGCTACGTCGGTACTCGCCAGGCGATTCCATCTCCACAGTGGTTCGTTTGCGCGCCACCTGAAAGAATCGGGCACACCGCTGCTTGCGGTTCCAATACCTGACGTTGGAAAGTATTACGCGTTTTTCCTCCACAATGATGTTGCCGCTCAGATACAGATCCCAACCCGCAGGATGCTGAGAGAGGCAGCAGAACGCCGGATCGTGGCAGCCCGGAAGAAGAATTGGGCAGACTACCGGCGAGCGAAGGAGACCGCCTTGGGTAAGCCCATGCGCCGAATCGGTGCGAAAGGTCTCCGAAAATCCGTGTAGCTGTCTGACGAGAAGAAATGTGATTCGCTGTTTTTGTCGGAAATTTCGAAGGCACTCAGCGGTCGGCGCTCAGAATTGAAGCTTCAGCGCCAGTTGCGCCGAGCGCGGGCCGCCGATTTGATACAGCGGATTGAGGCCGCCATTCTGGCCGCCGCCTCCCAGCGAGGCTCCGAGCATCTGAGTCGATTGCCCGAATAGGGGAGAGCTGAGATAGTTTGTGGGCGGGCCGAAATTGGGGTGGTTGAAGATGTTGAAGAAGTCCGCTCGCGCTTGAAGCGAAAGCCACTCCTTCAGTTTGAACTGCCTCCGCAGCGTCAAATCGACTTGCGTTGCGCCGAATCCGCGCAGGGCGTTGCGTCCCAGATTTCCTTGGACCTGTCCGATGGGTGTCGAGAATGCTGCCTTGTTGATTCTCTTCCCGCCGGCTACGTTCGGATCGGCGATCCAGAGTGGTACGCCTGAAACCAGATTCGGACGCTGTACGCTGGAGGCTCCTGACAAGATGCCACCGAAGGGATTCAGTCCGGTGACCACATTCACTGGAGGCGCGGTGCGAGCGTAAACGATCGAGTCCGTCGACCAGTTTTCGAAGATCGACTTCCAGATTCCGCTGCCCGGCGCGGGGATATTATAGGAAATCGCGCCGGAGAACGTGTGCCGGATGTCGTAATCGGAGGAACCACGGTCCGAAGACGAATCGCTCGGGGGCACGTTCAGGTAATAGGCGTCGGAGGAAGCATCGTCGATCGAATGCGACCAGGTGTAGGAGAGCAGTGTCTGGAGACCGTACGTCAGGCGATGACGGAACTGGGCTTGGAGAGCCTGATAGCTGGAGTCCGCGTCATTGCTCATCAACTTGAACTCGGTGAAATCGGGATTCGGGTTCAAGTAGATGTCCTCCCGCATCAGCTTTCGGCCCGCCGCGCCGAGGTAGGTGATCGTGAGCACATCGGCCTTTCCGAAAGTCTTTTCCACAGCGGCGTTCCACTCATACGTTCTGGGTAATACGTGATTCGGGGCAACCACGGCAAGGTACGAAACAGGGGGGGTCGTCGAAAACGGGGGCGGCGCAGCAGCGGCAGCGCTCAGCGGGAATGATGGACTGAGAACGGTCTTGGACTCGGCGTATGGGAATGCGCTAATCCCATCCGCCACTTCGGAGTATCCAAGGTCGTAAAAGATGCCGGCCCCGATCCTCAGGACCAGATTCGGGAGCGGGTTCCAGGCCACACCGAGCCGCGGAGCGAAATCATCTTTTTGCGCGTGCCATAAGGGCGTGCCCGGCGGGG
>Ga0181538_10005449_pt1 | contig 11423 bp, 11 predicted proteins | sample PEATcosm2014_Bin_40_FD_119773 | JGI IMG/M metagenome (GOLD analysis project Ga0181538, IMG submission 119773) | Peatland microbial communities from MTU Mesocosm Facility, Houghton, MI, USA - PEATcosm2014_Bin23_30_metaG | ecosystem: Environmental > Terrestrial > Soil > Wetlands > Peat | place...
CAGCCTCTCCCGCGGGATGACGCAGAAGCTGGCGCTGGCGTGCGCTTTCCTGCGCGAACCCCGCGTCATCATCCTTGACGAACCCCTGACGGGGCTGGACCCCCGCGGCATCCGCAACATCAAGGACTCCATCCGTCGCCGCGCCGCCGACGGCTGCGCGTTCCTGCTCTCCTCTCATCTCCTGCACCTGGTCGAGGCCCTCTGCGACCAGGTGCTGATTCTCCATCGCGGCCGCAAGATGGCCTTCGGTTCGCTGGAAGAGATTCGCGCCCTGGCAACGCTCCACGCCGACGCCTCGCTGGAAGATGTCTTCTTCGCCGTGACCGAGGAATCCGGCAACCCGGCTGATCTGGCCGCCGCGTCATGAACCGCGCCTTGCTCTATCTTTGGTTCGCCTTGCTGAAACGCCGGTTTCTCGACTTCGTCCGCAGCTTGCGCCGGCCCACGACCCTCATCGCGTTCATTTACGTTCTGGGGCTGCTCGGCGTGCCGTTCTGGTTCCGGCACCACGAAATCTTCCGCCACCTCGTGGAGCGAGATATCTTGATCACGGGTGCCTTGCTCATGCTCGTGGGCTCCCTCATCAAGGGTTTCTGGCAGCGGGGGCTGGTATTCGAGCCGCCGGACATTGAATTTGTCTTCACCAGCCCGTTCACCCAGCGGCAAGTCGTCTGCTATCGTCTCTTGCCCAATTATCTCTATGCCCTCGTCCAGGGACTCGTTCTGGCCGCGCTCTTTGCGCCACACCTGTCGCATCCGCTGCTGATGGCGGCCGGCTTGACCCTGTTCCAAATCACCTGTTTCCACGTGTCCACTGCCGCCTCGCTCTATGCCGGCACTCTCCCCGAGGATCGCCACCACCGCCTTCGCTGCATGATGCTCGGCGCCGCGTTCCTCCTCACCGCGCTCTATTTCCGCGCGGCCTGGGAAGTCAGGTTCGTGCCCGCTTTCGCCATATCGCCGGTGGTTCAACTCCTGTTTTACCCAGCGGTGACGCTGCCCGAGGCCGCCAGTTCGCCCGCCCTTCACCAATGGGCCTTGCGCCTGACGCCAACGAGTTCTCTTTGGCTGCGGCAGCTTTTGCAACCGGTCCTTTATCTAAGCGCGATCGCCCTCGCCGCCGGTGTCAGCCTGTGGTCGCTCTTCCGGCTCAAAGCCAACCTCTTCGAACCCTCCCTCGCCACCAGCTCCCATGCCGCCGAGCGGCGCCAGCGTCTCCGGCAAGGCCGCGACCTTGCCACCGCCGGCAAAACCGAGGCCCATTCGGCTGGCCTCCCCACCCTGTCGCTCTTTGGCGGGGTCGGGGCCATTGTCTGGAAGAACCTGCTCGCCGCCCGGCGCTCGCATCGCCAACTGCTCCTGGCCTTTATCCTCACTGCCCTCTATGCGGGCAGCCTCGTCGCCCTTCTCCAGCACATCCACACGGAACTGCACGCAGCCTCTCTCGACAAGCTCGCGTCTCCCGAGGTAGTCATGGGGCGTTTGGCTTTCCATCTCGGGCTGGCCTTTTGGGTAGCGATCCTTGCCCCTTTCCTCCAACGCATCTTCCCCTTCGACTTTCGTCGTGATGGCCGCCACTTGCTCGACTTTCGCACGCTGCCCGCATCTCCCTTGTGCCTGGTCCTGGCGGAGGTGGCCGTACCCGTCGGCTGCGTGTTGCTCTGCCAGGCCGCCGGCCTCGTCCCCTTGTTCCTCTATGCCCGGTTCGATTGGCCGATAGTCTTGATCCTGATCTTCGCCTATCCGGCCGTCGCCCTCGCCCTCAACTCCGTTTGGAATCTCCACTATCTCCTTTCCGCCACGAGGCGGGCGGCTGGACACGCACAATCTCCCAGTGTCGTCGGGACTCTGATCGTTGTTGTGCTTTCCTTCCTGGTGTTCGTTCCGGCGCTCTGGACCACGCGGTTCCTCGCCCGATGCCTCAGTGAAAGGGCAGGCGTGGCGCTCACATCTGACGGTCTGCAGGGCCTCGCAAACTCCGATGCCTGGTTGAAATTCCTCCACACCGGCATTCCGCTCACTGGCGCCGGGGCGCTCGGGGTCCAGTACCTCGTGGACTTTCTCCTGCTCTTGGCGCTAGCCCGCCTGTTCCAGCGCGCTGAAATCTCCCGCGAATCGCAATGATCCCCATGCCTGCCACCCCTTCCAGCTCCTCAGGCGTCGCGGCCTCCTCCTCGCTGGCCGCAAAACTGCTCGACATGCTCTCCAGCCCCGGCGAGGTCTTCGACGAAGTCGTTGCCGCTCCGCCGCGATTCGCTAATTGGCTTGTGCCGACGGTGCTCGTTGCTCTGGCCAGCCTGTTCCTGCTTCGCGCCTCAAGCAATGAAGGCGTCTCGGTCGTCACCACGTCGCAGGCGGTCGAGGCTCAGCCCGCAACCCTCGACTCCGTCACCGTCCAGGCTGAACCGGGCTCGGTCGATTCGCAGAGTCTGTCAGCGCTGGCCACTTGTGGTGGTGCGTTCGCTGGGACCTTTTGGTCGGCGTTTCTACTATGGTTCATTGGCCGCGCCTTCCTCAGGACCCGCTTTTCCTATTTGAAAACCGTGGAAGTCGTCGCCCTGACGGGCAGCATCGTTGCCCTCGGCGCGATCGTCACGGCACTGCTCATTGGCATTTCTGGCGATCCGGCCACCCGGCCTGCGCTCTCCTTCTTCGCCCGGCACCTGCCCTCAACCAATCGCGTTCGCTTGCTCCTGGGCACGTTTAACTTCTTCCACCTCTGGATCATTACTGTGCTGGCCATCGGGCTTTCCCGCCTCAGCGGCGTCTCCTTTAAGGAGTCCGCCTTCTGGGTCTTTGGCTACTGGTTTGTGGCCCGCCTGGCCCTTATCCTCCTGGGCTGATATGACTACGACCCATTGGGCAGCATCTGGGCTTGCGGCCCTGACCAGCAAGGTATTCAGTCGTTCGTTTCCGAGCCGGCCTCGGCGGCGGCTGGATGCAAGCCAAGCTGCCTGAGCTTTTCGCGCAAGGTGAGCCGCGACAGCCCAAGCCACCGCGCGGCTTTCGCTTGATTGCCTTCTGCCAGCGTGATGGCTTGCGTCAGGATTTCGCGTTCGGCTTCGGCGAGCATGCGGGCATGAGTGTCTTGCAGCTCGCCCTTCTGCGCACGCGTCAGCAAAGCACCCGCGAAGGCAGCGAAGGAATGGCCCGCCGGGGCGGCTTCGGTATTGCGGGCGGCAAGGGTTTGGCGAACCGCGTCGGCATTGATGGAGAGTCCGCGCGCGGCGAGCAGTAGGCGGCGGGTCACGTTTTCCAGCTCGCGAACGTTGCCCGGCCACGAGTCAACCTGCAGCACGGCCACGGCATCGGAGGAGATGGTCGGACTTTCAATGCCGAAGTCAGCGGCGTATTTGCCGAGGAAGTGCTGCACCAACACCGGAATGTCCTCGCGGCGCTCGCGCAGGGGTGGGAGCTGGAGGCACACCACGTTGAGGCGATGGAAGAGGTCTTCGCGGAACCTCCCCTCGCGAATCATCACTTCCAGATTGCGGTGAGTGGCGGCGATGACACGCACATCCACGGAAATCGGCTCCGACCCGCCTACCCGCTGGAAGGTTTGTTGCTGGAGCACGCGCAGGAGCTTCACCTGCGTGTTGGGCGGCAGGTCGCCGATTTCGTCGAGGAGGAGCGTGCCCTTGTTCGCCTGCTCGAAACGGCCGATGCGCCGCTGGTCAGCGCTCGTGAACGCGCCGCGTTCGTGGCCGAACAGCTCGCTTTCCAGCAGGTTTTCCGGGATGGCGGCGCAATTGATCGCGATAAACGGCGCATTGGCGCGAGGGCTGTGCTGGTAGATTGCGCGGGCGATCAGTTCTTTGCCCGTCCCGGTTTCCCCCCGGATGAGCACGGTGACGGGCTTGGCGGCAACGCGGCCGATTTCCTTGCACACGTCCTGCATCGCGAGGCTGGTGCCGACCAGGGCTGTTCGGCCCCCGACCGCGGCGTCGGGCAGGGTCACGGGTTCACGCATGAGGCGGCTGGCTTCCACGGCGCGATGCAGAACGCCGATCAGCCCCGGCATCTCGAAGGGCTTTTGCAGGTAATCGTAAGCGCCGAGCTTGGTGGCCTCGATGGCGGTCTCTATCGTGCCGTGTGCGGTCATCAGCACGACCGGCAGGCGCGGCTGGGTTTCGTGAAGTTGCCGCACGAGTTCCAGACCGCCGAGTCCCGGCAGGCGCAGGTCGGTTAACACCACCTCGCACTCGTCGTTGTTGGCGCGGCGCAGCCCCTCGTCGCCGCGGCTGCACACGGTGACTTTGAAGCCGTCCTCCTTGAGCACGTCGCACAAGTTCGAAGCCAGGTTGGCGTCGTCTTCAATGAGGAGAATACTAGCAATTCGCACTCCCGGCAGTGTCCTTGATTTCGCGCGGCAAGACAACTCCGAAGGTCGTGCCGTGGCCCGGCCGGGTTTGATACTGGAGTACGCCGCCGTGCCGTTCGACAATGCGAGCGGCAATCGGCAGGCCGAGGCCGGTGCCGGTTTCCTTGGTGCTGAAAAACGGGTCGAACAAGCGCTTCTCGACCTCGGGCGAGATGCCCTCGCCGTCGTCAACCACTTCAAAGATAACGGCTTCGGTCTCACATCCGCCGAGCGGGGCGCGTGCCGCGCGCGTGCGTAGCGTGATAATCCCGGCGCCCTCCGTAGCTTCAGCGGCGTTGCGAACGAGGTTGACGAGCACCTGCTTCAAATGGCCGCTGTCGGCCCGGATGAGCAACTCCGGCTTGGACTCAACCACCAGTTGCAATCCACGGCTCTTTAGGGCTGGGGACATCAACCCCTGAACTTCGTGGATAACCGTCTCGGCTGCGAGGGTTTCCAGCTTGGGGTCTGAAGGTCGGGCAAAACTCAGCACGTCCTGCACAATGCGTTCGAGGCGGGAAATCTCCGCGCTGATGATGTCGGTGTCCTTGCGCGCGGCGGGCACGGCTTGGAGATGTTTTTCCAAAGTGTAGAGGCGCGCTTTGAGGGAGGTGAGCGGGTTGCGAATCTCGTGGGCGATGCCGGCGGCAAGCGTGCCGAGCGTGGCGAGTTTCTGCTGCCGTTCGAGCAGGGTTTGGCTTTGCACCAGTTTGATTCGCAGCGGCGCGATGGTGTCACGGTAGATCACCCAGCCCATCGTTGCGACCAGGGCCAGGAGCATCACGACACTCGCCGTAAGGATGCCCCTGAGACTGGAGAGCGAAGCGCTTGCGTTGGCAAGAAACGCCGCCTCGGCTGTACGATGGGCATCGGTCAGCCGCCGCACAAGATCGCGCATTCGCTCAGACTGGGTGTTGAAGGCGTCGAGTTGCGCGAGTTGCTCTGAATTCACTAGAGCGGGCAGTGAGTTGGAGTGCACGGCCCGGGCGGAGCCGAGGTAATCATCGTAAGCATGATTCAGTTCCTTAATCACCTCGCGCTCGGCTTCCGTGGTCAGCGGCGAATGCGGGTTTAGGCTCGGATCATGGTCATCGATCCAATGATCGAGATCGCTGCTGGCCTTCTCGAACTGCGTCCACTGCTGGGGATCCCGCACCAAGGCGTAGCGGAGTATGGAGTTGTTCAAGCTCTGCAACTCACGTCGAACTTCGCCCGCGAACTGGAATCTCTCGATCTGGGAACTGGTGAGTCTGGCTTCAAGCTGTTGGACACGATGCCAGGTGGAAAAAAGTCCGTAAATCGTGCCGCCAGCCACCAGGAAGAGGGCGGCAATCAGGATCCAGAGACGAATGCCAAACGGGAATTTCATAATCATACGAGCCCACCGCGTCATCGCCGGACGATTCCGCGGCTAGCGCTTCGTTCGAGGATGGCGCAGGTGCTGTGCCGAGAACAATGGCAGGCTTGCGCGGTTGCAGCCCCTTGAATATTAGGCCCAGTTGCCAAAACCACATCCATTTGCCAGTCAGAGCAGGTCAGTCACTTATCACCCGTATGGTAAGGGCGTTATCCAAGCCGGTTCATCGCTCTTTCCGATGGGGCTACGGAGGTATGAGCGGGCGGTAGGGAACGCTGTCCCCCCATTCCTCCGAAAACAGCGAAGAACCGCGTTTGGTGGATTAACCGCCCCCAGATTGGATGTTTGGGCTCGAATCTGCACTCATGACAGTGCTGGCAAATTCCCGCGGCAAGACAACTCCGAACGTCGTGCCGTGGCCAAGCCAGGTCTGATATTGGAGCATGCCGCCGTGCCTTTCAACGATGCGAGCGGCAATCGGCAGGCCGAGGCCAGTGCCGGTTTCCTTGGTGCTGAAGAACGGGTCGAACAAACGCTTTTCGACTTCGGGCGGAATGCCTTTGCCGGTATCGATCACTTCAAGGATTACGGCGTCGGTTTCGCGCCCCCCAAGCGAGGCGCGTCCGGCGCGCGCGCGAAGCGTGACCGTGCCCGCGCCGACAATGGCGTCGGCGCCGTTGTGAACCAGGTTGATGAGTACCTGCTTCAAATGGCCGCTGTCAGCGCGGATGTGCAACCCTGAGCCGGATTCAACCAGTACTTGCACTGTACGGCTCTCCAGGCTTGTGGACATCAACCCCTGAACTTCGCGCAACAGTGTGTCGGCGGCCAGGGATTCGAGCTTGGGATCGGCAGGCCGGGCAAAACTCAAGGCGTCTTGCAAAATGCGTTCGAGGCGGGAGATCTCGGAGCTGATGATCTCCGTGTCCTTGCGCGCGGCGGGCACGGCCTGCAAGTGTTTGTCCAGCGTATAAAGGCGCGCTTTGAGAGACGTGAGCGGGTTGCGGATTTCATGCGCAATGCTGGCCGTCAGCGTGCCGAGCGTGGCCAGCTTTTCCTGCCTTTCGAGCAGACGCTCGGCTTGGAGCTTCACCTGCTCCAGTCGTTGACGTTCGGCAATCTCGGCTCGCAATGCTGCTGTCCGCCGTTGGACAGTCTCCTCCAGATCCTCATTCGCAGTCCGCAGCAAAGCCTGCGCCTCGGCCAATGACCGATACGCATCGAGGGCTGCGGTGATGGAATAAACGGCCACCACAAGTGCCATCAACAGCATCAGCGCATTCCACATGGGAATCAGTGGCCGCTCGTAGGTCTGACCCGAGATCGCGTTGGTGACTCCAAAAATGACTGCGGTGAGCACTGCCAGCCAAAGGGCCGCCTTGCGTCCCACCGCCCAGGATATCCAGCAAATCGGGGTTAGATAGAAGCCTGTCATGCGGACATCGTAACTTGTGACATAGTCCAACCAACCCACCAACACGGCCAACACGAAAGCCAAGAACAGGGTCCACGGCTTGGATAACCGCGATAACCCCACCAGCAAGCGCCGCATTGGAGATTTCATCATCATACGAGCACGGTGCGTCGTCGGCAGCCGATTCCGCCACCGGCGGTTCGTTTGCAGACTGCGCAGATGCCGTGCCGGGAATCATGGCAGGGTCGCGCTGCGACAGCACGTTGAAAATCAGGCCCGGATGCCGAAGCCGCATCCAGTTGCCGGCCGCAGCGGGTCAGCCGTTTATCGCGCGCATGGTAAGCAGTTTACCAAACGCGGTTCATCCATCCCACAACAGGCGCGCAAACCCCTGTGAATCAATACTCATGGCTCATGGCATAGTCTGTGCAGAGGTTCCTTTCAGACGCCCGAGATTCGGGTAAGCAACAAAGATCAGACGGCGACAAACAAAGCAAAGAACATGAAGCTTCATACTCACATTCACAAGACGACCGTCACGGCCCTCTCCATCCTCTCTCCGCTTATTCCTACCCTCGCTGCGGGGAAGATGGCGCATCGTCCCGCGGCGCGGCAGGGAGACTGAGCCAACACCCCATGCACAGCCACATCGTGAATCGTGAAACTCTCATACCCCGTTCGCCACGGGATGCTTCATGGGTCACGGACTCTTCTCAGCCGCCGGTCCCGGTCCGCCAGACTAGAATCCGCGTGGCGGACGATGACGAGGGCATCCGCGACCTCGTATCCATTGTTCTCGCCGGCGCCGGCTTCGAGGTGAACGCCGCTTCCGACGGCCAACAGGCTTGGGAAGCGCTGCTCCACGAGCAGTACGACCTGCTCATCACCGACAACGAAATGCCGCGCCTCGTGGGAATACAACTCATTGAGCGGATTCGCGAGGCGGGTATGAGTCTGCCAATTATCATCGCGTCAGGTTCTTTCCCGATGGAGAGACTGCGCGACTATGCTGAACTCCAAATCGCAGCCGCTCTCTCGAAGCCCTTTCGCGTTATCGAACTCTTGAACGCCGTGAGAGATGTTCTCCAGGCGTCGTGTGGGAGTACCACCGCAGACCAGCAAACTCCCAAGCGGATCCACGCCCGGCCGCAACCGATCCGTCGATGCGACAAGTCAAATGTAGTATTATGCAAACTCTGACGCTCCCAATCGAAAACTGGCGCAATTTCAAGTCGCTCGTCAGGTCTCGGCGTGCTGCCACGCAATCAACCACGCCAAATCCTGACCGTTCAACAGCCATCCACCCTGCGAAACCGAGAGTGCTCCCCCGTTGGACGTGGGACGAAGGCGAAATCGTCGCTTCCTTCGGGGCAGCCAACCTGATACGCCATCATGACGGTCGCTGGGAGCTTCGCGGCGGCACGCCCAGTGACCATGCTGCGGCCCATGAATGGTGTTCTCTCTTTCAACATGACGCCACCTTCCCCAGCGCGCCCTTGCCGGCTAATGCCCCACAGCCCAAGACCTCGAACCCGCTTCACAACCGCATCTTGGTTGCCGACGACGACTCCCTTGTGCGGGGCAGCCTGGCTGCCGTGCTCGAGTCCGAGGGTTACGTCGTGGACGAAGCGCGTAATGGCGTCGAAGCCGTCACCCGGGCCATTGGACAACTACCCGATCTGGTCCTCCTCGACCTCAACATGCCGCACTGGGATGGCTGGACAGCCTTTAGCCAACTTGACCGGGTCACCCCCTTGTTGCCGGTGATTGTTATCACCGCCCGCCCCAACCAATACGAGAAGGCCGTGCGGCTAGGGGTGGACGCCTTCATGGAAAAGCCGTTGAACATCCCGATCCTGGTGCGCGCCATCAAACGCCTCACCAGCGAAGACGAAACCCGCCATGTACGCCGCATTACCAACCCCGCGTTTGCCACGCGGTTACTCTGCAGCACGCAAACTGACGACGAGCAAACAGCACCGCCGTTTACCGGAGATACAAAATGAACGATTCCTTCCAACTCGGACTTCCATCGGTTTCCTCAACCAGTGATCGAACTTGGCGAGCATCACAAGGGCTCGGTTTCGCTCGGAAGGTCGCGACTTGGCCCATGCCCGCCACCGTGGGGCTGCTGCTAGCGCTGGTTATAAGCGTAGGATGGGTTGACTATCTGACTAAGCCATGAAATCAACCACACCGTTGAAAACTACGGCCGCCCATGCCCGTTCGACGAATCGCCCCGGGCAGGCCGCTCCTCATCGCGAAGCCGCTGCCCAGCCGTCGCCCGGAAGCTCCCGTTCCGGCAAGCGAATCCTGCTGGTGGACGACGATCCTACCGTGCGGGATTCTCTGAGCAACGTGCTGGTGGCCGAAGGCTACTTTGTCATCCCCGTCGAGAACGGACAACAGGCGCTTGATCTGGCCAACCGGTCGGCGGTTGACCTTGTATTGCTCGACCTGAATATGCCGGTGAAGAACGGTTGGGACACCTTTGAGCGGCTCACCTCGGAGCATCCGCTCATTCCCATCATCATCATCACCGCGCGCCCGAACCAGCTCTTCACTGCTGTCAGCGCCGGGGCGGGTGCTCTGCTGGAGAAGCCGATGGATATCCCGACGCTGTTACGAGCGATGGCAGAGCTTCTGGCAGAAACCGCCGAGCAACGCCTGGCGCGCTTGGTCGGGAAGAAAACCGAATTCCACTATAAGCCTGCGGCGGCGCGTCACGATTAACGGTCCCAAAGGCTCCTGGCAAAGAAATGAATGCGCCTCCTGGCACAAGTACCAATGGCACCAACGGCGTGATTCTGAGGACCACAGTGCCGGACAGCAGTCACCTTGACTTCAGTTGGCCGCTCCTGCTCCTCGCTTTGCTGGTGTTAGTGCTAATTGCCAGTGGACTGCGCAAGGTATTTTGGGACAAAGACTCAAATTAAGAAGAAAGGAATAGTTATGAAGCAAAACGACAAGGACAGTGACCGCGCAATCATGGCGATGCCAAGGTCTCGCCGGCACAATCACAAAACGGATGTTAAAGACGAAAGTCGGCGAATGGAGGTGGAATTGACGTTCGAGACCCCGCAGGCCGAAAGAGTCTTCTTGGCCGGGGACTTCAACCACTGGCGTGCAGGTGACCTCCGACTCCGCCGGGACGAAACCGGAACCTGGAGAATTCCACTTTGGCTCGCACCGGGCCGGTATGAGTACCGATTCATCGTCGATGGCGAGTGGCAGAACGACCCCCATGCCTCAGCCTGTGTGCCGAATGAGTTTGGCTCCAGCAACTGTGTGCTCGTAGTAAAGTGATGATATGAGGAGTCGAATTCCGGGGGCTCCAAGCCGACCCGCTCCGCGCCGGTGGCGCCGTGCAACCCAAGAAGTAAAGATCTTCCTTGACCTGCTGGAGCAGCAGGAGAGGATTATTTAAACGATCAGCACGGACGCTTTAAGAGCCCAAGCATACTATAGAAACAGCAACGTTTACAATGTCTGAGTCAAAAATCAACCCCACAAATTCCGCCCCGACAAGTTCCGACCCCTCCCGCCCATCTTCGGCGCAGCCTTCGAAAGGGAAGAGCCGAGGCTGGGCATGGATTGCTGCGCTGTGCATTATTCTCGCAGCCGTCGGCGTGTATTTGCATCACCGTCGGACGGCAGAAGAACCGAATCGAAGGAGCACTCGGTCTTCACCGCCAGCTCCGATGGTGACCACGGCGACCGCCCGGAAAGGCGATATCAATAAGTACGTTGAGCGCATTGCCAGCGTGATCCCGGTCTATACCGTGCAGGTGAAGAGCCGCGTGGATGGGCAGCTCATGAGCGTGAACTACGTCGAGGGCCAACTGGTTCATTCGAACGATTCACTCGTGGAGATTGACCCGCGACCGTATCAGGCGCAACTCACTCAAGCCGAAGGACAGTTAGAGCGCGACAAAGCCCTGCTGGAGAATGCGCATGTTGATCTGGACCGCTATCAGATCGCTTACCGCAGCAACGCAATTCCCGAACAACAGCTCGCTACTCAAGTCGCCACCGTCCATCAATACGAAGGCACGGTGAAGCTTGACCAGGGCCAAGTGGATGCTGCCAGGGTGCAAGTCATTTACTGCCACATTACCGCGCCCATTTCCGGACACGTTGGGCTGCGCTTGGTGGATCCCGGCAACATTGTCCATGCCACCGATACCAATCCCCTGGCGGTGATTACCCAGCTTCAACCCATTACCATTACCTTCAGTCCCGAGGAAGACGCTCTGCCTGAAATCCAGAAACGGTTGAGCCAGGGCCAAAAG
>Ga0181538_10005452_pt1 | contig 11420 bp, 4 predicted proteins | sample PEATcosm2014_Bin_40_FD_119773 | JGI IMG/M metagenome (GOLD analysis project Ga0181538, IMG submission 119773) | Peatland microbial communities from MTU Mesocosm Facility, Houghton, MI, USA - PEATcosm2014_Bin23_30_metaG | ecosystem: Environmental > Terrestrial > Soil > Wetlands > Peat | place...
GTGCACAATCAAGGTAACGTTCAAGCCGGGGGCCACGGGGAGCCGGTCGGGGACTTTGCAGGTGGCGGACAGCGCCAACAACTCACCGCAGACCATCCCGTTGACGGGAACGGGGGATTAGGAGCCGGCAGTTTAAGCAAAAAACTCTTTGAACCCGAATTCCGAGATTGAATTTGGCGCCGCCGGGCCAACTCGTGGAACCTGAATTCCCCGCCTTGATAACCTAGAGAACGGAAAGGGTGTCAGGATTCTTCGGAGGTAACCCCTCACCCGGCCCGCACCGGCTGATGACTACGCCGGCTGCGGGCCACCCTCTCCCCAAGGGAGAGGGCCGTCAACGATGATTGATTTTAGCCGTCTCCCTTGGGGAGAGGGTGGCGAGAGTAGCAAGCCGCAGGGCGGCAGAAGTCGTATTCTGACAGTTACGCCGGGGCGCTGCTGGACTTTCGCAGGGAGAGCTGGGAATTTTGCAGGGCTAGTTCCGTAAAAGTGGCACACGCTTCGGAGCGGGCCTTTCGTGGCGAGCGTGCGGAACCTTCTACTCCACCTGGGCGACTCCACTGACCATGGCCTGGTGTCTGGCCGCAGAGGTGCGTCGCAGCTCTTGCGAGCGCGCCAAGGCCTTGCCGGCAAGGTCCGGCTTTCCTAGCCTGCGGTATGCCACGTAGAGCTGGTAATGCACATCCCCGTAGAAATCAAAAGGGGCAGCCTTCTCAAGTTCGGGAATCGCCTGCGCGTCCTGCCCCAGACGGACGTACGCCGTCCCCAGCAAGTCGCTTGCTTCTGCCATGTCCGGCTGATAGCGCAATGCCTTTTGCAAATAGGGGACGGCTTTTTCCGTCTCATGCGTTGCCACGTAGAGGCGGCCCAGCAAGCACAAGGTGCGGGCGCGCGAGGGGTCGAGTTGGAGGCTCCTCGCAAGTTCCGCTCGCGCCTCGTCGTAGGATTTCTTGGCCAGAAACTCTTCTCCCAAGGCTTCATGCAGTTCGGCCTCGTCAGGTTTGATGTGCAGGGCGGCTTGATACTCCTGGATGGCCTCGCCCGAGGCCCCCCGCGCGCTCGCAGCCTCGGCGCGCAACTCGTGCGCACGCCAGGACTGGGGGAAATCCTCCTGGAGCCGATCGTAACAATCGCTCCCCAATGCCTGGTAGGTCCGCGCCAGCCAGTAACTAGCCTCGACATTTCCCTTGTCGGATTCGAGCAGGCCCGCCAGGGCGTCAGAGGCGCGCTCGTACTGCGCGAGGGTGAACAGAGTTTTTCCGAGTGCGAGTTGCTCCGCTCGAGACGCGTTTCGGCGCGATTCCAGCCGGCGCGCGCATTCGGTGTACATGTGGGCGCGGCAAGGGTCCTGATCCGCTTCGCCTGCTGCGGCGCCATGCCTGGCATTCTGCCAAACCTGAAAATCCTTGTGGAAGGCTTTCCAGCAATCGTCTGCCCGAGCGGTTTCACCCGCAGCCGCATCGAGCGCAGCAAGCAGGAAGTCCCTCGCGGCTCCTTCCGGGGAGGCTGGGGAGTTTCGGAGCGCGGCCTTTGCGGCATCAGGCGAAAGTTCCGGAAGTCCCCGTTCGAAGGCCAGATACTCGGGAGAGATTTCCCACACTGTCTGGACAGCATCCAGGGCCGCGCCGGCCTGGCCCCTCGAGATCTGCGCTTCCGCCAGGCCCAGCCAGGCCGGCTCATACTTCGGATCGAGCTCGAGCTCCAGATGGAATTCGGCCGCCGCTTTGTCCGGCTTGCCCGCCCGCAAGTACGCTAGACCCAGAGAGGTATGCAGTCCCGGCTGCTTGGGATCGCCCGCCAGCGCGTGCGTATACTCTTCTGCCGCGTCGTTCCAGCGGTCACGCTCGGCCAGCATGTCCCCGAGAAAGCGATTGCCCCAGGGCGAGCCGCGATATACCTCCGCCCCCCGGAACGCCATATGCGCGGCGAGATTGACGTAATCGTGGCCCAGCTGAAACCATGCGTCCGCCTTGTCGGGATTCAACCTGGCAAGTTCGCGGTATTCATCCGCCGCTCGCCGAAAGTCTTCCCCGGAGACATAACATAAAGCCAACGCCCGCCTGCCCTCCCGATTCACCGGGTCCATTCGCAGCGCCTGCTGAAGGACGGGGATGGCCTTGTCCGCTTCGCCCAGCTTCAGATAGTCAATCCCCAGAATCAGCGTTGGCCCAGCCAGATCGGGTTTCTGCCGCATGGCTGTGGCTAGATTTTCGGCGGACCGCCTGTATTCCCCTAGCGAATGATAAACAAGGCCGAGATTGACTCGCGCTTCGGCTAAATTGGGGTCGAGCGCCAGGACTTTCTTGAACTCTTCCTCGGCCTGCCTGAGTTCCCCTTGCCGGAGGGCCTGCTGCCCGGCGCGAAAATGTGCGGCCACCTGTTCCTCAAGCGTTTGACAATTCGCCCCGCAGGGAGGAATCAGCCAAAAGGCGAGGAGGAAGACAACGAGTGCGCGGGCCCAAGACATAGGTGTTATCAGGATATCACGCCGCGCAGGCCACGCCCCGTCTGTCGTTCCCGTGCGGGCGGGAATCCACTTACTTTCCCTGTTGCGACAGGCGCTCGTAGGCGCGCCGGTATGGGAGGGTATTGGGGTCGAGTTGGTAAGCGGCGCGATATTCCTCGAAGGCGCCCTGGCGGTCGCCTTCCTTCTCGAGAGCCACACCGAGGTCGTAATGGGCAAGGTGGTTTCCGGGGTTCAGTTCGAGGGCCTGCCGGTACTCCGCGATAGCGCCCTCACGATCGCCCTTTTGCCCAAGCATGGCGCCCAGGTAGACGTGAACCGTCCCGTCCTTCGGCGCCAGGCGCAAGGCTTCGCGTTCCTCCGAAATCGCGTCATCCCAATCGCCCTTGTTTCCGAGCGCCAAGCCAAGGTTGGAATGTGCAATTTCGTCAGTCGGGCTCAAGCGCACGGCAGCACGATATTCCCCAATCGCTCCCTCCAAATCGCCCTTTTCCCTTAAGGCGGCGGCGAGGTTGACGTGCGCCAATTCATTCTTGGGATCTAAGCGCAGCGCTTCTCGATACTCGTTGATCGCGCCCTGCCCGTCGCCCTTGCCTTCAAGCGTCACTCCCAGAGCAAAGTGAGCGTTAGCGTCATTGGGTTTGATTTGCAAAGTCCTTTCGAACTCCGTCTTGGCCTCGTCGGAACGGTTCTTGCTGGCCAAGGCAAGGCCCAGGTGGTAATGAAGGTCGGCGGAATCGGAGTCGTACTCGAGACCCTTGTCGAAGGCCACAATGGCCTGATCCGCCTGCCCGGCCAAGAGCAACGCGCGGCCCAGGTTGAAATAAACTATGCTGAACCGAGGATGCTTCAACTCCAGCGCTTTCTCGAACTCGGGGACCGCTTCCGCCGGCCGCCCGGCCCTCGTCAGAGCAGTGCCGAGGTTGTTGTGAATGCGGGCGTCATCTGGGTAGTTGGCGAGCAGTTTTTTCCACCCTGCGACGGCCGCATCGATCTGGCCCTGGTTCTCAAGTTGGGCCACCCTGTCGATTTCCTCGTACATATCGACGGCAGGCGTACTGATGGCCGTGAGTCCATCGGAGGGGATGTTCACAAACTCCGGTATATTCACGGCTCGATTGGCTGCGGTCGCGTTGTCGATAAGAATCGCTGGACTGTCGTTGCCCTGGTCGTCGATGTGGGTCAGATACATTTGCGTGTAGGGCGACCGGCTCTTCGAGGAGAAAACCAGCCAACGGCCGTTCGGCGAAAAGCTGTGCCAGGAGTTCATCAAAGAAGTATTGCAGTGCATCCGCCGCGCCACGCCGCCCGACGGCGCGGGGACGATGTAAAGCTGGCTGTCGGGACGCATCAACTCCGCATTGCGAGCCTCGACCCAAACGATCCAGCGGCCATCGGGCGATACCTTGGGAAAACTGTTGCTCATTCCGTTGTGGGAAGCGCCTGCGACCGGCGTCGGCCGGCCGCCTTTGCCGTCATTGAAGGGAACCCAATAGAGATCGTATTGGATCTGGGGTTCCTCCAGGTCGTTGGCGTGCTCGGGCATTTTCATGCCCGGAGTGTACGGGTCCATCGCCTTCGCCCGGGCGAACACCACGTACTTGCCGTCGGGGCTCCAGACGGCGTTGGTTTGCACGTAGGCGGGATCATCCGCCCCTGGCAAGGGCTGTTTTTCGCCCGTAGCGCGGTCGTACCAGGCGACGATGCTGCGCGTGGGATAGAACACCTGGAGGAAGCGGTAGTCTTTGAAATTCACGGTGAAGTAGCCGTTGCTAAGGTCCTTCGTCTGGCCCCGGTAATTGGTCAAGATATACTTCCCGTCCGGCGAGACCTGGGACATGAAACCGATCCGCGAGGCCGATACGGTCTTATCCCGGATGGAACTCCACGAGATCACGTCCTCGTTGCGGATGGTCATTTGCGGTTTGACGGGAACAATCGCGTACAGGCCCTTGTCGTTCGCCGGTCCGTCGAGATCCATCCCTAGGGTCTTACCATCCCTCGAGAACGAATGGCAGTTGGCGCAGGTGGGCATGTCTTTGAGCACTACACGGCTTTCGGTTTTCGAAATGTCGCGCAACCGCCATTGGATCAAGTGGAGCGCATCCTGGGCCAAAGGCTTAATGATCCCTTTTTCAGTCTCAGAGGGCATCAAGGGCACGTCGCGATAGAAGATAGGCGCGCCCACGAGATCTCTCGAAGTCGAGATTTTAGTGCTTTCGCTGGACACGGGATGCTGGGCATCCTGCCCTGCGAACCCGGTTATCGTCACCACCGCGCTGCCTGCAGCGGACTGCCGCTTGATCGCCTCCCACAGATCGGCTTGGGGTATCCAGGTATGCGCTGAGGCCTGCTCCGGCGTAAGTTTGGGCAGTTCGTTCGTCGAGGAAACACAGCGCGGATCAATCGCGCCGATGATCAAGCGCTCGCCTGCGGACCCAGCGTGTATTCGAGCCGAACCGTCAGCGAAGGTGATGTCGATCCGCCAATAGGTGGCGCTCTCCGCGGCGTCGCGCCAGATGAATGTGGGAGGCGTGAGCTCAGGAGGGAAAATCGAACCGTCGAGTGGGTAGTCGATGGTGATGGCGGGCAAGGTAGCCGTTGCGGGACGTGGGGCTGCCTTCGGCTGAGCTGCCGCGCACTCGCCGAGCAGCGCAACCATGATTGCGCTCAGGAGGAAGGAGTGGTTCATCTGTTTATAAAACGCAGGGGCGGTTCGTGAACCGCCCCTACAAGACAGCGGCCGCCACTTCATTGATCCTCATACCCTCGCCCCTTTGCGGGAGAGGGTGTCCGTCAGCAGACGGACGGGTGAGGGGGCGTTCGAATGTCAAATCCACCGCCCCACCCACCACGACACTAAAACGTAAAGCGCAAAGCGAACTGCACAAGGCGTGGCAAGTTGTATTGCGAGCTCACCACGCCGAATGTGCCGCTACCCAGACTGTTGCCAGGAGCGGAGAACTGAGGGTGGTTGAAGAAGTTGAAGAACTCCGCCCTGAACTCCATGCCTAACTTGTCGTCAGGACCGAACTTGGTGTTCTTAAAGACGGCAAAGTCCATGTTCTTTTCCCCATCCTCCCGCAGATCCGGCTCCGTACGGGAATCGTTGCCGCGAGTGAAAGATGTAGTGTTGGTGAAATTCGCGGTATTGAACCATTCACCCAGGCGGGAGGTAGTCGAGCCGGAAGTGTAGGTATCGGGACCGAGTCTTGTCACCCGGCAGCCGCCAATTTCCGGGATCCCGGCGGTGCATAAAGCGTTGGTGCCGCCGCCGATATTTAGCGGGAAGCCGCTCTGAAGCGTAACGATGCCATCAATGCCCCAGCCGCCGGCCAGCTTATTGGCAACCGGGGACAAGTTGTTGCCATATCTCATGCCGTGACCTACCGGCAGATCCAGAATGTAGCCGAGCACGAAGCGCTGGGGAACATCGAACCCGTCCAGGCTTCGCTCGTTGTGGAGGTTGTAGGCGTCCACGTCGCCCCAGGAGGGCGCCGCGTCTCCAAGCCAGTTGATTTCATTGTTGGTATCGCTGATGAGCTTGGAAATGGTGTAGCTGGCCAGGAGCGCCCCACCGTGTGACATCCGCTTCTCAATCTTCATCTGGAAGGAGTGATAGATTGAATCGCGGTCGTCGGGTTCGGCGATCGAGACATCGGAATACTGGGGATAAGGCAGCAGCAACTGCGCCGCGCTGACCGTGGGTTGGATCAGGTTCCCTTGCACGATCCCATAGTACGGATTGGGAACGGACGCCGTGAGGGCGCTGGCGGCCGCGGCGTTGGCGGGGAGGTACGCGTTGGGCAACTGGTCCTCATCCTGACTATGCATGGGCAAGTGCGTGCCTTTTGACCCCGCATAGGCCACATCAATCAAGGTCCCGTCAGGAAGCTCACGCTGGATATCGAAGTTCCACTGTTGTGCGTAACCCCCAGGATTGTTGTAGACCGGCGCGCTGGGCCCGTTTGCCTGCGTGTTGATGAAGGCCTGGTCGCGCCCCGGAGGCTTGATAATCCCGGTGGGGAAGGGATTGTCGAAAGTGTTGAGAGGCAGCACTCCCTTGTTGTTGACGGTGGTCAGCCACGCCTGGCTGTAAGTGTTGATGAAGAGGTTGTGGGGAGCGTTGTTCCAGGAGACGTCGTCAGGCAGGTAGAAGATCCCGTATCCGCTCCTGATGATCGTCTTCTCAGTGAGGCGGTAGGCGAAGCCAATGCGGGGATTCCATTCGTTCAAAGGCATCTGCTGTTCGGTGCGGCCGGGACGTGCCGGGGTGTTCACCAGAGCAAAGCCGCCCTTGAGTGCGCTTGGAATGGTCAGGCCGTTGGTCGGGTTGGTTTGACCCGCGAGCGGGCTGGCCATATTGGGCTCCCAGTCCACTATTCTGTTAAAGCGCTCCGACCAGTTCCCCTGCAAGTCGTAACGTACACCTATATTGAACGTCAACTTGTTGGTGGCCCGCAACGTGTCGCCAATGTACAGGGCGTTGTAGAAGATCTGGTTCGCCATCTGTGAAGGCGTCACCACGTCGCCGCCGTTATTGCTGTTCGAGCCGAAGCCCATCAGGAACGAAGCGAAGCCCTGGCCCTGCGTCGAACCTCCTCCCGGCAAGGTCGAGGCCAAGGGGTTGGCAGAGGTCATTTCGCGGTCAAATGCGTACAGTCCGGCGGGCTGGTTGGTCTGGTAGTAGTTGTTGCGCAGCAGGCGGAATTCGTAGCCCGTCTTGAGAGTGTGGCGCCCTTTGATGATGGTGAGGCTCGGGGTGGCGCTCCAGGTGTCGTCGCCGGCGCCGATCTCACTCCCCGTTCCCGCCGAGCAGAAGCCTTGCCCCAACGTCTGATCGCCTGGATTGTTGGATATGCAAGGAATGGGAAGCGGGGTGGAATTGAACTGATAGGAGCCCCACGACCCGCCCAGCGAGGACATATTAAACCCTGCGGTGAGCGGAGTGCGCACGTAATGGTAACGCGTGTAGCCAAGGTGCAAGTCCAGAATCGTGGTGGGCGAGAGTGTAACCGTGTCGCCCAAAGCGATTTGCTTGGTTTTCACGTTTTCCGTGCAGCGGTCCGTACAGATATCATGGAACGGCGTGTCGGGCAGGTTCAGGAGTTTGTAGTAGGTGAACCGCGCCATGACTCGCTGCCTCTCACTCACGTTGTAATCGACGCGTTCGTTGACCTGGTCGGTGTCGCCGCCCGTGCCATAGGACGTAACGAAATTGTACGGGCTTGTCGCAGTGGGAACGGTGTTAGGACTAGGGTAGTAGCCCATCAGGACTTTGGCAGCCGGGCTGATTTGGCTCGGGGCAATCAGGTTGGCAGTGCCGCTGCCGCCGGGCTCAAGGCCCACTTGCGTCCGGCAGATACCGCCCCCAGCCGAGCAGGCGGTGCTGGTGGTCGGGTCGTAGATGTTCACACCGCTGGCCGTAAAGTCGCCGCCTCTCTCCGCTATGGTAGGGACGATGCCATTGGAGAACGTTGCGGACGATCGTACCCGGTATCCCTCATAGCTCGAGAATGTGAACAACTTGTCGGTGATGATTTTCCCGCCGATGTCGGCGCCAAACTGGTTCTGGGTCCAGGGACCAACGGGAATGTTGTTGGCGTTGTTAAAGTAGTTGTTGGAGTCCAGCACTTTATTTCGCAGGAATTCCCAGCCGCCGCCATGCCAGGAGTTGCTGCCCGACTTGGTGGACATGTTGATGATCCCGCCGGCGGTGCGGCCAAAATCGGGGGTCATGGCGTTGGTTTGCACTTTGAATTCCTGAATAGCGTCTTGCGTGGGGATGACGGTGATGACGTTCAGGTAGGAGCCGTTGCTTGGGACGCCATCCACATCGACGGCACTCTGGCCGGCCTGGCTGCCCCCGACCTGGAAGTCGCCCGCCGCAAACGGGTTAGCGCCAACCGGGTTGCTCATTGAAGAATTGCCTCCGGATGGCGGGCCTTGCGGCTGGACGCCCGGTGAGAGTGCCACCAGAGCAAGAACGTTGCGCCCATTCAAGGGCATTTCGGTTACGGCGCGATTCGCCACCACTTGCCCCAGGTCAGAACTCTGTGCCTGAAGCAAGGGTGAAGCCGCCTTGACTTCGAGGGTTTGAGTTACCGCCCCAACTTCCATGGGGAGGTCGACTCTCAACGCGCTACCTACCTCCACCACGATGGGCTCGCGCGTAAAATGTTTGAAGCCGCTTTTTTCCGCTTCAATCCGGTATTGGCCGGGCACGAGGTTGACAAACGTGTAGGACCCCGAAGCCTCGGCGTCCATCGTCCGCTTCTCGGAAGTCTCCAGGTTGGTGAGTGTAACAGAGGCGCCGGGAATAGCCGCTCCGGTGGCGTCGAGAACGGTCCCGGTAATGGATCCGTAGACAGTCTGCCCACGTACGGGTGCGCACCAAATAAGCAACGCACCCACCGTGAGAAAGATTAGAGCATTCTTTCTGGACAACATGCATACCTCCTCTCGTAGTTTAGGAGTTGTTTACCAACTCGTTAATCGTGTGGACGCAAGGACAGACCTGCCCCGACGCTATGCAAGACTAAAGCAGCCCCGACGCAATGCAAACAACCCTGCTTCAGCAGGGTAAGACTAGAAGCTTTGGACCACCTCAGAACTTGTGGAAAGTCACCAAGAGGACGTGTCCCGACGCAAAGCAAACAGCCCCGCCTGAGCGGGGTAAGGTGCGAAGGTACCGGATAACGCAACAGCCAACCGCGCGCGTTCCCATCGCAGTCGACTTTGGTATCACCGCTTGCGGAGTAACACAACGGTATAGCAGTTAATTCTGGACACCCAATCGGTACTGCTGCAACCGACAGAAATTGTACTCCCGTACGCGCCGGCTTGCAACTGGAACATCATTGTCACAGCTTGCCAACGCCCCCGAGAAGAATGAAGCCCATCCGCATGGCCGTCCGCGACCGTTCCTATATCGACCGCGCGGGCTACCTTTGGCAGCCGGGACGGTTTTTGCCAGGTACAGATCCTTGACAAACCCGTGAGTCGAAAAGGCGCGCGAGGCGTCGTGTTGACGCTTACAACTCAGCCTGATATTCTCCGCAGCTTGGGAGTGCGGCGGCTTGCGGCGGCTTTTCTTCGTCGAAAACCTTCTGGCTCGAACGCCTCGAGCAAGCGCCAGACGCAAAAAGCGTGCGCGAGCCGCCGCATCCCGAACGAGGAGATTCGGAATGCAACGCCGGAGGTTCCTTAAGTCAGCCCTGGCTTCGTGGGGAACAGGGGTCTTGAAGGTCGAAGGTTCAGCCTCTGCCACTCCAACGAGCGGTGCGCCCCGCGCGAAAACCCCGTTGGCCACGCCGGAGCGGGGCGAGATGGCGGCCGTGGCTTTGTATGCCGCCCTGTTGGACGGTCATGTGGAGACGCTGCTACTGGAAGATCCCCCAGCCACCCAAAATGCGGCGAGCCAACCCGACGGGGAGGACAATGCCTTGGAAATGCTCGGTTGCCTGCGCGTTACTGATCTGCCGCAGGTGGCGGGATTGCTCTACTCCGCGGAACTGGTGTTCATTGGGGAGTGCCCCTCGACTTATGATTGGGCGGGAGAGCTGTATCGGAAATTGGGAGCGGCGAACCGATTTCGACGCGTAAGCAACGTGGGAGACTGGCGGCCCAGCCATTGAGCGCTGCAAATAGGCGTGACAGATCCCCTTCACCCGGCCTGCACCGGCTGAAAAGGGCTCCGGGTCGGTCCACCCTCTCAGAAGGTATGAAAAAAACGCGCTGTCATGCTGAGCGAAGCGAAACATCTGCATTTGTCACCTTGAAGACAAACAACTGCAGATTCCTCACTCCGCTCGGAATGACGGGGCTTAGTGGTTTATTCACAGCTTTACACCCAAGGGGGCGGGGGTATAAATAGTTCATGCTTCGCCTTGCCCCAATCCGTGGCTGCGCGAGAGCCATCGTTCTCGTGTTTCTCTGCTGTGGGCTCTCCGGATCTTCCCTTCCAGGGAAGCAAGCCGAGAAGCCAACAAACCAAGCACTCCAATTCGAAGATGCCGGCGAGAGGGCACTGGCTCAAGGGAACTACCCCGTCGCCGCAGAGAAATTCCGCTCAGCTATGAAGCTCAACCCAGGATCAGTGGAAGCTCATGCGGGTCTCGGCATCGCGCTCCGAGAAAGCGGCAATCTCCAGGAAGCAATAGTGGAGTTTCAGAAGGCGGCAGAGCTCGATCCGAAGGGATGGAAGCCGCGCTACTTGCTAGCCCAGGCTTTTATCCTACGGCAAGACTTCAAAGACGCAATCAGGGAGCTGCAGCAGGTTTTGCAGGTCAATCCGGGGTATGCGGACGCGGTGTACAACCTGGCGATGGCAGAGCGGCATGTAGGGGACCGGAGCTCAGCGACGCGGGACTTTCGAAAACTGGTCAGCCTTCAACCTCACGATCCGGGCGCTCATTTTCAGCTAGGCAAGCTGCTACGCGAGGACGGGGACGGCTGGGGCGCCCTTTCCGAATTCCAGACGGCATCGGCAGGAGAACCGCGGAGCCTGGAAATTCGGAATGAGCTGGCATTGACATGGGTCGACCTCCAACACTACGACGAGGCCCTTGCGGAGTTTCAATCGATCCTGCGCATTGACCCGCACTACATGCTTGCTCACTACGGGATGGGTCTGGTCGGCGAGCTTACGGATGAAGGCGACTTCGGAGTCTCGGAATTCAGGGAGGCGATACGTCTGAAACCTGACTTTGCCGACGCGCACTTTCATCTGGCGAAGGCGCTCGTCGAGCAACGGCATTTTTCGGAGGCCCTGGTTGCCCTCGAAGACGGGGCGCGACTCGATCCCGACAGTCCGGCACTTCATTACGTCAGGGGTTTCTATTTCAAAGATCAGGGCGATCCGGAGAAAGCGCTCGCGGAATTCAAGAGAGCCGTGCAACTCGCGCCCCAGCTTCCTGACGCTCATTACGAGATCGGTCTGCTCTTACGTCAAAAA
>Ga0181538_10005453_pt1 | contig 11417 bp, 12 predicted proteins | sample PEATcosm2014_Bin_40_FD_119773 | JGI IMG/M metagenome (GOLD analysis project Ga0181538, IMG submission 119773) | Peatland microbial communities from MTU Mesocosm Facility, Houghton, MI, USA - PEATcosm2014_Bin23_30_metaG | ecosystem: Environmental > Terrestrial > Soil > Wetlands > Peat | place...
AATTTGAGGCCCTTGGACCCGCTCTAAGGGCCTTTTTGTTGGCAGCTTACGTGAAATTGGACCCTGGAATCTGTTTCGACCAGTGTTTAGCGGTTTATAGCGGTTTCTAGCGGCGTCCCCCCCAAAAAACCCCCAAAGAACCCAGCCGATTATGGCCCGGCCTCGCCGCCGCCCTACATTATCCCGGATGCTCGGCCAAGATGCCCGATGACCTGATCCCTGGTGGCGTCAAAAACCCTCCACGGTCATGCCGCGCAGCAACTCGATCGCGGATTCTATTAGCGTCCTTGGGTCAACGGCCGCCCCCGCGGGACAGAAATAGGACTTCATCGGGTGGCGGTACGCGGCTAGGCGAGGCTGGGTATGCTCCTAAAGGCTATCGATGGATGGCCGTCGAATGAATTGCGCCGGAGCTGCTTCTGCGAGGACCGCGGTCACGGTTTGGAGAAATACATCGGAATCAATCGGCTTCGCCAGAACGCGCTGGGCGCCGATCTGCCGCGCGCTCGACAGATACAGGGGAACGCTGAGTTTGGAGTCGCCGGACATGGCGATGATGCGGGGCCGCTTTTGGGCTTTCCGTAAGCCGTCGATGAGTTCCAAGCCGTCCATGTCGGGCATCACGATGTCGGTGATGACCAAGTCGTGCAGTCCAGCGTAATAAAGCGCCAATCCGGTCTTGGCGTCGCCTGCGATGTCCACCGTGTAACCGGCCGACCGCAGCACCTCGGCTAGGATCATGCAAAGGGCTTCGTCGTCGTCGATGAGTAGAATAGAGGCCATGGAACGGGTCATTTGACTGCGGTATCGTCGAGTGTTCGCCTCACGGCTACAAGCGGGGTCCGGACCTCAAATGGTTAGGAGGGATAACCGCGCTCAACGAGCGCGCAGGAGAGGAACTCGCGGAAAAAATCGTCATCCTCGATGGGCCGACTTTAAGATTTAGCAGCTTGGGGCTTTTCGGATGGGTGAAGCAGGCGATGCACGGCGCCTAGCAGATATACGTCGTTGAAAGGCTTCATGAGAAACGCGTGTGTCACCTTTATGGCTTCTGAGATGTCGGAGCCGTCGACCTTGTCGGGGGACAATCCGCTTATGGCGAGCAGCCGAATGTCGGGGCGAATCTGCGACAGTGTACGTGCCAGCTCTGTACCGCCGAGACGGGGCATGTCGACATCGGTAATGACGAGGGAGATTTCCGAAGCACGGGCTAAGAATGAGACGATCGCCTCCACGCCGTCGACGCAGCTCACGACGCGATAGCCATGCTTCTCCAGAATGGCGGTGCTGATCTTGCGGACGGCGGCATCGTCGTCCACGAGTAGGATCAGTTCGCCGTCGCCTTCGGGTATGTCAAAAGGTGAAACACTGCTTTGTTGGGGTGACCCGCCTTCATCGGCAGGTAGAAACACGCGGAAAGTCGTGCCGCGACCAACTTCCGTCTGCAATTCGGTGAAGCCGTGGTGGTTGGCTACTATCCCTCGGACGGTAGAAAGCCCCAGCCCCGTTCCCTTGCCTCTTCCCTTCGTGGTGAAGAACGGCGTCCAGATGCGTTCCAACACCTCGGGTGTAATTCCGGTGCCCGTATCGGCGACCTCGAGCACGATCCAGGCGCCTGGCCGGGCTCCGGGAATCGCGCCGGCCTCCGCAGCATTGAGCCGGCGATTGGCCGCAGTGATGCGCAGTTTACCGCCTTGGGGCATGGCGTCGCGGGCGTTCACGCAAAGATTGAGGAGCACTTGGTGAATCTGCGTGGCATTGCCTAGCACCGGCCAAAGGTCGGAGGGAATTGTTTGTTGAAGTTCAATCGACTTGGGGAAGGTTCCCTCAATGACGCTGATGATGTCACGTGCGATGTGTTTAACCTGTGTAGGCTGAAACTCACCGGCGGTGCTGTGGACAAACCCAAGGATTTGTTTCACCAGCCCGGCGCCGCGCTCTGCACATTGCTTGAACGTGTCGAGGATCCTGAGGTCGCGTGGACTGGACAGGCTTTCGCGAAGCAACGGCTCTGCGAACATGATCGGGGCGAGCACATTGTTGAGATCGTGAGCGATGCCCGAAGCGAGCATGCCGATGGACTCGATTCGTTGCGCGTGGAGGAATTTCTCCTCGAACAGTTTCTTCTCCGTGATGTCGGCGAAGAAGCTGAGGCGGGCGCGGGGTCGGCCGGCCTCGTCACGGACAAACGTGGTGCGGTTATCCACGATTAGGTTACGGCCTTCACGGTTCTTCAACCGTATCTCGCCGTTCCAATTCCCGTCGCGTTCGACAGCCACGCGCAGTGCCGACAGGGCATCGAGAGATTCGGCCCCCAGCAGTTCCTCGGGCGATCGGCCCAGCGCTTCGGAGGCGGTCCAGCCAAAGATTTCCTCGGCCCCCCGGTTCCAGAGCGTAATCTCTTTGGCGAGATTCTCGATCATCACGCCTTCGTGCGATTTGGACAGGATCTCATTTTGCTCGCGAAGCTGGGCGTCGGCGAGCTTTCGCTCCGTAATATCGCGCGAGATGCCTACCATTCCAGTAATCCAGCCCTGCGCGTCGCGCAGGGGCACCTTGGTAGTGGAAACCCAAGTGACGTGGCCGTCGGGCCAAGTTTCCTTCTCCTCGATGCCGATCTTCGGCTCACCGGTTTCCATTATCCTTTGCTCGTCGGCGAAAGCTTGCCGGGCGTGTTCCTCGGTGAAAATGTCAAAGTCGGTCTTGCCGACCGCCTCGGTTACATCGCGAAGCCCGAAGCTTCGCGCCATTGCATCGTTGATCCGGATGAAGCGACTTTGCCGATCCTTGAAATAGATATGGTCCGGCATCGTATTGGCTAAGTCCGTGAACAGGGTTTGTTCCCGCCGGAGCGCTTCTTCCGCCCGTTTGCGCTCGGTTACGTCGCGTGCGGCGGCAAAAACGCCCGTTACCTTCCCGCTCTCGTCCCTATAAACTGAAGCGTTGTAGAGGATGGAGATGACGCGGCCATCGCGGTGCCGCAGGTTCAAAGGATAGTCGCGCACCATTCCGTCGCGAAAAGCCTGTTGCCATCCGGCCCGTGCTTTCTCCGGTTCGGTGAAATAGTCCGAGAAGTCTCTCCCTATCAGTACCTCGCGGGGCCACCCCGTGGCCGCTTCGGTTGCGGCATTGACATCCGTGATCTTTCCATCCGGTCCAATGGTGACCAGCGGATCGAGACTGGCTTCGATCAGGCTTCGGTTGTATGCGCTTGCCTGTCGCAGCGCATTCTCCATCTGTTTGCGCTCACTAAGATCGCGGGTCACCTTTGAAAAGCCCCGCACCGTGCCGTCCTTGTCGCGTAGCGCCGTGATTACGACGCTGGCCCAGAATGTTTCCCCGTCCTTTCGCACACGCCAGCCTTCATCCTCGGAGCGTCCGTCCTTGGCCGCCGTCCTCAGTGCGTTTTCCGGCTGGCCGCGCTGAACGGCTTCGGACGGGTAGAAAATGGAGAAGTTTTTGCCGATGATCTCCTCCGCACGGTAGCCCTTGATGCGCTCTGCCCCCGCGTTCCAACTGACCACATTGCCCGCAGGATCGAGTATGATAATAGCGTAGTCTTTAACGCCTTCCACCAAGAGCCGGAAGCTGTGCTCAACGCTTGGCACGGTCGCTGCGGTAGTTCGGCTTCTCAACGGCTTTTTCAGATGTCTTGGAATGGCGGTCATGCCTATTGTATGCCGCACCTAGGGGCCCTGGTATTTTCGAGCTTCTTAATCCCCGCAGGAGCCCTTTGGTCTCGGTTGGCTGCAATCGATTCGGTTTTCACGTAATGAGGATACCCGAGGATCGAGTTGATCGCAGATACTTCCTTCCTCTATCCGTGATGCTAGGCCGGCATCAGAAGCCGGCGCCCCATTACGTTGCCTCATGCCGATCAGGCATTACGGATAGAGCACCAAAGCAATTCATAGGCGTAAGGGGACCGTGTATCCTCGCCAAATGAGACCTACCTCTGTTCCGCCGGTGGCATCCTTCCGTGGCGGCATTCCCGATTCGCTGGTCGCGCGAACGCTGCTTGCCGCCGCTCGGCAACGCCCAGGCTTGGATGAGATGAATTGTCAGTTCGTCCTTGAATGGATGCAGATCGGGGCAATGGCTCAAGACGTTCTGCGGGATTCCTTGGCTCGGTTTGGTCTCACCGAGGCGAAGTTTTCGATACTAGTGGCCCTCTTTACCCTCGACCCAGACCCGGTGATGGAAGCCGATCTCGCTAATCATGCAGGCGTCACGCGTCCTTCCGTCACGAATGCACTCCACGAATTACAGGAGCAGGGTCTTGTGGGGCGCACGCGCAACACCGTCGACCGTCGTGTCATCAACGTGCATATCACCAAGAAGGGCCATGCGACAATCGACGCCGCAATACAACACTATCTGGAAACCGCGGAGCATCTGGCCCGTTTTGTTGACAGGGACGTGCAAGCCGCCGCCACAACCCTCTGCGACCGCCTAATATTGAGTGCCAAAATCGCCCGATAACCACAAAGCTTGAATCTTGCGGGATGTTGTCATCATTTCCAATGCAACCGTTTGAGCGGAATCGCTGCGGTTTGGCCAAATTGCAACAAATCGATTGCCATGCCGCTAAGTTTGCAAAGCGCTGCGTTTCTCTCGGTCCCGCACTCCGATTCCAGCGCTGCAAGTCCGAACGATTTCAAGGTATTCGCGGAGCAACTGCGAGGTCTCGTCCCGCAACCATACGGCGTGCATTTCCAACGGCTGGCAGTCGGACGCAACGTGCCGCACCTGTGGATACTGGCTGTCGCAAAGGTACTCAGGCAGGACCGCGACCCCGAGGTTCGCACCGACGGCCGCGTATAGGCCGCCAACCGAGGCGCTCTTGTGGGGGACAAAGATTGGGGTGAATCCAGCCAACCGGCACAATTGGGAGACCCACTTTGCATATCCGGTGCCATAATCATCGGCCGGTTGGATGAACGTTGCATCTCGAAATTCGGCCAGCTTGGCAGAACTGCGCCGCCCGGCCAGGGAATGCTGGCTGTTTACCACGAGCCTAATCTCGGACTTCAGCACGATCATCGATTCAAAGATCGCCTGTGTGGGGACCGCATCGCGGCGCAAGAAGCATATGTGAGCGCGGCCAGCTCGCAGTGCGGCCAGATGTTGGTCGCTAGGAAGGTCAACGATTTCGATTTCGACGCCGGGACGGAGCGCGTGGAACTTTGCGATGCTCTCGGGAACAAGCTTGAATGAGAGCCGCCAGTCGTTGCAGATCATCAATCGCCCCCCAACTTTGTCGCGCGTGTCGCGCACGGATTGAAGTGCGATGTCCACCTGCGCGAGAATCTTGGCAGCATGCGCCGCAAGCGTGCGGCCGGCATCCGTGAGCTGCACCCGAACGCGGTTGCGGTCGAAAAGTCGCACGCCGAGTTCATCCTCCAAGTCGCGGATCTGCCGACTGAGCGCGGGCTGGGCGACCCGCAGCTTTTCGGCGGCCCGGCTGAAATTCAGCGTGTCGACCACTGCGCGAAAATAACGCAGATGCCGAAGCTCCATGCATGCATTGTAGCGTACGTCCCTAAAAAGCCAAGGGTGCATCCGCCAGGCCCTTTCCGTCACCTTAGCTCCGTAAACCCGTACTGCCGGCTACAATTGGGTCTTGGAGAGAGTGGTTGTCCTGTTAGAATCCCCGGAAGCAAAAGCCGCATGAAAGAAGGGCAACCGGCTTTCTGCACCGTTCATGTGGCTCCGACGATCAACCTTACCGGCTATTTCCCGGTTGGCCTGAGTGATCCTCTGTTCATAGTGATTAATGAGCAGGAAACAGGGGGCAGGGGATCAATTTACTGCCTTCCTTTGGACCCTTCCCAAATCGAAACGGACCCTGCATTTCCTGAGGAACATCTGCTTCATCGCAAGGTTTTGTCGCTCACACGTCGCGAGGTACGGGAGATCGGCGGATAGCCCTTCAACTTCGCATCCCGTTGCGGTCATCTTGCCCAGGCCGGGCAAATCATCGCCGAATTGCAGATCATTCACCCATCAGCGGGAAATGCCCCGGCGCAACATCTGCAGTTTCAGGGTGAAAACGAACCGTTTTGAACCAGTTCGCGCACACTCACTGAGAAGGGGCGAAACTGTAAACGAGAGCAACCATTGCCAGAAAAATGCCGAGGATGACAGCCACGGCCAGTACATTGAAGGAGACTCGCGGTTCGTCAGGCTTTGGGTATTGAACTAAATCAACTTTGCTTGGCATCCCGGCTCCAGTCTCCGTTTTGCGATTCATAGTGGCAGGAAGAATCGGTGCGGGCGTATTTGGGGAATTCATGGCCACAGTATATTCTTCCCCTAAGCGACGGGGGATACCTTGTTCATCTAAAGGTAATGCTTGTCTGGCATAAGCCCCCGGAATCACACGCGGGATGGAGACTTTGCAATGGGCCCTGATCCGTCTAGGGCAAGGTTCTGATGCAAGAACGGCAGCAGCACGATCAGTCGGTACCTTGGTATCCCATCTCGCCTACCGCCGATTCTCGGGAACTGTGGACCCGGAAATACTCCGCGCTCAAACTCACATTTTTCCCGAAGGCTCTTGACGAAGGCAACAACCGCATCGATCTGATCGGGCTTCAGAACGTCCTTGTACGGGGGCATGACCACTCCCCGCTGATCCTTGTGGCATTCGTTCACCTGCCTCCTGATTTCGCCAGCGGTCAGTTTGCTCTGGGTCAGGCCCTTTGCGCGCAACTTCCGGCCCGCGGGGGTGTGGGCCTTGCCGTCCTGGCCATGGCAGGGAACGCAGTTTGCGGTAAAGACTCCCTTGCCCCTTTCGCAAAGCACCGGGGCCCCTAGATAGGCCGCCCAGACGAAAAACACCGCGGCGAACCGGATCATTGCAGATCAATTCGCTTTACGACGAGGTCCCGCTGCAACAGCCATGTGTTTTGCTTGGGGGTGGAGAATGTTCGTCATGCTTTCGAAATCTCGGCAAGTTAATGAGCGCGTCTTGCCGTTTCGAACTATCGAAACCTATCGATCGGCCAAGCGATTCCAGGTACCAGATACTGGTTCGTGCCCAAGAGAGCCAGAAACACCTAATCCCCCGGCGACGCGACTTCTCATGTTCAACCGCTCATTTGGCTGGAAATAGTGATTAACGCCGGCGGGCCCAATGAAGACCGAAAGCTGGAAGGCCCCGTCTTAGTGCCGCGTTTCGCGTCGTTCGGGGCACCGGGCGACGCACCGTTTCACCGAAATTGGCGCGTGATGGTTGGTCGCCTCCATCAACGCTGCGAGAAAACAGATCCAATATAGCAAGGTGCGATGCGTTAACGATGTTTCTTTTGCTCGCGAGCAGGACGACTGCGTTGAGCTCTTTACGATATAGTTCGGGCGCGTTCTTTGGTTTCCCGAGCTGTTTCGCAAGGTCAGCTAGAAACTGATGCAGATCGGGTTTACTCGAAGCAGAAAGTGCGAGCAGGCCGGCAACTGGAGTTCTTACGAATTTCTTCGCCGCCCCGCGCGCGATTAGAGGCCCGAAAAGCTGACCCCTGCCCCATCACGTCATCGCACATGTTGCTTGCAGCGTTGAAAAGTCACAGGTAGCCATCAGCGATGGAACTGCGCCACCTGCGCTACTTTCTGACAGTGGCCGATAAGCTGAATTTCAGCCGCGCCGCCGAACGACTCCGGGTGGCGCAACCCTCGTTGAGTCGGCAGGTCCACGACTTGGAAGAGCAACTTGGTTTCAGGTTGTTTGAGCGCTCGACGGCGAAGGTGCAGCTGACGGAGGCAGGGCGCTTCTTCCAGCACCAGGTGGAGAAATTGCTCATGCAGCTCGACATAGCCGTGACCGGTGGGCAGCGGATCGCCAAGGGTATGACGAGCAACTTCAGAATTGGCACCGACTGGAACACGGCGCGACTCTTCGTTACCGACGCCGCGCGCGAACTCCATCAACGGCACCCTGGGCTCTCGATTGATTTCGTGGAGTTGCCGGGCTACGAGCACACTCAGGCGATCCGGAATCAAAGAATTGACGTGGGATTCGTTAGCGGAAGATTACTGACGCCGCGGAAGGATATCGACTACCGCCTGCTTTGCACCTGTCCCATCAAGGCCGTTCTGCCAATGGAGCATCCGCTGGCCCACCAGACCGAGGTTCGTTTGCGCGACCTGAAAGCGGAACGCTGGATCACGATAAGGGAGGAGGAAATCCCAGGTTTCAAAATCTTGCTGCTGCAAGTCCTAAAGCCGGCCCAATTCACCCCAAAGTTCGGGCGTAGCGCGCGGTCGTTCAAGGGCATGCTTGCCTTCGTTGGCACAGGCGAAGGCATTGCTTTGCTCCCGGAAATGTTTTTGCCCCCCCAGCCGGCGGGGCTCCGTTACGTCGGCACCGACTGCGCTCCCTGGGAGATTTGCGCCGTTTGGTCGAAGGATCACGCCGACGCCCATGTGCCTGCCTATCTCGAAATATTGCAGAGAATGATCGGGGCGGGAACAATGGGGCCAGCCACGTCGAAACAGGTTCCCGACCGTTTTGTCCGACAAACACGGACCGTTCGATCGAAGTAAGGCTGGCGCTGTCAGGTGGTGGAGAGCGCACTTAGGCCTTTCAGGCATAAGCTTGGATCTCCGGAAGCATTTCTACGCAGCCGCGGCGGGCGATATCCTGTCGCCGTGGAAAAGCTAAGTCGAAAACGTTCCCTGCCCTTGCGGGCATCCAGGTCGCAAGAGACCGCCGCCAACGCGTCCACAGGCTCGTTCAATGCGGCGGGACACGTCGACATCACCAGGCATCCCCTGCGGCTCTTGTTGGGTATAGCCCGTCAATCCGGGATCGGCGACTCTGATAGCTGCAGGATCATCCTGTCCATTCTCTCCGCCAGTCGCGCCGTCCGCCGCGCGTTGGGTCGCGAACTGGATCACGGGCTCGGCTTTCAGGACAATTCGGGGTCCCGCTGCGTCACCCTTCTCACCCTTTATGCGCTCGACCCATTGCCGGCCACGGCGGCCGACCTCACTTATCATGCTGAGGTGAGCCGAGCCTCGATGACGGACATCATCAAGACACTCGAGCAACATCGCTTGATTACGCGGGAGGCCGCAGGCCGCGACCGCATCAAGCCCATTCATCTCACGGAGCTTGGCCGGCAAGCCGCCGTGTTTGCCGTCCACCGCTTTCTCCACCTCGCGAGCAACCTCGCGGGAGACATCGGCTCGCCGACCGGAGACGCGACAGTCAAGACCTGCGAGCAGGTCGAAAGCCGCGCCGCAGTTCCTGCGCCCTAAGTGATTATAGAACTCACCATTGTCGTTCCCCTAGGGTTCCGGCCGAAGCAAAGAGTACAATTCACTAGAACACATCGTAAAAGCACAAAAGGGACAAAAATATGAAATCACCATTGAATCGAAGCCAAGCCATATCCGATCCGAAAGCTGTCGTCGCGGTTTATGACACCCACGAGGAGGCCGAGGCGGCGGTCAAGGAACTCCAGAGGGGGGGCTTTGACATGAAGAAACTGTCCGTCGTCGGAAAAGACTACCACACGGATGAACAAGTGGTGGGCTACTACAATGCCGGTGACCGGATGAAGTATTGGGGAAAGATGGGCGCATTGTGGGGGGGATTGTGGGGCTTGTTGTTTGGTGCGGCGTTCTTCTGGGTGCCGGGCATCGGTCCGCTCCTCGTGGCCGGGCCGCTGTCAGCGTCGATCGTCGCCGCATTGGAAAGTGCGGTTGTGGTGGGTGGTTTGAGCGCTCTCGGCGCGGCTCTCTACAGCATTGGCATACCCAAAGATAGTGTTTTGAGGTACGAAACCGCCGTCAAGGTGAACAAGTATCTCCTGGTGGCCCACGGGACTGCCGCCGAGATTGCCAAGGCCAACGAGATCCTCAAGACGACGAAACCAGCCGAGCTAAACGAACATGTTTTCTGGGCCGGCAAGCCACCGGTGGTGAGCTGATGGAGAAACCGACAGAATCGAAGTAGCGAAAAAAGGAGAATCAATATGAGCGCAAATACAGAAATGAGTCGAAACGTGCGATGGTCGATCGCTCTGAGTGTGTTGATGATCGTGGCGGGTGTTTTGGCGATTATCGTACCGCCGGCCTCCGGCATCGCCGTGACGATGTTGGTTGGTTGGCTGCTCGTGCTTAGTGGCGCAGCCCATCTGGCGTACTCCTGGCACACGCGCCACGGCGGCGGACTGTTCTGGGGCATGCTTTTTGGGAGCATCTATATCGTCGTCGGCGGTTACGTTTTGCTGCATCCGCTGGTGGGTCTGGAGTCATTGACGCTCATGCTGGCGGCGTACCTGTTCGTGGCATCGATCTTGGAGTTCATCTTGTCATTCCAGCTTCGCGCATTGAGTGGGTCGGGTTGGCTTCTGATCGATGGGATCATCAGCCTCATTCTCGCCATCATGATCTGGCGGACCTGGCCAAGCAACACCCTGTGGGTGGTCGGCACACTGGTGGGCATCAGTATGCTCTGCAGCGGGTTTACCCGGTTGGCGATTTCCCTAGCCGCGCGCCGCGTTGCACGCGCCGTTCAGGGCGAACTCCATAAACCAGAGCCAGCTCACTGAAGGCATCGTGGAAACCACAAATGGAACAACACCCAATAAACCAGCAAAAATGAAGGCAGCCATGAACGACAAGATGATCGTTGTAATATTCGATGACGAGAAGAAGGCCTATGAGGGCGCCAAGGCCCTCAAGGATTTGCATGCCGAAGGCAGCATCACCCTCTACGCGAACGCTGTCATTGCGAAGGACGCCAACGGGAATGTGGTCGTCAAACAGACGGCCGACCAAGGCCCGTTAGGGACAGGCGTCGGCTTGATCACCGGAAGTTTGATCGGCCTGCTCGGCGGACCCGTGGGGGTCGCACTCGGCGCCGGTGCCGGGACGTTCGGGGGTATGCTGTACGACTTTGCGAACGTCGGAGTCGGCGTGGACTTTATCGACGAGGTCGCGCAAAACCTGCAGCCGGGCAAGGTGGCCGTGGTCGCCGAAGTTTGGGAGGAGTGGGTGATGCCCGTCGATACCCGCATGGAGGCTGCGGGGGGCGCTGTCTTCCGCCGGGCGCGCGGGGATGTTCTGGATTCCCAGATCGAGAGGGACTCTGCGGCACTCAAGGCAGAAGTTGCCGATCTGAAAGCCGAGCACGCTCGGGCGAACCGGGAGGCAAAGGCGAAGCTCCAGGCGAAGATCAGCGCGGCCAACGCCAAGCTGCAAGCGACGCAGGAACGGGCCAAGGCTGCAGCGGAAGCGACGAAGCAGGAAATGGACGCGAAGATCAAGTCCCTCAAGGAGCAGGTCGCCAAGGCGCAGGGCGCCGTGAAGGCCCAGCTGGAGGCGCGTATTGCCGAGGTCCAGTCCGAGTACAAGCGACGCGCCAACAAACTGCACCAAGCTTGGGAACTCACCAAGGAGGCACTGGCATG
>Ga0181538_10005456_pt1 | contig 11416 bp, 11 predicted proteins | sample PEATcosm2014_Bin_40_FD_119773 | JGI IMG/M metagenome (GOLD analysis project Ga0181538, IMG submission 119773) | Peatland microbial communities from MTU Mesocosm Facility, Houghton, MI, USA - PEATcosm2014_Bin23_30_metaG | ecosystem: Environmental > Terrestrial > Soil > Wetlands > Peat | place...
CGCCATCGCCGCCGGTGTGGTGGACTATGTCCTCCCGCCGGCCGCAATCGCGCTGCAACTGGTGGCTTTCGCGCGCCATTCTCAGGTACCGGCCGAACCAGCGGAGGCGGCTGAGCCGCCAGAGGATGCGGAACTAACCCGGATTTTCCGGCTGGTGCGGAGCGCCACGGGAGTGGACTTCGCGCACTACAAGCACGGCACCCTGGCGCGGCGCATCAAGCGGCGCATGGCCCTCCGCGGATTCGCAACCCTGGAAGACTACAGCCGCGATCTCGAGCTGAATCGCGAGGAAGCCAACGCGCTTTGCGAGAACTGTTTTATTACCGTCACGGCGTTCTTTCGGGAACCAGCGGTCTTCGAGGAACTGAAGAGGATGGTATTCCCCGCGCTGGTGGAGAATCGAGCGCCCGAGGATCCCATCCGAATCTGGGTGCCCGGGTGCGCCTCGGGTGAGGAGGCTTATTCCATCGCCATCTGCCTGATGGAATTCCTCGACGAGACGAAGCTGAGCTTCCCGATCGAGATTTTCGCTACCGATCTCAGCGAAACCGCCATCGAAAAGGCCCGCGCCGGCACATACACGGGTTCTGCGTTGGCGCATGTCTCGCCGCAGCGGTTGGCGCGCTTTTTCATCCGCTCGGAACACGGATACCAGATTGGGAAGAACATTCGCGATATGTGCGTTTTTGCCAGGCACAACCTGGCACAGGACCCGCCTTTCTCCAAGCTGGACCTGATCAGTTGCTGCAACGTGCTGATCTACCTGGGCGACGTGTTACAGCGCAAGGTCTGGTCGATCCTGCAGTACGCGTTGAAGCCAACGGGCTTCCTGGTGCTCGGTCCGTCGGAAAGTATCGGTTCGCTTTCCGATTCATTTCATCAAGTGGAGAAGAGCCACAAAATCTACCGAATGCGGGCAGCCGCCGATGCGCCCCCGCTGCCGCTCGGCGAAGGCCGCCGAACCCCAAGCCGGGTGGATGTCCGGGAGAGAATTGCCGAGGCCGGAACTGGCATGGAAGTGCACAGGGAAGCCGACCGGCTGGCGCTGGCCGAATATGCTCCCCCGGGCGTCGTAATCGACAACAAGATGAACATCGTAGAGGTGCGGGGCCGCACCGCTCCGTACCTCGAGCTTTCGCCGGGCGAGCCCACCCAGAATCTCTTGAAACTGGCGCGCGAAGGCTTGATTGCAGGCCTCGGTAAGGCGATCCGAACGGCCCGGCAAACGAACGCCGTAGCCCGGGAAGACGGCTTCCGGGTCGAAGACGGTGGCAAACTGAAAGACGTCACCATCAAGGTGATCCCGTTCCCGGGCCCAACCTCGTCCGAAGAACGCTATTTCCTGGTCCTGTTCGAGGAGGCACGGCTGACCGGCGGCCCGAGGGCGACGCCCAAGCCCGCGAGGCAGAGCAACGGGGGAAGCGCCCGCCTGGGGCACGAACTGGTGGCAACCAAAGAGTACCTGCAATCGATTATCGAAGATCATGCCAGTACCCTGGAAGAGCTGAGGGCCGCCAACGAAGAGGCGCAAGCGGGCAATGAGGAACTGGAAACCGCCCAGGAAGAGTTGGAATCGGCCAACGAAGAACTGAACACCCTGAACGAAGAGCTGAAGACCAGCAACGTGGAATTCAGCAAGGTCAACCGGGACCTGGCCAACCTTCTGGAGAGCATCAGCATACCCCTGGTGATGGTTGGCCGGGATCTCCGCATTCGCCGCTTTACGCGCACCATCGAACCCATGCTGAATCTGGTCCCCTCGGATGTCGGGCGGCCGATCACTGATTTTCAACCTCAAGTGGAACTGCCCGACCTGCGGCGTCTGCTCCTGGATGCCATGGAAGGCGGCAATCGCACCCCGCGCGATATCCGTGACTCGCACGGCCGTTGGTATTCGTTGCGCGTACTCCCCTCCGCGGGGCCCGATGGCAAAACCGACGGCGCAGTGATGGTGTTGATCGATATCGATGCCGCGAAGCGCGGTCTGGACTTCGCCGAAGCGATTGTCGAAACGGTGCGCGAGCCCCTCGTGATCCTGAACCAGAATTTACAGGTCGTAAAAGCCAATAAGACTTTCTACCAAACGTTCCAGTCGGCGCAAGAGGATACCGAGGGGCGGCTGATCTACGACCTGGGAAACGGACAATGGAATATTCCGAAACTCCGCGAGCTGCTGGAGAACATTCTCCCGGCGCACTCGACCTTCCGGGATTTTGAGGTGACCCACGAATTCGATCGAGTCGGGCGGAAGGTGATGCTGCTCAATGCCAGCGAGATATTCAATCCGAATGCGCAGGCGCGGACCATCCTTCTGGCGATTGAAGACGTGACCGACCGCAAGCAGGCCGCGGAAGCACTTCGGACAACCAACGCCGAACTGCAGCATTTTGCCTATGCGCTTACGCACGACCTGCAGGAACCCCTGCGGATGGTCGTGAACTTTACCGAGCTCCTGGCGCAGGAATATGCAGGAAAGCTGGGCCGGGACGCGGACAAGTTCATCTCCTATTCCGTGGCGGGTGCCCTGAGGATAGAGGCCCTGCTGAAGGCTCTGCTGGCGTATTGGGAGGTCAGTGAGCGGGAACGCGGAAGGCTCACCTCGATCGACTGCGGCGCGGTTCTCGCCAAAACGCTATTCAATCTCCAGGCCGCTATCGCGGAGAGTGGCGCCTTGGTAACTTCCGATCCATTGCCGGCGGTGGTGGCCGAAGAGGTTTTGCTGATGCAACTCTTCCAGAACCTCATCTCCAATTCGATCAAGTACCGAGGCAAGGAGGCCCCGAGAATTCATGTCTCGGCGGAGCGAGATGGAGAAGGCTGGCGCTTTGCGGTACGCGACAACGGCATCGGTATCGATCCTGAGGACGCCGACCGGGTGTTCGGCATGTTCAAACGTCTGCACGGAAGCGAAATTCCCGGTACGGGGATCGGTCTGGCGATCTGCAAGAAAGTGGTCGAGCGCCAGGGTGGACGAATCTGGGTGGAATCGGAGGCCGGACGCGGCGCCACGTTCAAGTTCACGATTCCCCCTCCCCGGCGCACGGAGTGATAATGGCGAACTCTGACCAAAGCCGCGCGGAGGAGGAGGTCGACCGCCTCCGCGCACAGTTAGACCGGGCCAACACGGACTTTGAAGAGTTCGTTTCGAGGGCAGCTCACACCTTGCGCGAGTCTCTCCGCGAGGTAGCCTCATACAGTCAATTGATGTCCGAAACCTACGCCAGCCGGCTCGATTCCGACGCCGGCGTATACCTGGCGCGCATTCAGGAGGGAGCGGTAAGAATGCAGTCCCTGCTGGCCGACGTGGTGGACTACTGGTCTATAAGCGATGGCGAGCGGCAATCCTCCCGGATTGACATGGAAGCGGCCCTGTGTCAGGCGCTCCTATGCGCGGACAAGCAGATAACCGAACGGGGAGCTGTCGTAACCCATGACCCTTTGCCGGCAGTGACGGGAGTCTTCGAAATACTGACCAGAGTGCTGCATCATCTGATCGAGAACGGCATCGAATACTGTCTGGCGCCTTCTCCGCGCGTACACATTTCATCCAAACGGGCGGATCCCGATTGGGTTTTCTCGGTTGAAGACAACGGTCCCGGCATAGACCCCGCATTCCAAGGCCGAATCTTCGAGGTTTTCAGGTGCCTGCACGGAAAAGAGTACCTCGGGAACGGACTGGGACTGGCATTCTGCAAGAAGGCCATCGAATGGCATGGTGGGCGAATGTGGGTCGAGTCGACGCCCGGGGCGGGATCGACATTTTATTTCACTCTGCCTGCGGCCGAGTAATCTAATCCAACATCCGGATTTGGCTCCCCAAATGCGGTGTGCACACGCAATGTTTGCCTCATCGGCGGCAGGAATTGCGCGTGGATACGCGCCGCCCGGGAGCTTGGAGCCTGTATTTTCACACGCATTCTGAGTTGGTCCCAAACTTGCCAAAGGAAGCCCCGGCGCTAAAACGGATATCACGACCTGCAATTCTTCATTAGCTCTCAGCGTTTCTTGCGGGGCTTCGGAATGGAACAGGATCGCGGAATCCGTTGCTCGCCAAGAAAGAAGGGAAACTATGCCACAAACGCGAGATGCCAAAGGACGGTGGATGCAGAGCATTCTGGCAGCAGACACTCTTACTGGCGACACGGTCGTGAACCGTCAAAAAGAGGATCTCGGAACAATTGAACATTTGATGATCGACGTGGAGAAGGGCCGAATCGCTTTCGCGGTTCTTTCGTTCGGGGGATTCCTGGGTATGGGTGACAAATTGTTTGCCATTCCCTGGAGTGCCCTTAAAGTAGACACCGGTGAAAGACAGCTCATCCTGGACGTGGACAAGAAGTTGCTCGAAAAAGCTCCCGGTTTCGACAAGTCTCACTGGCCGAACATGGCCGACCGCGCCTGGGGCGCCGAAATCTCCGCTTACTACGGCGCCAAGCCGTATTGGAGCTGAGAGAAGTCTGGATACGGCGGGGTGGCGGGTGACGAAGGCCCGCCCCTTGCCGATTAAATACAGACTTCAATAAGACTCATCGCCGCACACGGCATACTTGTCCCTGGCCGGGTCACGCCACCAGGGGCGTCGCCTCAGGCTTGGCATGAACCAGTTCCTGAACGTGCTCCACGGCCTCCGCGAGGCTGGTGGACAGGCGATCGGGCTGCGTTCGGTCGAAGCGAGCCATGGCTTTGCGCGTATCGCCGCTAAATCCCCAGACGCAAATCACTACCTTCAGCGTCGGGAACCGCTCCCGAATCTGCCTGCACATGGCCCGCGCCGGCGCAAACGCATAAGGAGGCAACGCCGAAATGCAGACTACATCCCCCGGGTTGGATTCAATCGACGCCAGACTTTCGTTGGGCGAAGATCCAAGGAGAGGAAAGGACAAGGTCGCGTACCCCTTTTGATCCAGGATTTGCGCCAGCATTGCGGCCATGATCTCATCGGCCCGATCGTGGGCCGGAAGACAGACTATCCGGTGGTCCGGATGGTCAGCGGTGCCCGCTAGGGCCGTAGTGTCTGCTAGCTGATACTCTGAAAGCTCGACGACCATTTCGTTGATGCTGAGGAAGAAAAACTCCTCCCTGGCTGCGTCGATGGCCCCTTTGTGCCTATCCTGTTCGGCCATGCTCAAAGCCGGGAGCAGCACCGAGTCGTACAGCTCCACCAGGGGCCTTCCTTTGAGAAACTCGTCGACAACGGTCTGCGCTTCCAACTGATCCATTGCCAGTAACCGCTGGTAGATCTGGGCTTCGGCTACAAGGACAGGCTGATCTCCCAGCAGGGTATGCAGAAAAGAGAGGTGCGGGAAATAGCGCCCCAAAACCACGACACAAACCGTCAGTGGTGTAGACAGGATCAGGCCTGCGGGCCCCCACAAAACCGTCCAGAAGACGGCGGTCACAAGCAGCGCCAGGGAAGAGATGCCCACGCGAGTGCCGTAGAGCCAGGGTTCGACGAAGTTGGCGACGATCAGTTCGAGGCCCGCAACCAGGAGGAACACCAGCAGTGGCCTGAGCCATCCAGCGAAGACGGCCAACGAGAGGGCCAGCGGTAACGTCGCCGCAACCAACGTTCCCACGTACGGCACATACCGCAGCATGCCTGCGACCACTCCCCAGAGCGCTGGATTCGGTACGCCGATGCAGTAAAGACCAAAACCGAACAGCGTTCCAAAACCGGCATTGACCAGGAACTGCATCAGCAGGTATCGGCTGACGCGGCCGGACGCGTCGTCGAGCGCCTGGGTCATGAGGTTCAACTGGCCGAGTCCGGCCAGCCGCAGAAGGCGGTTTCTCAGGTCTTCTCTCTTCAACAGCATGAAGATCGTGAAGATGAGGACCATTCCTGCTCGTCCCAGAGGCGCCAGAACGGGCGTTCCCAGTTCGCGAAGTTCCGTCCATCCGCTGGCTGAGGGTTGAACGATCCGAACGGGAGTAGGAGACACGGCTGCCGGCGGTGCGTTCGGCTGGTTGTGCTTCCGGTCCTGCGGAGCCAAGGCCGGGGATGGCGCGCTCGGAGTGGTGAATACCTCCACAATCTCCTGCACGCTCTTGGCGACCTGGCCTATCTGCCCGGTTGCCGGGAGGTGAAAAGCTTCAATCCTGGCACGAATGTTCTGGCGGTATAGAGGGATCTGATTGGCGACGTCAACCAACTGGTTCGCGATGATCCAGCTAATGCCGCCAGCCACGGCAACCGAAACCAAGACGCTGGTGAGAACGGAACCTACGCGACCGGCGTGCAGCTTCTGGAGACGCGCCACCACTGGGGTCAACAGAAACGTCAGCGTCAGAGCGAATGCGAAGGGGACCAGAATTTCGCGCGCAAAGTAAAGTGCCGCGATCGTTCCCAGCAGGACGATGGCCCCCGCTTCGCTCCGGAACTTGGCCTGTACACCCGGCCTGAGAGGCGGGTCGTGTTTCATAGGAGGTTACGAGGGATCTTTTCCGCGCGTGGCCTGGACACCCTTCAAAATCGCGAGGCCCAGTAGCACGATGGCGCCTACTGCGATCCAATGAGCGGCCATATGCAGGATTACGGCTCCATAGATTAGCCCGCCGATCAAGATCAAGAAGCCGAGAATGTAAATTCCGAATGACATGCCAGTCCTCTTTCGTGCGCAGTCGCTCGTGCCTGCAGCGCCGAGACTTCGAACTCCTGAGGTCGTCCCCGCAATTTGGGCTGCTGAGGAAAAGGGCGTAAGCCCGTTTCGCGTCCGGGACCACTCCCTCACGGTCGTGGCCCGGTATCGGCACACTGCGTTTTTCCGAGCCGCGCGCGTAAGCAAGCGGTCCCATAGCTCAGGTCAAATTCCACGACTTCAGGAGTTCTCGACACAGCAGGCTGAACGCCCCACAGGTCCATTAGTGGAACATGCCGAACATGTAGAATACGAGCAGGATGACCAGTATGGTGCCTAGCCCGATTCCCGCTCCGCCGCCATAACCCCAGCGGCTATGGCCGTAATACCCGCCACCGCCGCCTATAAGCAACAGCAAAAGTATAAGAAGTATCAACATCGTCGATTTCCTTTTCTTTCGAGAAGCTACTTCTCGAAGATCTTTTCTACCTGGCCCACTTTTTTCTGGAGCTTGCCGCCGAGATTTTCGACCTGGCCTTCAGACTCCAGATCGGGGTTGTTGGCCACTTGGCCGGCCTTCTCCTTGATTTTGCCCTTCACTTCATGAAACTTGCCTTCGATTCGATCGTTCGTGCTCTGGCTCATTTGTTTTTCTCCAACCTTTACTCCGAGGAACTCGCCTTTTGATTCTTGACCTGCAGTTCGTTCACCACCTGCTGAACGTTGGGAACGGCGCCCGCGATCTTGGCCACCTCGCCGCGCTTGGATTGCGAGTCAACCTCGCCAGTCAACGTGACGACGCCACTTTTGACGGCATACTTGACGCCCTTGCGCAGCTTGCTTTGGATGAGCGCGGCGTCCAGGTTCTGCTCGATGCCCTTATCCAGATCCGAGTTCATGGTTCGAGCGTCGCTTTCGGCGCCCAACGGGAGCACCGCAATCTCGTCCGCTACCACTTCTCCGCCGGCGAGCGACGTTGCCAGAGCTTCCGCCTGCGCCTTGTCGGCATCCGCTCCGACCTGGCCGCCCAGGGTCACAACACCCTTGTCGCGATCCTGAGTGATGGAGACTTTTTTGAAGCCTGCCTGGTCCAGTGCACTGCGGATATTGACGGCAACGTCGGGTGGTTTCACAGTGTGTGAGCACCCTGTGAGGATTCCGACAGCAACCACCGTCAGGCATGCAGGCCAATTCGCGAGAGTCTTCATATTCAAACGTCCTTTTGGCTATTCGACCATTAATAGAGCAGATTGGGGGCCAAGCGGTCCGCCCCATAAGGCAGCCTGTCTGGGTTCTCACCGTCGGAAGGCATCACGGTTAGTGCACTTTCAAGTGCAGGTCTTGCTGGCGTCAACGGACGCGCGTTGGCGCAGTACCGTTTACATGCGGCCACACACGTGCGTTGTCAAGAGAGAAGGAGAGAAGAGTTATGGCTTTAAAACGATTGATCGGATTGGTTTTTGCCGGCGCGTTGGTTTTCAGCGCCGCGGCGGCCGATGTGATAGTTCGCGTCGCGCCGCCCCGTATGGTAGTCGAGACTCGGGGGCCGGCGCCCAGCCGTACGCACGTGTGGATTTCCGGCTACCACCGTTGGGATGGCAATGCTTACGTCTGGAACGCGGGAAGGTGGGAACAGCCGCCACGGCCGGGCGCCCACTGGGTGGCGCATCGCTGGGTTCACCAGAGGGGCGGCTATGTCATGGTAGAAGGACACTGGCGTTAGGTCCACGTCGCGGCCAACTCCACATGCCGGCAGGCGGCATTGCCGGCATGTGGATGAAGGCAGCCTAATTCGGGCTGTGTTCCACCCCGGCAAGTGCAGGACGCAAATCCGTGTCCACGGACTGCAATCGATCGAGTTCTTCCAGCACCCTGGCCCAGTCGCTGGCGTTAACCTTGGTCGTATTGGGAAGGTCAAGGTCGTGGTAGAAAGCGAGGATATCGCTTCGTAGCTCCGCAGGCATCTCCGCGTAGTGGCCCTGCAACTTATGCAGCAGTTGCGAGTAAGCAGCGTCCGTCAGCTTATATTTCCCCGCCGCGGTGAACGTTCCCACGTCCAGATTGTCGTTCGGCAGCTTCAGGCGGCCGGCATCCTGTTCCGATAGCAGTTCCCGATAACGGTCGATCGTCGAATTGAAGCTGGCCATGTACATCTTCTCCGTCTCGGGTGTCAGCCTCTCGAAAGCCAGCGGGCGCAACGGGCCCACCTTTGGCACGAAGCGCAACAGAGACGCCAGGAGTTTCGAACGGATCCCCGGACGCTGGTAGGTCGAGCCCCAGTTCTTCTCGTAGCTGGAACGGGATAGGTTGTAGAGGAAAGTCTTGCTGGTGACAGTGGGAGCACCTTTCCGGATTTCCTGCTTCTTGATTTGCCAGGCAACTCTGGTCATCGCCGGAAGAATCGTGCCGACTGCGCGGCGATACGATCCAATGGCGAGATCGACATCCAGAAATACCTTTTCCAATCTTATTCCGTAGGTATCTTCGAACGCCCGCTGGAGCACGGGTTTTGCAACTTCAAATCCGATAAAGTTCTTGTAGGCAGCGGAGGCGTAGCGGCCCCTGGCCGCCTGGTAGACATCGAACGCGAACTCCGTCTTAGCGTGGGTAAACGGATCGTCGGCATACGTCACCAGTCTTCCGAACTTCAGGCCAAGCTTGGGGTAGAGCAGAGGAACGGCGAGGTTAACGGCCATCGAGTGACCGTTATTATCGGCGGCATAGTGCGACAATGCTCCCAGGGCGAAAGCGTACTCATTTAGATCCTGCGATTCGTGGATCAGGTTGAGGATGAAATCGCCGCTCCGGACATAGTGAGTCAAATCGCTGAAGAACTTGCTGCCGAAAGGATAATACCCTAAATCCTGGATGATGCACCCTCCGTAGGCGTACGCGTGTGCTTGTGTCAACTCTTCCGGCGTGGCGGCCGGGAACCGCCGGAGTAGCAGAGGTTTGATCCCACTGCCCCAGGCGGAGTCGATAATAGCCTCGTGAGTGAGAACGGAATACGACCAGGCGGCCGGCGCCGCAAATATCAGCAATAGCCCGAGGGCCGCCGGCCGCTGGAGTTTCCGGGGCCGGCAGCCTGTCTCCCGATTTTGGCGCATCAGTGGGTGGTCGAAGCTTCAACAATGTCCAGCAGAGCATCAGACCACTGCTCGACCTGCCGTTCGGCCTCCTCCCGGGTGATTCCATACCGCTTCTGGATGCGCCCAATCAGATGGCCCTTCGTGCCGGTGATGGCGTGCCAGTCATCGTCCGTCAGTTTGCTCCAGTGCGCTCGTGCCGAACCTGCAAACTCCTTCCACTGGCTTTCGATCTGATCCCATTTCATACCGCTTTCTCCTTCCGATCACGACGTTCTGCTGCGAGATGGCTTCTGCACGAGGCCAGCCAAATGCCGCGGACCAACGCATATCGCCGCCGGGTTGACATGCTGTTTGATGGATTTGAAGCATGGCGGATCACGGGTCCGGCAAATCCCGCATTTTCAGGTGCAGATACTGCACTTGGGCTCTACCGCCGACCATTCAGTCCCGCTGTTTCAGCCTTCTACTAGCGCCGGGCTGGTGGCCCCCGTCGTGCAAGGGACGGTAGGCGGTCATTATGGGCGAACGGCATGGCAACCGCCAGGAAGCCAAGCCAAAATCGTGGCACTTGGATTGAGTTGTCGCTGGCGAGAGCCTTCCCCGGCGGGTCAATGGAAACAGACTGGCCCGGGGGCCACCGATGACTCGATCCGGCATCATCTCACCCGGGACAGCAACGGCCTCGTAACCTTTCTGGGAGGACAGCTACATGGATTTGGAAAGAGTGCTTGCTGAATTGCGCAAAGAACGTGACGCAATCGAATCGGCAATCTTTAGCTTGGAGCGCCTCGGTCGTAGTGGCAACACAAGCCCGGGCCGCCACCCTGGTTTGGCGGCCAAGAGCCCCACAAACGGAGTGAATGGCAACCATGGCAACCATAGATCTGCGAGTCTGGCGCCCGGCGAAGAGAGCAGCTGAGAACATTTCCAGGCTCGAAGCGCGCCGTCCTGTTTTGAGGTACGAAGTCAAATGTCGAAGCTCGCGCCGGGTTGGCAAAAAACCAGCGTGTTTGAGACGGTATTCGACCAGCTTTCCGATGCCCTGATTCTGTACGATCCCGAGTTTCGCATTACAGGCGTCAACCGCCCGGCTGAAAAACTACTTGGCAGGTCTTCCGAAGAGATGCTGGGAAAACACTGCCAGGAGGTATTGGGATTGGAGAATCCGCCATTTGCGGCGCACCAAACGCTCCGTCTGCATAACGGGCTGGAACGGTTGGTGGCGATGCGTACCGCCCAGATATTCGACGGTGGGGGCCAACTCGCGGGCATGGCAGTGACGATCCGGGACATCACGGAAAGAACATTCTCGCTGGAACAACACGCGGTGGTTGCTGAATCGCCGCTCATGCTGGAAATCCTCAAACTCGTACGGCGCATAGCCGCGAGCGAGGCCGGCACCGTCCTGCTCGATGGCGAGAGCGGGACCGGCAAAGACCTGATCGCCAAGACACTGCACCACCAAAGCATTCGGCAGGCCGAGCCGTTCATCGCCGTGAACTGCGCGGCCATACCCGCCACATTGCTCGAAAGCGAGTTGTTCGGCTACGAAAAAGGCGCCTTCACGGACGCGCGCGCCCAGAAACGCGGTATCTTTGAACTGGCTGACCGGGGCACACTCTTCCTGGACGAAGTGGGAGAGATTCCGCTGATTCTTCAGGCCAAGCTCCTGCGGGTCCTGGAGGATCAGACCTTCCGCCGCTTGGGCGGGCTGGCTGATATACAGCTCGACCTTCGGGTTGTGGCCGC
>Ga0181538_10005459_pt1 | contig 11414 bp, 8 predicted proteins | sample PEATcosm2014_Bin_40_FD_119773 | JGI IMG/M metagenome (GOLD analysis project Ga0181538, IMG submission 119773) | Peatland microbial communities from MTU Mesocosm Facility, Houghton, MI, USA - PEATcosm2014_Bin23_30_metaG | ecosystem: Environmental > Terrestrial > Soil > Wetlands > Peat | place...
AGTCCAAAACCGGGCCATCTGGTGATAAACGGCTTTCCCCGTCTTCAACCAGAGCCCTTCGATCATCACCAGCATGACACCCAGGCCGATGCTCAGGGGCGGATAGATATAATGAATCCCTATCGTCAGCGCGAACTGGAAGCGAGAAAGAGTAAGGACGCTCATGGTCAGCATGGAAATCTAATCGTGGCCGATAAGGGGTCAATCCGAATCCAACACCTCGGCAGACGTAGGGCGCGTCTTGACGCTGCCACCAACCGACGACTCGGTCTCCCTCTCCTCCTTTGGAGGAGAGGGCTGGGGAGAGGAGGCCGTCACACCGGGAGGCAGCCACCGCCCTTGTATGCCACCGCGTTCGCGCCCCTCTCCCCGCGCTCCGCTGGCGGGGAGAGGGAGAAACGCCCGGCGGCAGTGTCAAGCGCCCTTATGGGGAACTCCCCATAAGGGCGCATCTTGGCACCGTCCCCAGACCGCGAGCCGTCCCCGGCTTATAGCGCGGAGGGCTGGCCAACTGTTGCGAGCCGGGGACGGCTCGCGGTCAGCCATCATTGGGCGCTCCTAGTCCTTGGTGGCGGTGCCTGGATGCGCCACGCTCGACAAATCGCCGCTGTTCATAACTGCCGTAAGATGAGAAACTTGGTTTTGTCCAGACACCAGTTTCTGAGAGAGATATCCGCTATGAAAAAGGCTGCTTTACTTTTGCTCTTGATCACAGGCTTCCAGCCGATGACGACTCAAGGCGGCGCCCCGCGCCATCCGACTGTCGTCAAGGAATACGAGCGGGTCTTTACGACCTATCCCTATTCCGATCCTGACCCGGTGCCGGCGATGTCCAAGTTCTATCCTTATTATCGTTATGACGGTTTCACCGACACGCCAGTAGAGAAGAAATGGAAGGTGGTGGAGCTGTCCAACGATTACCTGCGGCTCCTGATCCTGCCGGAGATTGGCGGAAAGGTCTGGGCCGCCATTGACAAGACGACCGGCAAGTCGTTTGTCTATTTTAACCACGTCGTCAAATTCCGCGACGTCTCCATGCGCGGCCCCTGGACCAGCGGCGGCGTGGAGCCCAACTACGGCATCATGGGGCATACGCCCAACTGTTTCTCGCCAGTGGATTACCTCGCGCGGCGCAATGCCGACGGCAGCGCCAGTTGCATTATCGGTGTGCTCGACTTGCTTACCCGCTCGACCTGGCGGCTGGAGATCATCCTGCCGGCTGGGCAGGCTTGTTTCTCGACCCGTTCCTTTTGGCATAACGGTTCGGAAAACGAGCAGCCGTACTACACTTGGATGAACGTCGGCATCAAAGCCGCCGGCAACCTGGAGTTCGTCAACCCCGGGACTCAGTATCTTGGCCATGACGGCTTGCCTGCTGCGTGGCCGCTGAATGCGGAAAACGGGCACACGCTCTCGTGGTACGAACAGAATAACTTCGGCCCCTACAAATCCTACCACGTTGTGGGCCGTCTGGCTGAGTGCTTTGGCGGCTACTGGCATGATGAGGACTTTGGCATGGCGCACTATGCCCCCTATGCCGATAAGCCGGGGCGCAAGATCTGGATTTGGGGGCTCTCGCGCGAAGGGATGATTTGGGAGAACCTGCTGACCGATACCGACGGCCAGTATGTCGAGGTCCAGTCGGGAAGACTCTTCAACCAGGCCGCTGAGGCGAGTTCCCTGACGCCCTTTAAGCACCTCGAGTTCCCCCCCTTCGCCACCGACACTTGGCAGGAATACTGGATGCCGGTCAAGGGGACCAGAGGCTTCGTGAGCGCCAGCCCGTGGGGAGCCTTAAACGTAGTCCAGGAGAGCGGACGACTCGTCATCCGCATCTCCCCGGTGCGGACGTTGCGCGATAAGTTGGAGGTGTTTGACGGCGACCGCCGGCTCTTCCTCAAGGAGGTCCAATTGCGCCCAATGCAGCCGCTCGAGGAAGTGGTGAGTCTTTCGGCCCCGGTTCAGAATCTCAAGGTCTGCCTCGGCGGGGATAAGCTTAGTTATAATCCTGCGCAGGCGGAAGCCTTGAGCCGGCCCGTGGAAGCGCCTGCCAACTTCGATTGGACCTCTCCCTACGGCCACTATCTGAAGGGCAAAGAAAGCGCGCGGCAGCGAGCCTACGTTCAGGCGGCTGAAGAGTTCCAATCGTGCTTGAAACTTGAGCCCACGTTTGCGCCAGCGCTGGTCGAGATGGCCTCGTTGGCCAACCGCGCCGCCAATCGCCCCGCCGCACGCGAATTCGCCCTGCAGGCCCTGAGGGTGGACACCTACGACCCTGGCGCCAATTACCAGTTGGGCCTGGCTAGCGCCGCCCTCGGGCGCAACTCGGATGCCAAAGACGCGTTCAGCATCGCCGCGCTTTCGTCGAGCTGGCGCAGCGCCGCCTGCCTGGAATTGGCCAAGGCATTTCTCAAGGAACAGCGCTACGAGCGGGCGTTGGCCAGCGTCCAGGACTCTTTGGATAATAACGCTCGCAACCTGGATGCCTTGCAGTTGCGGGCCTGCCTTTATCGCCTGCAAGGGGACCCTGCGGGAGCCCAAAACACATTGAAGGCGTTGCTGGCACTCGACCCTCTTAACCACTTCGCTCGTTTTGAGAAACATCTGCAAGGCAAGGGTCGCCGCCAGGATGTCACCGGGCTGATTCGCAATGAACTGCCGCAGGAAACCTACCTGGAGTTAGCCGCCTGGTACCATGGTTTAGGCTTGGACGCGGATGGGGCCAAAGTGCTGGAATTGGCGCCGCCGACAGCGGAAGTGCTCTATTGGCTGGCCTATTTGTCCCAGGACACGAACCGGCTGGCCCAGGCGGAGGCCGCCTCACCGGCGTTTGTGTTCCCTTTTCGGCCCGAGTCAATCGCGGTCTTCGAGTGGGCCGCCAAACACAGCCGCGCTTGGCAGCCCAAATACTATCTCGCGCTATTGCGATGGCATGACGGGGAGCTCTCGAAGGCCCGCGACCTGATGGCCGCCTGTCGTGAAGAACCTCGCTTCGGCCCCTTCTATGCCGCTCGCGCGCAGGTCTGTGAAGATAGCGTCGCAGGCGACCTGCAAAAGGCGGCGCAACTGGACCCTGGCCAGTGGCGCTACGGCGCGATGCTCGCGCGACATTGTCTCAAGGAAGGCGACTCCGCCGCCGCCCTGGCCGCCGCAGCCGATTATGCGCGCCGTTTCCCCGCCAACGATGTCCTGGCCCTGCTGCATGCAAAAGCCCTGATGTCCAACGCCCGCTACCAGGCCGCGGCTGATCTCCTAAGCTCGTTGAATCTGCTGCCCTGCGAAGGCAGCACGGAAGCGCGTTCGCTCTTTCGCGAAGCCCACTTGATGCTGGCCGTTGCGCGTCTGAAGAGTGGAGCGTTCGCAGAGGCGCAGCCGCTCATCCAAAGAGCGCGCGAGTGGCCTGAACATTTGGGAGCCGGCAAACCCTATCCCGAGGAGATTGACGAGCGCCTCGAGGATTGGCTTGCCTATCAATGCGCACTGAGGTCCAACGCACCTGGCCAAACCCGGCAAATACTCGACCGGCTGCTGGCCTGGCGGACCCCCTCGCACGCAAGGGGCGTCGGCGAGGTCATCCGCGCCTTGGCGCTCAAAGAGTCCGGTCAGACCAGCGAAGCTCAACAACTGCTGCGAGATTGGCTAGAGGATGAGCCTGCCAGCGAAGTGGCCAAGTGGGGCCTCGAAGTCCTGGCCGGGCGTTTCGCCTCCTTGTCACCAAAGCGCCAGAATGCTGACTCCCGCGTCTTGAGCGCTTGGCTAGAGGCGGTCCGGGTTCCCTGATCCCGGTCTGGTCTTGCGGCTTTCGTTTGATGAACCCGCCTAAAGAGCGGCCGAGTTCTGCCCTATTTCAGCAGCCCGGCCAGACGATTCGCGCTCTTTAACGGGCTGACCAGCGCCAGGTTCAACCGCTCCGGGCGCAAGAAATCTCGCGCGATGGCACGGATTTCGCCGGCGGTGACCTCGCGCAGCCGCCGCTTCACTTCGGCGGGCCGGAAGATTCTGCCGTAGCCGAGCAATTGCTCGCCCAGCCAGTTCATCTGATTGTCCGTGCTCTCCAGGCTCAGGTCGATCTGGCCGATGACATAATCCTTCGCGCGTCGCAATTCGGCTGCGCTCGGGGCCGCCTCCCGCATGCGGCGCAGCTCGCCCACGATGAGCCGCAGCGTCTTCGTCAGATTTCCTGTATCGAGCCCGGCGGAAATCACCAGGTCGCCCGCGTCGCCGAAAAAGCTCGGCGTGCTGTAAATCGAATAAGCCAGCCCGCGATCTTCGCGCACCACCTGGAAAAGCCGCGAGCTCATGTTCTCGCCCAGGATCGTGTTGAGCAGGCGCAGCGCGTAGCGGCGTTCGTCTAAGCGTGAGCAGGTGCGGATACCCAGGGCGATTTGGGTCTGCTCGGTCTTCTTCGTGAAGAGGCGAATCTTCGGTGCCCGCTGTTCGCTGCGGGCCGGAGTGAACCGCGGAGGTTCGGTAGTGCTAAAGCGGCGACCGTAGCGCGCCACAGCCCGGGCGACCTGGCGATGCTTCAGTTTTCCCGCCGCGACGATCAGAGTGTTTGCGGGCACGTAGTTCTCGCACAAATAGCCGACGAGGTGGGCGCGCGTCATCGCATCCAGCGTCTGCTCCGTTCCCGTGATAGGGCGGCCCAACGGCTGGTCCGGCCACATCGTGGCGTTGAGCAATTCCTGGACGTAATGCTGTGGCTCGTCCAGGTACATCGCCATCTCCTCTTTGATGACCTCGCGCTCCTTGCGGATCTCCACCGGGTCAAAGCGTGAGTCGAGCCGCATATCCAGCAGCACATCGAGCAGTTCGTCGAAGCGGTCATGGCACGCCCGCGCATGAAAGCAGGTCATCTCCTCGCTGGTGAAGGCATTCAGGTAGCCGCCGATTCCCTCGACCGCCTGTGAGATCTCCTTGGCCGAGCGCCGCTTCGTGCCCTTGAACAGCAGGTGCTCGATGAAGTGGCAGACGCCGTTTAGGCGGGGTGGTTCGTAGCGCGACCCCACGCCGATCCACAAGCCGACGCTCACACTCAGCATGTGTGGCATCTCTGCCGTGGCGACCGTCAGACCATTCTGGAGTTGAGTGACGTGATACATTCTCTGCCCACACCGAATGGGCAGGCGCGGAGTATCCAGCATTCGGCCCCGAGAATCCAGAACCCTGTCAGCTCACCGGCACGAGGCAGACGCGTTCGCCTTTATCGTTCCGAGTGATGCCTTGGGCGTGGGGGTCGAGGGTCAGGACGCCGTCCACCAGGAAGGCATAGCGATGGTGGCCGTGCTTCAATTCCACCGTGAGCAGCCAGGAACGGTCCGGCATCTGTCTCATCGGATGGGCGAGCGGGTTCCATCCGTTGAAGTCACCGACCAGGCTCACGGCCTTGGCTTGTGAGGCGTTGCAGATGAAGTTTACGGCCCGCAAGGGCTGCTGATAAGCGAGGGCGCGCATAATTCAGACTAGCAGGTTATGGAGAATAGTCAGCGCGGTGTGGCGGATCTGGTTGGAGGTAGCTGCCAGGCGGCGGTAATGCTCGATCCATTCTGGATCGGCCTGGTGTTGTTCGCGCCAAACCGTCTTGAGCACCCGCTCCGTCCGCTCGACCTGCTGCATCGCCGACGCCAGCGATTCCCGCCCCTCCGGCAGGTCCGAGATGTTCCCGACCAGAAACCGGCTGATGCTCCTCTTGCCGATGACCGCCTGCAAGAGCATTACGACGGTTTGCTCGTAGGGGTACCACCGTTGGCGGAGCAACTCACCCAAAAAGCCGTGGCGGACTGCGAAGAATTCCGAGCGGGGGCGCTCGGTGTACTGGCGGATTTCCTGGGCTTCAGCCGGGAACCAATTGTAGAGCAGGGCAAACGTGCCGTAGGTATCGATGAGCTGCTTGGAATTGCAGTTGTCGGTGGCGATTTCGCCGATGCACAGGTCCTGGTCCAATTCGAGGATGATCTCCGGCAGATCGTGCAGCCGGCTAAGGACTTCGTTCCCGATCGTCGTGCCGTAGTTGAAATCGCCGGGGATGAGCCAATAGACATCGCGTGGCCCGCCCTTTTCGAACGCCGCGCCCAGGCCGGCGTACCACATCTGGCAAGTATCGACCGCCCAGATGTCCAGCACATCCGAGCACCGCGCCAGGGTGTGCCTCCGGAAGTCGAGGAATGCTCTGTTGCCGGCCATGGAATAATGGGTCTTGCGATCCAGGACCGTGATGGGGCGGGCATACCGATCCTTGTCCGCGGCTAATCGCCTGACTAGCTGATACAGCGCCCGCAGGTCAGAATAATCACCCGGCTGCTGGATCGGGTAAATGACGACCGGGTGAATCTTGCTGGCCGGTAAGCGGGTCCGTTTCGGCGAAGTGCTTGCCTGGGTCCCAGACGGGGTAGTCACAGTCTTCCTCATAAGCCGTTGGTTCGTTATGCGTGCTGCACGTCCTAAACATCAAACCGCATTGATGCACGGATTAGCTGCGCGGAAGAACCACCCTCCAGCACCGCCGTTCCGGATGGAGGAATGTTACCTGCAGTCAGACCGGTAGGCAATAGCGAATGTCGGTTCTATAAAGGACACCGGGGGACCGTGATTCGCATCCGCCCCTCAAACCCGCGCAGAGGCGAGTAGCGCCATTATGCGCCCCGCATGACTACTGCTCGCCAGCCCTGTCAAATCGGGATGAGCAAACCGCTGGTAGGCAGGTCGGGCGGCAAACGCCAGATCCTTTGGGGACGGGTCTGGGCTCGAGGTCTGGATGCGGTCCTCGCGGTCTTCGTGGTCTTCCTCGTTATCACATGCGTGGTGGGTGCCTCCAGCGAGGGACCATTCTTTGAAACATGGTGGGGTGGGCACCTGTTTATCCTGCTGCTGTGCTTCCTGGCGCCGGCGGTGCTGTTGGCCGCGGTTTGGCCCATGTGGAGATGGCTTCGTCTCCCGCTCGACCAATTGCCAGACCTGTGCGCTGACTCGGGCGGCTCGGGGTCCGAAGACCGACGCGCGCGGCGCATCGCGTGGCGGAGACTGGCGGCCCTGATGGCAGTCGTCGCGGTTCCACTGCTGGTCGTGATCTTCTACTTCGAAGAGGACGAGCGCGGCGAGCGGGTCTGGAACCAATACAAACAGCAACAGGAAGCCCGCGGCGATCACCTTGACCCCTCCGCCTTCGTGCCCCCATTAGTATCTGACGACCAGAACTTCGCCTCCACCCCTTTCCTGGCGCCGCTGTTTGACTTCATCCCGGGCACTCAGCAACCCCGCGATAGCAAAGCAGTCGAGCGCACCAAAGCCCTGTCGCCACGCTACGACGCCGCTTCCGCGCTGGTGAAACCAGGCAAGCAGCCACGCTCAAATTCCTGGGTCAGCGCCGGCATCGACCTGCCTGCCTGGTACAAGGCGTTTCTCAGAGGGACTAACGCCGCTGAGTCAGAAAGCGCCGCCGTCGGGGCTTTCAGGGCCAGGTACGGCCTCGCAGGCCCCCAGTCCCGCGCGACGGCGACTCAACCGGAACCTATTGACTCTCAAGCGCAAACCAACGCCCCTGCAATCGCAGAAGCAGCCGGCGGGGTGCTGGACGCGCTTGCTGAGGCGGAACCCATTCTCGAAGAACTTCGGGCTGCCAGCCTGCGCCCGCACTCCCGGTTCAACCTGTACTACGACATAGACAACCCGCCCGCGTTGCTCCTGCCGCACTACACGGTCCTGAAGCGCCTCTTCCAGGTCCTGGAGCTCCGCGCCTCGGCGGAGTTGGCCCTCGGGCGAACAGATGAGGCCGCCGAGGATATTCAGTTCATGTTCCGGTTGACCGACGCCATCCGTAATGAGCCCATTCTCATCGCGCACCTCGTGCGCCTTTCGGAATTGCAGATTAGTCTGCAACCGCTCGCGGAGGGCCTGGCCCGGCATCAATGGTCCGAGCCTCAGTTGCGCGGCTTCGAAGAGCGGTTACGTCAGTTCGACTTCCTCGCCGATGCTCGGCTGGCTCTGCAAGGCGAGCGGGTCTTCTTTGGCGGCGGTTTCATTGATTATGTGCGCCGGTCCCCCAAGCGGTGGGGTTTTCTAAACAACCTCATTAGCGTTGCCGGCGAGGCCCAGGACACCCAATACAGTTGGCAATCCGCGTTGCTAGGCGCGTGCCCGCGCGGCTGGTACTACCTCGAGAAAGTCAACTACAGCCGCATGTTCCAGGATTACTTCCTGCCGACCATTGATGTCGCGGGTCACCGAGTCAGTCCCGATGCCTGCCGCAGATCCGACGAGCGCCTCGAGGCAATACACAGCAATCCGCCGCCGGTTGTGGTGCTGCGCCACCAGTTCTTCAGCGGCTTCCTGCTCCCGGCGCTCACCCGGTCGGCGCAAAAGTTCGCTTTCGGTCAGGCCGGCGCGGACGCCGCAGCGCTGGCCTGCGCGCTGGAGCGCCACCGCCTGGCGCACGGACAATTCCCCGAGTCCCTCGGCGCGCTCGTGCCGGAGTTCATCACCCAACTCCCACACGACGTCATCACCGGCCAGCCGCTCAACTACCGCCGCACCGACGACAACCAATACCTGCTTTACTCCGTCGGCTGGAACCAAACCGACGATGGCGGAGTCCCCGGGCTTACCAAGAGCGGCGAAGCCATCGACCAGATGACAGGCGATTGGGTGTGGCGGCTGTGAGGAGAGAGGAGTTCAACATCCAACATCCAACAACCAACCCCGAACACCCAGTGGTTTCCATCTGACCAGGGATTGGATGTTGGTTGTTGGATGTTCGATGTTGGATGTTCCGGTCATTCCAATGAGCGCCCCGACGCAAACAGCGAGGCAGTATAGATGGGGTCGGGCGACGTGTTCCGCTTGCCTTGCTTGCTCAGCAGTTCGTCCAACTCATCCAGTGAGCGAGTGGCAATCCGCTGATAGTTGGCGATCGTGGGTGGCAGATCGCCCTTGATATCAGGTGGCAGCACAGCCTGCACACTGGCTCGCGCAGGTGGAGCAGCAACTGGTTGCCGCGCGAGCGTGGAAATCATGACGATCACCGTCGCCGCGACACCGGCCACTGGCAGAGCAATGCGCCAGTTCAACCAGGGCGCAATGATCGACGCTGCCAAGGAATGCCACATGGAACCCGACGGCTCCGCCCTCAACCGCGCGACCACACCTCGGTGGAAAACTTCGGATGCCTGCATATCGGGCTTCATTTCCGCCGCAGCCAGCTTCTCCGTGACGGTTGACATCTCCGCCAGATAGCCGCGGCACCCCTCGCAGCTCTCCATATGCGAGCGGAGTTCCCCCGCCCTGCGGTCATCCAGTTCGCCCAGTGCCAACAAAGCCAGGGACATTCGGTTTCTTGAACAAGGTTTCATATCACTCACACTTCCTCTGTGGGATTCCCCCGTTGCTCGCTCAGGGCATTCATGCCTCGGAGCTTCTCCAGCGCATTAAACAGCCGGGATTTCACCGTGCCGACCGAGCAGCCCATCGCCGCGGCAATGCCTCCCAGCGAATCGTCCACGAAGAACCTCAGGTGAATAACCTGCTGCTGCTTCGCTGGCAACGCCTCGATGCAGCTTCTCACTAGTGCGGCCCGTTCGCGCCGCTGCGCCGCTTCATCCGGCAGGGAATCTGGATCGGCCAACCTGCCAAAGCTATCCTCGACCTCATTCCCGTCATGCTCCCGGATGGCGGAGAAAGGAACGGGACGCCGTTCGCGCAGGGTATTGCGATAACGGTTCAGCATGATTGCGCAGAGCCAGGTAAGGAACTGGCATTGCCCGTTGTAGCGGCGCAGACACCGCCAGGCTTCAACCAGTGTATCCTGGGCCAGTTCCTCCGCCAGGTTCGCCTGGCCGCACAGCGCCATCGCCTGGCGCAACAGCCGCGTCTCATACATCCGGCAAACCTCGCCGAACGCCTCCGCATCCCCCGCCCGGGCCTGCTCAAGCAAACCGCTCGCCTCCGGGCGAGCGGTTTCCACGAGCGCTGGGTTGAGGCTGAACATCTTGAGGTTAGACAGCACAGTTCAATAGTGGTCACACGCCATCATTTTGGATAGGTTGCCGGCCGGGCCTCGCCTGCAATCTTGCCATTGACATAGAATGGCGGGCCCGCCTTCTCGACGAAGATGAGCACTTCCGGCCAGCCGTTTCTCCGGCAGGCGGACTTTAGCTCAAACCCGCGGTCCACGCCCTCGAAGACAAAGCGCCGGAACTCGAAGGGGCCTTGCCCCCAGGGATCGGTCACGGTTTGCAGACCAGCCTGCCCGTGCAGCTTGAATTCCACCGCCGCGCGCACCATCGCCAGGTTCATCAGCCCCATGAGCTCCCGTGGCCTGACCTTCTCCCACGCTGGGAAAAGCAGGGAGAGCAACGGATTGGGAGAACGCTGGATCTCCGCCATGAGCTGTTCCATCCGCCCTTCGTATTCGCCGTGTGGCAAAGCCAGAACCACCGCAAGCTGCTGTTGATACGGTTCCAGCTCCTGCATGAGCCTCACCACACCGGCGCTGGTTCCGCCCGCGGCCTGGGCTAGACGCTCCCAGGTACTGTCCGGCAACGCCTGCTCCTGCCCCTCCGGGGCCTCCAGCGCGCCGGCCAATAGCTCGCGGATGCCCTTCATGACCTTGGCCTCATCGCCAGGGTTTGCCTGTTGCAATGCCACAATTCGGCGCACGATCCAATCCAGGAAGTAGGCCTTCTCGGTCGGGATGCAGTCAGCCACCGTCCGCCGCGCCGGGGCGGCCTCAAATCCATCCTGCAATTTCTGCAGGTCCTCGGGCGAGAACTGGCCAAACAGCTCCGCCACCGTCCGGCAGTCGATTGCTTCGGTGGCTATCTGCACCAGAGTGGAAATCAGCGTGCCGTCCCGCGCCGCGTTCCTGCCCAGCACGAGCGCGGCGACCAGGTCCTCGCGCGCGTCGGCCTGGCGCCCCTGCTGCAAGGCCCAGAGCGCCCTGAATTTCGCGGCCTGAACGACGGCCTTGCAGCGGGCCAGATGCGGAAGAAGCGCAGCCGGTCCTTCGCTTATGTTGATGCCCCAATCGCAGGGCACGGCGGAGCGCGCAGCCAGGCGCACCAACTTGAATTCGTTATCATAGCCGGCCATGAGTTTGCCGTATCGTTCGGGCAGCTCCTGGCCCTGCCATTCCTTCGTCCACAGGTAATCATCGTCAGCCTCGGGCAGATTGGGCGCCATCAGGAAGGCCTGGTAGTAGAGCAACGCCGGGTTGATGTTCGTGGCGGATGGCTGCCCGCTCGCGCCGCCAGCCGAGACCCCCGCCACAACGAGCAAGGACAAGCAGATTGATTTCAGAGTGTTCATAACATATTCCTTATAAGCTGTTCACTTTGCCCATTAATAACGCCACCCCGGCAAAAGGTTCATTCTTTCTGGTGGGAACCAACTATGGCAGACTCCCCCGCGCGATGTTTCGCGTG
>Ga0181538_10005463_pt1 | contig 11411 bp, 9 predicted proteins | sample PEATcosm2014_Bin_40_FD_119773 | JGI IMG/M metagenome (GOLD analysis project Ga0181538, IMG submission 119773) | Peatland microbial communities from MTU Mesocosm Facility, Houghton, MI, USA - PEATcosm2014_Bin23_30_metaG | ecosystem: Environmental > Terrestrial > Soil > Wetlands > Peat | place...
CGTCATGCAAGTGCGCTACCAACTGCGCCAACGGCCCCGTCAGCGAATGACCTTACCACTGAGCCAATTCCCCAATGGGCGGCATCGACGGCACACGGGGAGCGGTGCCCGGGAGAAGTACCTACAATTGGGGATCGTGACCGCGAGCGACAGCAGCACAAGCACCACCGGCACCGCCACAAGCCCTCTCCCCGACCTTGAGGAGCACCTGAGGCGCATCACCGAGGACGGCTACACCGTCCTGCCGGACGCCATCGAGCCCGAGCTGATCGACGAAATCGATGAAGCCCTGCTCAAGTTGGAGCACGACCTCGGCACTGTCCCAGCCGAGAACCTCTTCGAGGGGCTGCACACGATGCGGGTGTACAACCTGCTGGTCCACGGGGCCACCTTCCAGAAGATCCCGGTGCACCCCAACGTGCTCCCCGTTGTCGAGGGTGTGCTCGATCCGGGTCTCCTGATCTCATCGCTGTCCTCCATCGCCATCGGACCAGACGAGCAGGCCCAACCGATCCATGCCGACGATCAGCTGATCCCGCTGACGCGCCCCCACCTTCCGATCATCTGCAACACCATGTGGGCGATCACCGACTTCACCGAGGAGAACGGGGCCACCCGCCTCGTCCCGGGCAGCCATCTGCGTGACGAGCCCCCGAACCCCCTCGAGCTCTACGACACCATCCCAGCCGAGATGTCCAAGGGGAGCGTCCTCGTGTGGGTGGGGAGCCTCTGGCACGGCGGTGGCGCCAACCGTACAAGGCAGCGTCGGGTCGGCATCGCCATGAACTACTGCGCCGGCTACATCCGCCAGCAGGAGAATCAGCAGCTCGGCGTGCCGCCCGCACTCGTCAAGACGTTCCCCCGACGGCTCCAGGAGCTCGTCGGCTACTCGGTCTACAACGGTCTGGTCGGCCACATCGACAAGAAGCACCCGGCCAACGTCGTCCTCGCCGAAAACGAGGGGGTCGACATGGTCTGGGACCTCCTCAAGGTCTGACCGGGATCACGCCGCCGGCGACAGGGTCGCCGGGACGAGGGGCCACTCGTAGTCGAGGGGGTCGATGGGGATCATGCCCTTCGAAAGGCGCCACCCGTCGTACTCCTGCGCCCACTCCCGATGCCAGTCGATCTGGTCCTCGTGGAGCCGGGCGAGGTCGCACTCCCGCAACGCCTCGTGCTGCACTGCCAGTGCCAAGAGCACCTCCATGGACGCGATCGCGTCGGCCGACGCATCGTGCGCATGGGCGATCTCGATGCCGTAGTGACCGCACAGGTCGACGAGCGTCCGCCTGCCCCTGCGCTCTCGGTCGAAGTGGCGGTCGATCACGCCGGCATCGAGCACGGGCCCGCACCACCCCCGCTCCACGATACCCCGACCGCACAGCCGTACGGCCTGCGTCTCCACCATCGTGAGGTCGTAGTCGAGCTTCATCCCCGCCAGCGGGACCCCGCGCCTGCCGGCCGACACGACGGCATCGGCGACCAGGCTGACCGCTTCCGTCAGGGGCATGCCCTCGTCGCGTGCCTGCTCGGTCGAGATGCCGTGCACCTTCGTCGCGCCGGCCGGTATCTCGCGGCCCGGGTCGATGAGGCCCGACCAGCTCGTGACCACGACGCCGTCGACCACCCGGACCAGCGCAAACGAGACCGGGACATCGTTGAAGCGGTCGATTCCGGTGGTCTCGAGGTCGAACCCGAGCACCTCGCCGGCGGTCCATGAACCCATGGCGTCGAGCATGGCAGCGGGATGTGACAGAGCCGCGGATGCCCCGCGCGCCCGAACCTCAGATCACGCCCTCGTCGATCATGGCGTCGGCCACCTTGCGGAATCCCGCCACGTTGGCCCCCACCACGTAGTCACCTGGCTGGCCGAACTCGGCGGCCGCCGCGAGGGTCACTGAATGGATCGAGGCCACGATCGACCGCAGCTGCGCGTCGACCTGCTCGGACGGCCAGGGAAGGTGCTCGGCGTCCTGGGCCATCTCCAGTCCCGACACGGCGACACCGCCGGCGTTCACGGCTTTGCTCGGTCCGTAGAGGAGGCCGGAGTTGCGGAAGATCTCGGCTCCGTCCGGCACCGTCGGCATGTTGGCGCCCTCGGCGACCAGGCGCACGCCGTTGTCTGCCAAGGACCGGGCGTCCTTGGCGCCGATTTCGTTCTGCGTCGCCGACGGGAAGGCGCAGTCGGCCGGCACCGACCACAGCGGGTTGTGGTCCGAGGGCACGGCCGGCGTGTACACCGCGCCTGGAAAGCGATCGGGGTACTCACGGATCCGCCCACGCCGGACGTTCTTGAGCTCAAGCACCCAATGGAGCTTGTCCGCATCGATGCCCGCCGCGTCAACGACGAACCCGTCCGAGTCCGACAGTGTGATGGGCACCGCGCCGACGTCGATGAGCTTGGCGACCGTATAGAGCGCCACGTTGCCGCTGCCCGACACGAGGCAGCGCTTGCCCGCCAGCGACTCGCCGCGCGTGGCCAGCATCTCTTGCGCGAAGTAGACGACACCGAAGCCCGTGGCCTCCGGTCGGATCAACGAGCCGCCCCATGTCGGGCCCTTGCCGGTGAGCGCGCCCGTGAACTCGTTGGTGATCCGCTTGTGCTGCCCGAAGAGGTAGCCGATCTCTCGCGACCCGACACCGATGTCGCCGGCGGGGATGTCGGTGAACTGGCCGATGTGGCGATACAGCTCGGTCATGAAGGACTGGCAGAAGCGGCGCACCTCGTTCTCGCTTCTTCCCTTGGGTTCGAAGTCGGAACCGCCCTTGGCGCCGCCCATGGGCAGCCCGGTCAGCGAATTCTTGAAGGTCTGCTCGAAGGCAAGGAACTTGAGGAGCCCGAGGTCCACCGAGGGGTGGAAACGCAACCCGCCCTTGAACGGCCCCAGGGTGCTGCTCATCTGGACCCGGAAGCCGCGGTTGACGTTGATCTCGCCGGCGTCGTCCATCCAGGTGACGCGGAACAGGATCACCCGCTCCGGCTCCACCATGCGCTCCAGGATCCGGGCCCGCCGGTACTCGGGGTGCTGCTCGAGGACGGGATCGAGAGTCCGCACCACCTCGGTCACCGCCTGGAGGAAATCCGGCTCGTCAGGATGCCTGGCGAAGACGTCCGCCAACAGGGCGTCGATGTAGGCCGTCGTCATGGCTCCCAGTCTGCCAAGGCCGCTCACCCGAAGGTCACATCCTGAGGCCCACCCTCACGGAGAGGACCCCCACGCCACGCCCCCGACAGCTACCGTCACCGGGATGAACGGCCGCACCTCATCCGGGTGGCGGCGTACCCTGACGGCCGCGGCAGCGGTCGCACTGGCCGGTGCCCTGGCAGCAACGGTCCCCGCCGGCCCGTCGTCCGGGACGGCGGGTGCGCAGACGGCAGCCGCAACCGTCTCCGACCCGGCCGCGCTCGTCCATCCACTCGACGGCACCGGCACCGGGCCCGTCAGCCCCGGGACGGTCGGCGAGTTCCCGGGTGCCGACACCCCATTCGGCATGATCCAGTGGAGCCCCGACACCAGCCCCAACGCCGTCCAGTCCGGTGGCGGGTACGCCTACTCCGACAGCAGCATCAGCGGCTTCAGCCTGACCCACCTCAGCGGCACCGGGTGCCCCTCCTACCAGGACGTTCCGATCCTCCCCACCGTCGGCGCCGTCGGGAACTCACCAGAGGCGACGGTCGCGACGTTCTCGCACGAGCAGGAGCACGCCTCCCCCGGCCGCTACCAGGTCGAGCTCGGCCCCGCTCCCGTCTCCGTCTCGCTGGCCGTCACGACGCGCACCGGCATCTCGAGCTTCGACTTCCCGCGCGGCACCGCCTCCAACCTGCTCTTCAAGGTGGCCGGCAGTGCCAATCCGGTCACCGCGGCCACTGTGCGCGCCGTCGGGCACAACGAGCTCGAGGGCCAGGTCACCAGCGGGCAGTTCTGCCAGACGGGGACCAACTACACCCTGCACTTCGTCGCCCTCTTCAACCGGCCATTCGCCTCGACCGGCACCTGGGACGGCTCGGGCACCGCGGCCGGGAGCACCTCGTGCACCGGTTCGTCCTGCGGTGCCTACGTGACATTCGACACGACGGCCCAACCGCGCGTGCTGATGAAGGTCGGGATCTCCTTCGTCAGCACCAGCGACGCGGAGCAGAACCTCAAGGCAGAGGACCCCGGGTGGTCGCTCCAGCAGGTGAGTGCGCAGGCACGGGTGAGGTGGAACGCCCTCCTCGGGCGCATCGCCGTCGGCGGAGGCACGGCGGCTGAACAGCACACGTTCTACACGGCGCTGTACCACTCGCTCCTCTTCCCTAACGTCGTATCGGACGTGAACGGCCAGTACGCGGGCAGCGACGGGAAGGTGCATACGGCGCATGGACGGGACGAGTACGCCAATTTCTCCGAATGGGATATCTATCGCAGCGAGATACAACTAGAGTCCCTGCTGATCCCCCGCGACGTCGGCGACATGGTCCAGTCGCTGGTGGACGACGCGGAGCAGGGTGGGTGGCTGCCCAAATGGGCCGTCGTGGGTGGCGACGAGTCGCAGATGAACGGCGATTCGGCGGATCCCATCATCGCCGACGCCTACGCGATGGGTGCACGCAACTTCGACGTGGCCGCCGCGTTCAGGTACATGGTGAAGGGGGCGACGCGGAACGAGACCGGCCACGGCCTCGAGATCGAACGCCAGTACCTCAGCCAGTACTTGTCCCAGCACTACGTCAACGCGGGGTCACTCGACCTGACCTCCATCGACTACTCCATCGGCGGCTCGGTCACCCTCGAGTACGCCATCGACGATTTCGCCATCGCCCAGGTCGCCGCGGCCGAGGGGGACCACACGGTGGCGGACACCATGATGCAGCGTGCCGCCAACTGGGAATACGAGTTCGATCCGGCCACCGGCTACATCCAAGCCCGTGGCCCTGACGGCGGCTTCCCTGCCGGCCAGGCCTTCGAGGCGTCGCAGCTCGAGCCCGGAGGGCAGACGGGCTTCGAGGAGGGCAACGCGGTGCAGTACACGTGGTCCGCCCCCCAGGACCTGGGCGCGCTGGCATCCCTCATGGGTGGCGACGCCGCCGCGACGAGCAAGCTCGAGACCTTCATGACCACGCTCAACGCGACGCGGAACGCCCCCTATGAGTGGTCGGGCAACGAGCCCAGTGAGTGGGCCCCGTGGGAGTTCGACTACTTCGCCGCGCCAGCCGATACCCAGCGGTCGGTTCGGGCCATCGTCGACACCGAGTACGCCGACGCACCGGTGGACGAGCCGGGCAACGACGACCTGGGCGCCATCGCCTCGTGGTACGTGTGGGCGGCCCTGGGCCTGTTCCCCGTGACCCCGGGCTCGGCGAACCTCGCCCTTGCCAGTCCGCTCTTCCCGTCCGTGACCATCACCCTGCCCGACGGCCACCGCCTCGTCGAGGATGCCCCGGGGGCTGCGGCCTCCCGGCCCTACGTCCACGACCTGACCGTCTCCGGTGTGACCCAACCCGCTTCCCAATCTTCGGCGAGCGGCTGTAGCGCCTCGTCCAAACCCCACTCCCCCGCCGGCACGTGGGACCTGCCCTGGCTCCCGGCGTCGGTCATTCAGACGGGAGGCAGCCTGCACTTCACCCTGTCGAGCTCCCCCGACCCGGGCTGGGCCTCCTCGCCCGCCGACAGCCCTCCCTCGTTTGCATCGGGCGAACTCCCTGCCGTCGGGTTCTCGTCCCCGAGCGGAGCGACATCACTCGTCGCGGGACAACCCGCATCTGTTGATCTCGGCGCGGCGTCGGCTGGGGGGGGCGCGACCACCGTGCACTGGCAGGTGGCCTCGGTCCCGAGCGGCCTGCAGGTGTCGCCGTCCTCGGGAACGCTGGCTTTCGCCGGCGCGAGTGTCAGCGCAGGATCGGCGACCAATTGCCGCCGTCCGTCCTCAGCCACCCAGGCGTTCACCGTCGCTGCAGCCGCCGCGGGGACCTACTCCGTACGCATCAATCTGGCCACCGCAAGCGGGACACAGCTCCCGCCGGTCGTCCTTGACGTCGCCGTGCAGCCTTAACCGCTTCCGGGGCGAGGCCGAGGTGGCCATCTGGCACGTCGGTATCGGTTCTCGATAGTGGACGTTGCGTCGCCCAAGATACTGAATGAACATTCAGTTCATGAAAGAAGGACACGAGAGCAGCACGGCGGCCTACATGGCGCTGTTCCGTGCAGTCGAGTCCGCCCGGCCTGAGGAGGGCCGCCTCTTCACCGATCCCCTGGCCAGCTCCTTTCTCCCGACCTCGCTCCGGTTCGTGGCGGACGTCGCGAAGCGTCCGGTCATCGGTCGGGCCGTGCCGGCGATCCTGGACCTTGGCTGGCCCCGTACGCGCAGTTCTGGAGTCGTCCGCACTCGCCTGATCGACACGATGGTGCAGGAAGCGCTCGACGATGGGACGTCGCAGCTCATCCTTCTCGGAGCCGGCTACGACAGCCGGGCCTACCGGCTGCCGCTCGCGATCGGGGTCACCGTCTTCGAGGTCGACCACCCCTCCACCCAACGCGTCAAGCGGGCGCGACTCAGCGCGTCGGGCACGTCGGTCGACCACGTTCGCTTTGTCGGCGTCGACTTCGAGCTCGACAACATCGCTGATCGGCTGGCCGAGGCTGGGTTCGATGAGGGTGCTCGATCGATCGTCGCGTGGGAGGGCGTGATCTCCTATCTGAGCGAATCGGCCGTCGACGACAACTTCGAGCTCCTCTCGAGGATCAGTTCCCCGGGAAGTCGGCTGATATTCACCTACGTGGACGGCCGCGCCCTGGACGGTTCCATCGACTTCGAGGAGGCGAGACGGTGGAAGGGATGGGTCCGCCTCAACGGCGAACCCTTCGTCTTTGGATTCCACCCCGACCGGCTGGAGTCCTACCTCGCCGGGTACGGGTTTCACCTTGACTCCGATCACTCGACGGCCGAGGTGGCTCGCGGGTATCGGAGCGAACTCGGACGCGCCGAGAAGGGTTCTGATCTATACCGGGTGACTCGAGCCACAAGGACGGACCGATGCCCAGGGTGACCAACGCCCACCGCGAATCGCGGCGGCGCCAGATCCTCGACGCGTCGATCGAGTGCTTTGCTCGTGAGGGCTTCCATCGCACGTCGATGGCGCAGATCATCGCCGAGGCAGGGGTGAGCGCAGGAACGATCTACCTCTACTTCACCAGCAAAGAGGAGATCGTCGAGGCCATCGCCGAGGAACGCCATGTCCTGGAGTCCGCGTTGGCATCCACGGCGCTCGCCAATCCGGACACCGGTCAAGCGCTCCATGGCCTGGCCGCCGGCTACCTCGACTGGCTCTCCGATCCCCTCGAGCAGAAGCGTCGGCGGGTGACCGTTGATCTGAGGACGGGGGCCGGCGTCGGAATCGGGGCCGGTGCGGCAAGCCAATCCGCAGGTCGAAGAGTCGGGAGACTTGGTCGATCGAGGCTTTCGCGGAGGACGTTTGTCCCTTGTCAGCAGGACGATGCAGGGCTGACTTCATCGACGACTTCTGATTCGACTTGTGCCTCCACCCGAACCGGGCGTCGATACGGGAAAGTCATTGCCGAATTCGCTGCGTTCAAGAACCACCTGAGCTACCTCCCTCACAGCGGTTCGATATTTGCGTTGCTTCGAGACGAGGTTGCAAGCTACAAGACCCCCAAGGGAGCGCTCCGGTTCCGCGGTTCACAACATGAAACGTCATGGTGCATCCATCGGGTCCGATCAAAGAGTCCTTCTCTCGCTGCCCGATCTGCGAGCTGCAACCTTTCGTTCAACAGCCCCGATAGATGAAGAGTGCCGCCAACAGACCACCCCACTCGTGGAGAACTTCAGCTGGGATCTCCCGGAGTGGCTCCGTGGCGGGAACGACGACCACCTGTCCTCGGAAACACCGTTCCGTCAGCAAGCGGGCGCGCATGGCCTGGGTCCGACCTGGCACGATCATGAGACTGTGCCAGTGGTGGCGTTCGGCGTATTGTCCCGCCCATCGCGCTTCGCCCCTCGTGTTGTTGGTGACATCGAAGAAGCAGACGACCGAAACCCGAGGCACCCTGGGGCACGGCGTGTCGTTGCCGCGTGAACCCTGAGAGAAGAGGAGCACCGGGGCATACCCCTCCTTGGCGAGGGACACGGCCTCCGCCTCTCGGGCTCGTTCATCATTGCCATTCAGGCTCAAGATGCCGTTGACGTGTCTTGGTTGGTCTGTTGGCGAGTAAATGAAGAGCGCCAGCGTCGCTGCCACGAAGACCACGACCGCGGCGCCGAGGCTCCAAAGCAGTCGCCGACGCCAACGGCGGCCGGATCTTGGGGGGCCGCTGGTCACAGATCCATCAGGTGCGCCGCTGTTTGGTTGCGAGCCGCTCTCCGAGTGGTTTCCGCCGCCCGCCAGGTGCTCCTTTGCGAGAGCGTTCATCGACTCGTGGCTTCGAACACGGAATGGCCAGAACGTGGCGGCCGCGCTTCCTGCACGAACACCTCCCTGATAGGGCTCACTTAAGGGACGAGCGCAAGTGAACCGCTATGAATACATCCCGAGGCACCCCATTGGCGGCTACGGGACAGGGAGCTTTCCGAGAAAGCGCGCCTCATCGCCTGTCGGGGGCCTCACCGAAGTGCCCGTGGGTATCACCCTCCCGGAGAGCGGGGCACCACGCTCTAATCCGACGGGGACCACCAGCACGGCGAGTCGGGCTCTCTGTAATCCCGGATCTGGCGCCCGCGATCGCTCCGGCAAGTGGTCGCATTTCAGGGAAGCGCGACCAGACAGCGAGCGTCTCGGTGGCACCTAGCATCTCGATCGATGCAGGTAGACCAGCGCCCTCTGGCTGACAGAATTGAAGTCGGTGTTCCAAGTCTGGCTGCATTCGTCGCACGGATCATTGGCAACCTCCCAATTTCCATTCGCCGCCGAGTTCTCCAATCCGCGTTTAATCGTGCCCGCGACGCATTTAATCGCGGGGACCTCGAAGTGGTGTTCGCCCTCTTCGCTCCAGATGTTGAATACGTTCCACCACCACCGCTCCATAAAGCGGGCCCGCTCCACGGTCGGGCGGCTGTTTTCGATTTCTGGCACGGGATTTTCGAGTGCTACGACGAGAACACGATCGAGAATCTCTTCCTGGACGAGGTGTCGTCTGGGTCCTTCGTGCGCCGGGCGCGCCTGCGCCACCGGTCGGTGACACTCGATGAGACGCTCGATTACACCATCATCCAGACCACGGTTCTGGAACATGGCCGTGTGGTCAGACAAGTAAACGTTCTCGATACTCCCGACGTCTCACACCCCTGACTTATGGGACCGCCAGCCACCCGCGCCCATACCGCCAACGGGGGCAGGTCGAGACCGGCGACCGAGGTCCACGGAAAGGGTCGCGCCGCGGTGTCCCATAGTGCGGCTGGCACGCAGATGCGCCGTCGGAATCAGGGTCGGAGGACTCTTGTCTGCCCAGCTTCACCGCCCGGACAATGGCTGCGTGCGCCAATTCCACGTACGGTCGCCAAGTGCGGACCTCGCAGTCCGAGAGAGCCGAGCCGATGGTGAGCCTCTCCTACTCCTTCACGGCGGGCCAGGCGTGCCGGACTACATGCATACGTCAACGGCGCCAATCCTCCCGGAGTTTCGCTGCATCAGTTTCGATCAACGGGGTGTCGGCGAATCGACGTGTGGCGACGGGCGCTTTGACCTGAACGCGTACCTCGATGACATCGAGCGGGTCCGGATCTCGACGGGCATCGAGTCGTGGCATGTCATGGGACACTCGTGGGGGGGACTTTTGGCCCAGGCCTACACCTCGCGGTTTCCGAGGCGAGTTTCGAGCCTCCTCCTCTCGAGCTCGTCGCTGGGCGTGGGCAGCGAATGGAAACGCACCAAGGCGGAATCCTTCCGCATCGAAAGGGCTCGTGCCGGGGTCCTTGGCACCCTCCGGTTCTACGCCTACGGTTCTGGACTGCTCCTGCCTGGCTCGATCGGCAACTGGTCCATGCGTCACGTGATGACCGAGACATGGCACAACTACTTTCTCGACCCTAAGTCTGCGCCTGATCCCGACCCAATGTGGCTTTCCGGCTGTTCTCCGCGCGCCATGATCAAGACTGACCGGGCGATTTCCAAGGAAGGCCAAGAGGCGTTCGATTCGCCGTCGAGCTTTGAAGGCCCGGCACTGGTCCTCTATGGGCAGTTCGACATCTTCCAAGACGGCACCAAGATTGTCAGGAACCGCTTCCCTCGCGCTCGACAGGTCACGCTGCAACACTCCGGCCACGTCCACTGGCTTGACAACCCCTCCGGTTATGCCACTGTCCTGATGGACTTCTATCGCCAGGTGAAGCTCTCGAAGTAGTGGTCGACTGCGTGACAGGGGGCCGATGTCACCCACCTTCCCGGCGGACGGGGGCAGTCTGAGAATCTTGGAAAGTGGGCGTGACCGGAACTACGAAGCTGCCTCGATCGGGGTGGGGACGCTGAAGAAGGACTCGGACGCCAATCCATTGGCCGTCACCGTCGCCGCGGTGTACCAGATCCCGACGTCGTTTGACGATGTGGTTTTCGGCAATCGTCATCAGGATTGGAGAGGCGGCGGAATAGACGGAGATGCCGGTCTTGACCAGATCCTGCGGACCGGGCACCGGTCCGTTGTCAACGTCACCGTCGATGTTGTTCTGACCGATGGTGTTGCCAACGATGACGTTGCCGTTTACGTCCTGGCCGGGGGCGTGCGAGTGGATGGTGACACCGGCCAGGCCATTCCCGGCCAGATAGTTGCCCTGGACGAGGTTGTCGTAGGCCCCCGTACCTGGGAAGGGGGCGAAGATGCCAACGCCAGCTCCACTGGTTGGACCGTATGGGCGTTTGCCGGTGACGAATCAGCCGGCGGTGATGATCTTCGGCCCTGCGTGGTTCTCTTTCATCCGCTCCGCGGTCAACCGGGACTCCAACGGCATACCGATCCCAATGGGCAGGTCTCCGTGCCCCTCGTTCCTCGACTGAGCGGCCTGCAGGCACTCCGGGCAATCGACCACCCAGCATTGGTGGTGCCTTCTGATCGTGGGGTGATGGGGAGTCCGCATCCGGTCCGACCTCCTATGCGACAGCCATATCAACGGACGCACAATACAGGCAGTTCACAGGGTCTGCCCAGGTGAAGTTCGCATTGACGTCACACTGTGACTGACCGTGCCCCGGCGAGGCGGCGGAGTGGAGCGGCGACTGGCGGCCAACGTACCAAGAGCCGCACGATCGACGAGGTCATCCGAAGTGGCCCGTCACGTAGCGCTGCGTCTCCGGCTCCCGAGGGTTCTCGAAGACCCGCTCGGTCGGTCCGTGCTCGACCAGGCGACCGCTGTTCAAGAACATCGTGTGATGCGACAGGCGGTGGGCCTGGCCGAGGTTGTGGGTCACGATGATGATGGTGTAGCCC
>Ga0181538_10005464_pt1 | contig 11410 bp, 9 predicted proteins | sample PEATcosm2014_Bin_40_FD_119773 | JGI IMG/M metagenome (GOLD analysis project Ga0181538, IMG submission 119773) | Peatland microbial communities from MTU Mesocosm Facility, Houghton, MI, USA - PEATcosm2014_Bin23_30_metaG | ecosystem: Environmental > Terrestrial > Soil > Wetlands > Peat | place...
CATGTGGGTGAAGGGAGTGGGATTTCCGAGCCACGATTTTTTCCGGGCCGTTCACCCCCGCCTTGAGAACGTGATCGAGGAAAAGGTAGGGACGGAGTTCTATTCACTCGGCACGCGGGCCGGCGGACTGACGGCGCGCTGGGCTCGAGCCATGGGGCTGCGCGAGGGGACTCCCGTATCAATGGGCGTCGCTGACGGCCATGCGTCTATTCCCGCGACCACTGTCACCAAACCCGGTTCCCTCTCCATGGTCATGGGTACGTCGTTCGTCCAAATGCTGATGGGCCGCGAGCGACGGATCGTGGAGGGAATCTGTGGAGTCGTCGAGGATGGCATTGTGCCGGGATACTGGGGATACGAAGCGGGCCAATACGCGGGCGGAGACATGTTCGCCTGGTTCTTCGACCACGCTGTGCCGGCTTACGCCAAGAGCCAGGCCAAGAAATTGAAGCTTCCCTTCACAGCGTGGCTCGAAAAGCAAGCCGGCGCGCTCCGGCCGGGCGAATCGGGCCTCGTGGCGCTCGATTGGTGGAATGGCAATCGCTGCGTCCTTGTGGATGCGGACCTCACCGGCCTGTTGCTCGGCTCAACACTCGCCACGCCGCCCGAAGCGATTTTTCGCGCTTTGATGGAAGCTGCGGCCTTCGGCACCCGGCAGATCATCGAAGCCTTCGATGCCGAGGGTCTGCATACCAGCGAGGTTGTGGCTTGCGGGGGGCTGCCCGCAAAGAACAAGCTCCTGATGCAAATCTACGCCGACGTTCTGGGGCGTGAGATTAAGGTGGCGAGACATCCTCAGACCTGCTCCGCGCTGGGCGCCGCCATTCACGCCGCCGCGGCGGCGGGCCGACGCGCTGGTGGCTACGATTCGATTCCTAAAGCCGCCGCGCACATGGCGCATTTGCAGAGCGAAACATATCGGCCGCGCCCCGCAAGCCAGAAGATTTATGATCGCCTTTTTCAGGAATTTCGGACGCTGCACGATTACTTCGGCCGTGGTCAGAACGACGTCATGAAGCGTCTCAAAGCGCTCCGGCGAGAGATCGTAGCTTCAGCCGCCGGGTGACGTAAACGGCTTCGAAAATACAGCCCTCTCCCCTGGGGAGAGGGTGTCCCGCTGCCGGCGCTTTCATCAGCCGGAGCGGGACGGGTGAGGGGTTGGTTCCATAGGCGTTAAACTAAGCGGAGGCTCTGCGGCTTGAATGCCCTTCGGGCATTCAGCATCAACCGCTTCCCCTTTATTGCGGGTGGGGGTTGGTTCCGAGGGTCCGCCAAATTCAGGACTATGTCAAGAATCGAACAATTGCGTGAAGAAGTCTGGAAAGCAAACCTCGGAGTCTACCGTGCCGGCCTTGTCACCATGCACAGCGGCAACGCGAGCGGCATCGATCGCGAGCGGGGCGTGGTGCTGATCAAGCCCAGCGGCATGGATTACGACCGCATGCGGCCTCAGGATATGGTCCTGACGGACCTCGAGGGCCGCAAACTCAAGGGCAAGTGGAACCCTTCGGTGGACCTCCCCGACCATCTTTACATTTACAAGCACTGCCCGCAGATTGGGGGCGTCATCCACACGCACTCGAACTATGCCACGAGCTTCGCGCTCTTGGGAAAACCCCTTCCGGTTTATCTGACCGCCATTGCGGATGAGTTCGGCGAAGAGATACCCTGCCTTCCTTACGTGGATAATCGTGCGGATCATATTGGCAAAGCCATTGTTAAGTATATGGGTAAGAAAGCTCCCGCGGTGCTCCTGGCGCACCACGGGGTGTTTGCTTTCGGAGCTACGCCGCGCGCCGCCCTGAAAGCCGCCGTGATGGTCGAAGACGTGGCCAAGACGTGTCATCTGGCCTTGCTGCTGGGCAAGCCAAAACCCTTGCGGCCGAGCGAGATTCAGAAGTGGTGGGATCGCTATCACACTACTTACGGCCAGGCCGGGAAAGGGTGATTTGCGGTAAGAAGGCATGTCGTCACACAGAGTCCGTAGTTTGTCATCCTGAGCGCGGCGAAGGATCTCCGTAGTTCGTCCCTGGCCGCTGAACCCACTGGCAACTGCGGAGATCCTTCGCTGCGCTCGGGATGACAGAAAATTCAGATCGTACCGCCACCGAAGAGGTCTGATCATGAGTTGCGCTCCGCCTTTATGCTCGCCCGCCCTGCTGGCCGTGGAACCACAGAGCGCCAGCCGCCTCATCTATCTTCACGCGCCGGATATCGCTATCATCGCCATCTATTTCGCCATGGTGCTGGGCATCGGTTTCTATTTGCGGCGCTTCACCAAGAGCGGTGAGGATTTTTTCCTTGCCGGCCGCGAGATGACAGCCTGGGTGGCTGGGCTGAGCTTCGTTTCTGCCAACCTTGGCGCGCTGGAACTGATGGGGTGGGCCGCGGCGAGCTACCAGTATGGCATCCTGGCGGCTCACTGGTACTGGATTGGCGCGATTCCTGCCATGCTCTTCCTGGGCATCGTCATGATGCCCTTTTACTACATCTCGAAAACGCATTCGGTTCCAGGTTATTTGCGATTGCGCTACGGCGAATCGACGCGCGGCCTGGCGGCCTTGATGTTTAGCTTCATGACCATCTTGATGTCCGGTATCAACATGTACGCCATGGCGCTGGTGATGAAAGTCGTGCTAGGTTGGAACATCCACTTCAGTATTTGGGTTTCGTCACTCACCGTGGCGGTGTACGTGTCGCTAGGAGGGTTGTTCTCCGCCATTTTCAACGAGGTCCTGCAGTTCTTCCTGATCTGGCTGGGCGCGTTGTTGATTCCCATTCTGGGCTTGATTGAGACCGGCGGCTGGTCCGGGCTGGTGGCGCGCATTCACCAGAATTTCCCCCTAGCCGATTACACTCACCTCTGGCGCACCATGGGCAGTTTCGCCGACAATCCTATGGGCATCCATTGGACAGGTATCGTTTTCGGACTCGGTTTCGTGATTTCTTTCGGCTACTGGACGACGGATTTCCTGGTGGTGCAAAGAATCCTGGCCGCAAAGGATATGCGGGCGGCCAAGCTTGCTCCCATTATCGGCTCATACTTCAAGATGGCTGTGCCCTTCATCGTGATCCTCCCGGGCTTGCTGGGATTGGCCGTGCTGCCTTTCAAATTGCTGCCGGAAAGTGCAGTGGGACCCGGGCAACACAGTTACAACGAGGTTCTCCCCCTCATGCTGGCGCGCTACTGCGGCCCGGGGTTGCTAGGACTCGGAATCACTGCGCTCATTGCTGGTTTTATGTCCGGCATGGCGGGTAACACGAGCGCCTTTGCGACAGTCTGGACCTACGACCTCTACCGGAGTTTCATCAGAAAGAACGCCTCTGACAGCCACTACGTGAAGATGGGCCGGTGGTGCACGATCTTAGGTGTGCTGATCAGCATAGGAACGGCTTACCTGGTGATGAAGTTCGGCAGCATCATGGATTACGTGCAGGCTCTTTTCAGTTTCTTCATCGCACCGCTGTTGGGCACCGTGCTGATTGGCATGTTGTGGAAGCGCGCTACCGCGGCGGGCGGCTTCTGGGGACTTCTCTGCGGTACCTGCAGTTCGATCGGCATGTGGGCTCTCGTCAAGGCGGATCCCCGCATGCTCTCCTATATTGCCCTTTCGAGCCACGCCAAGGATATGGCTGAGAACATGTACCGGGCGCTATGGTCATGGATTGTGTGCGCCACCGTCACGATTGTCGTCAGTCTGCTGACTCGGCCCAAGCCAGTCGAAGAACTGACCGGCTTAGTTTACGGATGCACGGAACTGCCGAGCGAGGGACATCTGCCCATTTGGAAACGCCCCATCTTTTGGGCCGGAGTCTCCCTGGCGTTGTTTCTGGTGCTCCAGTGGATCTTCTGGTGATTTTGGATTTTCGATTTTGGATTTTGGATTAGGCCTGTACGATCAGGCCGTCATTCCGAGCGCAGCGAGGAATCTCGCTCTGGTTTGTCGGGACCAGCGAGCAGAGCGAGATTCCTCGCTCCGCTCGGAATGACAGTGAAAGACAGGCTTGCTGAAAGCTGACAACTAATCGAATCTGGCAGCTACGTGAGGTTATCGATGCGCGAAGGTCCTCGCATGATTCCCGTGTGGTTTTTTGTTGGGATAATTCTACTGATTTACGGCGTGATCGTCCTGGCAACAGGAATCTATGAACTCTCAAACCCGCCAGCCACCGTGCTCGCCAATTTGCATCCCGCCCTGTGGTGGGGAGTGCTGCTCACGATAGTGGGTGGTATCTACGTTTACGTGCATATGCCGAAGAAATCGTAGCGCCTGCCACAAGGAAGGTCGCTGCCCGGGCTATCGTGGTGGAATCTACATCCGGTCACGTTGAGCGTCCTCGGCCCCACGCCGGGCGTCGCGAGCTCTTTCCATGGGATCCTCCAGCCACTTTCGCATCGCCTCAGGTTTGAGCTGCATCTTCATCAGCACCGCGTCGCTCGAGTCGATTGAAATAATCAGCATTTCGATTTGCTCTTTCCCGGACTCGCGCGTGTAGATGCTGGTCCACTCCCCGCTGCGGAGATCTTGAACGCTTACGAAGGGCTGGTACGACGGTCCCACCAGGCTTACCAGGGACGACCCGAGTTCCTCGATCGCATGCGTGCGCGAGGCATCGACGTCGTCGAAAATCGCCATCTCGAAGTGGCTTACGCCGCCGGGCGTGTATCGGTTGGCGAAGAAGTTCAACCAGCCCATGTGACGCACCGGGCGCTTCTGGTAATAGTCGGACATCCGTTCCACGAGTGAGTGAAACTCCGAGTCTCCGGCGCGTGCCGCGTCAGGCAGCATTTGCAGCAGCGCCACGCTCAAGATGGCTGGGGCTAGTAACAGCCTATGGTTTCGCACGGTGCCCCTCCGGCTTCTGACCTGACTCGTCGGTTTGCTCTTCGAGGCGCGGAATGCCCATCTTGCCCTCGAGCTGACTCAGTTTGTCAATGTCCACAGGTCCCACAATGTTCACGACGGTAAGTTCCTTAGGCTCGGCACAGATGATGGCCATTCCCAGGACACTTCCTCCGTCCGTCGCCGTCATCAGGTAAATTTCTGCGTTCTCGCCATCGTGCTTGCTTCGCGCCGAAACGATGCGCGACCATGCGGGCGCTTGCAATTGACTGCGGATCGCCTCAACATCGCCCTCGGAGTAATCGCCTGGCTCGTCGAACGTGAGGCTCTTTACGTAAACCCCCTTGAGGTTCTTGATGATCCCCAATGCCTCGCGGTCGTCCTCATCGGTCATGAACTTGGAGGCGAGCTTCAGCAGCGACCCGTCCAGGTTGACGTCTACTACTTCAGAGGCTTTTTTCGCGAGCGCCTCAAGGTTCTTGATATCCAGCCTGGGGTTCTGCCCGAAGGCCGGCATGCTTAACGTGCCGAGCAGCATCGCCACGAAAAATGCTGCCAAGGCGCCGCTACGGATTTTCTTATTCCTCGCGTTCATAGGATTAGCTCCCGATTTTCGCTTGCTCGATTTCTCATAGACGGCTCTGAGCGGTCCCCTGATTCACTTCCTGGACCATTCTCCGGGCCGCGTTAAGTTTTACGCTGGCAATACGCAAAGCTTGCTTCACCTGCATCCTGGCCAATTCGCCTTGCCGGCGCTGGCGCTGCTGCTGGTCCCAGAAAGCCACGCTGACCGCAATCACCAGGCACAGTGCGGCTGCCGCCCAGCGGAGGGCAGGCCTGGCGAGGAAAGCCCGGAACCAGGGTCTCTTCTCTCGCGCACGCAAATCGCGGACCCGGGCCAGCACTCGGTTCGAGAAGCCCGGTGGGGCATCCTTGCGACGGAGCGCCTCGCGCAGACTTTCTTCCCACGGATTCATCGTGCAACTCCCCCTGTCCAACGGTTTAGTTTCTCCCGCAGGACCCCTAGCGCTCTCTCGAGCCGGCTCTTTACGGTGTTAACCGGCACATCGAGAATTCGGGCGATCTCGGCCAGTTCAAGTTCTTCCTGGTAGCGGAGAATAATCACCGCCCGCGCGTCCTTCGGAAGCGACGCCACCATCCGGCGCAACCCCTCGGAGAGCAATGGATCGGTATCGGGCGACTCCGCTGACGGCTCGGCAATATCCTGAAGGCCGACCGGTGGCGTCTTGGGCAACTTCCTCGCCATGTCAAGCGCGCGGCGGCAAGCCACCTTCCGTAACCAGAAAACCAGATGTTGCGGCGACACGATGGAAGCCAGGTTCTGGTAGAGCCGCAGGAAGACGTCCTGGGCGACCTCATCAGCCAAGCTCCGGTCATGCAGAAAGTGATAGGCGACACTGAACACCATCGATTGATGTTCCTTGACGATCTCCTCAAAGGCAGAAACATCTCCCCGGGCCAAGCGGCCCAGCGCTTCTCCGCATCCGTCGAGTGTCGAGGTGATCACTCTGCCGTTCCGCCTCCGGGTCTTGCCTGCTCACTAGATAATTACGCAAATTCGCGACAAAGGTGTGCAAAATCTTAGGGCGGGCGCGGTGGGCAAAGTGCCTAACGCCAAGATAGTGTCATCCTAAGCGAAGCGAAGGATCTCTGCAGTTGTCTGTGGGTCGTTGATATCGAGCCTAACTGCAGAGATCCTTCGCTGCGCTCAGGATGACACACGATCGGCTATCTCACAGACCCGGCGCCTTTCCGAGAATGAGGCCGCAGAGGCTTACACTTCCGGGATGCCCAGATCGGCGCTGCCCAGCGGCGACATGGTTGCCTCTGGGGCGTAGTCCTTGATTATTTCCAGGGCAATGCGAGCCCGGTGCACACGCTCGCGGCCCATTTTCGCAGCCAGGTCCTCGATGTGCTTGCCGGAGGGGTAAATGTCCGGCGCGTTGCGGAGTCCGAACTTGAGGTAGACGGGCGCGGCGACGCGCAGGATTTGGGGCAATTCGTAATAGCGGATGAAGCCTCCGAAGTTGTCTGGAACTTCGATGTAGAGGTCAATCGGAATATCGACGGCCTGCCGGATGGAGCCCATCTGGGCGGGGGTCAGGTCGGTAGGTATATTCAGCGTGGTGACACCGTGGGCTTGAAACACCAGTGCGGTGGCGGGATTGGCGGCAGGAAGCGTGACGGAACTCTTGATGACAAGATTCTTGGGGAGTTCGCCGGCTGCCCTCATCTCGTTGAGCACATAGATCAGGCCCAAATCCGCCGGTAACACGCTGCGGATTCCGAGGTCGCATGCTTTGCGCACATCTTCGATGGCGTAAACCAGTTGGTCCGCGCCGCGATGTTGCAAGCCGATCACCTTGCCTGCCGCGGACGTTGCTTGGGCGCCGGTCTCGAACGGCGCGCGCGGGCCGACGAACAAGCAAACCTCGATGTTTTCGGCGGCGCCGATGCGCGCCATCTCGCGAATCTCGTCCTTGGTCAGCAGCATGATGCCGCTTCCTTGGCTGATGCGATGGATGGGCACGTTCAGTTCCTTCGCCGCCGCCAGCACTTCGTTAAAAACGCGCGGCCCTTCCACGCTGGGAATCTCGATGCGGTAGTCTCCGCCGTTCTTGAATTTTTTGCCGCTTGGTGAGAGCGGGTGATTGTCTTCCGCAGGCAGATTGAGTTTGGCAAGGAATTGTTGGGTCTGATTCATGGCAAGCTCCTTCGTATGTTGTCCGTGGCTGGCGCAGAGCGAAGCTCTGCGGCTTTGGCGGACCACTGACAACAGACCACGGACGTCTCTATTGCGTATACTTCAAATACACGGTTCGCGTTTCAGTGTAAAAATCCAGTGCCGCCGGCCCTTGTTCCCTCATGCCAAAGCTCGATTCCTTTGTGCCGCCGAAGGGAAGCTGATACTCGACGCCCGCCGTGGGCAGGTTGACGGTAATCAAACCGGCTTCAATGCGATTGATGAATTGGTGAACGCGCGTGAGGTCGCGCGAAACGATAGAAGCCGAGAGACCGAAGCGTACGCCGTTGGCGAGCCGCATGGCGTCGTCGAAATCACTTGCCACCATCAGCGCCAGCACGGGGCCAAAGACCTCTTCCTGGGCGATGCGCATGTCCGTCGTGACGCCGGCAAAAATAGTGGGCTCCACAAAATAACCCGAATCGAATGCTCCGCCCGTGAGGCGATTCCCACCGCACAGCAATTGCGCCCCTTCTCGCTTGGCGATTTCGATATACTTCAAGTCTGTCTCCAGTTGATTGGCATCTACCGCAGGCCCGATTTCGATGCCGGGCTCGAGACCGTTTCCCACCTTGAGCTTCTTCGTCCGGGTCACGAGCTTTTCGACCAAAGCCTCGTAAATGGGTTTCTCGATAATGGCGCGGCTGCAAGCAGTGCACTTCTGGCCGGTGGAGAAAAACGCTCCGTTAACCAGGACCCCCGCGGCATAATCCAAGTCCGCATCCTTAAGCACAATGGTGGGATTCTTGCCTCCCATTTCGAGTTGAACGCGAATCCTCCGTTTCGTCACCTTATCATACAAGGCGTTGCCTACGTCGCAGGACCCTGTGAACGAAACGGCGCGGATGGCAGGGTGTTCGACAAGTGCGGTGCCTACTGAGCCGCCGCTTCCCGTTACGTAATTAAGAACCCCGGCGGGAATGCCCGCTTCCTGAAGCGCCTCGACAATGCGATAGGCACTGAGCGGCGCGAGCGAGGCGGGCTTGATCACCACAGTGTTTCCCGCCACGAGCGCAGGGGCCATTTTCCACGCTGGAATGGCGCTGGGAAAATTCCAGGGAGTGATGAGGGCTACGACTCCGAGCGGTTTGCGCAAGGTGTAACAAAAAACGTTCTCGCGCTCCGAGGGAATCTGGTAGCTGGACTGGCGCGGTCCCTCGCCTCCGAAATAGCGCATAATGTTGATGGCCCGCTTCACTTCGCCTTTCGCTTCAGGCAGCGTTTTGCCTTCTTCGCGTGTCATCTCCTCGGAGAGTTTCTGAAGACGGCTTTCCATGATTTCCGCGGCCTTATAGAGGAATTCGCCTCGCAGAGGGGCGGGCATGGCGGCCCAGGCCGGTTGCGCCTTCGCGGCGGCCTCACATGCAGCCTGAATATCTTCCGGGCCCGAGGCTTGAAACAGCCCGACCGTCTCACTGGTATTCGCAGGGTTGATATTCGGAAAGGTTTTGCCTGCCTTGCATTCGACCCATTGACCCGCCACGTAGTTGCGATAGACATCCGGCATGAAGAAGCCCCCTTGAGGATTGAAAAAACCTGGCGAAAGGAAAATTATGGACGAGCGCTGGAATTGCCGTCAAGCTGAACGTGGCAGATGGGCAGATTTGCAGCTAGGGAGAAGCTAGTGTCCTTAGTCAGAAGGTCGTAAACAAAGCCTTTTTCAAGCTCGACCGTTCTTTAGAGCCCCGTTAGGGGCGGAATAGAGTAGCCCAGGGCGTAAGCCCTGGGTTGGATGGCCCTCACCCCGCCTTCGGCACCCCTCTCCCGCGGGGCGGGAGAGGGGACAGGGGTGAGGGTGGGGCTCTCGCGACCCACGGCTTACGCCGTGGGCTACTCGCTGCCGCCCGCTCCGCGGGCTCAATTCTTCAACGAACTTCTGGCTCAGGACGCTAGCGCCGACTGAACAACGTTGTTTCACCGGCCGATTTGTTCTTTCCAGAACTCCTAAGTCTCACCTGGCTCCCGGCCTGCCCACCTACCTCTCCGCCTACGGAATCACGGGCAGAACAAGCGCCGAGGGATGCTCCCGGTCGTGGAAAATCGTGTTCGTCGCCTTCACCGAGCGAGTGCCGTGGCCCTGGTCTTCGCCTGTGTTGAGGTTGCGGTCAAAGCGCGGAAAATTGCTGCTGGAGATCTCCAAACGCAGCCTATGCCCCTTCAGAAAGACATTCGATGTGGCCCACAAATCAAGAGTGAGCTTGTAGGCCTCTCCCGGATTCATGAACTCGGCTTTCTCAGCGGAGTTGCGGTATCGAGCGCGCAAAATTCCCTCGGTGAGATTCTGCGCAAAGCCATTCGGCCAAACGTCCACCAGCTTGCCGGTGAAATCGGTATCCACGGCGGAGGAGCCGGCGTAGAGTTCAACGCTGACAGGGCCGGTGACCTCAAAGTCGTTATCGAACGGCGGCGTAGAATAAACCAGCACATCACCGCGGGACTCAACCGCGCGCTGGTCAAACGCGCCCGGAGCCAGGTGCGTGGCGTCGCAGCAGAGCGGGCCGCCGCGCGTGGGCACAGGGCCGGCAGGATCGTAGACATACTGATCGGAATGCTCGTCGGCCGGCGCCTCGGTGGTGAGCGTCCCGTCGCCGCTGAGAGTGTTCGCCGTACCCTGGGAATGAAGATAGTAGCGCGTGCTGCGGGCGCGCGCGAGCGGCCAATCATCCTCTTCTCGCCAAACCTTCTTTCCCAAAACGAAAAGTCTCACAGGCTTTTCGCTCTCAAGGCCATTCTTTTCGCCCTTCAGCAGATAGTCATACCAGCGCAGCGTCATGTCGTCATCGTTGACCACCGAGTCGCGCCCGAAATCCACTTCGCCGATCCGTGGACCGTCTCCCGCGTGGCCGCCGGTAATCACCATCAAGCGTTGTCCCCGCCGCGCCTCGTCACTGCCGCCTCGCGCCTTGATGCCGAGGTAATTCCTGAGAGTCCCGCCCAAGAAAATATCGTACCAGGCCCCGACGTGAAATACGGGCACAGTAATTTGCGAGAAATGGTCTTCGATTGACACTTGTTTCCAGTAATCGTCGAAGCTTGGATGGTCCAGCCAATCGACGAAATAAGAGGCCAATCCGCCGGGAGATTTCGTGGATTCGCCCGCCACGTCCGGATCAAAGAGTGGATAGGAGGCCAGTGGCAGCTTCAAGACGCGGTGCATGGTGTTGGATCGCGTCCGTGCGCGGCGGTTGAGCGTATCCTGGGCAAGGCCGGACGTCCACGATTCGTTAAACCACTGTTCAAAAGCCCCGCCCTGGTACGTCCAACCTTCGTGGTAGTTCGAGGCCGTGACAAAAGGGTGAATCCCCGCGAGGTGCGGCGGTGAAGCTATCGCGGCCAGCACCTGCGTGGCGCCCACGTACGAACCGCCATACATCCCCACCTTGCCGTTTGACCAGGGGAGCGAAGCCGCCCACTCCACGGTGTCGTAACCGTCCGCCGACTCGTGCCTGAACGGATCCCAATCGCCGTCTGAGCTGTAACGGCCACGCACGTCCTGAATAATTACGACGTACCCCAGGGATGCGGCGCGAAGGCCAAACTCCACTTCCTCCCGCTTGTCGTAGGGCGTCCGTTGAAGAAGGACCGGAAACTTCCCGTCGGCTTTGGGCCGGTAAGTGTCCGCGCGCAGGACGACACCATCGCGCATTTTGGCCTCGACGCCGTGTTCTAGCAGGACGTCGTAGCGCTCTGCGGCAAGAGTCGCAGTGGAAATCATACCAATTGCGGTAATAACAAACCAGGGAATGCGTCGTCGATTCATAGTCACCTCGTTCAGGGGCAGATCGGCAGGTCGGCAGATAGG
>Ga0181538_10005465_pt1 | contig 11409 bp, 6 predicted proteins | sample PEATcosm2014_Bin_40_FD_119773 | JGI IMG/M metagenome (GOLD analysis project Ga0181538, IMG submission 119773) | Peatland microbial communities from MTU Mesocosm Facility, Houghton, MI, USA - PEATcosm2014_Bin23_30_metaG | ecosystem: Environmental > Terrestrial > Soil > Wetlands > Peat | place...
ACACGCCTCCCGTCATCGACCTGGTCACGCTTCCTGCGCATCAGGAGAAGCGCCTGCTCGAGGATAATCACGACCTGCGAGCCAAGACGGCGCAACTCTTCGCGACGCCCACGGAATTCTTTCCCGTCGATATTGGCAACGGCGTGACCCTTGACGCCTATCTGATCAAGCCCCCGCAGTTCGATGCTGCCAAAAAGTATCCCATCCTGATTAACATCTACGGCGAGCCGGCGGGGCAGACGGTTGTCGACGCCTGGGGAGGCAAGACCGCGATATTCCATCGCCTGCTCGCCAGGGAGGGGTACCTCGTCGCCAGCGTGGACAATCGCGGCACGCCCGCGCCCAAGGGCCGAGCCTGGCGCAAGATCGTCTATGGCTCGGTGGGCGTGCTCTCGTCCCAGGATCAGGCGGCGGCGCTCCAGGCCATGGAAAAGGCGCGCCCGTTCATTGACGCCGGCCGCACGGCCGTGTGGGGCTGGAGCGGCGGAGGCACCAACACCCTCAACCTGATGTTCCGTTACCCGGACGTTTACAAAGTCGGCATGTCGGTAGCGCCGGTCCCCGATCAGAGGCTATACGATACGATATACCAGGAAAGGTATATGGGACTTCCGCAACAGAACACGGAAGGATACAAGCAAGGATCGGCCATCAACTTCGCCGCTGGCCTCAAAGGCCGCTTGCTGCTCGTGCATGGTTCCGACGACGACAACGTGCACTTCCAGGGCAGCGAACTGCTGATCAATCGCCTTGTCGAGCTTGGTAAACAGTTCGATATGATGGAATACCCAGGAAGGACACATAGCCTTTCGGAAGGCAAGGACACGCACTACCATCTGTTCAGCTTGCTGGCCCGCTATTTGGTGGAGCACCTGCCGCCCGGGCCGCAGTGACAAGATCACCACGGGGCGCGCCGCAGGAACCACGTCTTCTTCAATCGACACGGGCGACCCAAAAAAGCGAAACACAGAGGTCACAGAGAATAGCTCACAGAGCGCACGGAGAAGAAAAAACGGTCTCTATTTCTCTCTCCGTGATCTCGTGGGCTTTCTCTCTGCGGCCTCTGTGTTGGAGGCTTTTGGCTGCGTCTCCGCTGCGCTGAGCTACCAATTTCAGGACAGAAATCCGCGGAAACGCGCGGGCGAAACCGTGAAGCCCGGGAAAATGCTTTCCGGCCGTCGCGCGCCCAGATGGCGCACGGCCACCTCCGCGAAGACGTCGCGGAAATCGGTAGTCAGCGCCAGATCTCGCCCTTCGTTGAGGTCATCGGGCTTGAGTCCCGGCCACCGCCCGTACACCTTTCCGCCTTTTACCGGCCCGCCCAGCACGAACATGCAGTTGGCGTGGCCATGGTCTGTGCCGCGATTGCCGTTCTCGCGCGCGGTGCGGCCAAACTCCGACATGGTCAGGAGCACGACCTGCTCCATGCGGTCGCCCAGATCCTGGTGAAAAGCGGCGAGCGCCTCGCCGAAGACCTTCAAGCCCGCCGCCAACTGGCCTTGCACGCCGCCCTCGTTGACGTGGTGGTCCCAGCCTCCGACTTCCGCGAAGGCAACTTCGAGCCCCAAATCCGCCTTGATAAGCTGCGCCACTTGCTGGAGGCTGCGGCCCAGCGGCCCTGGCGGGTATTGGGCGGCGTTCGCAGGTTGATAATTCTCAACTCCAATACGTTGCAAAGTGGATATGGCGTCAAAGGTTTCGTGGGCGGCGCTGCCCAAAAGAGGATCGGCGGTGGAAGCATACATTGCCTCGAAGGCGCTCGCCAGGCCGCCGGCATTCGGCCCGCCGCGGCCAAGATTGGCAGCCAGGTGGAAGCCTCGCAAATCCTGCGCGCAAAGCGCCGACGCCGGCCCGGCCAAGGTGCGCGGCATGCTGGGCGCAAACGCTACGGCCCGAAACGGCGTGGCGTCGGCCTCAGGATTCACCTGTAGAAGCCGGTTCAGCCAGCCGTCAGAAGTGGATCGGACGCCTGGCGTCGCCGTTTCCATGTAGTCTTGCGCGTCGAAGTGCGAACGCGAGTTGTCCGGCGAGCCGGCGGCGTGGACGATCGCCAGATGCCGCGCGTCAAACAGCGGCTTCAAGGAAGCCAGGGACGGGTGGAGTCCGAAAAACCCGTTAAGGTCGATGACGCCCTGGCCTTCCCCGGCGTTTCTGCCCGGCTGCGGGATGGCGATGGTGGGCCGCATCGCGAAGTAGTCCCGCTCCGCAAAAGGCACCACGATGTTGAGCCCGTCCGCGGCGCCGCGCTGAAACACAGCCACCAGGATTTTCCGGCGCGCGCCGACCACCGGCTGATCGAGGGCATACGCGGCGCGCCTCAAAAAACTCGGAACTAAGCCCGCGCCGAAAAGGCTCAGGCCTGCGGTCTTCAGGAAATAGCGGCGAGGAATGGTCATGGTGCACTTCTCCAAATTGCCGGCAGTGTCACTCCGAGCTACCCGACTACGTCCTCACCCCCGCGAAAGCGGGGGTCCATTGTCGGTACGGAACACAACGGATTCCCGCTTTCGCGGGAATGACGTGCCTTGCGAGCGCGCGGAGCGAGGAATGACACCGTAAGTTACCTTCTCTGAAAATCCGGCGACGCAACCAATACAGCGGCGACCTTGAGCGCCGGTGCGGCCCAAGGACCGCCCATGCCAGGCGCCTCGGAACCCTCTACAGTCTTCACAATGGCCTGGCGCGTTTCGGGCGAAAGCTCTCCGCCGACCAGCCGATCCGAAAGTTCCTTTACGACTTCGTTCGGACCGCTGTCTGGCGCGACGGCTTCGAAATCCACCTGCGTCCCGCGTATGCGATTCGCAGCCAGCAGAGTTGCGAAATTGATTCGCTGGAGAAGCGTGCCGGAGTTGATCCAGGCGCTGCCCCGGTCCGGAAACCCTGTCGGCGCCTGGTAGTAAAACAGCGGCTGCCCCATGCGCACCATCGCCGCGAGGAGCGGAGGTCCGGCGTCGGTCTGGCCGTCGAGGGCGCGAAGCGAGCTGGCTACCAACTCGAAGGGCGATTTCACTTTGGCGCGGAACGCCGCGCTCGAGTTGAACTCCGGCGAAGTCACAATGCTCAGCAGCACAGCCCGGATATCACCCTTCGACTTCAGAAAGGCCTTGCCGGCTCGATGCACAACCGAAACCGGTGGATCGTCCGCCACAAAGCGCCGGCAGAGCTTGAGCGAAATGAAATGCGCCGTGGAGGGATGGTGCGCCAGCGTGTGAAGCACTTCGAGACCGTCTTTCTCTCCGCCACCCGGCTTGATCTTTCGCCGCAAGATAAGCTTCTCGCCGAAGTCGTGCAAGCGGGGATTGAAAAAGAAGCTGCCGCCTTGCTGAGGACGCTTGATGGTCCAGCCGGTGAAACATCGCGCCACTTCGCGAATGTCCTGCTGCGTGTAGCCGCCCTCGACGCCGAGGGTGTGGAGTTCCATCAGCTCGCGGGCGTAGTTTTCGTTCAGCCCGCGGCGGTTCTGAAGTTTTGCGAAAGGCCGATAAACACTGCCTTCCGTAGTCGTGTAGGGCGCCACGCTCAGCCAGTTGTCGAGATAGAAAAGCATGGCGGGACTCTTGGCTGTCGCCGCCAGCAGATCCTCGAACTTGCCGAGAGCGTGAGGGCGGATGGCCTGGCGCTCGAAGGACGTGATCAGCCAGCGGTCCGCGCCCTTGCCGGCGAAAATGTTGAAGTGATTCATCCAGAACTGGACCATCACTTCTTCGAGCTGGCGCTGGCTGTAAATGGCGCGCCAGAGTTGCTCGCGCGCCAGTTCCATGGTGATGCGGCGCGGGCCTTCCGGCTCCTGCATCGCGCCCGGCCCTTGCATGGCCGACATGTCGCGTGCGGTGTTCGGGCGAGTCATCTCCGCCGAGTCCGAGCCCTCGCTTCCCTTCCCCCTCTCCTGCGCCCGCGCTTGAGCCTGCTGTTGAGCCTGGTTCTTGGCGGGAAAGTTTTCCGCCAACTCTTCGGGGCTCATGGAGAGCGTGGGCAGGCCGGCAATTTTGCGTTCCACGGCCGAGTCGTCAATCCTCTCAGGATGGAACTGCTCCTCGAGGAACGCCTTCGCGCCCATCTTCTCGACCCGCGCCACGTCGCCCGGACGCGGGCCGAATGTAACACGGTTCAGCAAATGCCAAGCGCGGTGCTCTTCCGGCAGCGGTTCATGCCAGTTTGCCATAATACTGACCTCACGAGTGTATACCAGGCCCTGCTACCACTCCTCAGACGCACAGAACCGGATTATGGTTGCAAGACCGCGGCCGTGGCGCGTACTTTGAATTCAATGTGTGCGCCACACTTCCGCGCTACATTTCCAATTCTATAAGACGTGGAGAATAGTTCCAGAGAATGGCAAACGAAGGTTGCGCAGCATCCCTGGCGGTGTAGCGGCAGGGCCTGCCCTGCCCTCGTCGGGGCCAGCGGAAATGCGGAGACGGCAAGCCGTGTCCCTACAGCTCCGGAATTGCCTGGCGAACGATTGGCCTTGGGTCTGGCGGAGCATCACCAATCAGGAAGCCCTGTTCAATCAACGGCAGTGCGCGGTCGAGGCGCGCCGGGGAATTGTAGTGAATCGTGCAGAGCGGTTCACCGGCTTTCACCGGCTGTGCAACTTTTTTGTGCAGCACGATCCCGGCCGCAGGATCCACGGCATCACCTTCCGACTCGCGGCCGCCACCCAGGATCACACTCGCTCTGCCGATGGCTTCGCACTGGATCGAAGTGACATATCCGGTCCTGGGGCTCGCAACCTCCAACTTGCCTTGCGCCTTCGGCAGGCGGCTCGGGTCGTCCACTGCCTTCACGTCCCCGCCTTGCAACCTGACCATCTGGCGAAACCGATCGAAGGCTTTGCCTGCGCCGATGAGTTCCGCGCCAAGACGCTTGCCCGCGTCCACCGAATCGACCCTTCCTCCAAGGTGAAACATCCATCCCACCAGTTCCAGGCACAGTTGGCACAGGTCTTCCGGTCCTCCTCCGCGGAGAACTGAAATAGCCTCCTCGACCTCGAGTGCATTGCCGACGTTAAAGCCCAACGGTTGATCCATGTCCGTGATGAGCGCCACGGTTTTCTTGCCCATGCGCCGACCGGTCTCAACCATGAGTTTTGCCACGTGCGCGGCATCTTCGTCGTGCTTCATAAAAGAGCCGGAGCCGGCCTTGACATCGAGGACCAGCGCATCAATGCCCTCGGCCAGTTTCTTGCTCATAATGGAGGCGCAGATCAGAAACGGGCTCTCCACCGTGCCCGTGGCGTTTCGCAGGGCGTAGAGCTTTCGGTCTGCGGGGGCGATTTCCTCCGTCGCGCACGCAATGGCGCAGCCGCAGGTTTCGAGGACCTCTCGAAAGCGAGGCAGCGGGAGCTTGACCGAAACGCCCGGGATGGCTTCGTATTTGTCCAGCGTGCCGCCGGTATGGCCGAGGCCGCGGCCGCTGATCATGGGCACAATCAGGCCGCCCGCGGCGGCCAGCGGCGCCAGCACCAACGAGGTCTTGTCGCCAACTCCTCCCGTGGAGTGCTTGTCGACCTTGGGGGCGGGGAGCGCGGAAAGGTCCAGCACTTCGCCCGAATACAACATGGCGTCGGTCAGGCAGGCGGTTTCCTGCACCGTGAGGCCGCGCAGCACCACCGCCATGAGCCAGGCCGCCGCCTGGGAGTCCGGAATCTCGCCCCGCGTGTAGCCGCGAATAAAAAAGTCGATCTCCGCGCGCGAGAGTTCTTCTCCGACTCGCTTCTTACGAATAACATCGAGAGCCGAAATGCTCATAACCCCATTTAACCACCAAGGCACGAAGACACCAAGTAGTCCCGTAATTACTTTTGTCCTGGCGCCGCGGTTGATGAAGTTATTTAGGCGGGCGCTGGCGCAGGCTGGTACAATGCCTGTCAGCGTTCGAATCACGAGGCAATTTTCAGGACGGACGTACGGGAAGGCTCGAACTCATTGACCCAACTTAGAGGAGGAATCATGAAGCGAGTGAAGATAGCAGGATTAATCGTCGTCATCGTGCTGAGCCTGGCCGTCAGCGGGCTGAGCCAAGGCATGGGCGGCCGCAGGGGCTCGCGCGCCCCGCAGATGTTCGGCGCATTCAAGCCCGAGGTCGGCACGGGAGCGCAGTACCAGGCGACCACCAAGGATCGGCCCATGGAGTTCGCTTACGTCATCGTCGGCAAGGAAGATGTGGAGGGAAGCACCGGCTACTGGATGGAAATCCGCACCTCAGGCGGAGAGATGGGCGGCGAAATGGTAATGAAAGAACTCGTGGTTACGGGTGGGGACAAGCCCCAGATCAAGCGAATGATCATGCAATCTCCTGGGCGTCCGCCGATGGAAATGCCCATGTCCATGATGAACATGACGCAGCGTGGGAGTGGGGGAAAGGCAGGCGACACTGACCCCGGCGTGAAAATGGGATCGGAGACCGTCACCGTCCCGGCCGGCACTTTCGATTGCGAACACTACCGCAAGCAGACTCAGGGCGGGGCCGTGGATGTCTGGGTATCCGCCAAGGTCTCTCCTTACGGAACGGTGAAAATGACCAGCGGCGAGATGACGATGGTGCTCGAAAAAGTGCTGAGCAACGAAACCTCGCACATCAAAGGCGAACCACAAAAGATGGATTTCCAGATGCCGAGGCCCTAGCTTTCTACAAAACTTATTACCGGAGGCTTTTTATTAGACGATCCCGTATCTTGGTGGTTCAGCTTTCAATTCTGTGTCATACTAAGCAGCAATGAATAAGCATCCAGCCACGTGGTTGCTGGCCATGCTGGTCGCACTGGGAGCGGGGCAAGCCATACCGCTCTCGAGCCTGCGGCGGAGCCTTGAGACTTGCGTCATCATGAAAGCCATCAAGGTACGCCGCCTGCAACAGGTGCCCCGCGAGCGCGCCGCTCGAACGTGCGCGCATCGGCGTGTGCAAGTTGCGCAGAGCTACGATCTCCCCACCCTCGTTCGTTATTTCTGGAACGCTCGACTTCTCCGCGCGCCTCCAGTCGTCCCTGTCCTGAGCTGAGTTCCCAACCAATTGTCATCCTGAGCGAAGGATCAGTGAAGTTCGTCAATAGGCTCGACGAAGAGCAATCTGCATTGATCCGCTCAGGATAACCGACAGAGGAGGGCGCTGTGTTCCAGTTTCTGAAGTCTCTACTTCGCGGTTCATCGTCAGTGCATGCTGATATCGAATCGATCAACGAACGCCGCGCGGAACTCTCGAAATTCCCGGACAATGAACTGAAAACCGTGGGCGAGCGAGCGCACGAACTGCTGGAGATCGTTGCCGTAACCGCGGTCGTCGCGGCCCGCGTGCTGGGGTTGATGATGTTCGACGTGCAACTCCGGGGCGCCCTGGCGCTTGCCCACGGAAAGATTGCTGAGATGCAGACGGGCGAGGGGAAGACGCTTGCCGCCGTGCCTGCGATCGTGGCTTATGCCAAAGAGCGGCAAGGGGTCCACGTAATGACGGTTAACGATTATCTGGCCCGGCGCGATGCCAGATGGATGGGCCCAATTTACGAGTTCCTCGGACTGTCGGTGGGCTGCGTCCAGCAAGGCATGAGCGTTGAGGACCGCCAGCGTGCCTACTCGAGCGACGTCACTTACGCCACCGCCAATGAGGTGGGGTTCGACTATCTTCGAGACTGTCTTGCCCTGTATCCAAGCGAGATCGTGCATCGGCCTTTCGCGGTCGCGGCAATTGACGAAGCCGACTCGCTCTTGATCGACGAGGCCCGTATCCCCTTGGTGATTGCGGGGGGCGAGGCGGAGGGGGCGACGTTGGTTCATAGAGTGGATCGTCTGGTGCGTCACTTTCGACTGGGCTTCGAGTACACTCGGGATGAATTCGGAAGAAACCTCGCCCTCACGGATTCCGGAATTCAGGCTGTCGAAAATGGCTTCCAATGCGCCAATCTCTATGCCGAGGAAAACCTCCGCTTGTTGACGGCCGTTCAGAACGCGCTGCACGCACACGCGCTGCTTCGCCGGGATGTCGATTACCTGGTGAAAAACGGCGCAATCGAATCCATCGATGAGTTCAAAGGCCGCATCGTGAGGGAACGGCGATGGCCCGCGGACTTGCAGACCGCACTCGAAGTCAAGGAAGGCGTCGCGCCCAAGGCGCAGGGCAGGATTCTAGGATCAATCAGCATGCAGAATCTGGTCGGGCTCTATCCCAAGGTCTGCGGAATGACCGGTACCGCCGCCACACAAGCCGCGGAGTTCCGGTCGATTTACGGACTCGAAGTGGAGGTGATCCCCACAAATCGGCCGGTGATCCGCGTGGACCATCCTGACGTGCTCTTTCAAACCAAGCTCGAAAAAGAACGCGCCGTAATCGAAGAGATCCGCCGGGCGCATCAAGCCGGCCGCCCGGTGCTGGTGGGCACGGTGAGCGTCCGGGAGTCCGAGCGCCTAAGCGCCGCACTTCACGATATTCCGAACCAGGTCCTCAACGCTCGCAACGAGGAGAAAGAGGCGGGGATCATCGCTCGCGCCGGAGAACTTGGAGCGGTCACCATTTCGACGAACATGGCCGGACGCGGTACGGACATTCGGCTTGGAAAGGGTGTAGCCGAACTGGGCGGATTGTATGTCATCGGCACCAACCGGCACGAAAGCCGCCGCATCGACAACCAACTTCGCGGCCGCGCGGGGCGGCAAGGGGACCCGGGAAGTTCCCGCTTCTTCATTTCACTCGAAGATGACCTGCTGGTCAAACACGGCATCCTCAATTCCAAGCTTCATCACGATCCGGAAAGCGTCCAGCGATTAGTGGAAGGCCAAAACCTCGACATCCGCCAATTTCTGAACAAATATGAGGGCGCCATTGAGGGGCAGCGGCAGGCAATTCAAGAACGACGCGAGGCCATCCTCACGGGCGCCGCGCCATGTGCTTCGGAACTGGAGCGGCTGGTTTCTCTGACCACCATCGATGAACTCTGGTCAGAGTACCTGGCCAATATTGCCGAGTTGAGGGAAGGAACAGGATGGGTCTCCTACGGCGGCCGTGAACCACTTTTCGAATACCTGAGGGTTGTGCACCGCCTGTTTCCGGAGCTCCAGAAACGGATTGTTGAGGAGATCCCGAAACGTCTGGCGGAAGCCGAAACCCGCGGCCTTGATCCCTCGCAGCGCGGCGCCACCTGGACTTACCTCAGCACCGATCAGCCGTTTGGTACATTGGGAGAGCGTTTTGTCGCCGGTCTCATGCGCAAGATGCTGCGAAGAAACATCACCTAGAGGTACGCCCTGGCGTGCCCCTATGGGGCCAACAATTCTTGCTTCGCACGGCTCGAATGCGTCAACGAATACTCGAGCCCTCGCTATGGTCAAAGAAGCTTCTGACCTTTGGGCGCAAGAGGTAGAACAACAACAGGCCGGCAATCGCCAGGCCGATTCCACCTCGTATGAAATCGCCCCTGAGAAGATTTATCAGATCCCCCAGGGCTTGAACAAGGATCACGATGGTGGCCAATCTCCATCCCCACAGGCGGCGTTTGAACCATCCCACTGCGGCACACGCGAGAGCCGCGCTGAGCAGCAAAAAGACAGGCCCCGCGATTGCGCCGAGAGGGGCGAGCCGCTCATAAGCAGGCATATTGAAAGCCCATAATCTGTCGAGGACAGTTCCGCGCCAAATCAAAGTCGCCCCGGCAAAGGCGGCCATAACCGCGCCGAAGAACAAGAAAATGCCCACCGCAGTAATTCCCGCCGTCGACCCGCTGCGACCGGCCTTGTCCAACATCGAAGCCATAGTGATCCAACCCGTGTTGAGTATAAACTGAATTCGTTCTGCCACCCGTGAGCGGCCAGTAAAGACGGTTTTACCACCACGGCACAAATACACCAAGACATAAAGGCACGAGCAGACCCAAGCTGCTTTGCTTTGGCGACTTCGCGTCTTGGTGGTTCACTGTTTTCTGCGGGAATGTTGTTGATGCACCCGCGAATTGTGAGCATAATGCGCAGTGCAGCCGTCACGCTTCACTACCGAGGAATCCACATGAACGCAAAACGCTGGTTATCCGCAGGCATTTCTTCTCTGCTCCTGGCATCCTGCCTATGGGCACAGGACACGCGATTCGAACCACAAAGCGAGCAAATCCCGGGGCCGGACAACACCAAGATGGACGCCGACCAGTGCTGCTATCGCAGTGATGAAGTCCAGGATCCCATGAAGGCCTTCCAAACCTGGATTACAGACGTCCGCCACTGGAGAAGCGAGCGCCGGATTCGAATTGGCTACGACGGCTCGCAGTATGATCGGCCGGAGCTGCTCTGGACGCAGTCGAGCTTCATCCAGCCGCAAATGATGATCGAGGATCGCTACTTCTACGATCCCGTGGCGGGCAAGTACACCGTGGACCGCTACCTCGACGACCTCGAGAAGCGCTACGGCGGCATCGACTCGGTGCTGATCTGGCACACCTATCCCAACATCGGAATCGACAATCGCGACCAATACGACCTGTTGCGCGATATGCCGGGCGGGGTTGAGGGCTTGCGCCAGATGATCCAGGACTTCCACCGGCGCGGAGTGCGCGTGCTTTTCCCGGTGATGCTTTGGGACCAGGGGACGCGCGACCCGATGCTCCCCAACGCCGTCGCGACCGCCCAAGCCATGGCGGAAATCGGCGCGGACGGCATCAACGGCGATACGCTCGATGGCGTGCCTCGCTCGTTCCGCACGGCTTCCGACGAGACCCGTCACCCCATTGCGCTGGAGCCCGAGGGCGGACCCGCCGACGAAGCGCTCCAGTGGAACAACCTTTCCTGGGGCTATTGGAAATACACTTTTGTGCCCATGATCAGCCGCTACAAATGGCTGGAGCCCCGCCACATGGTGAATGTCTGCGACCGCTGGAACCGCCGCAAGACGGACAACCTGCAATTGGCCTTTTTCAACGGCGCAGGTTACGAAAGTTGGGAGAACATCTGGGGAATCTGGAACCAGATCACGCCGCGCGACGCGGAGGCCCTGCGGCGCATCGCCAAAATTGAGCGTGCCATGGCGGCCTTGCTGATCAGCCCGGATTGGGAGCCTCACACTCCCACGCTCCGCTATGGCGTGTTTGCCAGCAAGTTCCCCGGACAAGGCCGAACACTCTGGACCGTCGTCAACCGCAATCAGTATGACCTCGGCGGACGCCAGATCGAGGTCCCTTATCACGCCGGGGAGCGCTTCTATGACCTCTGGCACGGCGAGGAGCTGAAGGCCGAGGTGCAGGGCGACCGCGCTCTGCTCAGCTTTGAGATCGAGGGCGAGGGTTTCGGCGCCCTCCTCGCTCAGGACCAGGAGGCCGAGGGGACCGCCGCCACCTTGCTCAGCCAGATGCGGGAGGTTTCGCGTCCCCCCCTTCGCAGCCTTTCGAACGAGTGGACGTTCCTGCCGCAGAAGCTGGTGGAGATTCCGTCCACTTCGCCG
>Ga0181538_10005469_pt1 | contig 11403 bp, 8 predicted proteins | sample PEATcosm2014_Bin_40_FD_119773 | JGI IMG/M metagenome (GOLD analysis project Ga0181538, IMG submission 119773) | Peatland microbial communities from MTU Mesocosm Facility, Houghton, MI, USA - PEATcosm2014_Bin23_30_metaG | ecosystem: Environmental > Terrestrial > Soil > Wetlands > Peat | place...
AAATCCATAAACGGAAACTAATACGATTTCCAATAAACTACCTCGCAGCAAGATGTGGGGAATTAGTTCCATTGAGATTAAAAAGATGAGGAAAGACATAGCGTGATAATTTATCCACTGCAATCAGGCAGAAAATTTTGACATCTTTAGTTGGTTGCTTAATTTACGACATAGTAGATTGTGTCATTTTCAACTTAAACTGGGATATTACCCAGGGAAGGAGTGGATTATGCCTTATTTATTCGGCATCGGGCTTTTGATACTTTTCGCAGTCTTGTATCGGTATTTTTGCAAGACGTGGAATATTTTTAAATTAGCAGAAGGTGCAGACGGCAAAATGAGCACATCTAAATTTCAGTGGATTCTTTGGACTATTGTTGCCTTATTTTCTTATGTTGTAATTTTTGTCGTTCGGGCTAAATTAGGAATCTTTGATTCTTTGATAGTGCCCAATAATCTAATAATTACGATGGGAATCAGCATCACAACTATGGCTGCAGCAAAAGGTATTACTGTAAATTATCTTAACAACAAAAAAATTACTCAAAACAGTGCTACAAACGCCAATACTCAGGGCATATTGGCATTGTTTAACGACGATGATGGCTTACCGGATCTAAGTAAAATTCAGATGCTTGCCTGGACCGTTATCGCGATAGCTGTCTATTTATTTCAACTTAATTATCAAATAAAGAATTCCGCAGCATCCTCATTATCACTCCCGGATATTGATACAACTCTCATGGCTCTTATGGGCCTTGGACAGGCGGGATATTTAGGCAAAAAAATAGTTTCTACTAATGTTAGCACATAGCAAAGTAATAATTTCCGCTACTTGGGGCGGGGTAACAATGTTCTGGAATTTCCAAAGAAGCTTCACTTTTGTTCACAGGCGGGGTATTAACCCCGCCTGTGAAGTAGATTCGTTCATTTCATAATTGCAGCATCGATGCAAAAAAGATTGTCATTATTCCAGCGCCCTCCATCTCATTCTTTGCCGAGAATCGCCGCAAGATCCTCCCGCGCAGTGGTGATGGGCTTGATGTCGAAAGCGTTGACCAGCACGTTGAGCACGTTCGGCGTCACGAAGGCAGGGAGGCTCGGCCCGATTCGGATCCCCTTCAACCCGAGCGAGAGAAGCGCCAGAAGCACCGCCACCGCCTTCTGCTCGTACCACGAGAGAATGATGGAGACCGGAAGATCGTTTAATCCGCACCCGAAGGCGCTGGCCAAAGCCTTCGCCACGGTGATGACCGAGTGGGCGTCGTTGCACTGCCCGGCGTCGAGCAGGCGCGGGATGCCGTCGATCGCGCCGAAGTCATGGCCGTTGAACCGGAACTTGCCGCAGGCGAGCGTGATGATCACGCAATCGGCGGGCACGGCTTCGGCCAGTTCCGTGTAATAGTTGCGGCCGGGCTTCGCGCCGTCGCAGCCGCCGATCACGAAGAACCGCCTGATCTTCCCGGTTTTGACAAGCGAAATAACCTTGTCCGCCAGCGAGAGAACGGCGTCATGGCCGCAGCCGGTAAGGAGCGCGGGGCCGTTCTGCGGTTTGCCGCCCGAAAGCGAGAGCGCTTTCCGGATGACCGGTTCGAAGTCACGGTTTTCAATATGGGCGACGCCGGGGAATGCCACGAGCCCGCAGGTGAAAACATTGTCTTTATAACTATCGCGCGGTTTCTGGATACAGTTGGTGGTAAAGAGGAAGGCCGCCGGGACGCCGTCGAACTCCTTCTGCTGGTTCTGCCAGGCGGTGCCGAAGTGTCCGGCAAGGTGGGAATGCTTCGCAAGGCCGGGGTATCCGTGCGCGGGCAGCATTTCGCCGTGGGTGTAGACCTTGACTCCCCTCCCCTCCGTCTGCCGGAGCAGCTCTTCGAGGTCGGCCAGGTCATGGCCGCTGACCACGATGGATGGCCCGCCCTGAAGGCCGGTCGGCACGCTCACGGGCCTGGGGCGGCCAAAACGGCCGGTATGCGCTTTATCAAGCAGCGCCATGCAGGAGACTGCCGCGGTTCCGCAGGCAAGGACGAGAGCGGTCATCGATTGCTGGGTCGCCGATGCATCGCACAGGGCGGCCAGTGCTTCGTGGAGAAAGGCGACGATGTTGTCAACGTTTTCGCCGAGAATGAGCGCGTGATCGGCATAGGCCGCGATGCCCTTGATCCCGTAGAGCAGCACAAGTTTGAGCGACCGGATATCGGCGTCATCGCTGCCCGCGAGGATGCCAATCTCGTCGGCGATGTTCGGCGCGTCGATCCCCGGCGTTCCCCTGGCCGGCGCGGGCAGTTCGCTCTCGTTTATGGCAAGCGATTTCGCGGCCGAGGCCGAAGCGTAGAGTTCGAATGCCCGGGAACGGATGTTTTCGCCCTCGCGCGCTAGCCGTTTAAGGCGCTCCGCGCTGAAGTTCACGTTCGTGACGGTGGTAAACAGCGCCCCTATCGTATGGCGGTTGATTTTCTTATCGGTAACGCCAAGAGCGCGGGCCTTATGCGCAAGGTAACCGATGCCCTTGAGTTGGTGAATGAGGAGATCCTGCAACAGGGCGACCTCCGGCGACTTGCCGCAAACCCCCTGAATATCGCATCCCGCGCCGCGGGCGGTCTGTTCGCACTGATTGCAAAACATTTTCATGGCGCCATGTCCTTTTTAAGGGTGAAAAATTCCGTATCCACGGGAAAAAATATCTAATCATTTCTCCGCGCGCCTTGATATGCATCAAGAAACTGTCGTTCCGTAAGGAAGCCGGACCGGGGTCACGGCCTTTCCGGCGGTTTCAAAAAAAATTCGCACTTCCATGACAGAAACTATTTTGCAGGAAACGATTCATCAAACAACCCACGATCGAGCGAAAATATGGCGTCGAAACAAACTATCTGTCTTATTTACGGGAATCCCGACAATGGCAAGAGCGCTTTGGCGCAAGCCCTTTGCGCCGGTTGCAATTTCAAGGTAATCTCCCTGGACAGGGAATATGTTTCATTCGTTTATAAACGATACCCGGAATTATACTTCGCCTGTCTTTATCAGGTCATTGGCCGGCACTATGACCACATCGTCTCCGGAGTCGGTCGCATAGGCGAGGATTTAAAAAGGGAGTGGCAGGAACATATCGGCATCCTGGCCGACGATGGCCTTAAAATCAACCCCCGCCTTGCCATAGAGGGGTATCTATTGAATCCCACCTTACAACCCAATGATTCCACCATAGTCGCCGTAGAAAGGAGACTGAGGTTGGAAAAGTCCCCTCTCCCTACGATAATCAAAGTCAATGCACCTGGGGGAAGAACGTACCAGATAAATTATGACACGACGCCGAGAGCGCTTGAGTATATCGTCAATTATTGCAATAAGTTATGCGATCCTTCCCCCGCTTTCCATGACGGAAGTAAGTGAGGTGATCCATAGACCGTAATGATTTTTATTTATTTCCTTTCTCTATTTCCATCGCCTGTTTTTTCTTCTTAAAATTTCAAACGCGATCATCTTGGCGTAAGAAAGAGTGGATTTTGAAAAAAGTGTTGATAACGATGATATTGGCAGTAAGTGCGGTAGTTGCGGAGCAAGCGCCGGTGGAGGTGCAGCGCGTAATTGATAATTATTTGAGTGGAAACGATCCCTTTTCTGCTTCATTCAACGGTGATGCCGTATCAATGGGATTTGAAGCTGGTACTAAACTATCTGACTTGAAGGCGGGAGCGCCTTTTCTATTACATGCTTTTAAAATAGACTCCCTGCAAAATATTGATGAAAATGCTCCTATAGGTTCTTTATTAAAACCATTAAAGGAATGGGCGGTTCCTTTACTCAAAAATGGCAAGGCAAGAATTCTTTTGGTGGTATCAAAAAATTCTATGAAGCCATATTGGCATGTAGGCAGACTTGGTTGTACGGGATTTGCAATCGAATGGGAGAAAGTGTGTAAAGCATGGCCGGAGTCGGCGGGATATCACCCGATCTTCATCGGGAACCTTATCGGCCCGGAATTTTTCCATGTGCCGGAAATGGGTGATTATAATCTCTCTTATTTAACCCACGCTACCAACCATCCGGACAGCTTATATAAGTATTTAAAATCGAGCAAAACCGTGCTCAAGGAATTGAAATCTCAATGGCAATTAAATTTCAACAAAATCAACGACAAAATATAGTGAAATTATATTGTGCTATACTGGTTTTAGTGGCGAGCGCTTTCCCGAAAATGCGGATATATATAATTTGCCCGTACATGAATAACGCTCCACTTACTCATTGCACTCTCCCCGCCTTGCATTAGCGGCGGTTCAAGATCGTGGCATGCATGATTTAAAAACCGATAGCGCTCTTCCGCAGCAATCGCCCGGCTCGCTGCATCACCTGACGCAGCATTTAAACACGGATCTCTGCCCTCCCCCGGTCACGCCCGATACCAGATAGACTCCGGAAGAGGACGAAAAACCCGGCAACGCAACATTGTACGTTCCCGCGGAAAGATTTTCCCTGCGGAAGTTTCCGATCAAACGGCCGTTCAGGCTATACACCCGTAGATCAACGTTCGCGGCAGCAGCATTCAAGTGAAATACCAGGTCGACGGCGGTTTGACTGCGTCGAATGATTTGCACCGCCGACAGAGCGGAAACTGCACTTTTTACAATGGATCTTCCGGGTAATGGATTCCGGACCGATGTCATGGTGATCGGACCGCAGTTTATCACCGCAAGGGTCGTGTCAAGCCTGATGTCGGCGGAAGACGCGCCGATTTGAATCTGAATATTATCACACTCGGCGTACCACGTGGCGTCAACGGAATCCCAATACGCGATGTCGCTTCCCGACAACGACATGGAGACCGTTGTCGTCGCGCCAGCATTGAGCGCTACGCGCTGGAAATTCCTGAGTTCCTTGATGGGACGGCTTACGGCTGAATTCAAATGTTTCACATATAACTGGGCGATTTCTTCGCCGGCGACTTTCCCCGTGTTTGTCAACTGGAAGCTCACGGTTAACCCGTTTTTGGCATCCATGACCCCGCCGCTGGTTTGCAGATTTGCATAACCGAAGGTGGTATAACTTAAACCATACCCGAAGGGGTATTGCGGAACTCCGGTGGAATACATGTAGGTGCGTCCGTCGCGGATGTCATAATCCATCATGGTGGGCAATTGGCTCATTGATGCCGGCCATGTCTGCGTGAGTCGCCCCGCGGGATTGTAATCGCCGAAGAGAACGGCGGCCAGGGCATTTCCGGTTTCCTGGCTGCAATGGGTTATATGGACGATCGCGGGGATCGAATCGACGACATAGGTCATGATATAGGGGAAGCTGCTGAGGAGCACGACAATGGTCTTGGGGTTTGCCGCGTATACCTGTTGTATCAAGGTTACCGCCGAGGCATCCATAAGAAGGGTTTGCCTGTCAATCGATTCCTTTCCTTCGCTGGGATCTGTACAAACCCCCCATCCGGCGGCGCAGGTCGGATCGTTCCCTACGAAGACAATGGCCACACTCGACGACTTGGCCGCATTGGTCGCGGCGTTATTAGTGTTATCCGCCGCATAGTTTACGGTGACACCGGGCCCGACCCTGGCAGTGATTCCCGCGAGCGGAGTGATTTTATACGGAGGGGTCCCGCCGTACCAATCCTTGGTGACCGAATCCGCCATCGCGCCGATGACGGCGATCGATTTTATGGCGGCAGTATCGAGGGGAAGAAGGTTATTGGTATTTTTCAGCAGGACAATTGACTTCTCGGTCACCAGCCTCGCGGCCGTCTGATGCGCGGTCGTTTGACAGGGGTCCGTGGTTCCTACATTGGCATACGGCACCATGGAACGCGGATCGAAAACGCCCAGCCTCAACTGGGTCCTGACGACGCCCCGTAAGACCGTGTCGCGATCGGCTTCCGTTATTAAATTACTGTCGATTGCATCGGGAACGGCCGTCGTATACCCTGCATCTAAAAACATGTTTATACCCGCCAGGATGCATCCCGCGCAGGCAACGGTCATATTAGGATACCATTTGTGACCGCCGTCAACCAGCCCCGCGCTCACCGCGCTGCCGTCGGTGCTGACACACCCGTTGAGCCCCCATTCTTTAATCGCTACTCTCTTTATCACGGGTTGGATGGTACACGGAGTATCATTATAAGAATTGTAAGCGCACATAAAACTCGTGGCGCCGGCTTCCATTATGGACATGCGGAAGGGGACCGAATAATATTCCCGGAAGAGCCGTTGATCGAAATTCGAGGAAGAACTCATACGGTTATCTTCATTGCTGTTTGCAAGGAAGTGCTTGAGTATGTTTGCCGCCTGGAGATAGGTGGGATTATTGCCTTGCACCCCGCGTACCATGGCCATGCTCAAACTACCGACTAAATAGGGATCTTCTCCATAGCACTCTTCGGTCCTGCCCCAGCGTGGATCCCTGCCCAGGTCACAATTGGGGACACGCAGAATGAGGCTTCCCGCCCCGGTACGCTCCCACATGTACCGGTATTCGTTGGCTTCGATCGACCCGACCAGACTCACCATCGCAGTGTCCCATGTCTCACCCAGGCCGTATGCCTGACAAAACTGCGTGGCAACGCCCTGGCCGGCGCCATGCAGGCCTTCCGCATTACCGGACATTCTAAAACCAAGACGAGGGAAAGTATCAGCGGGCCAGTCCTTCATCAGTCGTAATTTTTCGGAATCCGCCGCTACGGAAAGGAAATTATTGATTCTGTCGTCCGCTCCAAGAGTGGGATTTTGAAACGGCCACTTATAGGTCTGGGCGAAGGCGGCGGTTAAAGCGATTAAGCCCCAGAAACAAAACATCGGCATAACAAAACGCAGGGATTTCATAAGAACGCCCTCCTTCTCAATAACGTCCGCGAATGATGCGGAGAGTGTTGTTTTTCTTTCAGAAAAAAATTATTATGAACAATCGATATTAAAATAACGTTCTCAGCCGGATCAACGCTACCATGCCACCCCCGCCGGCAAAGTCTTATTTTCATTTAAATTTAGCTACTTTCTGCTAATATATATAACAACTCTTACGATAGCTACAAAATATTTTTCCGGGTTATCCGACCGCTCCGCCATGTGCTGCACGAATTGTCTCACCACCGAAGCGATTTTCCTGGAAAACCGGTATAACGCCACGTCAGAAAACCCGGAAACTTATAAACCTATTTATCATGTATCTTAATTTAACTTATTAATTTTATTACTGATACTTCCGGCTGAGAAGGGAAAACGCCGACTGCAAGAAAACGTGATCAAGAAAAAAAAATTCCTCCTGTGCGCGCCTTTCGACGAAAACCTCATGAAAGCACGCACCCTCAGCAGGTGCATAACTTCCTGAACGCGGGATTTAAAAGTTTTGGAAACGCGAGGGAGTTTGAATATGAGGAGTTGGGAGCCGTGTAATAGGAAACTTCAGAAAATTCTTCCCCGGCTCTTGATCGATATTTATATTGTAACAAAGAGGTTATGGTTCAAATGAGGGGTTTTTCCACGATAGGAGTGATTATGAAAATCGGCCCAATGGTATTTCTGCTGCTCTCCGGTATCATGATCGTCGGGTCGGAAGCGGCATCGACTCCGGCGTACAATTACGGGGAGGCGCTGCAAAAGGCGATTTATTTTTACGACTGCCAGAGGTCCGGCCCCCAGCCTGTATGGAACCGCGTTCCATGGCGCGGGCCCTGTGACACGCACGACGGCGCTGACGTCGGCCTGAACCTTACCGGCGGCTGGCACGATGCGGGCGACCATGTCAAATTCAATTTACCCATGGCGTATTCGGTCGCCGTGCTGTGCTGGGGCATCGTGGAGTACCGCGCCGCGTATGTAAATAGCGGCCAGCTTGGGTATCTGCTTAATGATATCAAGTGGGCGACCGACTACCTGATCCGTTGCCATGCGGCGCCCAATGTGCTTTACGGCCAGTGCGGAGACGGAAATACCGACCATCAATATTGGGGGCCCTGCGAGTCCGATGAGTCGGAGATGCCGCAACGTCCCTCCGCAATGATTGACAGCGCAAATCCGGGATCGGATCTTGCGGGCGAGACGGCGGCGGCGCTCGCGGCGGCCGCAATCGTCTTTCAGCCGACTGATTCCGCCTATGCCGAAACCTGTCTTACGCACGCAAAGCAAATCTATTCGTTTGCCGACAATTACCGCGGTATTTACAGCAACTCAATTCCCGGAGCCGCAGCGTTTTACGCTTCCAGCGGATACATGAGCGAACTCGTGTGGGGCGCCGTATGGCTCTTCAAGGCCTGCGGCGACAGTTCCTATCTTACCAAAGCCGAAACCTATTACGACAGCGCTTTCGCCGGGGATTTTGATACCTGGACCCTCTGCTGGGACGACGTACGATATGGCGCCATGGTGCTCCTGTCCAAACTCACCGGCTCGTCGGTGTACGAAACCGATTGCCAGAATTGGCTCGATTACTGGTCCGTTGGCGTGAAGGGCGACAGAATCACCTATACGCCGGGCGGGCTTGCGTGGCTTACCGCCTGGGGGGTGTGCCGCTATACGGCCGCCACGGCGTTCTGTGCGCTTGTCTACAGCGATTTTATCGCCGACACGGCGGTAAAAAACCGGTACCATACGTTTGCGGTAAACCAGATGGGTTATATACTCGGCAACAATCCGATGAAGCGGTCGCTGGAAGTGGGATTCGGTGTTAATCCGCCGACACACGCGCACAACCGGACGGCGGATGGCACCTACCCGGGGTCGGCGGGTGATAGCCAGGCAAATATCCATGTGCTGTACGGCGCTCTTGTCGGGGGACCGGACGACACCGACGGGTACGCGGATCAGCGGAGCAATTATACCCAGAACGAACCGGCCGATGACTTCGGTGCGGCTTTTACGGGCGCGCTTGCTCGATTGTATAATGAATACGGCGGCACGCCGCTCGCGCAGTTCCCACCCAAAGATACGCCGACCGAGCAGTTCTGCCTTTTGGCCAAAGTTATCTGGTCCGGCCCGGTTTCCGTTGACATCGACGCATTCATCTACAACAATACCAACGAGCCCGCACGCACGTGCCATACGTTGTCGTACAAGTATTTTTTTAACTTCAGCCGGGAGATTGCCGGCGGCATCCCCGTGGACAGCGTTACCGTGACGCCGGGTAATTACTCGGGCAACCCGAAGTTCTCCCCGCTGACGCCGTATAACGGGTCGGATAGCATTTATTACCTCGAAATTTCGTATTACAATGATTCTCTCTATCCCAGCTCTCAGGCATCGTATCAACGGGAGGCAACGTTCAACATCTCGCTTCCCGGATACGCAGACTCCGCTTATTGGAATCCGTCAAACGACTGGTCGTTTCAGACCGTGGGAAAGACATCGTTTGATACGGCCATCAATATACCCATCTACGATAACGAAGTCCAGATTTGGGGCGCGGAACCGGGCAAGGCGCCTATTTCAAGCGTCAAGAAGACGCCCCCGCCCGGGAATAAACTCCCCGTTATCAAGGTTACGGTAACGGGTGAAAAGATTTTCGTGGCGACGATGCCGGAAAAAAGCGGGGAATTTTCCGTTGTGAATATAGAAGGGAAACAGCTTTTCAAGACATCCTTTAAAGGGTCTTTTACCATGAATGCCCGGAAGCTGGGCAGGGGCGCCTACCTTGCCGTTGTAAAAACGGACGGCGGGTCCTTCATTTCAAGAATGATTAGTCTGAAATAGAACTGATTCCGGGGCTGGTAGTATTCCCCATCTACTCGATGAAAAAAGTTAAAAAGATGTTGTTACGATACATGGTACGGTGAATTAAAAGATATTCGTCAACACTTGACCCAACAAAAAAACAGGCGTTCCAAAAAATGCGTCATTGCTCAGGATTTGGGAATCAGCATGATATGGTCCCTCCCTCAATCCTCGACCTCGTGCAGCGGTTCGACCGGAGCCGGGAATTCTACACGGCTTCCGGCTATAAAAAGGTTCAAGGCAGGAAATGGCGATAGAAAACAAGGAACTCGATCAGTTCAGGCAATACCTGGAAAGCCCCGGCACCGAGAATGCCAAAGACTATCTGGCGTTCCCGTTATTCCTGAAGCTCTTCGGCAATAAGTTCAAGAAAGAAAATGACGCTGCAGGGGCGGATATCTACATCGAGGGCAAGCTCCTCGTTGAGTTGAAATCGAACAGCGAAGACTATCTCAAGGGATTTTTCCAGGCGCTTCATTACGCGAAGCTGGGGTTGACCTATCCCGCCGTCTGCGTCGTCGCCAAGGGATTTGTCGCCGTCTGGAAGGTGAATAAAATCCCGGACCATGCGAAGCGCCTGGCTGCCGAAGCCGACGCTATAACGGCCCCGAACGCTATCGGCCTCCGCAACGCAAACAAGACGACTAAGGCGCAGTCTGTGGAAATTCTCAAATCTACGCTATTCAAACTGGTCCCGCAGGATTTTGAAGGATTGTTTAAAAAGGATTTTGATACCGCTCTTCCGGAGTTCGTTCAGGCGCTGAAGAACCTGGACGCCGAACGAATACAGATCAACACGCATAACTTCATCGACCACATCGCGCAACTTGAAAAATTCTTCGACGATCCGCTCGAAGCCGTACACTGCTTTTACGCCATCGTCGGCTTCTGGGATATTACGTCAACGGTCGCGACCGACGAATCGGATGAGGTCTGCGTTATCGGCAAGAGGGGATCAAAATTCAGCGAGAGACTGACGATCAAGCCCCGATTCCACGAAGAATTTAAAAAGTTCGTGGAGAGCCGGTTCGTCTTCACCAATGAAGGCTCCGGGCTTACGGTCGATTACTACTTCAGCCGGTTCGACGAGGTTATCACCCGCCTCAAACCCGACTACGCCAGGCAGCACGGCATTTTCTTCACCGACCACAATCTCAGCAAGTTCGCCCTCTGGTTCGTTCATGAATTTTTCGAGAAACGATTGAGCGACAAATATATCGTTCTTGATCCGGCCGGCGGCTCAGGAAATCTGGTAACGAGCTGGCGGGGCACCTCAAGCACAAGATCATTTCCGAATTGCAGCCCGACCTGCTCAAGACCATCGAGCGGCGGATGAAGCTTGACCCCGAGCAAATTGACGGCGGGTTTACCATCATTCCAAAAACGACCAGAAATGAAGGGCTGAACTTTCTTGATAAATCGGCCGAGAAATACGTGAGCTGCCTCATGGCCGTTCTGAAGGAAGAAAACTTCAGATTCGACAAGCCGATCGCGTTTCTGCTCAACCCCCCCTACAAAAGCACGGACGAGAACGAGAATGTCCGCGAAGCCGTGGAAGCGTCATACCCTATACATCAGTCAATATTGGACCTGACCGGCAAAGACGCGGGGAAAGAGCGATACCTGGCCTTCCTCGGGCAAATTATCAATATCGCCCGCGTGCAGATGGGCGACCTGCAAATGTCAAAAGAACCTG
>Ga0181538_10005473_pt1 | contig 11399 bp, 9 predicted proteins | sample PEATcosm2014_Bin_40_FD_119773 | JGI IMG/M metagenome (GOLD analysis project Ga0181538, IMG submission 119773) | Peatland microbial communities from MTU Mesocosm Facility, Houghton, MI, USA - PEATcosm2014_Bin23_30_metaG | ecosystem: Environmental > Terrestrial > Soil > Wetlands > Peat | place...
TCGGATCGGCGCGGGTGTAGATCTCAGTTGTTTGCACGCTGGAATGGCCGAGCCAGAGCGAGACTTTCCGGATGTCTTTTGTGGCCTGGAGGATTGTCATCGCGCAGGTGTGCCTCAAGACGTGCGGTGATACTCGCTTCGTTGCCAGAGAAGGGCAATGTTTCTCGGCAATGCGGACGTGCTTTCGCAGGATGTATTCAAACCCGGCGCGAGTCATACATCCGTTGCGGGCATTTAGAAATAGTTCTGGAACCGGGATCTCAGCTCTTACTGAAAGCCAAGCCCGTACTGCCGATGCCGTCTCTCTCCATAGCGGGACGCAACGTTCCTGGCGGCCCTTGCCGTGGATCAGAACACTGGGCTCGGGATGGAATCTAACATCTACGATACGAGTCCCGATTAATTCCGATACTCGCATTCCACCAGCGAAACAGAGATGCAGCATTGCGCGATCACGAATACCCATACGACGTGCCGGGTCGGGAGCATCCAAGATCGATTGCATTTCCTTCGCTGTCAGATGTCGCACGAGACGCGAGTCCGTCTTCTTTGTGGGAATCGACAGAATGCAGCGAATCTGTTCGAGGGCGGACGGCAGCCGATACTCGATGTACCGCATGAACGACTTGATCGCCGCGAGCCGGATGTTTCTGGAACCAGCGCCGTTTCCGCGCGTTGCTTCCAGATGATTCAGGAAGTCCACGATGAGCGTGGCATCTATGTGTTCCACCTGCAACTGCGACGGCGTAATCTTTAGGCAGTTGCTCGCGTATTCAAAGAGAAGCCGGAAAGCGTGCGCGTAGGAGTCACAGGTATTCGGGCTGGCCTGACGCTCGACCGGCAACCTTTGTTGCAGAAAAGCTGCGATATGCGGCGCGATCAGAGTCATTGGCGGCCTCCCACGAAGTGCCGTTGGGTGGATTCAGCAATGTTCTTCATCAACTCTGGCGTTGCCTCCAGATACCAATACGTGTGCTTGATGTCGCTGTGTCCCAAGTAGGTTGAAAGTGCGACCATATGTTGGGTGATTCGATCTCGGTCGTCAGGACAGGTTTCCAGAGCCCTGACTGCGAATGTGTGGCGCAATGCATGGATGGTCGGTCGCGGAAGCCCTGAATGGCGTTGGATGCCGACCTTCTCGATGCTTTTCCGAAACACGACGTACGCGTCATGCCGAAGTAGCTTGTGCTTCCGCAAGCTGACAAAGACGTGATCGTCAGATGGAGCGAAAAGGCGCCGGTTCGGCAGATAGCGTTCCAAAGCGGCTTGCGCTGTCGGATGCAGCGGAATCAGCCGACTCTTGCCGAACTTCGTGTTCCGGATAACAAGGCCGTCGTCGGTGATGTCCTCCAATCGCAGATTAATCGCTTCCGAGAGCCGCATCCCGGTACATGCCAACAACCCGAAAAATGTACGGTAGGTTAGCGCGCGATACTCCGGGTTGTACCGCTCGACTTCAGATGCTGCTCGGACGAGGCCTTGGACCTCTTCTCTTGAATAAATATAAGGAGTACGCCGTGGTCGTTCCTCTCTGCCGAACGCGGGAGGTGGTACTTCATGATCTTGGTCCTCCGCGCGCAAATACCGTGCCAATCGAATCACTAGGCCAAGCCGGCGCGCTCGCGTCCGGGCGGATGGAGCCCATCCAGCCCACTTGATCGCTACCTCAGAGCGGATGTGAGGCTGGCCCTGTGCATCGGAAAATGCCGCAAAGCTCCGCAGCAGATTACCGGACCACTTCATCGCAAATCCCATGGCCCGGCGTACGGCCAGATACCCTTGAACGTCCTCGTTCAGCATGTCTTCACCTCCGGCCATGACTGCGCGATCTGCCGCAGGGTGACCACGTCCACTTTGGCGTAAATCTCCGTCGTCAGAAGGGAGCGATGGCGGAGCACAGCAGCGATCTCCTGTAAGGACACCCCTCCCCGGAGCATCGAACTTGCGACGGAATGACGGAGAACATGAGCTGCTCCTGGCTTTGGACAGTTGATGCCAACACGACGCATCGCGCGCGCGACGATGATCGAGATCGAAGTGGATCCGGTGAACGCACGATACGGAGCAGATGATCGGACAAACACCGCATCGCTATCAGCGTGGGGACGATGGTCCTTAATATAGGCTGCCAACGCTTGTCCAACCTCTCGGGACAGCGGCAGCACGGTTGCGCGGCGGCCCTTGCCTGAAACACTGATGGTGCCTTCTTTCCAATCAATATCGCTGAACCGAAGTCGAACAATGTCGCCCGCTCGGAGTCCCAGGCGCGCGAGCAACAGAAGAATCGCTCGGTTCCTACTTCCGAGTGAAGTCCTTAGATCGGCCGATGCTATGATCTTTTCAACTTGAGCGGGTTGTAAGTAGCGTGGCAACGCGGAGAGCCGCCAGTGAGCAAGACTGGGAACTGACGCGTACAGACTGGCCGGACATTTGCCTTGCGAGATCAGAAACCTAAGAAACATGCGGATTGCGCAGATGCTCTTTTGTGTAGATGCCCGTCCCGAGTGGCGACTCTTGCGCAACACGAATGAACGCAGGTTCCGCGCATCATATCGGCTCGGATCTTCGCCGAGCTCCTTGATGAATGCCCGCAGTTCAAACCTATAGATAGAAAGCGTGGCATCGGAGGCTCCGCGTTGCCGACGCATCCACTCACAAAAGGACGCCACGACAGGCGATTCCCGGACTGACTCAGTCATGGTGAGGCCCGTGACCATGCCAGCCCGCTGCAAAGACTGAAAAAAAAGATGGAGACTGTACTTCTGTCGCCGCGGTTTTAGCGGTGGCCGGTCCTCTCGGCAGCGGCATCGTTTCAGATGATCGAGAAACTGTTTTGCACGTCGTTCCTCAACAGTCCTGACGGACAAGCCCCGATGTCCGATCCAACGCAGAAAGTGCTCGGCTGTCCGAATGTGTTGGCGCGCCGCCACCCACTGATAACGGGCCGCAGCCAGTTCCTTGGCGAACTCCTCCAGTAGATGGCTACCGGGGCAACTGCGTAGTTCCTCGATACGTGAAGGACGTTTGAAATACTGAACCAGCATGATGTTCCCCTCCTTGGGAGCATCATGATTATGTGTGACGGCGGAGACTTGACCCTTACACGCGCTGTTGTGAGGACGAAGCGGAACTTTCGGACTCGGCTGAACCCTCAATTTCCGGTTTGGCCGAGTCTCGGGAGGAATCTCACTAACTGTCAGGGGCGGACTTCCCAGATTCCGACTTCTGGCCCAGATAGGCCAGCTACTTCGTCACTCGCCAAGACACTCTCTCCTTGACCGACTAGGGGAGTTTTGGTAGCGTCTCTCCTAGACACACAAGGAGAGATCGTGGGCAAACAGATTGATTTGCTACAGGGCACGCTGGACATGCTGATCCTCAAAGCTGTATCGCTGGGCCCACTGCATGGCTACGGGGTTCTTCTGCGCATTCAGCAGATCTCTGGTGAACAGTTGGAGATCCAGCAAGGCTCGTTATATCCAGCGCTCTATCGGCTGGAACATCAGGGCTGGATCGCCAGCGAGTGGGGGGAATCGGACAACAATCGCAAAGCGAAGTTCTATAGCCTGACCGCAAACGGGCGGCGCCGACTACATTCGGAAACCGAAAAGTGGAACCGCATGGCCTCGTTGATCGCCAGCATTCTGCGCACCACTTCGGAGCAGATATGAATCTTGTGGCTCGATTCCGTTCGTGGTTGAAGTGGATCGTCAAGGGGCGCAAGCTTGAAGCTGAGATGGAAGCCGAGGTGGGCTTCCACATCGAGAGCTACGCTGCAGACCTGATGGGCAAAGGCCTTTCGCAGCAGGAAGCTCTGCGGCAGGCGCGGATTGAGTTCGGCGGAATCGAGGCTCACAAAGATGCCATGCGTGCATCTGTGGGCGTCCGCTGGTGGGCTGAACTCGGTTCGGATCTGAGGTACGGAGCCCGCATGCTGGGCAAAAGTCCGGGCTTCACAGTGGTCGCGGTTTGCTCCCTCGCTCTGGGCATCGGCGCGAACACCGCGATCTTTTCCACCACGAAGACGATATTGCTCGATTCCCTGAGTGTGCCTCATCCCGAGCAGTTGCGCGTCTTGCGTTGGGAGTTTCCCGGCGACCAGCCCATGCATTCGCTGAGCGGGGATGTGGAGCAGACCAAGGCAGGAGCCACAACCAGTTCCTCGTTTTCCTATCCAGTCTATGAAGTACTCAGTCAGCACGGCGAGACGTTTGAAAGCCTCGCCGCCTTTGAAAACGACATCCCGGAGGTTGTCGCGAGCGTCGATGGTTACGCGGAGTCGGTTTCCGTTCAGTTGGTTTCGGGGGATTTCTTTTCCACATTCCAGGTGAATGTGACGCAGGGACGCGCGCTTTTGCCCTCCGACGATGTCGTTGCGGGCGGCGGCTCAGTGGCAGTGATCAGCGACGCCTATTGGGAATGGCGGTTTGCCCGATCACCTGCAGCCATCGGCAAGACGATCGAGGTGAATCACATCCCAATCACCGTGGTGGGTGTCGCCCCGCCGAGTTTTACAGGACCGCGACCCGGCCGTGGTCCCGAGATGTTTATGCCCCTAAGCATGCAGCCCATCGTCGATCCGTCGGTCTACGAAGGAACCAGTGGGAAGCACGAGGATGGAGAAGTCTGGTGGCTAGCAGTGGTGGGGCGTCTCAAACCGCACGCGACGGACACACAAGCGCTCGCATCGCTCGAAGGAGGGTTCGCGCAAGTAGTGAAAACCACGCTGACCAGCAAGCGGCACAAAGACGTAGAACGTTTACGCCTCATGATCGAGCCCGGCAATCGGGGACTGGAAAAACTTCGTAACGAACTTTCAGAAACTATGCGCGTTCTCTTGGTAGTGGTTGGGCTGGTGCTTCTACTCGCGTGCGCGAATCTAGCGAATCTTCTGTTGGCGCGGTCGGCGTCACGCAAACGGGAATGGAGCGTGCGCCTGGCTATAGGTGCCCAGCGATCGCGAATCATGCGGCAGGCTCTTACGGAGAGCATGATTCTGGCGCTTTTGGGCGGGGCTGCAGGATTGGTGCTGGGGTATTTGGGGCGGAACCTGGTTCCGCGCGTGTTGCATCAAACTGCTCCCGTACACTTCGATTGGCGGGTAATGGCCTTCACGTTTGCGATCTCCCTGCTAGCTGGGCTGCTCTTCGGCGGCTTCCCTGCGTGGCAGGCTACGCGTACGGATGTGAATTCTGGATTGAAGGATACTGGTCACACGACAACGGGAGGGCGATCAAAAGCACTGGTGGGAAGGTCCCTGGTAGTGGTGCAGGTATGTATTTCGATGGTGCTGCTGATCGGGGCTGGATTGTTTCTACGAACCCTGCACAACCTGATGCATTCTGATCGTGGGTTTCAATCGGAACATCTGCTCTTGTTCGATTTGGGCCTTCCAGAAACCCAATATAAGACAGAGGTGAGTCGTGCTGCAATGTTTCGTCAACTCCAGGCGCAGATCGGCGCAATACCAGGGGTCAAGACCGTAACATTCTCCGGTCATGCGCTGCTGGCTGGAAGCAGTTCCACCACGAACTTCGATCCCGATGGCCAGAAGTTCCCCCAGCATAATCACGCTTGGAGGAATATCGTCGGGACGAAGTTCTTCGAAACTGTGGGTATTCCGATCATGGCTGGCCGTGGATTTAACGATGAAGATTCGGAGTCGTCACCCAAAGTAGCAGTGATCAATCTTCGGCTGGCCCGTGCACTTTTTCCAGATGAAAATCCGATCGGTAAGACGTTTAATTCGGAGCACATCCGCATCGTGGGGATATGCGGGGACGCAAAGTTTCGAGATCTGCGCATGGATCCACCTCCAACTTACTACACGCTGTACCAACAGTTTGCCGCTGGGAATAGCGCAACGTTCGAGGCAAAGGCAGTCGTGGATCCCGCTAGTCTGACCGGAGCGATTCGCGACGCTGTACGGTCGTTGGACAGGGAACTGCCAATCACCAACGTACGCACGCAGGACGAGCAGATTGACGGCACCTTGCGGCGGGAAAGGTTGTTCGCTACGCTCACCAGCGGCTTTGGTGTGTTGGCCCTGCTCCTCGCAAGCATCGGTATCTACGGCATCATGGCATACACGGTTTCCGGACGCACGAATGAAATCGGTATTCGCATAGCGCTGGGGGCACAAACAGGTCAAGTGCTACGTACGGTGCTGCGCGAAGCCTGGTGGCTGGCATTAGCCGGCGTTGGAGTTGGCTTGATCGTAGCCCTGGCAATGAGTCGCCTGATCCAGAGCATGCTTTACGGATTGCGGCCCAACGATCCAATCACATCGGCAGCGGCCGCAACGCTGCTAGTTGCGATCGCACTAGCGGCAAGCTGGATACCAGCGCGAAAAGCCGCACGCATCGATCCAATCCATGCGCTGCGTCATGAATGAGCTTCGTACCCGAATGTTGTGGTTGCATCGTCGGGATTGTCGCGCAAGGTCGAGAGCAATTCAGTCGGTCAGTCAAGTTAAGTTCAATCTATTGCAGATTATGCGAAGCCGTCACTCTCTAGCGATCAGCCTATCATGCTGGCCCTAAAGAACTTCATCCCCTGCTACGCTGCGGCACTTTACATAAAGACGCACACCGCATTATTGGCCGCTTGGATTCAATCGAACATCTTGCTCCAACTGGCGTCCGCGCCCTTTGACAAGCAGGATGAGACCCTTGTTCCCGAAGCAGGTTCGTGCGCCAACTGTCCGAAGAAAACGGGATTCAATAAACTACTCTTCCCAGATGTGCGTAAGGATTCCTGCACTTCGCCCGACTGTTTTCGGGCCAAGATTGACGCTTCCGTGAAAAAGACTCTGGAAACCAAACCGCAGCTAATCCAGATTTCGGCGGCGTGGAATTCCCGCGAGGGCGCTCCCTTGGGTCGGAATCAGTATGTGGAGTTGGAGACCAAGAAAGCCAAGCCGAACGGCGCAACAAGCAAGCTGTCGGCTAACCAGAAGCCATGCGAGAAGATGGCTGAGGCCATCGTCATGGACGGCGGCAAGCGCGGGCAGGTCGTTAAGGTTTGTGCCGATCCAGCTTGCCGCGTCCACTATCCCAACACGCCTTCGCCGCAGCAAGTCGAGCGGGAGCGGGCGGAGGAACGAAAGCGCATCGAAAAGGAGAAACTGGCCATTACGACTCGCCATCGTGTCTTGGCCACGATCCTCCAGCGCGTATCGGCTCCGTTGAAGAAGGCCGACTTGCTGGCGGTCGCCCACTATCTGATCTGCCATCTCTCCTACAGCCAAGTCCCGGCTCTGGCGAAGCGGCACAAGGTAGAGACGAAGAAGGACCCTGCGTCCGCACAGGCACTTCTGGCCAAGCAAGTAGGCACGTATGACGAGTCCGAACTCTGCAAACTGCTTCTGGAAATTAGCCTGCTGGATTCGGCGTATCAGCGGTCCACCGCTGGCCGCGGCGACGTTCTCATGGACGCCGCCAAACGCTATCGAGTGGATACTGAGAAACTCCAGAAGGCTGTGGCCGAGGAACTTGCGGCAAAACGAGATAAAAAGACAAAGGCCACGGCAAAGGCGAAGGGCCGAAAAACGGCGGCATAAGCCAAGCATCCTAAGTTTCTGGCGGAGTGCTAGTTTGCACTCCGCCAGTTTTTTTGGATTGGAGGCGGGCGCAGCGGTGTCAACGGTCTACAACTCTGACCGTTGAAGCTTTCTTTTCTTGGACCGCACAATGGTGAACGTGTACGTTACCTTTTCGTCAGAACGCTGATCACCAGCCCCTGGCCATGATACTGATCATTCTTTCCCTTTGTGGCCGCCCTCATCGCGAGGTACCGCTGGAGCGGGTTACGGGGCTAGAATCAAAAATCATGAGCACCGAACCTATTCCCGCTCCCACCGCCCCTCGGGCAGATGACTTATTGCTTCCATTTGAGCAGCAAAACTTTCCAACGGAATACAAGGAATATTACGGGCTCAAGCGAAACAATTTTTTCGCGACGATTCAGAAATTCCGTGATCAATGGAACTATTACCTGATGTTGGATCAGATCTGGATGCAGGAGTTTCGCAGCCTGACTCCCGCTACGGACCCCAATACGATATTCCCGATAACGATTTACATGAATGCTCATCTCAAGGTGCGTGTCGCCATCGAACTGGCGTTCGGAGGAATCCTGCCGGAAGCTCGTTCCATCATGAGAGATGCAGTCGAGTACGCCGCGCACGCTCATCACATGCTGAAAGACCCAGCTCTCCAAGAGCTTTGGCTGAATAAGTTGGATGATCAAAAGGCTTGGGAACAGGAGTTCTGGTACAACAAGCCGACTCAGTTGTTCGAAGGGCTGCCGTTACTACACGAGGTCTGGAAGCAGCTATCGAACATGGGTAGCCATGCGAACATTGTCTCGATGTGCGAACGATTTCATACGATAGAAGTTGATGGTCAGACCCAGTTCAACGTGGCTTACACCGGGCTGGACGAGAAGACGTGGGCGATAGGACTATTCGATTTGCTGCTTCACGACTTCATGGTGGAGGAAATGCTTTTCAAGGACTATCGGACGCGGCTACAGTTCGATGAGAAGTTGCTGAAGATGCGGGCGAAATTTGAGGTCTACAAGGAACAACTTCGTCGCTCCATCGCGGCCCGCTACAGCATCACCCCACCTGCTGGCCCGACCATCGTACATCCCTAAATGAACACTTTAATCTCAGATCAGGAAGCACGATTTGAATACGAACTGCTTGTCTTCGAGAACGAAGTTCATGAAGCCATGCGGTGCTTCTACATCTGGCGCACTCTCAAGAAGGCGGCTCCCAAGAGTCAAAAACTATTCAATCAATTGAATAGAAACGCAGAGTTTTGGAACACGGTGGACAATTCCGTTCAGTCAAACTCTTTGATCGTTTTAGGGAGAATCTTTGACAAGGCTGAGACCAACAATGTCGAACGGCTTCTGAATCTCGCTAAGAGTTGCTCAGCGATTTTCTCTAAGGCTGCGTTCAGGCGACGGAAAGAAAAACAGAATCCGAACGCCAGCCACATCGTAGACGATTTGATGAAGAGGGTGAAAGAGCCTACCGGTGCGGATTTCAAGCCACTGGAGGAGTTCGTAGCGGCCAGACGGCGAGTTTACGAGAAATGCTACAAACAGATTCGCGACCAGCGATACGCCCACAGGGAGCGAGGAGTAGACCTGAGTGGCGTGTATGCACTGACCAACACGACAGAATTGTCGAGGCTCTTCATGGACCTGAAAAAGCTGCACGACGAGCTTTGGCATTGGTACCACAATGGCGTGAAGCCACAAATGCGCCGCCCGACCTCCAGCACGACAGGGAAGAATATAGAGGAGAGGATGCTAAAATTCCTGCGGTCGCTGCCGTAGGAACAGGACCGAGCGTAAAGATGGCCGACTACAAACCACAAAACCCAGAGGAGCACTTCGCGCTCCAGCGTACAACCAGAGCCGCCGAAGTCGTAAAGGCTGTCTTTGAGGCTCAGCAGAAGGGGAACGAGGAGAGTAGAGGTAGGGATGAACGCTTCTATAACAGCCTCGCGCTTTTCTCCAGTGGTACTGTCGCGCTGAGCATCACCTACTTGGGATACCTGAAAAATCTACCAAAGCCCATCCAGCACCCGCACTGGCTTATGGCGTGTTGGATTTGCCTGCTGACGTGCATCCTTTGTTCATTGTTCTGGTTACTCGCTCAAAGCCACTACACTCATTACTTTCACGAATGGCAAACTGCGAACGCGCAGAAGGAACAATACGAAGCCGAAGCCAAGGAATACCCGGTACTGGCGCGCAACGCAATCAGCGTTCAAACTAGGGCGGCGATGTCCGCGCAGGAAATCGCGAGCTTCGTATCCAACCGGAGGGAAGCAGCTTCGATATTAGAGAAGAAAGCAGCGAGTGCCAAAGGCCGCGAGAACTTCTACATGCGATTCTGGCGCGTGCTTGGGTGGATTGCACAAGTGAGCTTCATCAGTGGATTCGCATTCCTCGTCGCTTTTGCTGCCAAGAATACGTAGCCGCTTGCTCCGGCTCCTGGTTAAGTTTCACATGTCTCTACAGGCTGAGCTAGGGTTACATTCTTAAATGGCTTGGCGGGGATCGCCGCGACCCGCTTTTCTCGCTAAAATTCAATGCGTATTGAAATCGTTGTAAGGGGTCTTGAGGACCACGGCAACGTAAATTTCAAGCAAAGCCTGGCGTAGCGGATCGCGTTCTTCGACGTACCGCACCTGCATCTCTCGGATACGTCTTTTCGCTTCTAGAAACGCCGGGCCGAATGCACTATCCGAACAGAGAGCCACGCGAGAACCTTCTGCGCTGTATGCTGCCGTCAGCTGACCAGTCTTCTCCCGAGCTAATCGAAACGCGAAGACGGCTTGATTGTGCTGTGCCCCTGGAATCGAATGTTGTCTCAATCGCTGGCGCAAGTGCCTTGTACGCCCGACGTACAGAGGACGGGAACCCTCGCTAAACAGGTAGATGCACTCAGACGGGGCATCTTTCGGCACCGTGGCTATCGTGACCGGTTCCATCCCCGTTAGGCGTTCGAACGCCCCATGCATCGACTTGACATATTCTTTGAAAGCCTCGTGCAAAGTGACCGCCTTTCCGACGTGATAATGACCATCTTACGCTGCTAAATTAAGGCTTCAAAAGCCGTGCCCAGAGTGTCCCCTTGAACACCGCCGTCGCGCCATAGCCGACGCGATTCGCTGGGCAGAAGAAATCCTGCGACGAATCGACGAGCGATGGCCTACGAAGCCCTGAGTTTTGTCAGGCTTGTTCAATTCGTGATGCTGTTTCCGTCTGCGGTGCTATCCTTTCATCTACTCTATGAACTACTGGCTTGACCTGTTCACCGGAACGTCGTGGCGTGAGTTTCAGGACGCCGGGGCAACAACGTCAGGGTTTCGTGCTCAGAAGAAAGTTCGCGTGAGCCGCGTGAAACCCGGCGACATCTTTTTGTGCTATCTGACTCATGTGATGCGATGGGTTGGTGCGCTCGAAATCATAGGGCCGAGCAGCAACAAGCAACGAATTTGGCAAGACGACGAATACCCTGTTCGCCTTGAAGTCAGACCGCTAGTGATGCTCGCAGCGGAAAACGGCATCCCAATGGAACACTTAGAGGGCAAGGTGAGCTTCTACTCATCTCCGAAAGACAAAGGAAAATATCGCGGTTTTGTGCGGACTAGCCCGAACCGTTTTGCAGAACCGAAGGATGCTGAATTGATTCTGAATCTGCTAGGGCAGGCCGTTCAGAATCCGGTGTCTCGCCCAGTGGACCCCAAGAAACTCGCAAAGAAACCGTTCTTCAAGATCGTGCAGGAGAAAGGCTCTGGTAAGAAACAGCCGGTGGTTGTGAGCGTGCCCGAACCCGAAGAACCACCAAGACCAGAGATTCGCACGAGCGCAAA
>Ga0181538_10005480_pt1 | contig 11392 bp, 4 predicted proteins | sample PEATcosm2014_Bin_40_FD_119773 | JGI IMG/M metagenome (GOLD analysis project Ga0181538, IMG submission 119773) | Peatland microbial communities from MTU Mesocosm Facility, Houghton, MI, USA - PEATcosm2014_Bin23_30_metaG | ecosystem: Environmental > Terrestrial > Soil > Wetlands > Peat | place...
CGATGATCGTCACCGGGTGGCCGTCCAGCGAAACTTTCCTGCCGACGATTCCGACATCAGCGCCGAAATGGGTTCTCCAGTAGTTGTACCCGAGCACCATCACCGGGTCCGCCCCCGGCACCTCTCCCTCCGACGGCAGAATCAGCCGCCCCATCGCGGGCTGAACTCCCAACGTCGAAAAGAAATTCCCCGACACGTAGTTCGACATGATTCGATCGGGCTTGCCGTTCACGCTCAAGCCGTCCATTCCAAACTGGTAGCCGATGAGCCCGGAAAAAACCTCCGGCGTCTGGTTCCGGATGTCGCGGTAATCGGCGATCGAAAAGTTGCTCTGCTCGGAACCATGTTTCTGCTGGAAGCCAAGCACCGTGATTTGCTGCGCATCCTTCACGGGCAAGGGCCGGAACAGGAATGAGTTCACCATGCTGAAGATCGCCGTATTCGCCCCGATTCCCAGCGCCAGCGTGAGCGCACCCACGATCGTGAGGCCCGGATTCTTCGCGAGCATCCGAATGGCCTGCTTAATGTCCTGCAAAATCGTTCCCATCACAACCTCCGTGAAGTGTCCGGCATTTCTAAGTCTTGCCGCGGCGACGCGCCAATCATTCGTATCGTAGTGCCACCAGCGGATCCACTCGCATGGCTCGCCGCGCCGGTATGTAGCAAGCCAGAAGCGCCACAGAAACGAGGACCACCGCGACTCCCGCGAACGTCAGCGGATCCGTCGCGCTCACTCCGTACAGCATCTTGTCCATCTGGCGCGTGAGCCCGAAGGCCGCCACAAGCCCAATCGCGACTCCTGTTAGTGCCATCTTGGCACCCTGCCCGATAACCATGCTCATCACGTCGCTCTTCTGCGCGCCCAGCGCCATGCGAATCCCAATTTCGTGAGTTCGCTGCCCGCAGATGTACGAAATTACGCCGTAGATTCCGATGCTCGAAAGCACCAGCGCCAGCCCGGCGAAAATACCGAGCAAAATCATCGAGAATCTCCGCGCCGCAAGCGAATCCGCGATAACCTCGTTCATAGTTTCCACTCCGTAGACCACCTGCTTGGTACTAACCCGGCCCACCGCTGCGCGGATCGCGCTCGTCAGCGCCAGCGGATCGCCCTGGCACCGCGCCACAACCCCCGCGCTCCTGAATAGCGGCATGAATTGGTCGGGCACCTGCATCATGGGCAGATAGAATTGAGCCTGAACCGGCGCTTTGGCGTCTGAATCCAGACCCCAATGCTTCACATGGCCCGCCACGCCGACGATTTGTCCCTGACCTCCCAGAATCTCGAAATTGACGCGCTTGCCGATCGGATCCTGATTCGGAAAGAACTTACTTGCGAAGATCTCATCGATCACAATCGCCATGGGTGCGTGTTCATTATCCTGCTCGGTAAGGAACCGGCCGCGCTTCAGCGGGATGCCCATCGCCTTCAGGTAATCAGGTTCCACTACATAAAACAGCGCGCTGTCCATGTCGTTGTCATTCGCCGGTTTGGGCTGGCCTTCCAGCCAGAATGGGAGCTCTGAATCTCCCATCATCGGCAGGGAACCGCCGTTGAGCGACACCGCCTGCATTCCCGGTATGGTGGCGAGCTCGCCGTGGAGTTGCCGCATCAACGCGCGAGCCGCTGGGCCGTTCGTTCCGATTCCGGGCGGCAACGCGATGTTGAGCGTCAGCACATGGTCCGCGTTGAACCCGGGGTTCACGCTCCAGAGCGCCGCCAGGCTGCGAACCATCAGTCCCGCGCCCACCAGCAGCACCAGGGCCATCGCCATCTCGATCACCACAAAAGTTCCCTGCGCTCGATTTCTTGCGCCGCTGAGCCCTCGGCCGCCTTCCCGCAGTGTTTCCTGCAAGTCGCGCCGAAGCGTCTTGATGGCGGGCGCTAGCCCGAAAAGAATTCCGGCAAGGATCGAAACGGCAAACGTGAACAGCAGCACGCGCGTATCAACGCCAATTTCCTGCGCGCGCGGCAGGGCGTCCGGCGTCAGGTTCACCACGAATCCGGTGCCCCACGCAGCCAAAAACAGGCCCAGCGCTCCGCCGATAACCGCGAGCAGTACGCTTTCGGTCAGAAGTTGCCGCACCACACGCATCGGGCTTGCGCCCAACGCTGTGCGGATGGCAAGCTCACGCGCTCGTCCGGTGGCGCGCGCCAGCAGCAGATTGGCCACGTTCGCGCACGCGATCAGCAAGACGAATCCCACCGCCCCCAGCAACACGAACAGGAACGGTTCGATATCTCCTACCATGTGCTTTTTCAGCGAGACCACGCTGATGCCGGTGCCCTTGTCTGCCTCCGGATATGCGAGTTCGAGATTGTGCGCGATCCCCGCCATATCGGCTCGCGATTGCTCCAGCGTGACGCCGGGCTTCAGTCGGCCCAGGGCTCGCGTTCCCATGCTGACTCGGCGGTCGCGGAACGTCTGATCATTCCATTGGCCGATGGGAACATATACGTCGTTGCTCCGGTCGAAGTGAAAGCTGGCCGGGATTACGCCCACCACTTCATAGTCGGTCGCGTTGAGCGTTAGCGCCTTGCCCAAAACATCCGGCGACGAACCAAACCGCCGCTTCCAGAAGCCTTCGCTTATTAGAACCACGGGCGCTCCACCGACGCGGTCTTCACTCTCCGCGAACATGCGCCCGACCACTGGTTTGATTCCAAGCAGAGGGAAATATGCGGCGGAGATCATTTCGGTCTTCAGGCGTTCTGGCTCGCCTTGGCCGGTCAAGTTGAAGTCATCCTGGCGGTATGCCGCGATGGCCTCGAACGAGCGATTATCTTTTTGCCAGTCGAGAAAATCCGGATACGAAATGGAAGCTTCGGCGAAGTCCGGCGTCTTCCTTGATAGGGCAACGATCTGATCGGGCTTGGGGTAGGGAAGCGGATTCAGCAGCACTCCGTTGACCACCGAGAAAAGCGCCGTGTTCGCGCCGATTCCCAGCGCCAGCGTCAATACTGCAATCGCCGTGAATCCTGGATTCTTCGCCAGCATGCGCGCTGCGTATCGCACGTCTTGCAAAAATGTTCCCATCGTTGGCTCCCGGAAATCCTCTTCGCCGCACTCCGCCGCTAATCCCCTGCGGACGTCAGCCGCGCGTCAATTTCGTCCCACGTAGATCCCGCCGTTCGTGGTCCTGGCCTCAATCGTGGGTCCGCCTGAACCGAGCTGGAACGACAAACTCTTCCCGATTTCGCCGCTCACCGTGATCGGAAAATCCACGTGAACTCGGCCGTTCACCGTCGATGCTTCCACCTTCGCCGAGTAGTTCGCCGGGATATTCATCCGGACGCTACCGTTCTCGGTTTCCACGCGAAGGCCTCTTCCACTCCAACTGTTGCCGGCCAACTCGATGTTCACAGACCCGTTCGTCGTGGAACCGTCCACATTGCCACCGATTTTACTCAGATGGACCGAACCGTTCACCGTGTTGAACCGAATCTCGCCGTGCACGCCATCGATCCCGATGCTTCCGTTGTTCGCCTCCGTCTCCAGATTCGAGGCGGCCGGCATCCAAACTTCGTACGACACATCCCAACGGTGGCGATGGTCCTGCGAAGGGCCGTCAGGTTCAATCCGGCCAGAGCCCGCCGCGATCTTCACCTGCGACGCCAGCGCCCGGGCCTCAGATTCCGACGGCGCGGCCGTCTGGACACAGGCGCGCACCAGAACGTCGCTTTGATCCCAACCGTGAACTCGAATCGACCCGTTTTCCCCCGGGTCGATTCGGTTTGTAGAGCTCGCCGCCACCCGTTGATCCCGGCTTTCGGCATATGTCGCCAGTCCATTCTCGTAATTGTTTGCTGAACACCTGCGATCGCTTTGCGGAACGTCCTGTGCGCGTGCAACCTGAGCTGAAATAATCGACAGCACCGCAAAAGCCAAAATCGGAAAAAGAGCCTTGCCTTTCATGAGCGTCTCCTCACATCACACATACGCAATCCGTGCGCTACAAGTTCAACGAACGATTGTCGTCGTCCACCACTCACTAATCACCGCTCACTCGTACCTCAGCGCCACCATCGGGTCCACGCTCGCCGCCCGCCGTGCCGGCAGCCACGCCGCCAGGAACGCCACCACCGCAAGCAGCACCGTCGCCCCCGCAAATACGAGCGGATCGCTCGCCTTCACTCCGTACAACTGCGACTCAATCAGCAGCCCCAGCCCGAAAGCCGCTGCCAGTCCGATCGCGAGCCCGATCCCCGACATTTGCAAAACCTCGCGCAAGATCAGCCACGCCACGTTTTGCTGCGTCGCGCCCACAGCCATGCGAATCCCGATCTCCCGCGTCCGCCGCGCCACCATGTACGCCAGCACTCCGTAAAGCCCAATCGCCGCCAGCAGCGACGCGAGCGCACCCAGGGAAATCGAGAAGAACGTCAGCAATCGGTCTGAGTAAACGGATTCCTCCACCTGCTCCGTCAACGTCTTTACGTCAGTCACTGGCAGATTCGAATCGAAGCCCTGCACAAGCTGTCGAATTGTTCCAGCCAGAGTTAGCGGGTCCTGGCTCGTGCGTACATAAAATTCAGCGTAGCCTATGCTCGTGTCCTGTGCGTAGGGCTGGTAGACGAAAGGATGGCCTTGGTCGCGCGCATCTTCATGCTTGCTGCCTTTCACTACGCCCACAATCTCGATGTCGAGCGGAACCGGCGGATTGTGCGATCCCCACACCATGTGCATCCCCACGGGATTTCTCCCGGCAAAATACTTCTTAGCCATTTGTTCATTGATGATCACCACTTTAGGCGTCGTCGCGGCATCGCTATCGCGAAATTCGCGCCCGGCTAGCAACGGAATACCCATCGCCGAGAAATAATCCGGCCCCACGGAATTACGAAATACGTGCATATCCTCGTCGGGCTGGGCCGTATAGCCCTCGAGGGTCAGATTGCTCCCCATATCGTCGTCCTGGAACAATGGCTCTCTGGCGATTCCGACGCCTCTTACGCCCGGAAGCGCTGCTGTTGCCTGCCGGATCCGATCGAGCAGCGCAATAGTTTGCTGAGTCGTATAGCGGTTCAGCGAGGGCGATACAGCAAATTGCACCACATGGTCGACCTTCACGCCCAAATCCTGCCTCTCCAGGTTCATCAGGCTTTTCACGAAGTATCCGGCCGACGCGAGCAGCATCGCCGTCAACGCCACCTGTGAAACCATCAGCCACTTTCGCAACTGCACGCTCGATTTTGCGTTCGATACGCTCGATCCCTGATCCTTCAGTGTCGCCTGCAGGCTCGTGCGCGTCGCGCGCAGCGCCGGCCCAAGCCCAAATAGAATTCCCGTCACAATCGAAATCGCGAGCGCGAATAGAAGCACGCGCGGATCGAGCCGTGCCTCGAGTCCTGTCACGCCCGTGCCTTGATGCAACGAGCCGACCAACGCGCCCAATGTCCATTGCGCAAGAATCACGCCTGCAATTCCTCCCGATAACGCCAGTAGAAAGCTTTCCGTCAGCAGTTGCCGCACCAGCCGCCATCGCCCCGCCCCCAGCGCCAGCCGCAGCGCCATTTCCCGCTGCCTCGCCTCTCCGCGGGCCACGAGCAGACTCGCCAGATTCGCGCACGCAATCAATAGAATCAGCCCCACCATCGTCAGCAACACAAGCAGCGGCGTTTTCGCGTTTGACTGAAAAATCGGACGCCCGTGCGCGCCCGTTTCCAGCACGATCTTGCGATCCAGGAATTGCTTCGCATACTTGCTTCCCGGCGAAATCTTCAGAATCGGAATCTCCGCTTCCTCGATCGAGTGAAACGTAGGCGCGATTGCCGCTTCCGCGCTTTTCGCCGTGAAGCCCGGCTTCAGCCTCCCGATGATGTTCAGCCACGCGTCAGCGCGGTCGTTCATGCCATCCCAACCCGGCGTCATCAGCGCTTTCATCGACATCGGAATGAACATGTCCGTGTCGCGCCCAATCTGGACGCCGCTGAAATCAGCTCCCGCGACGCCCACAACAGTCAGCGATGTCCCATTCACCGTCACCGGCTTGTTCAGAATCTCCGGATCTTTGCCGAATTGCCGAGCCCAATATCCATAGCTCAGCACCGCCACCGTATTCGCGCCCGGGGCAGTGTCATCCGCTGCCGAAAACACGCGGCCGAGTGCCGGATTCACGTCGAGCACCTCGAAATAATTCCCTGAAACAAGTTCTCCCTTGGCGCGTTCCGTCCCGCCGTTCGCCGCAACGTTCAGCGACAATCCGAATCGCGCCATCAAACCGGAAAACGCCGGCGCCTGATCGCGTATGTCCTTGTATTCCGGATACGAAAACGAAGTCGAGTCATCGTTGGCGTCTGACGACACGTGGCCCGTTCTCCATCCGACCGCGCGCACGATCACCAGCTTTTCCGGATTCCGCACCGGCAACAGCCGCAGCAACACCTGATCCGTCAGAGAAAAAATTGCCGTGTTCGCGCCAATCCCCAGCGCCAGCGTCAGCACCGCCACCAGCGTGAATCCCGGATTTTTCAGCAGCATCCGCATCCCGTACTTCATGTCGTTCATCAAGGTCATACTTGTCTCCCTGGATCTCGAAACCGGCCAGACCTACTTCCCGTCAATCCGCTTCAAAACGAGCGTCGAAAGGGTTTTCACGAGTCCCGATGCTTCGGGACGAGTCACGAGTCACGGCTCCACTACTCACCAATCACCAATCACTCGTACCGTAGCGCCACCATCGGATCCACGCGCATCGCTCGCCGCGCCGGAAAATAGCACGCGATAAACGCAACGACGCCCAGCAGCACCGCGCTGCCAACAACAGTGAGCGGATCCGTCGCGCTCACACCAAACAGCAGCGAGCCCATAAAGCGGGAAGCCCCCAGCGCGACGACAACGCCGATCGCAATTCCCAAACCTGCGAAACTCGCGGCATTTCGCAGCACGAGCTTCAGAACCTGCCGAGGCTCCGCTCCCAGCGCCATCCGAATCCCGATTTCGTGCGTGCGCTGCGTCACGTTGAACGCCATCACCGCGTAAATCCCGATCGCTCCCAAAAACAGGGCCAGGCTGCTGAAAAATCCCATCAGTTTCACCGTAACCTGGAAGCCCGAATATTGCTCATCCATCATCGTTTGGATTGGGCGCACCAGTGACACGGGCTGGCCCGCGTCCACCGACCACACGGCCTGGCGGATCGCGTCGGCAAGCGTCGCGTGGTCGGCGCGCGACCTCACCACGATTCCCATCGCGCTCGACGGAAACTGCGCGAACGGCACATACATCTCCCGGTCGTGCTTTCCGCTCGTCGAGTTGTAAAGCTTCACGTCTTGCACCACGCCCACAATCGTGGCGATTACTTCGTGGTCCAATGTGAACCGCAATTTCTGACCGATAGGGTCTTCGTGCGGCCAAAAATAGTTCGCAAGCACTTGATCGACGATCACTACAGGCGGCGCCGACGGCCCATCCGAAGTCGCGAATTGCCGGCCCTTCATGAGCCCGATCTGCATCGTCGAAAGATAATCAGGCGTCACCGCCGAACAGTGCGCCCCTGGAACCTGCCCGGAACGCGGCGCCGGTTTGCCCACCGCGTAGATCTCGACGGTCGAGCAGCATTCTCCGAACGGGATCATTTGGCTCGCGCCGGCTGATTCGATTTGCGGAAGCGCGCGCACGCGATCCATCACTTGTTCGTAGAAGTTGCGGATTTCGACAGGCGATTTGTATTTCGCCGCGGGCAAGTCCAGCTCCGCGGCCATCACGTTGTCCGGCTGAAAACCGGGAGCCGAGCGGATGAGTCCGAGGAAGCTCTTCACGAGCAGCGTCGAGCAAATCACAATGACGACCGCCAGCGCGATTTCACCCACCACAAACGCGGCTCGCAGCCGCGCGCCCTGCCGGTTGCTCGACGCTCGGCCGGACGCCTCTTTCAGCGAGGAGTACACATCCATTTTTGTGCTGCTGATCGCCGGCGCAAGCCCAAAGATGATTCCGGCAACAAACGCGATTCCGAATGTGTAGAGTAGCGTCTGATAATCCAGGGTCACCTGGCCGTAGTTCGTCAGGTAACCGCGGATTTTCGCGGGAATTGCCGCTTCAATCCATCCCAGCGTCCAGTACGCAACGCCGATTCCCGCTGCGCTGCCGCCGAGAAACAGCAGCACCGTCTCGGTAATCAGTTGACGCACCAACCGCCATCGTCCCGCCCCCAGCGCCGTCCGAACCGCGAGCTCCTTCGTTCTTCCTGTCGCGCGCGACAACATCAAATTCGCCACGTTCGCGCACGCAATCAGCAGGACCAACCCCACGATCCAGAAGCAGATGACAAGTTCCTCGTTCCCTTGGTTCTCGCCAATTTCATATTCCAGCGTGCGCAGAATGATGCTCGAATCCGCATTCGTCGTCGGATACGCCTTCTCGAGCTGCGACGCGATCCCGACCACCTCTTCCTGTGCCTGCGTCAGCAAGACGCCGGGTTTGAGCCGTCCCATCGCAAACAGCCAGCTGCTCCGGCGGTCCGCCCGCTGCTCTGCCGAAAGCGCCAGCGGCACCCAGATATTTGCTTCGCCCGTGATCGGAAGCTGAAACTTCGCCGGCATCACGCCCACAACCGTATACGCCTCGCCCCCGATCTGGATGTTGCGGCCCAGAATGTGCAGATCACCCGCGAATCGCGTTTCCCAAAGTCCCCGGCTGAGGATCACCTCGTGTCCGGCTCCGGGCTGGTCTTCTTGCGGCAAAAAAGCGCGACCCAGCTCCGGGTTTACGCCGAGCGTCTCAAAGAAATTCCAGCTCACTCGATAACCCTGCACCCGCTCCGGTTGGCCATCTCCGTTCAGGTTGAAAAACGACACATTCCACGTGCACAATTCTTCGAAATCCTTCGTTTCGCGCTGAAAATCGAAGAAGTTCCCAGGTTCAATGACGTGGTCGATGAAGCCCGTCCTTTTGTTTTGGCCCAGCAGTACAATCAGTCGGTCGCCTTGCGGATACGGCAGTGGGTGCAGAATCCACGAGTTTACGAAACTGAAGATCGCCGTGTTCGCGCCAATTCCCAGCGCCAGGGTTAACACCGCCACCGCCGTGAACGCCGGGCTTTTCATCAGCATCCGGATTCCGAATCGCACGTCCTGCATTAGGTTCACACTTTTCTCCTAAGCGCTGCGAGTCAGAGCTTCTCACCACTCACTAATCACCACTCACCAATCACTCGTATCTCAGCGCCACGATCGGATCCACGCGCATCGCGCGACGCGCCGGCAAATAGCACGCCGCAATCGCCACGAGGGCAAGCACCGCCGGCACTCCGGCAAAAATCAACGGGTCCGTGGCCGACACGCCCACCATCAAGCTCGCCAGCAACCGCGCCAGAGCAAACGCCAGCGCGAGCCCGATTCCGAGGCCAATCACCGCGAGGCGAATCCCGCGTCCCGCAATCCACCGCAGCACTTGCCCTGGTTCCGCGCCCAGCGCCAAGCGAATGCCGATTTCGTGAGTCCGCTCGGTCACCGAATGTGCCATCACGCCGTAAACGCCCGACGACGCCAGCACCAGTGCAATCAATCCCAGCACCGCCATCATCGCTGCGATGAAGGAAATCCCGATCAGCTCTTCGTACGTGAGTCGCTCGAGCGTTTTCGGCTCGTAAATCGGCTGGTTCGCATCGACGCCACGGATTTTCGCGCGCACGGCTGGAATGAAACTGAGCGGATCGCCCTTCGTCCGCAGCAGAAACGCGGCATTGATATTGGCATTTTGCGCGAACGGCACGTAAACGACGCCGTCCACGGTCTGAAAGTACGGGTTGTACTTCGTGTCGGAGACGAGCCCGACGATCGTGAGCCACGGCTCCTTCGAATCGGGCTTCCCCTGCTTGATCCGTTTGCCGATCGCGTCTTCTCCCGGCCAGTAGCGATCCGCCATCGACCGGCTGACGATCGCCACCCGCATCGCGTCCGGCCCATCGGAGTCCGTGAATTCGCGTCCCCGCAGTAGCGGCAAATGCAGTGTGCGAAAATAATTGGCGCTGATAGACTCCGCAAGCGCGATGTGCCCTGAATCTTCCGTCCACGTTTTGCCTTCACCCATGAACGGGTGATAGCTGAAGTCGTCTCCATCCGGCACCACGGTTGCCAGCGACGCGGATTCGACGCCGGGAATCGTTTCCATTTGCGCGAGTGCCTGCTGGAAGAACGCCGCCTGCTTCCCCTGTTCCGAATATTTCGCCGCCGGAAGAGCGATTTTCATGGTCAAAAGGCTCTCCGGCGCGAATTTCTCGTTTTCGCCGAGCAGCGCGCGGAATCCTTTGACGAGCAGGCCCGCCCCCACGAGCAGCACCAGCGACGCCGCAACTTCCGCCACCACCAGCACGCCGCGCAGCCGGTGCGAAGCGCGCCCGGGCCCTCCGCGCCCGCCTTCCTTCAACGAAATGGAAATATCCGCGCGCGAATGGCTCAGGGCCGGCGCAAGTCCTGCCACAACTCCCGCCACAACGGCAATTCCCACGGTGTAGGCAATCGCCCGCCAGTCGAGCGCGATTCGATTCCACCCCGCCACGAACTGCGAAAGCTCCGCAGGCATGTATGCCACAATCAGGCCAACAGCCCAGTTGGCGAACACCAATCCCAACGCCGCTCCCGCCAGCGCCAAAATTACGCTTTCGGTGAGCAGTTGCCGCACCACGCGCCACCGGCTCGCCCCGAGCGCCGTGCGCACGGAGATTTCCCGCGCGCGTCCTGCCATGCGGGCAAGCTGCAAATTGGCCACGTTCGCGCACGCAATTAGCAGCACGAAACCCACCGCCGCCAGCAGTAGCAACATGAAGTTGTGCGTCATCTCATCGGTCGCATAAGTTCGGAACGGCACCACGCGCACGCCCAACTGCTTGTTGGTTTGCGGAAATTCCTGCGCCAGTTCCTGTCCAATGGCTGCCAATTCCGCAGCCGCTTGCGACACCGAAATTCCCGGCTTCAGCAATCCCACGGGGAACAAGTAATTGTTCTCGCGATCCGTCTTGTCTGCTGCGGTGAACGCAATCGGCGTCCACAGGTCCGTCGCAGTGGGGTAGGAGAAGTCCTTCCCCATCACTCCTGCAATCGTGTAGCTCCGCCCATTGATGTGCGTTTCTTTTCCAATGACGTTGGGATCGCCTGCGAACTTGCTTTGCCACAACGCGTAACTCAGTACCGTTTCCTGGTCGCGTCCCGGCGTGCCGTCCTCGGCGGTGAAGCCCGGCCCCAGAATCGGCCGCACACCGAGCGCGTCAAAGAAATCCGTCGTCACTTTCGCCGCTTGCTCACGCTCGGGATCGCCCTGCCCCGTCAAACTGACGTCCTCCGGGGTAGAGGCGGCGAATTTGTCGAATGATTTGCTCCGCGTGCGAATCGCGTCGAAGTCGGCGGCGTACATCGAGTTCTCGTCCGTCAGCGGAGCCACCTTGTTGAACA
>Ga0181538_10005483_pt1 | contig 11388 bp, 15 predicted proteins | sample PEATcosm2014_Bin_40_FD_119773 | JGI IMG/M metagenome (GOLD analysis project Ga0181538, IMG submission 119773) | Peatland microbial communities from MTU Mesocosm Facility, Houghton, MI, USA - PEATcosm2014_Bin23_30_metaG | ecosystem: Environmental > Terrestrial > Soil > Wetlands > Peat | place...
CAGCAGTTCTGAATTATTGTCGTTCCTGGCATCGGGCGGTCCTTCCGGCTCCGTGCCCCCCTTCGCCTTGCTGGGGGGTGTGACATTGTCACAGATAACCACACCGCCCAGTGTGCCGGACAGAACCTCGACCGCGGCGCTTTTGGGCTTTGCTTTGGTGGTGGTGGGCTATGCCGGACGCCGGGGCGGTTGGGCACGCCGGCATTGACATTGCGGGATGACGATGGTACGCTGAAGCCATGAGCGAGCAACTCATCAGTCATGCCATCCAGATCGCCTCCCAAGCGGGTGTGCTGGCGATCTGGCTGGTGCTGCTCGTGTGCATCTTCGTGCCATTGGAGCAGTTGTTCGCGCTGCATCCCGCCCGCTTATGGCGCAAGCAGGCGGGAGTGGATCTCGCCTGGTATTTCATCAACAGCCTGGTGCCGGCGGCGATCCTCTCCGTGCCGCTGTTGCTGCTGGCCCGGGCGTTGCGGGGGGCCGATCCGGGCGGTCTCTATTCCGCGGTGGCAGTCTGGCCGCTTTGGCTCAAGCTGCCGGTGGTGCTCATTGTGAGTGACTTTGGCGCGTATTGGGCGCACCGCGCGATGCACACCTTTCCACTGTTGTGGAGGTTCCACGCCATCCACCACAGCGCCGAAAAGCTCGATTGGCTGGTGAACACCCGCGCTCATCCGTTCGACCTTGTCTTCACCAAGTTGTCGGGGTTGGCGCCCGTCTACCTGCTCGGGCTGGCACAGACCACGGGGCGCCGTCTGGATCCCGTGGTGGCGCTGGTGATGATCATCGGCACGCTCTGGACCTTTTTCATCCATTCCAATATCCGTTTCCGCCTGGGTCCGTTGGAATGGCTGGTGTCCACTCCGGCTTTCCACCACTGGCACCACACCAACGACGAGAATCGCGACCACAATTTCGCGGCGATATTCCCTTGGATAGACAGGGTGTTCGGCACTTCCTGGCTGCCGAAGTACTGGCCGCCCGTCTATGGCATTGACGCGAAGGTCCCGCCGACGCTGGCCGGGCAGTTGTTGGATCCTCTGACCCGCGGGGCGGGGTTGGGTGGCGGCCGGGGTGACGCGGCGCAAGCCTTGGGGGCCGGCCAGGAGGGCATGCGCTGATTTTTCACTTTTTGGTGTTGCAATCGGCCGGGATTGCGCTATTGTCTTGCTTCTTAATCGGAAGCGAGCGTAGCTCAGCCTGGTAGAGCATCACGTTGCCAACGTGAGTGTCGAGGGTTCGAATCCCTTCGCTCGCTCCATGTCTATCAACGACTTACGTCGACACCCCCGGTTTTGCATCACTTTTGCATCACCTCGGGCCTCCGCCGCGGCTGATTCCGGCCCCGCCGGCCCCCCTTCCCGCCTCCCCTGACTGGATTTCCTGTTCGATGCTGTTCCCTGCGGAGTTGCCCGCCCGGAAAGGGGTGTTTCCCAACCCGTGTGCGCGTTTTTCTGAAATTCCGCTTGCGCGTCATATAATCCCCATAGGAATCGCATGACGGCCAACCAAACAACAGATGCCGGCACCGGCCAGGAAGTTATGGTCGAGGGCGCCGGAACGCTCATCGCCCAGGTCAAAGCCGGCTCGGTGACCGTTTTGGTCCGGCGCGCGCCCGTCACCGTCCAAGTCCCGCAAAAAAACGGCGAGGACTCCGCCGCAGGCGAGGCCGGCCAGAAAACCTACGACTCGTACCAAATCGTCTATTACGAGGGGAGCGAGCGCAAAATCCTCCGGAGAAGCACGCCGGAAAAAGCAAAGGAACGGGCCGGGGAAATTGCCAAGCGGTTGTCCCGCCTGGGTCCTCAAGCGGATCACATCGGTGAGAAGGACCGGTGCATCTTCGTTCTTGCCCGCGCAACCGCGCGGTCCATCGGGCTGCCGGTGGACGAGATCTGCCGGCGCTACGCGGAGTTGCGGCGCCGGCTGAAGGAGGGAACGCTGGAAGAGGCCGTTGACTTCAAGAACGATCACGGCAAAGGGGTCCGCGACGGCGTGGCCAACAAGGCCGTTTATGACGAGTACATCGCCGACCTCGGAAAACGCGGAGTCGGTGATTACCACATGCGGGACACCAGGCGTTATATCGGCGGTTTTGTCGAAAAATTTCCCGTGGCGCTGGGCAAAATCGTCACGGAACAGATAGACGGGTATTTGGCGGCCTTGGGCGGTCGAGCCGTCAACAAGAATCATCACCGGGACGCGATCACCGGCTATTTCAATTTCGCGCGGGACAAAGGCTATCTGCCCTACGGGATGCCGCACGCCGCCGAGCGCACCACGGAGTTCCGCGACGCGCGCAAGAAAATCACGAGCGAAGCCCAGGCGGCGGAGCTCATGCGGCCGAATGATATTTATACCCCAGAGGAGGGCCGGAAATTGCTGGCGGTGACCGGCGAACCGCTGGTTATCCCCACCTTGGAAATTAAAATGCTGAGCGGGGTCAGGACCGAGGAGATCGTACGGCTTTGGTGGATAATGGTCGCAGAAAAGGAGGAACTAATCCGCATCCCTGACGCCGTCGGAAAAATCGATGCCCGGCGGGTGCCCATTCTGCCCGCCCTGGCCCGCCGGTTGGGGCAGATCGATGCCGGACAAAAACATGATCGCGTTGCCGCGGATTGGACAATTGCCAATTCTCTTTACCACGCCTGGAAACGCGTTTGCAAAAAGGCCGGGGTGCCCTACCGAAAAAACGCCTTCCGGAACTCCTATTTCACATACCGATTGGCGGTCCTGGGCAGCGAAAAAATCAAAACGGTCGCCGAGGAGGGGGGTACGAGCATGGAAATGTTGAAAAAGAACTATTTGTCGCGCGCGCCGGTGTCGCGGGCGATGGCCGAGGAGTGGTTTTCGCTCTGATTATGCGCGATGGTGTGCATTTTGCGGGGAGCAAAACCCCGCGTTATTACTCGTAAAGTGCCATCCCCAAGCTATTTGCGGATATTTTAGTGCAGAGCAAAAAAATACTTGCAAATCCCCAGCAGACGCCTTTTCTCGAAATATAATGATGTCGTGAAGATAGCTGCAACAGGAGAAGAAGAGGCCGGTCAGGCCAGGCCGGAGACAAACAAATCCGGCCTGGCGGCCCGGTACCAAGTCGGAATCCGGACGATCGAGAATTGGCTGGCGTGGGAAATCATCCCCGGCCGAATGGAGCGCGGTGAGATCGTTGCCGATGTTGCCGAGTGCGACCGGCGACTGATGGAGTACAAGAATTCCACGCCTTGAATCTTATAATCATTATGACACCGATCGCAAATATGTCTGACCGTGAAATCATGGAGGAAATCGACAGTTATCCAGCTTTGACCGATGCGACGCGCGCCGAATTGGAGCACGACCTGATCTTGAACAGTGGCATCCGAGGCTGGACAGGAGCCCCACTTTGTCAACCGGCTCGGACCGTTTTGGCCATTTTGCGCAAAATATAGCGGAGGAACAACGAGCAGAACACCAAGGAGTGAACAATGACACCACTCGATACAAAAACACCAACTAAGCGTTTCATGACGATCAAGGAGCTGGCCGGCTATTTCGGCGTGTCGGCGACCACCATCGCTGATTGGAAACGAGATGGATTGCTCATTTATATTCAGGTACGGCGCGTGGTGCGATTCGACGCCGCCGCCTGTGAGGAATCACTCCGGGAGAATCAGATTCTCTAATCTGAAGGACTGCTTCCGCCGCCTCACCATCGAGGAGCAGATGGAGATGGTTCGCACCTTCATCCCGACGGATCCCCGTCTTACCTTTTCCCCTGTCCGCCGATGCCACGCTTTCGGCGTTGGGAGCCATCGATCTCCGCACCAACGTGAAAAAATAGTTCACGTTGTCCAAGCAGGCACAGGCAAAAGCCATACAATTTTTGGAAGAAAGGAAGCTCTTTATGGAAACAACTGAGCTGATGGAGGCAGGGAAGGTCACCGAGTCCTTGGACAAGCCAAGCCTGGCACATCGTTACCTGGTGGGTTGCCGCACGATCGAGACCTGGGAGGCCCACGGCATTGTTGCCGGCCAGCTAGTGAATCACAAATGGATGTTTGATCCCCAGGACTGCGATGACTGGCTCTTCCGGCGCAGCAACAGTTCCAATCAAGCAAAGGCCGCCCAACATACAATTTCAGGCAACGGCTCTGCCGGAAAATGCAAAGACAAACAACCAGCGCCCGCCAAGCGGAAAGCCGACGGACAGTCGAATGGAAAGCACCAAAATGGAAACAGTAGCAAGTAATCAGAACGCGAAGTTCGCCGACAAGGCCGGCATAGCGGCCCACTACAAAGTGTGCCCGCGAACGATCAACGAGTGGATGCGCATTGGACTCTTGGTCTTCTTCCGCGTCAAACGCGTTGTGCGCTTCGACATCGCCGCCTGCGATGAGTGCCTCAAGGCGAACGGGTATCCGCTGTAGAAGTGGACATGAAATGCCAAGACACCTTAAAGTCAAACAGCCCTGGAATCGGGAGTCGCTCCGTTCCCAGCCATAGCGGCCATGCATAGCAGCCCACCAACCCAATCCGCGCCGTCCGCCGGTCTCAGAATTGATCTCGGGCTGGGTGGCTTGTCGGTTGGCCTGCCGCACACTGACAAACCCGTGGAAAACGGCACTGGCACCGACCAAGTGATCCAGGCGGGCGAGAACAACAACGGTGCGGCTACTGGAGATCATGGTGAGCCTGGTGACTTCTCGCAGACAGGGTGTGATGCAGCCTCCAGGAACAGAATTCAGAGCACGGACACTACGGTCAAGGGGTTGGAAATCATCCCGATCGATGATGGCCCTCCCCTGGCATCTGTTGCGAAAGCGAGTTGGGCGGAGTGTTATCCCTTATGTCCGCGATGCGCGATTAAGCCGATGTCAAAGCATAAGACAAAATGGAAGTGCAAGTGGTGCGGCAATTCCAACGCGAGCGGCAAGTGGTGTGTTGAGTATTTTCCTACGATCCAAACGCTGAACAAACTGGAAAGGCTTCGATTAAATCAGCTCACGCTTGAAACCTGGGATAACCAAAAAGCTGCAGAGAACCGCGTGTTGGCCCTGCAAATCCATTTCGGCCACATACGAACTCTGCCAAGCCAGCCGACCTCACAGTCGCCGGAACAATGCAGAGCGGCGGAATCATTACTTCGGATATTGAAGCAGCAAAATTTGCCTTTTGACGCGGCATTCAAGACGGCAGGACAATTCTTCGACAAATTCTCCATCGAGGACCTTGGCCTGGCGTCGCGTCTCCTGGCTGCGGTCAAGGATTCCGCCCGCACGTCGCCGGAGGAACTGATAAAGTTTCTTGCTGCACACGAGAATTGTGGCATCCCGTGCTCATTGCTCGGGATGGTCGAATACTGCGCCACTACGAAGTGGCACGGCGACCTTGTCAAAAGACCAACATTTGTAGAGGCCGTCCAAAGAGTAATGCAACACAAGACGTCCAATTATGTCGGCGGTGGGCGTGCGCTCGACCCTGAGAGTCTCTCTAAGCCCAAAAGCCTGAACGGGTATATCATGGCTCATTTCCAGCCTGATTATCCACAACCGACCTATCCAGAAGTGTTCACGGATAAGGCTATCATAGAGTTTGTTACGTACAGCCACGACACACCTCGGCCGGGAATGCCGCCGACGGAGATGGAAAAGTGGCGGACAGCTTGCGCGGAGGCGAAGGCGGTGGGTCAGCGGCTCCCCGAGAAGCCGGTGGAGCGGCAGGTGTATAAACTCGTGGAAGACGGGGTGGACGAAAACGGTATGCTCATATACAAAAAGGTGGCGGGAAAGCTCGAGTATCCACAGCCGTGGCCGCGCGGCGTGATGAACAGTTTTATCGTTCAATGTCGCTCGCTCAAGAACGCCATGGCGCGGAAAACGCTTTGCCTTGAGCCGGCCGGCTGGATCGAACCTCCTGGTCCCGACCTGAAACCATTTCATGGAACTCGTGAAGAGCTTGCGGCTGAGGCCAAGATCCGGGCCCAAGAGCGTCGCGTTCTGACCACGGCCGAAAAACAACGCATCTTGAACGCTTCACTCACGGTTGATGACGGCTGCGGCGCGGCGTCCGTCCTGTGGCAGGGATTGGGAGGTGGCAGGCGAGCTGATGTCGAAAACTACTGTAAAACAACACTCAGAAAGGTCGAGCCCCGCATCCAGCTCGACCGCTGGCAAACGAAGAATCAGTCCTGCAAGGACGTAACGCCCATGATGAATTTCTATCTTCTGGCCGACTTTCTTGACCAATGTGGATTGCTTACTGACGAGAATCTTCAGCATGGCTTTACACCAATGACCCGAATCCGTATTCTCATAAAAGCCGGTTTCTGGGAAGAAAGTTGGGGGCCGGTGGTTTCAATTGCCGGATCGAGAGCAGGCGCTGGCTTTGGTTATCAGCCATTTGAAGAAGACGACATACTGGACTTAGGTAATCTGCTGAAACGTCTGCGCGACCCGGCTCCGGCCCCGGCGTTTGCGTTTCTATGGAACAAGTTTACCAACCATGAAAGGGAAAAGCTCAGCAAGTTCCGTGAGTCTCCAGATGAGGCCGAAATGAAATACAGCCCGCTGGAAACAACCAGAGATGAGGTCCAAAGAATTATCATTGCACGTCTGAATGAGGTCATGGACGGAACGAACTTTCATACGCCTGCGCTGTTTGAGGATGTGACGATCAGATGGAGGACCGAAGATCTATTACAGTTGAATCCCACCGGACCAAACCTCAAATACCTAAACCGGTTAATGCTCGAAGATCTCTGTCCAGAGGAATTGGCAAGAAGGCAGAATTATCCACCGAATGGACTCAGGCGATCCGGAATGAGTGCAATCTATCAGGTTTTCGAGGACAAGAACAAAACGATAGAGTATTTCAGCACCGGAGCAGAGAGTTGGGATGATTCGTATAAGAGCTCTTACACAAAGAGGGAGGCGCGCGAGCATTTCCAGATGCTTTACGACGTCATGGACCCGGTATACAGCGAGGAAGACAGGAAGGGCTTTTTGCCAAAGGGCCACAAGTTGGACGACTTTCACACGCCGGAGGTCATCGCCGGCGAGGAGAAAAACAAATCGTTGGCAGAAAAGTTTAGGCAAACTGGCCAGTCAGTGGTCCGCAAGCCGTTCTACAATAAGAAGAAAACCAAGTATAGTCCCGAGGAAAAAGCCAAGTGGGTTGCCGAGTTCAAGGTCAGCGGCTTGACACAGCGAAAATTCGCCGAAAAGCACAACCTGGTCTTCGGTGTGTTTCACAAATGGCTCGAGATTGCCGGCGAAACCACGGACGCAAGAAGCGAGGAGGAAACCATTGCAATCATCGAGCAATACAAAGCCAGGCCCATTGGCATGACCAAGGAAGAGTTTGCCGGGTTAATCAAAATGCCGTTCAGAACGTTTTGGACCTTGCTGCAAAAGGCTGGTCTGACTAAAGAGATGGTGGTGCATACACCGGAAAGTATCGCCCATCACATCGAAAGTTTCAAAAAGAGCGGCATGACCAGAACGGCTTTTGCAAAGTCGATTCATGTTGACAGAGTGACCTTTTTGGCCTGGTTGACAGAATCTGGCACCGTCACCCATGGGAGGGGTGGGGCGAGAGAATGAGCGGCTGCCAGAGGACCTGTTGGTTATAGACGAAGCGGTGAAGGAGTTTGCCCCGGCGGTTGACGGTTGCCTTTTGCCAAGAACGACAGTGCTGGACGGTCTTTTGGGGCGTGGGCAGCGGGCGGCCTTTGGTGCGGGGCCCGTCGCGGCGAGACTTGCGGAGGCGCGTGGGAGACAGCAGGGCAGAGAGGGCCGCATCGCGGCGGAGGCGGCTGGTGATATGCGTGCAGGGTAAGTTCCTGCCAGCCAGGGCGCGTAGAACCCACCGGCGCACAGGGCAAAATGACGGAGTGGGAACCATCGGGCCAGGTCTTCCATCATGGCTTGGGCTAACCCCATGCGACCGCCGCCCTGTCCTTCAGTGGCGGGGCAAAACCTGCATCCTGACCCTGCGCCCCGCTCAACTCCCCGCCGTGCGCGCCGCCTTGCGCCGTTATCAACAAGCCCAGGCGCAATTGGAGGGCCGGATTCTCGCCGGCCTTCTGCGCTTGGCCCGACCCCAGCTAACCCGTGGTACCCATTAACCCATCCTTGAGCCTATGAACACTGGCCTAGATTGGTAGCTCAACCTCTTGAGACAATTTCAACCCGTCTTCACCGCCCCGGGCTTTGTCGCCTGGGTCCGCTTGGTCAGCGCTTGGGTCCGCTGCCAGCCCGCCGATGCCGCCTTGGTGGTGCGAATTCGCGCCGCTGCATCCGCAGCACTGGAATTCCCCGGCGATCTGCGGCCTTTGCTTTGATCGTCAACTCACTTCACTCCTCTCATCGCGGCCTGAACGCCTTCGAGCATCCGGCGATCATGGCTGCAAATATAGGTCAGCACGGTTCCCTCCTTGACCAAGGGCAGGGTCAGATGGTCGATTTTCGCCCATCCCTCTGGCAGACACCGCTGCCGTTTGCCGAAAACCGACATGACACGAATGGCCCTTGCGAAGTTGAGTTTTCCACGGGGACCAACCTTCCGGTCGTTCAAAAACTCTTGGATCATCTCACGCGTGATTTGGTCAGTGCCGGGAACAAATCGCCCTGCACGCACATGCCGAACCCGCTAAATTTACCACCGACCCGCATTACCAGCATTCCCCGTATCGGCACGTCATTCAACACAATCTGGATTACCTGTTGGACCGGGCCATGCTGATTCACGCTCAACGGTGTGGGTGGGCAGACTGAGGTGGTGGGCGATGCTTCGTCTGATTTGGAGAACTGGTCGCCCATCTGGACCAATATATTAAAGTTCCCGGTGCCAATCAATTTCACCGATCCATCCGCGTTTGCCATCAAATCGATGGCTGGTACTAGAGAATCCGCTTCACGCTTTTCTCGGAAAAGCCTCCAACCCCTCACGGCTCATCGAGAACTTTTTAGCGTCTTACTTCAGTAATTTCCGCGCAGCGGAACAGTATTCTCTGGCCAAACACAATTCCGCGTGAGTCCTTTAACAACACAACAACGAGCTTCCTCGGGTAGCCCGCTTTCCGAATTGGATCAACTGGTGGACGGCAGGAGATTATTATTCATCTTGTTTCCTGATGGCCATTCTCGCCCGAGCATCAAATGGCTGCGGCACCAGGTTCACAGCCGTCAAATCCCGTACATAAAAAGAGGCAGGAAAGTTTGGTACACACCGCGAACAGTAAAGGCGTGGTTTGATCTGAAAGAAGTCAAACCGCTTCGAATGCAATAGATGCATGATTAAATGATAGACCTCCGTCTCCAGCTTCGTAATGGTCAAAATTGACTCGAATCGCGTATCCAGGACGTCCGGAACTACCGGGCTGAGGTTCGATGGTGCTCCTTGATCCCTTCCGGGTTCGACCCCTCGCTGTTGGGGATAGTCTTGGCGTCCTCCAAAAGCACTCCAAAACGATCAAAACTTTTTTGCTTCTCCCGCGGAAAATCGGTTTTGATGTTAAAGAATTATCCGTGCTGTGAGGCGAAAACGAGCAACTTCCCCATAGAAAAGCAAAGCCGCTTCACAAAAGCAAAAGGGTTTCCGCCAACAATCGTGAGTTGGCAGAGTTCTCAAGCAACTTGGCACTGATGGGGTTAGTCAATGTCAACATGGCGAATGTCATAAGCCCCTCGATGACAATGGGTAGTGTACAAATAGAGCGGACGCTCGCTTTCCTTGGTATTATACGAAGTGACATTCGGGCCGTTTGGGGGAAGTTCGCGCCAAGTTGCCCGACTATTTCTCCAAAATTCTCCAAAACAGGGCTTCAGCTTGCATGATCTTCTCGGCGGTCGGTACTGGGGATGGAGGGCGAAGCAACTGATCGCATCGATGTCCGCGCGGGACATTGACTTGGTCTTGCTCGTGTCGGCGTCGCACGAACGGAATCGTGCCAGGATTCTGCACAACGTCGAGGCATTCTTTTTTTACAAGTGGAATCCAAGTGGACGTAAAAGGACTTGTCATTGTTCTGGCTCGCGCACGCCCGCAGCGCCTCCGGTCCGCCGGCCTGATAAACCGTCGCGTATTCCTTGAGTTGGGCGAGAATGACCTCCCGGTTTTTTCTCTGGAAGGCGCTGCCCACTGGGTAATAGACCAACGCCAGCAGGACGACGGTGCTCAGGGCAAAGAGCAAGGCATACCAGAGGCTCAGGCGAATGGCGAAATTGCAGAGAAGGTTATTCAGCATGAAGTTCACCGCCGCGTCAAACGACCAGCCACTTGATTTCAGGTAATCGAAGTCGCCAAACCATTCAAAGACCACCGGCGCCTTTTTCCAAGTGTCCGCCATGCATTGAACAACAGCGTAGCGCAACGAGCCAATCCAGTTCTGCTCGTGCCAGGGTGAACCGACGCCGTCGCGCCGGATGACTGCCCAGTGGGCGAGCGCATAGCCCATCATGCGACTCGCATCCCTGCTGGAAAGAAAATCGTTATGAAGGAAGCTTCAAAACAGGTTGTTGATCTATTTCGTGCGCCAGCTAGAACTACAAATGAAAAGCAAGGGTTTAAAGTGTATAAATCACCTAAAATAATGGCTTGCAGTACCGTGGCAGTACAAGTTTGCTTGTAAACATCATGCAATCGCCCAAATCGAAGAAAAAAGCAATCGAGGTTTCCCTCCACGGGCACGCGTGGAAAGTCTATCCGATGATGTGCCGCAACAGGACACTTTACCGCGTCGTCCACCGAGTGAATGGCGAACGTCGCCCAAAAAATTTTAGTTCGCTGGCTGATGCCAAAGCTGACGCCAAGAATATCATCAAGGGAATTTACACTCAGGGTGACAGCAAAATCCACTTGGCCGCCGATGAAAAGCTCGACTGGCAGGCTGCCATGAACGTTTTGAAGCGAGCGGGTATCCGGTCAAGCCTTGAGACGATTTGCCGCCAGTATGCCGATCTGTGCGCCGCCGCAGGCGGGGCCGGACTCTTGACCGACATCGTGCGGAAGAATGTTTCCAGTGGCCCGGCGAAACACATGCCGTTCCAGCTTGGCCGGCTCAAAGACCTCTTCATTTCGACGATGGAGAGCGAGGGCCGCTCGCCGAGATATGTTCAAGTGCTAAAATCCTATTGCGGAGCTTTCGTGCGCGAGATCGGGCCTGACACCATGACCGACCAAATCACGCGTGAGATGATCCAAGAGTTTTTGAACGACCGGAAGGTTGGCCCCCGTGGAAAACTCAACTTTGCAAGGGCCATTCGGGTCATGTCGGTTTTCGGCAAACGGCAGCGGTGTCTCCCAGAGGGTTGGGCGGAAATCGACCACCTGACCCTGCCCTTGGTCAAGGAGGGGACCGTGCTGACCTATTCGCCTGATGACCTAAAAAGGCTGCTGGCCGCC
>Ga0181538_10005484_pt1 | contig 11387 bp, 10 predicted proteins | sample PEATcosm2014_Bin_40_FD_119773 | JGI IMG/M metagenome (GOLD analysis project Ga0181538, IMG submission 119773) | Peatland microbial communities from MTU Mesocosm Facility, Houghton, MI, USA - PEATcosm2014_Bin23_30_metaG | ecosystem: Environmental > Terrestrial > Soil > Wetlands > Peat | place...
TATCTGACCTACCTCGAGTCCGACGCGACGCCCTTCATCACGCCGGGTCACAAGGGCCGCGCGGCAATGTTCGACGCGGATCTCGGTGCGTTGCTCGCCAGTGATGTCCCTCTCTATGGCGGCGTCGACACGGTCAAGCTCGCCAGCGGCCTGCTCGCGGAGGCCGAGAGGCGCTCTGCCCTTTGGTACGGTGCCGACTGGTGCCGCTACTCGACGGGCGGCTCCACACACTCCAACCAGGCTCTCTGCCTTGCGATAGGAAAGCCGGGCGACAAGGTGGTCGTCACGCGCTCGCTCCACCGGTCCCTCCTCTTGGGCCTGGTGCTCGCAGATCTGGAGCCCTGTTGGCTGCCGACGGCTATCGACGGCGCCACGGGCATGCCACTCGGAGTCGCTGTCGAAGACGTCGGGGCCACGCTCGCGGCCAATCCAGATGCCCGTGCCGTGCTCATCACCGAGCCGGACTACCTCGGCACGCTCTCCGACGTGGCGCGCATCATCGAGGTCGCCCACCGCCGCGACGTGCCGGTGATAGTGGACCAGGCCTGGGGAGCACACTTCGGCCACCACCCGCAATTGCCGCCGCACGCCATGGCGCTCGGGGCTGACGCCATGGTCACGAGCATCCACAAGCTGCTCCCGGGCTACACCCAAGCAAGCCTGGTCTGCGCCCGTACGCAACGTTTCGACCGTGACCGCCTGGAGCGCGGCTTCGAGGCGAGCCGTACGACCAGCGCGGCTGGATCGGTGCTCGCGAGCATCGACGCCTGTCGGGCTCTCATGCAGGCTCGTGGGCCCGAACTCGTGGAGCCGGTCCTCCTCGCCCTCAAGTCAGCCAGGCAACGGCTGCGGGACGAGGTGCCGGGGCTCGAAATCCCTGACGAGCAGTCGTTCCTGGCGGGTCGTTTCGACCCGATGCGGCTCGTGGTGCTGCTCTCGCATGTCGGCGCCAACGGTATCGAGATCGAGCGCATGTTGTTGGACGAGGGACTCCCCTTGGAGCTCGTCGACCGCGACACCATCGTGGCGCTCGTAACGATCGCTGACGACGAGGGCACGCTCGACAAGCTTGTCGGGGCCCTCGTCAAGGCGATACTCGCGACCTCGGGCCGGCCCCGCTCGCCCTCGGTTGCGGTGAGCTGGCACGTCCAGCCGGTCAAGGCGATGAGCCCCCGGACGGCGTTCTTCGCCTCGCACGAGACGGTCGCGGCAGACCTCGCCGTGGGGCGCATCTCCGCCGAGCTGATCGCCCCCTACCCGCCGGGCATCCCGGTGCTGGCCCCCGGTGAGCTCGTCACCGAGAGGCTCCTCACTGACCTCCGCGCAGTCGCGGCGCACGGCGTCCGCGTGGCGTATGCGGCCGACCCGACCCTCTCGACGATCGAGGTCGTGCGCACCTGAGTCCAAGCGGGCGCCAGGGCGCCCGAGGGCGGCACTCCCCTTCTAGGTACTGGGCAAACTCACACCACAGATGCCCGCGCAGGCGTCCAGGAGCTCCTCCTGGAAGGCGGGATCGTGCATCGAGGTGTGCGGGCGCACAAGCCGACGGTGGTACAAGAAGGCGCCGGACACGAGGGCCTCGGCATCGTCGGAGACGGCCAGCCATGCCTGGGTCTCCGAGCCGAGGGCGAGGTCGTCCGGTGCGCCCGGACCGCCCATCTTGGTGGCCACCCAGCCGGGGTCCACGGCGTTCGACAGGACGTCGCGGCGCAGGCGTGCGACCGCGGCCGCGAGCACCGCGACGAAGAGCTTGCTGTCGGAGTACGCCTGCGCGCCGCTCCAGCGGCGATGCTCCCACTGCAGGTCGTCGAGGCGCGCTTGCCCGCCCCGGTGCATGCCGGAGCTGAGGTAGACCAGGCGGCTCGGCATTTCGACGAGGGCGGTAAGGAGGTACGGGGCGAGGACGTTGACGGCAAAGACGTGGCTCAAGCCGTCCGGGGTCACGATCCGGCGAGGTTCGCTGGAACCGACGGCGGCGTTGTGGATGACCGTATCGAACGGGCCGCTCGCGTTGGCCGCCTCCACGACCTGGCGCATGCCGGCCATGGTCGTGAGGTCTCCCACGACCACAGCGGCCGCTTCGGGCAGCGCCCTCAGCGCATCGGCCGCCCGGGCCTCGTTGCGGGCGTGCAGGACGACGTCGTGATGCTCTCGTGCCAGAAGCTTGGCGGCCCCGAGCCCGAGCCCGTCGGTGGAGCCGGTTATCAATACGCGCGCCATCGGGTGCCTTTCGTGACGGGCCTCCAGCTTGCCGTGCCCCGGCTCATGGGGCGAGCAGAAGCGGGGCCAGGACCTCGAGGGCCCGGACATCGACTCCTCCTCCGGGAGCGAGCGGCTGCACCGAGACGTGGTCCGCGCCGGCCTCGAGGTGGGCGCGCACCTTCATCGCCACCTCCGCCGGTCCCCCGTGGACGACGACGGCGTCGACGAGCCGGTCGCTGCCCTGCCCGGCGAGGTCCTCGTCGTCGAAACCGAGCCGCGCGAGGGTCGCACGGTAGTTGGGCAGGCTGAGGTAGCCGGAGATGTAAGCCCTTGCCGTGACACGCGCCTTTGCCGGTTCAGCCTCGACGACTACTGCCTGCTCGGGAGCGAGCAAGGGCGCCTCGCCGAGGATGCGGCGGGCCCTTTCGCTATGAGCCGGCGTCGTCAGGTAGGGGTGTGCGCCTTCGGACCGGTCCCGGGCAAGCGCGAGCATTCTTTCCCCGAGGGCGGCGAGGACCCTTGGCGTCGAGGAGGAGCTCCAGGGGGGCGCCTGCTTGCCCGCGGCATCGTCCAGGGACGTGAGGAAGCGGGCCATGGCCTCGAGGGGCCGCTCGTAGCGATAGCCGAGACGCTCGACAGCAGGCGCATGGCTGACACCGAGGCCGAGGACGAAACGGCCCGGGTGGGCCGCCCCCATCGCCGCGGCCCGCCGGGTGAGCGCCGCCGGCTCCCAGGCCCAGATGCTCGTGATCCCGGTCGCCACCACGAGCCGGCCGGTCCCGGAGAGGGCCCGCTCCAACAGGTCGAAGGACCTCTCGTCCGGGTTGCTGCCTCCGACCCACAACGCGCCGTAGCCGAGGCGCTCAAGGCGGGCCGCGAAACCACCGGGATCCTGCTCGATGGCTCGGGGCCCGACCCATACCCCGATCCGCCCGAGGGACTCTCGCCAGCTCGCCGCAACAGCTCCCGGGTTGTTCATCGCTCACCTCATGTCTCGTTCGACTGCCGCGCCCTTTCTATCGCGAGGGCGGGTGCCGTTCCTGGCCGATCGGCGTCGAAACCAAGACCTGGCAAGTTCGCCGGCGCGACAGCGCCGGACCCCGTGCGGGTCAGCTGCCGTCCGGGTACCCGCCCCGATGTAGCACCATGGGATAGTGCGGCAGTGTTTCCGCGCCGCGCACCGACGCACGCCACCCGCCGGGGTAGGGCTGCAGGCCCTCGAACAGCGGCGAATGGAGTGCGGTGCCCTCTCCGACCAACGGCCCCAGCGACGCGCGGAGCTTCGCGATGGTCTCCTCACCGAAGCGGACCTGCCACTGTTGCTCGGTGTCGGAAAGGATCCGCCGGTACTTGTCCTGTGCCTTTCCGCCCTTTCCGGTGAGGCGGACGACCTTGCCCCGGCTGGCAGTCGGATCCGGTTCGATCACAACGCAGCCGAGCCTTTGCAGCAGCCCCACCGACATGGCCATGGCTTGTTTCGAAACGCCGGTCAGACGGGGCAGGTCCCTGACGCGCACGCCCTTGTCGTCGAGGACCCGCAGCGCGTTGGCGCTCGTCGGGAGGGAGAGGTTGGACTGGGCCTCGAAGTCGATCGTGAACATGAGCAGCACTTTGGCCAGGAGAACGGACAAGTCCGGGGGGGAGCCCGGGCCGGCCCCCGGAACCTTCGGCACCCTCCCGTTCAGTCTCTCGATGCCTGCGAACATGTGGATCGAGACCACGGGAAGGTATGGGGGCAGCTCTATGTCGAACCGGTCGACGAGCGAGGCGAGATGCCCGCGGAGGCCGCGGATCTGGTCCTCGCCGAAGCGCTGCACCCAGCGCTGCTCGATCTCGGCGGCCAATGGCCGCAATATCTCCTGAGCACGCCTGCCCGCTCGGGTGGGCCGAACCACCAGATCCGCGCGCGGAGGCTTTGTCCCGCCCTCCTCGGGCGCCGGCCCGACGGTGATGTATCCCCATCTCTTGAGGCCCGACAGGTTCGTGATGCGGGCCAAACCCTCGACCTCGCTCAAGAGAACGCCCTCTCCGTCGATGAACTGCATGAAGTTCGCCCACATCGCCTGCGAGGTCAGCCAGGGGCCGCGTGCGCCGGCCGCCGGGCCGCGCGTGGTCGAGTGCACGCTCCGCTGCTCTGCCTCGTTGTCGAACTCGATCGTGAAGGCGACGAGCGCCTGCGACAGCAGCGTCGACAAGGGGAGACGGCCGGCCGCGGAGCTCACCTTGCCGGCCCGGGCCGCGATGGCTCGGGCGGCAGCGGGCGATCCGGCGTCAGGGCTCACGACCCGCGGCGAACTGGCTCGCCCCGATATGTCCCGAACGACCACCGGTTGCCTTCCGGGTCGCGGGCGGAGAAGTCCCGGGAGCCGTAGTCGGTGTCATGCAGGCCGGCCACGATCTCGGCACCCGCAGCCACGGCACGGGCATGCAGGCCGTCAGGGTCGTCCGTCACGACATAGGCACCGAAGGTACCCGGCCGCAGTGGCCATAGGTCGTCTTCGTCCGCGTGGGCGCTGCCCAACATGACTCCCCCGCCGAGGGGCCAGGACAGCTGGGCGTGGTCGACGTGGTCGCCCTCGCCGTAGGCGACCACCTCGTCGAAACCGAAGGCTTCGACGAGGAACCTGATGAGCCCACGAGCGTCGCGCGCTCGCAAGGTGGGCCAAACCTGGGCAGGCGGAAGGATCTCGTTCATGGCGGAATTTCTAACGTCGGCGATCCGGTGATCAGATCGCCGCGCCCGGGGGTCACCGAAGATATCCCTCGAGCACGGGCGCGACGAGCGAGACGAGCTCGTCCCGGCTCGCCCGGACAACCGCGTCGAGCCTCACGACGTGACGGAGCATGGCGATGCCGACCAGCTGCGCGACCACGAGCGACGCCCGGAGCTGGCCATCGGGGCGACCTACCAAGAGGCCGAGGGAAGAGAGCATCTTCGAGACGAGGAATTCGCGCAGCATCGTCGCCGCCCGCTCGCTCGAAACCGCCGAGCGCACAAGGCTCAAGACGACGTCGCGCGTCTGCTCGTCATCCAAGAGGGCCAGATACCGCGCGACGATCAGCTCGGCGGCCTCGCGCACTTCGAGGGTGTCGATCCCGCTGAACAGTGCGGACGGCCCGATGGTCACCTCGAGCGTGGCGAGGAACAGCCCTTCTTTGGAGCCGAAGTAGTGAACCAGGAGGGCGGGGTCGACGTGGACCTTGGCGGCGATGCTCCTGAGCGACGTCGCCTCGTAGCCTCGCTCGGCGAAGGCGCGCCGGGCGGTAACCAGGATCTCCTCGCGGGTTTCCGGCGTCCCCGGACGCCTCCCCGTCCGGCTCACCGGTGCGTACCTTTTGTGACGACGCTGACGAACGCCTCCTCCAAGTTCGCAGGCACCGTTGCGACCGTGGCAGGGAGGCTGTGCCGTGCCAGGATCTCCTCGACTTGTCCGGGAGAGCCGGGCACCCGGAGCGCATCCGACTGCACCTGCACGATGAGCCCCTCTTCCTCCAGCGCCGCGAAGGCTTTCCTCCAGTCGTCGCAGGTGACCTGGACCACCGTGGCGCTGCCGATCACATCGGCCACGGCTCCGTTTGCTGCCACGCGCCCGTCGACCATGACGACGAGCCGATCGCACTGCTCGGCTTCTTCCATGTTGTGTGTCGTGACGAGGACACCGGTACCGTGCTCGGTGCTCTCACGGATGTCCTGCCAGAGTCTCGCCCTGCTCAGCGGCCCGACCCCTGAAGTCGGCTCGTCGAGCACCAGCAGTTCGGGCTCGTGGGAGAACGCCACCGCGAAGGCCACCCGCCTCTGGAGACCGGGCGGAAGGCGCCCGACGAGCTCGTCCTTCGAGTCCCTGATGCTCTCGGGGAGGACCGGCCGCGCCGAACCGAAGGCGGCAGCCGTGAAGCTCCAGTTCTCGAGAACAGTCATGTCGTCGTAGAGACCGAGCGTTTGGGGCACGTATCCCACCCGGCGCCGAGTGCTCATCGACGGGAGAGCCCCGAAGAGAAGGGCATCGCCGCCCGCGGGGCGCAACAGCCCCAGCAGGAGGCGGATGAGGGTGGTCTTCCCGGCACCGTTCGAGCCGAGGAGCCCGACGACCTCGCCGCTTGCGACGGCGAGATCCACCGCGTCAACGGCCGTGAAGGTTCCGAAGCGCTTGGTCACGCGGCGGGTCTCGGCGAGCACGGCCATCGGGCTAGCCCCCCCGCTCGTCGGCCAGACAGGCAATGATCACGGCATCCTCGAAGTCGGGTCGCACCGGCTCGGTCCCCTCCGGGAGGACACCCGACGGGGACCACAGCCGCCATGTCGTGCCCCGCCGCCACGACGGGCCCCGAGGTTGGGCCGCCGATCGGACGACGCCCAACTTGCCGGGCACGGCGCCGACGATCTCGGAAGGCGCCCCGGTCGCGATGGACCGGCCCTGATCGAGCAGTGTCACCGTCGATGCCCGATGGGCCTCACTCACGTACGTCGTCGTCGCGAGGACGGCGGTTCCCGTGGCTGCGGCGGCAGAAATGAGGCGCCAGAGCTCTGATCGGCTGACCGGGTCCACACCGGTGGTCGGCTCGTCCAGGACGAGCAGGGCCGGCCGGTGCAAGAGGGCCATCGCCACTGCGAGTTTGCGCTGCATGCCCCCCGAGAGCTGGCCCCCGAGGCGGTCCCGGGCGTCGGCCAGCCCGATCCGTTCGAGCAGTTCACTTGACCTGTGGGCGTACTCCTGGCCGGTCACGTCGTAGGCGCCCCCTGAGAAAGCCAGGTTCTCCTCGACGGTGAGATCGACGTACAGGCCCGCTGTGGCCGGGATGTAGCCGATCTCCGACTTCGGGGGCCGCCGGCTGGCGCCACTGCTGAGGCCAACGAGCCCGACGAGCGCCCGCAGGAGTGTCGACTTCCCGGCTCCGTCCCCGCCAACCACGATGCTGACCGTCGCGGGCGCGGCGACAAGAGTCACGCGGTCCAGGGCCGTCCGCGTCCCGAACCGGACGCTCGCGAGTTCGAGGCCCCACGTCACGACGGCACCGCCGCGGGTGCCGTCGTGATCGCGCGACCGCCCCGCACGCTCGGTGCCAGGTCCTGACGGAAGCGGAGCATCGCCAACCCCAGCACCACCACCGCCATGCCTGCCAGGACGCCGAGCGGCTCGACAAGCGCCGTGATCGGGGTCGCCTTCAGCATCACGCCCCGGCCGATGTCGATGTACCAAGACAGCGGCAGCACGTAGGCGATCCACCTGACACCGGCGGCCATGGAAGAGATCGGGAAGATCAGGCCGGACAACAGGACTTGCGGCACGACGAACATGATGGCCAGTTGGATCGCCTGGCCCTGGTTCTGCGACACGGTGGAGATCAGGACCCCCATGCCGAGTGTGACCAGCAGGAACAAGAGCGCGCCGAGGGCGAAAATGGCCACGTTGCCGACGAACGGCACGCCGAACAGAGCCTTGCCCACGACGACGATGACGAGGAGGTCCAAAGACGCGAGCAAGAGGTAGGGCGCGATCTTGCCGAAGATCACGTCCCAGGGCCGGAACGGCATGACCGCAAGTTGCTCGATCGTCCCGGCTTGCCGCTCCCGCACGATGCCGAGGCTCGTGATCAAAGTGCCGATGAACACCAGGATCAGGCCCGTCAGACCCGGGATCATGATCCACGACGTCTTGAGCTTCGGGTTGAACAGGATCCGGACCGCGACCGCCGGGGCCAGCGAGCCCCCCGCCTTTCCGGTCACGGTCATGCGAGCGAGAGCGCTTTCGGCAGCTTGCGCGGCGAAGAGCTGGGTCCCGTCCACGAGCACAAGGAACGGGCGTTGCCCTGTCACGAGACCTACGGCCGCGTCTCCGTCGCGGAGCCGTGACACAACGAACGACTCACCGGCTGGCGGGTCTACATCGACGACCTGGAACGGGGCACGAAGTAGGCCGGCCACCTGCTCAGCCTGCGGGCCGACTACGTCGACGGCGATGTTCGACACCTCGAACCTGGCCGCGTAGCCAAAGACCACGAGCAACAGGACGGGCAGCGCCACGAGCATCGCCAACGTGCGCCTGTCCCGTTTCAGCTGCCGGAACTCCTTGACGATCATCGGCCACACTGGCTCACTCTCCTAAATTCAACGATTATTGAACTCTACGTTTGTTGAATTAGGCCTTCAACTGGAGGCCGACGCGTCGACGGGTCAAGACGTCATGTCCGCGGTCTGCAAGCGCTCCGCGTGGAGGGGCCCGGGGCGAGGGGCGAGCCCGGCCGTCAGTCGGCCCGATCGGACGACGGCTCCGCGGCCGCCGCCCGCGCCCGGGCGTCGGCCCGAGGGGCGTGCTTAGCGCGCTGCACGTCGGCGCGGGTTACTGCGAGGAAGGCGACCAGGCAGAAGATGACGACCGTCAGGGCCAGGGCCACGTTCCCATCCCCCCATCCGAGCCCCCCGACGATCTTGGGCTTGCCCATCCAGTCGGCGAAGGAGGCGCCGAGCGGCCGGGTGGCCACGTAGGCGAACCAGAACGAGAAGACCGCGTTCCACTGGAACCACCGGTAGCCGATGGCGGGAATGAGGATCAGGCCGGCGAAGAGGAAGCCCGAGTCCAGGTAGCCGAGATGGACCGTCACCGCCGTGAGGTCCCCTAAGGCCGTGCCCATGGCGAAGGTCGCGACGACAGATGCCCAGTAGAACATCTCGCGCCGGGGTGTGTCGACGGTGTGGATCGACAACGTCTTCTCGGTCTTGTGCCAACCGACGAACACGGCCAGCAGGACGGCGCCGTAGAGGATGCTCGACTCGATGTACGGGACCCCGAAGCGGACGTGGAGGACATCGGCGGCCATCGTGCCGAAGACACCCACCATGACCACCCCGAACCAGTACGTCCATGCGAGGTAGCGACGCATCGAGAACTGCAGCAACAAGGCGGTGCTGAACCCGATGAAGCCCAGACCGACCGCTAGCTCCGGGTTCAGCCTGTGAACGAGGAAGTCGGACGTCGCTTCGCCCATCGCCGTGGAGAGAGCCTTTATCACCCAGAAGTAGACGGTGATCTCCGGCACGCGAAGGGCGCCGCGGACCGTCAGTCCTGCTAGTAGGGAGCGCTTCGTCACGGCCCCATACTGCCGCCTCGCCCGCACCGCCGGAAAGCGCCCCGTCGCTGCGGATGACCAAGGTGGTTCGGGCCACTCGCCGCGACGGACCGGTCGCGCGCAAGCCGCCCGGGCCTTGCGGCCGCTGTCAGGAACGCGGTCCTTTCTTGTGGCCCATGCCGCCTTTGCCTCAGCGTCCGCGCAAGCGGTCGATCTGGCGGCGATCCCTTTTCGTCGGACGGCCCGTCGAAGGATCGCGCACGAGCACCCGGGGCAGGAACTCGCGGGGCGGAGGCGGCGGGCTGTGGTCGACGAAACATTCTGCGGCGATGGCCGCCCCCACGCGCTTTTCGATGGCCCGGACCACCTCGAGCACCCGCTCCCGCTCGCCGATACGGGCGGTGACCGTGTCGCCGGGGCGCACAGTCGTCGACGCCTTGGCCGGGCTCCCGTTCACCTTGACGTGCCCGGCGCGGCATAGGGCTGTCGAAGCCGAACGGGTGGGCGAGGCACGTACCGCCCACAGCCACCGGTCGACTCTTGCGAGCTCCACGGCAAAAGCGTCCCACGAGCAGGCGTCAAGCGCGGCACAGTAGGGGGACCATGTCCCCGAGTCTCGATCTCTCCGCTGTCACCGAGGGCAGGGACGACGCCCTCGAGACCTTCCTCGCCTGGACCGCCGATCAGGGCTTCACGCTCTATCCGGCCCAGGAGGAAGCGCTGTTGGAGGTCTTCTCCGGTGCACACGTGATCGTGAACACGCCGACCGGCTCGGGCAAGAGCCTGGTCGCTCTCGGCGCCCACGTCGCGGCGCGCGCCGGCGGGATGCGCTCGTTTTACACCGCGCCCGTCAAGGCACTCGTCTCGGAGAAGTTCTTCGCGCTCTGCGGGGATCTCGGGGCCGAGAACGTCGGCATGCTCACCGGCGACGCCTCCATCAATCCCACCGCCCCCGTCGTGTGCGCCACGGCCGAGATCGTGGCGAACATGGCCCTTCGCAGTGGCGTCGACGCCGGGATCGACCAGGTGGTCATGGACGAGTTCCACTTCTACGGCGACCCCGACCGGGGCTGGGCGTGGCAGGTGCCGCTCTTGGAGCTGACCCGGGCACAGTTCGTCCTGATGTCGGCAACGCTCGGGGACACGCGCAAGATCGAACAGGGCCTCGAGCGCCGCACCGGCCGGCCCGTGTCTGTCGTGCGCTCCGCCACCCGGCCGGTCCCGCTGCGCTTCGAGTACCGCCGCACACCGCTGCACGAGACCATCGAGTCGCTCCTCGCAGCCGACCAGGCACCGCTGTACGTGGTCTACTTCACCCAGGCCCAGGTACTCACCCACGCCCAGGCACTTACGTCAGCGCAGGTGACCACAAGAGCCGAACGAGAGGCGATCGCCGCGGCCATCGTGGGCTTCCGTTTCGCCCCGGGCTTCGGCCGCACATTGGCTCGCCTGCTGCACCACGGGATCGGGGTCCATCACGGCGGGATGTTGCCGAAGTACCGCCGCCTGGTTGAACGGCTCACCAAGGCCGGCCTGCTCCGAGTCGTCGTCGGGACCGACACGCTCGGAGTCGGGATCAACATGCCGTTGCGCACGGTCGTGCTGTCAGGACTCGCCAAGTACGACGGCTCGATCTCCCGGCTGCTCAACGCGAGGGAACTGCACCAGATCGCAGGGCGGGCGGGCCGGGCCGGCTACGACTCCTCGGGCCTCGTCGTCGTGCAGGCACCCGACCACGTCATAGAAAACGAACAAGCTGCCAAGAAGGTCGCGGGCGATGCGCGCCGAACGCGCAAGCTCGTGAAGTCCAAGCCGCCGAAGGGCTACGTCCCATGGGACGAGGCGGTGTTCGAAAAGCTCGTCGCCTCCCCGCCCGAGCCGCTCGTCTCCCAGCTCCGGGTGAGCCACGCGACCCTGCTCAACGTCCTCAACCGTCCTGGCGACGGCTGTGGCGCCCTGGCGAGGCTCGTGACGGACAATGACGAACCGCGCGCCGTCCAGCGCCGTCTCGTGCGCCAATCGATCGCCATCTACCGCTCCCTCGTCGCCGCCGGAGCGCTCGAACGCCTCGAGACACCAGACGAGCAGGGCCGCCGGGTCCGCGTTACCGCCGAGCTGCA
>Ga0181538_10005486_pt1 | contig 11385 bp, 7 predicted proteins | sample PEATcosm2014_Bin_40_FD_119773 | JGI IMG/M metagenome (GOLD analysis project Ga0181538, IMG submission 119773) | Peatland microbial communities from MTU Mesocosm Facility, Houghton, MI, USA - PEATcosm2014_Bin23_30_metaG | ecosystem: Environmental > Terrestrial > Soil > Wetlands > Peat | place...
ATGGAAGCTTGCAGGAGATCCCGAAGTGCGTTTTTTGCCCTGCCTGGGCGGGTTTGTGGGAAGCGATGTGCTGGCAGGGATTCTGGCCACGAAGCTGCTCGAGCACGAGGACCTGGTGGGGCTCGTCGATTTGGGAACCAATGGCGAGATCGTGATTGGGAACAAGGAGGGATTGCTCTGCGCGTCTACGGCCGCGGGTCCGGCGTTTGAAGGCGCGAAGATTTCTATGGGCATGCGCGCCTCGACCGGGGCCATCTCGCAGGTGACGCTTTCACCACCCCTTGATCCCCTCCTCAGTGAGGAGGGGAGTACGACCGGCTCCCTCTCCGCCCGGGAGGGGAGGAGACAGTTGCATTGCCGCGTTATCGGCGACGGTGCCCCCCGCGGCTTGTGTGGCAGCGGATTGGTGGATGCGGTGGCAGCGGGTCTGGAGCTTGAAGTAATCGGAGCTTCCGGGCGCTTTGTGAACGGCGAAACCAGTTGGATGCTGGCCGAGCCTGTCGCCCTTACGCAGAATGATATTCGCGAGCTTCAACTCGCCAAAGGGGCGGTCGCTGCAGGCATAAAGCTGCTGATGCAGAGGAGGGGCGCAAAGGAGCTTAGCCGCCTCTATCTGGCCGGAGCTTTCGGCAATTACATCGATCGCTCGAGCGCGCAGCGCATCGGCCTGATTGATTTTCCGCCCGAGCGAGTCGAAGCGGCGGGGAACACAGCGCTTCTGGGGGCGAAGCTTGCCCTCTTTAGCCGCGATTCCGAGGGCGGCTCGTACGACGGCCTGCGTCGCCGCATCGAGCACGTGGCGCTCAACGCCGATCCGTGTTTTCAGGATGTTTTTGTGGAGGAACTGGCGTTTCCACGCGGAGGCTTGGGCGCCGCGTACGCGGGTCCGCGAGCATCGGCGTAAGGGCCAGTCCTTGGCCGAATTGGTAAGCGAAGTTATTTGGCGGAAGTGGAAGGGCGGGGCTTTAGCCCCGCTGCAGAGGTTGGGAAATATCTAGGGGGCTTTAGCCCCTGAAGCGACGGCGTTTCAGGGCCTAAAGGCCCATACGACTCGACGCTGCTAGGCAGCGGGGCTAAAGCCCCGCCCTTCCGAAGCTCATTTAATGTTGCGCTCACTTAACGAACTAGGCAACAGAGTTTCGAGTTATGCAAGAGTAGTATCGGAAAGATATTGACAAACTAAGGAGATGGAAATGAGCATTTTTGCGGAGCTGCAGCAAGCGATCATTGACGGAAAGGCTCCCCTCGCCAAGGAACTGACAGAGCGAGGGCTGAACGAAGGGATCAGGCCCCATGAATTCTTCCCCGCCGCAATCATTCCAGCAATGGACGAAGTGGGTCGCCGGATGAGGGACTGTGAATTCTTCATCCCCGAAGTGCTGATTGCCGCGCGCGCGGCCAGAGGCGCTACGGACATCCTCCGGCCGCTGCTCCAGGGCGAGGAAGCCATGAAGCCCGCGGGCACCGTTGTCATTGGGACGGTAAAAGGCGACCTGCACGACATTGGCAAGAACATTGTCGCTATGATGCTGGAAAGCGCCGGGTTCCGGATCGTAGACCTGGGAGTGGACGTTCCGCCGGACAAGATTGTCGAGGCCGTGAAGCAACACGGGGCCAATTTCGTGTGCATGTCGGCCCTGCTCACCACGACGATGGTGAACATGAAGGCGGTTATTGAAGCTTTGACGGCGGCCGGACTGCGGGATCAGGTGAAAATCCTGGTGGGTGGAGCTCCTCTTACAGATGCTTGGGCGCATTCGATCGGGGCCGACGCTTATGGCAAAGACGCTCCTGGTGCGGTCGAGTTGGCACGTAAGCTGGCGCCGGCAAATGCCTGATACGTGGCTTCTGAGCGCGGACGTTTGCTGCTGCGTAGTGCTGACCCTTAGGTCAGCACTCGGGATGTCGACCTGAAGGTCGGCGCTACGAGTCGCCGGCATGTACGCCGGAGGAAATCCGTTGCGAACTGCCGCGCTCCGAGGCCGAACCGGAATCACAGGATGGTGGAAGATGGGGGTGGACTATCATGACTTCGCGAGAACGAGTAAGCCTGGCTCTTCAGCACAAGGAAGCCGACCGCGTCCCGCTCGACTTGGGCGGCAGCGCTGTGACTGGGATGCAAGTGGACACGGTTTATGCCCTGCGCCAAGCCTTGGGGCTGGACAAGCCGGGAACGCCGGTCAAGGTTGTTGAGCCTTACCAGATGCTCGGTGAGATCGGCGCGGACCTGCAAGCGGCGTTGGGAGTGGACGTGGTAGGCCTGGGCAAGCCTGCCAACATGTTTGGATTCAGGAACGAAGGCTGGAGACCGTGGACAACTTTTGGCGGCACGCCGGTCCTGGTTCCCGAGGGTTTCAACATCGAGCCCGACTCGAATGGCGACATCCTGATGTACCCGGAAGGCGACAAGTCCGTTCCGGCGAGCGGGCGGTTGCCCAAGGGCGGGTTCTACTTCGACAGCATACCCCGGCAAGGTCCCATCGACGATGCGAACCTGAATGTGGAAGATAACCTGGAAGAATTCGGCCCAATCTCCGACGCTGATCTGAAATACCTCAAGGATGAAGCCGAGCGGATTTACACCCAGACGGATAAGGCCATCCTGGGGAACTTTGGCGGCACGGCTTTCGGAGATATCGCCCTGGTTCCCGGTCCCTGGATGAAGCACCCGAAGGGAATCCGAGACGTCGAAGAGTGGTACGTGAGCACCGCGATGCGTCGCGATTATGTGTACAAGATCTTCGAACGCCAGTGTGAGATCGGTCTTGCGAATCTCGAGAGGATTCGCCAGGTTGTCGGCAACAAAGTTACGGCGGTCTTCGTCACGGGGACAGATTTCGGTTCTCAGCACGGCCCCTTCATTTCGCCCAAGGCCTACCGTGACCTATTCAAGCCTTTCCACATCCAGGTCAACAGTTGGCTTCACCAGCACACCACGTGGAAATCCTTCATTCACTCCTGCGGGTCGGTCAGGGCGTTGCTCCCGGACTTCGTCGATGCCGGATTCGACATCCTCAATCCGGTGCAATGTTCGGCGGCGGGCATGGATGCTTGCGAACTGAAGCAGGAATTCGGGGCGCGCGTCACCTTTTGGGGTGGCGGCGTCGATACCCAGCGCACCTTGCCCTTCGGCACTTCGGACGAGGTTCGAAGGGAAGTTTGCGACCGTTTGAAAGCCTTTGGCCCCGGCGGGGGCTTCGTTTTCAATACCATTCACAACGTTCAGGCCCGCGTGCCCGTCGCCAACGTGCTCGCGACGTACGAGACAGTGCGTGACTGCGGGAAGTACCCGCTGCATTAAGATTGTCGGGGCGGCCCTCTTGGCCGCCCTGTCTGACTGTCGCGACAGGCCTGAAATACCGCCCTTCTCCATTGCTCATACCGTCTCTCCCCTTTTCGGCCCCCTTCTCTGAAATGCACCGTCATACCGAGCCCTTCGCTGTCATCCTGAGCGCAGCGAAGGATCTCGCTCTGGTCATTTTGGTTCGGTCCGCCCGACACAGAACGAGATTTCTCGCTGGCGTGCGGTAGCGCCTGCTACCGCCGATCGCTCGAGTTCCAAGGCGGCAGCTTCGCTTCCGCACTCCATGGCGCTTCGCGCGTCTTCACGGTTTCTGGTTACCCATCAGCCGGTAGGTACTCGCCCGTGCTCCGCCGCCCTCGTTCAAACCCGCCATACATCTCGGGTGGTATAATGTGAGCTTACAGCGCTGAGGGCGGCGGTGGTGTGATTGACCGTCGCTCGCGGGTTCAGGGGAAGGTGCTTCCACAAAGGCAGCTCGGATGAAGTCGTTGGAGGAATATCTCGTCTTGGCGGGCGAGGGATTCTGACTCCTGACTTCTGACTCCTGACTCCTTCTTATATGTCTGGCATTCCCATACCGATTTCCGACTACCCGCCGCCCTTTGTGCACGTCCGGCGGCGATATTGGCCTGTGGTCACTCTCGCGATCATTGGCATCAATGTTGCCATCTTTCTCCTGCAGACATACGCGGGCGGCTCGACGAATACCGACGTGCTTTTGGATTTCGGCGCGTCGTTCAGTCCTTACTTCCGCCGTGGAGAATACTGGCGGCTGGTGATGCCGATGTTTCTTCACGTCGGTTGGCTGCACCTACTCGGCAACAGCTATGCGCTATTCATCCTGGGGCCGATCCTGGAGCGGGTATACGGCGCAGGGCGCTTTTCTTTCCTTTACGTTGCCGCCGGGATTGGCAGTTCGGCGCTGTCCATGAGCGTCTCGATGAACGTCGCGGCGGGCGCGTCCGGGGCCATCTTCGGAATCGCCGGCGCCATGCTGGTTGCGGGCTTTATGCACCGAGACATCATTCCGCCTCGTTGGGGCCGCGCCTTCGGCGCCGGCATCGTTCCTTTCATCGTGCTGATGCTATTCCTCGGTTTTTCGGAGAAAGGAATCGACAATTGGGGGCACGTGGGGGGGTTACTCACGGGCGGGGTGTTGGCAGCCTTTATTCCGCCGCCCAAGCACGGCCTGGCGCTAGAGTTCGGCGACGAGCTGCCGTCACAAACCATCATCGTCCTGCCAGTCCTGGTGGTGGGACTGGCGATGTTCTCGACCGCGCAGCACTACGCCGGCTCGCGTGAGGTCACGCGCTTGCTACAGCAGGGCGTGCGCCTCCGGCTCGCACATCAGGATGCCATGGCCCTGGAACGCTTCGAGGACGCCGCTCGGCGGGCGCCGCGTGATGAGCGCCCCCACATGATGATGGGCGCGGTCTATCTGCGCGGGCAACAGTTTGACAAAGCCGTTCAGGAATACAGCGAGGCGGCGCGACTGACTCCGGGCGCCCCGGAAGCGCAACTGGCGCTGGGTGTGGCGTATCGCATGAAGGGCGACCTGGGGAAGGCGCAGCAGGCCTTCGAAACCGCACTGGGCAGGAACCCCGCCACGGCGGATGGCCAGCGCCTGCTGGCTGACCTCTATGCCGATCAGAAGCTTTTCGCGGAAGCCGTCCAGCACTATAAACACGCCTTGCAGATCGAGCCCAAAAACGCCGAGTCTCACAATAACCTGGCGTGGCTTTATGCCACCTGCGAGGACCCCAAGTGGCGCGACCCGCACGCCGCCCTCGAGCACGCACGCGAAGCCGTCGAATTGACGCAGTGGAAAGAAGCCGGCTTCATCGATACGCTGGCCGAGGCCAATTACGCCAGCGGAAGCTACCAGGAAGCGGTGAGAATCCAGGTGGTGGCCTTGCAACTCGACCCGCAAGATCCTGAGCTGCAGGAGCACATGCTCCGCTACCGCAAGGCCGCGGGCAGTTAGCGGCCGGCTATAAATCCGGCAATTCATGCTACACCATCGTGGTGTAAGCCGATGAAGGCTGATGACCTAGCTGCGGCAAAGAAACCGGCAAGAGAAATCGCCAATCGAGGTGCGGCTGCCGCAGACATTTGGTTCTGAATGTCTGCGAGGTTCGCGGCAGCGAACCTTGACTGTGCATCGGCCATCGCCTCCAACAGTTTCGCTTCGCGAAATCGCAGACCTCCAACGCAGGGTCTGCGCCAGCCAGACCGAGCGCAGGCTTCGTGCTTTTCGAACAAACGGCTTTTCCGATGTAAATGACTAAACTAAGATCGCCTTTTTGGTGCATGGGCCGAAAACCACCACCCCATGCGGTGTAATTCGGCCAGAGTCCTTTCGGGCTTTCCTTGGTTCATCAATAAGTTACAACAGCTCGAACAATGGTACTCAAATTGCCCCAACACGATTCGAAAGCGCTGGACGATTCAGTCCGGTGCGAAGAATAAAACGAATTCCGAGTTACAGCGAAGGCAAATCACGAATTTGCGGTCCCGGCACAGGATGCGCCGGGCAGGGCCGGTCTTTTGGGGCGGGTCCAACGAGGCCCAGACTTCTGGGGATGGGAGGTGATTAACCATGGGTTCCGGCAATTATCTGGGGGGTAAAGAACTGACGGTGAAAGAGGTCATCCACATTATTAACGACGAAAGGAACCAGGGGCGGTGCGCGGCGGGGGGGCGAGTTTGGGGCGGGGAGAGGTACGGGAGCGGTGGGGGATCGGACTCGTCGACCGGACTTTTCGGGAAAATTTGCGGTCTTCTGGCACTAGCCTATTTTGTGTATTTAGGTTTAGTGTTGGACGGTGTCGTGCACTCTCGCGAGAATAAGGTCTCCACAGCGAACTCAAGCAGCAACCAGAGGCCAGTCACGATCCAACCCCCCCCATCTCAGTTGACCGAGAATCTTGGATCCTGGTCTGGTACCCTTGTTGCCTCAGGCTTGAATAAACATGGGTACGTGGTGACGCCAATAGACACCAGAAGGTACCCGGAAGGGGGCGTTCTGCACCTTGAAATCAGTGTCGGCACCGGTGTGGCAGCCGCCTCATTCGATTTATTTCAGTGGGGCGTTCGACTACCAACCGAAGGCATGCCTAATCAGCAAGGTTCTTTAGCTAGCGCGTGGAATGTCCAAAGGGGCGGGATGGCGGAGATCAATTACCGATTCCAGCGTGGCGACCTTTTCGAGTTTGGCGCGGAAGGAAGCTGGCAGTCGCCCGTGGGGGCCACTAACAGTTACACCGTAAGAGCCTCGGTCAGTCGGTGATGTTACGAGAAGCCGAGGTCATAAGACGCCAGGGCAAGTCAACGCCTAAGCGCTGATGGCGCATACGTCCCGACGGTTTTTGTCGGGATGTACGCGCCCCAACTGAGGAAGAATAAAGTGTGAGGTGCCTTTTCGCCTTTGGTGAAGGAGCCCGCGGATTGGCCGTGGTCGAGTTGGAGGTTTTATTTTCTGAGGGACGCTTCACAGTTGGCGATGGACGGAGTGCCGTGAGGACGGGGCGGGGGCCTTAGCCGCGAGAGGGGCGCATACATCCCGACAAAAACCGTCGGGACGTATGCGCCACCCGCGAGTGTTATAATGAGCAAACTACGAACTTGGGGTGATGCCATGGGCTTATACGATGCGCCGCCAGAGCCGACTCATGCAGAAAGAATTCGCGATCAGATGCGCCGCGACAGAGACAACGCGTTTGCGGTCGGCAAGGCCCAGTACCGGGAGTATTTGAGCGACCAGGCGCGGGCGGGGGTGAGGGCGCGGGTACCGGGGAGAGAATCCACAGGCCCGGACGTTGGTTATGGGAACTGTGGCCCTGTAGATATTTTTTATCTGCTTCTAATGATGGGGCTCGTCCTAGGTGGCATAGTAGGCGTTCCCCTAGCCTCGGTACTCCTTAAGCACCCACCCACGTTCCAACCCTCCCAACCTCAGTTGACCGAGAATCTTGGATCCTGGTCTGGTACCCTTGTTGCCGCAGGCTGGAATAAACATAAGTACGTGGTAACGCCAATAGACACGAGAAGGTACCCGGATGGGGGCGTTCTGAACCTTGAAATTAGTGTCGGCACCGGTGTGGCAGCCGCCTCGTTCGATTTATTTCCGTGGGGAGCTCGGCTGCCGACCGAGGGCATGCCTAATCAGCAAGGTTCTTTAGCTAGTGCGTGGAATGTCCCAAGGGGCGGGACGGCCCAGATCACTTACAGATTCCAGCGTGGCGACCTTTTCCAGTTTGGCGCCGAAGGAAACTGGCCGTCGCCAGTGGGGGCCGGTAACAGTTACACCGTAAGGGCCTCGGTCAGTCGGTGAAGTTAGAGGAAAATGGTGTCAGGCGAGTGGTGCCGCGGCGATGCTCGTCCAGCGCCCCGACGGCCAGCTTGCGCAACCTGGCAGGATTCTTCCGCAGCGTCTTCGCCCAGGCGTCTTCATCTTCGATCGTGGCGAGAATCTGGGAGGCGATCGCGTCCTGCTCGTCTTCAGGAAGCTTACCGACCTTCCTCAGCGCATCCTCGAGTAATTGCGTCATGCCCTCACCTTACCAGACATCATCACAGGTCGCAAGCCCGCCGAACCACGCCGCTGGCTCTCCATGTAATTTCGCTTGACAAACTTCGGGACGTATGATAGCCTACAAAAATTGTCCTCTTTATGGACAAATTGTGGTAGGCAGGCGGACCAGAGCGACAAGGTGCAAAGATTGGCTGGAGAGTCACGCCGAGAGGGGAAAGCTGGGCAATACAAGAAATGGAAAATCGTGGGAACGAAGCTAAGAAGTGGCTGAAAACAAAGGAACATCACTTCTCACAGGGTGCGATTTGTGCGCATTTTAAGGGCAAATCTGCACCAATTGAGCCCTAAATGGAGCAAGAACGACGCATTTTGCGCGAACGAAGCGGGGACTTCCGGGTGGCTAGACGAGGCCAGAGTACGGACAAACAGTCGGCTAGACCGGCTCTCGATTATCCACTTCAGGCTTTGTTCGCGGCTGAAGTAACCCCTCGCCCGGCCCACGACGGCTGATGACAGCGCCGTCGCGGGTCACCCTCTCCCCACGGGAGAGGGCTGATTTTTCGCGCGGAGAGCGCCGGCCCGCACGAGCTGCATTTTCGAATCTCGGTTTTCGAATTTCGAATTTCGATTTTCCAGTTTCCATTTTCCAGTTTCCGGTTTCTAATTCTCTTCTATGGACTCGACGCCTGACTACCGCAAGACTGAGGACCGTTTCTCACAGGAGGTCCTGGAATTCCCCGCCGTGCTCGAACTCGTGGGCGCGTATCTCTCCGGGCCGCTAAGCGCGCCGATTCTCGATGCCGTCGAGCCCCAAACGCGCCTGGACCTGATCCGCCGGCTGCTCGAGCAAGCAAAGGAAGCGCGAGAATACCAGCGGGAGAGTCCGCGTCCGAGCTTGGGCAGCCTGCGCGACCCGCGGCCGCTGCTCGAAAAGCTGCGCATCGAGGGCGCGTCGCTCGCGGCGCTCGAGATCTTCGCGCTGACGGAACTGGCGCGCGCGGCACTCGCGACCCAGCGGCTGTTTATCAAGTGCCCGTTGCCGCGTCTGGACGAGTGGGCGCGCAGCCTCGCGGACTTCCGTGATCTCGTGACGGAGCTCGAGGGAAAGATTCATCCCGACGGCTCGGTGGATTCTTCCGCGAGTCAGGAGCTCGCGCGGATTCGGCGATCGATCGAACGGCTGCGCGTCGAAGTGCAGGCCGTGCTCGAGCGCCTGCTGCGCCACCTCAGCCGCGACGGGGTGCTCCAGGATGCCGTGGTGACGCTGCGCAACGACCGCTTCGTAATTCCCGTGCGGGCGGAGGAGAAGCGCCGCGTGCAAGGCGTGGTCCACGGGGCGAGTTCGTCCGGGGCAACGGTGTTTCTCGAGCCCATGGAGACCTTGCCCCTCAACAACGAACTGGTGGAACTCCAGGACAGGGAGTTCGCCGAAATCCAGCGCATCCTGGGCGAATTCAGCCGCAAGCTGCGGGAGCGGCGCGACGACCTGATTCGGGCCACCGAGATTCTGAGTGAACTGGACCTGGGGTTTGCCAAGGCGGAATTCGCACGGCAGTACGATGCCTGCATCCCTGAATTCACCTCGGACCGCGCACTCGAGCTGAAGGATGCCCGGCATCCGCTGCTCGAAAAGACGCTGCGCGCGCAGCGAAAAAACCCCGTGCCGCTGAGCATCGAACTCAGGCCGCCCAAGATCATGATGATCGTCAGCGGGCCAAACACCGGGGGAAAGACCGTAGCCCTCAAGACGCTGGGCAGCGCGGTCCTTATGGCGCAGGCGGGTATCCCGGTGCCGGCGGCCGAGTTCAAGCTGCCCGTCTTCCGGCGCGTTCTGGCGGATATCGGCGACCAGCAGTCTATCGAAGCCAACCTGAGCACGTTTTCTGCGCACGTCCAGAACATTCAGAGGATGGCGAAGGTGGCGGGCGAAAAGGACATGGTGCTGATGGATGAGCTTGGGACCAGCACCGAGCCGAACGAAGGCGCGGCGCTGGCAGTCGCCATTCTCGAGCACTTTCGCGAGCGCGGCGCCATGACGCTGGTGACCACGCACCACTCGCGCCTCAAGGCCTACGCCGCGGAAACAGCGGAAGCGCTCAACGCGGCCATGGAGTTCGACGAATTGACGCTCGAGCCCACTTACCGGTTGTTGAGCGGCCTGCCGGGGAAATCCAGTGCGCTCGACATTGCGCAACGCCTGGGCCTCGAAACCAGCATCGTGGAGAAGGCGCGTACCTTGTTGCACCCGGCGGATGCGGAAGCGGCAGCCCTGATCGCCGGCCTCCACCAGCAGCGGGAGGAACTCGAACGGCAAGCCGGGGAGTTAGCTCAGCAAGGGAAGGATCAAGAATCGAGGCAACACGAACTGGAGAACCGGCTCGAGGCGGAACACCGCAAGAAGCTGAAAGACCTGGACGCGCGGCTGGCGGCGACCTTGCGCGACAACGAGAAGCGCTGGGAGGACACGATCGATCAGCTTCGTCGCCAACTCGAAGCCGCCAAAGGCCCCAAGGCCTCGAAGGGCTTGGAGCGCAAGGTGGCGTCCCTCAAGCGCGAAGTCCGGGAAGAGTGGAACACGCAGGTTCTGGAAGCGATTGGCGGCGGCACGCCGGAGACAGTCGAGCCGGCCGCGGACCGGCCCCTGGCCGTGGGCGACCACGTTCAGGTGGCGAGCCTATCCACTCCCGGCACGGTTTTGGCCTTTCCCGATGAAGAACAGGTTGACATTGCCGTTGGCCACTTGCACATACGTCTCGAACGCGGCGAAGTGCGGCGGATCGTCCACGGTGGGGCAGGCGCGGCGTTGCCGGCAATGGCCGCGCGGCGCGGCGACGAGGCCCCAGTGGAACTCAACGTGATCGGCGACACTGCCGACGTGGCCCGCGATCGTGTCGACAAGTTCCTTGACGAGGCTTACATGGCAGCGCGCTTCCGGCTGCGGGTGATCCACGGATTCGGGAAAGGCATCCTCCGCAAGACCCTGCACGAGATGTTCGCTTCACACCCGCACGTGGAGAAGTTCTACCTCGCTCCCCCTCACGAAGGCGGCGCAGGAGCCACGATCGTGGAGCTGAAAAGCTAGGGACTGGGGGTTAGGGGCTAGGGTCTGGGGACTTCAAACGGGAGGACCGTGCAAGAGGGGGAAGCGGCTGACGGTTACGGGTGGGCCGCGGAACAATTGAGGCAAGCTGAAATGCGATGATTTGCCAGCCCCTAGTCCCCAGCCCCTAGTCCCTTTTTCGCCGGTTCTTGCCTGAGCGCAGGCAGGAGCGCACGGTCTTCAGTAATTCGTCGGATTGGATTGGCTTATTCAGATACTCGGTCGCCCCGGCGTTCATGGCCGCCAGGTACGTATCAACTTCCCCGTATGCCGTGAGGATGATGACGGGGATGGTATTGCCGCTCCCGCGGAGAGATTCAAGGAAGTTCAGGCCGTCGCAGTCCGGCATACGGAGGTCAGAGATGACCAGATCAAACTGCGCGCTTTTCAGTAGTTCCAATGCGTCGCATGCCCCTGCCGCTGAGGTGACCAGGAAGTTTTCACCCG
>Ga0181538_10005490_pt1 | contig 11382 bp, 7 predicted proteins | sample PEATcosm2014_Bin_40_FD_119773 | JGI IMG/M metagenome (GOLD analysis project Ga0181538, IMG submission 119773) | Peatland microbial communities from MTU Mesocosm Facility, Houghton, MI, USA - PEATcosm2014_Bin23_30_metaG | ecosystem: Environmental > Terrestrial > Soil > Wetlands > Peat | place...
CGAACGTGGGCAAAGATCCCTTCATTTCCGGTGTCGAATTGGAAGACATCGCGATTGACATGACGAATGTTGCGACGTCTCGCAAGATCGCGGTGGAACTGCGCAGCGTCTCCAACACCGGGCCTTTCCGAAATCTCACGGTACTCAACCAGGATAACGGGCAGTACCTGTTCATCGGCACGTCCTCCAACGCGGGAGCCTTCATGTCCGAGGGCTTGACGTTCGAGGATTTCTTCGCCTTGAGCAAGACCACGGACCCAAGGAATGCCGACCCCAGCGTGATCATCGAAGAAGCCAACGAGATCGACTTCATCGGCGGGCGCACCAAGATCATGCGCCGCAGCACAAACGGCGGATTCGCGGCCGGTTCCGTCGGGATTCTGGTGCGCTCGAACGGCATCGGCGCCAATCACGTCAACTTTGAGGGCATCTCCATCGCCGGCTATGAGACGGCGCTGAAAGTTGCGCGCGTAACCGGCATCGCGCCCCGCTGGGTGCGGCTGCTCGATTCCACCATCGAAAACTTCCGCTACGGCATGCGCGTGGACGGGGATAGCGTGAGCAGCCCGCAGTTTTTCATCGGCCGGGGCAACCGCTTCATCACCCCTCGCGGTTCCAACCCCCGCAACTACCTGCTCGATCACGCCCAGCATGGCAGCATTGAGGCCGATGAATTTGCCGACCAAACCTGCATGCCCGGTTGTACGAGTTCGCTGGCCGTCGAGCTGACCGCCAACAGCATGAGCAACAAGATCTATGCCATGCCGGCCGAAGTCTCCGATGCCGGCAAGTACAACATCGTGCTGGGACGCTCCGGCGCTATCGGAAGCACAGGTGCCTTGTGGAGCATCGGCACTGGCCAGCAGATCAGCGTCGGGTTGGCGATTAACAGCGCCGGCAGCGGCAACCCACAATTGCTTTTGCAACGCGAGGGCAAAAGCCAGGGCATTCTCCGTCTGAACAGCACCTTTATTCAGAATGGCATTGACATAGTGGATGGCACAGGGCAGGGGATCACCCTCAACGGCTCAAGCCTGGTCCCTACGGCGAATGGATCGGCCTTGGGAGTGGGTGGTAAGGCTTGGGCGGGAACCTTTACTGCCATAGACACCGCTACCCTGCAGCTTACCAGCCACGCCCGCCCGGCCTGCGATGTTGCTCATCGCGGCCTGCTGAATTACCTGGCTGGCGGTACGGGCGTCAAAGACACGGTCGAGATATGCCTAAAAGATGCGGCCGATGGCTACTCCTGGAGAGCGGTCTACTGATACTGTCTTGCATCGCCGGGCAACTTACCACTGCTAGGTTTTATCCCCGCACCCAAGTTTTTTTCTTTGACCCGAGAGACGAGTGGACTATGCTGTGGGGCCACCCCCAGTAACTGCTAATCACCTCTGGCCGTAGGGCTCCAATGGTTGGCGACCACCCCCAGGAGGCGCCATGGCTCGTAGGACCCTTGGGAGATTTTTCCTGCCAGTTCGAGGCGAACGCCGCGAAGCAACCCACTGTTACTGCATTTCAGTTGGCCTGCAACCTCTGGAGGATATCGCGATGCCCGCAGCGCACACTGCTCGTACACTTGCCACTCGTTTGTTCCTGGTTGCCCTCGGCGCGCTTATGTTGATGGTCGGCGCTCCGTCGGCGGCGGCACAAGCCACGGATCGCGTAATCGCGCCCGTTAATCCCAGGGAATTAGTGGCACTGGGTGGCCATCACCCGGCCTGGGCCAGCTCGCAGACTGACGTCGGCGCCGTTCCCGGCGATCTGCGGCTTCAGCACCTCACGCTGCTGCTGGCCCGCCCGCCGCAGGTGCAGCAGGCCCTCGACCAGTTCCTGCAAAACCAGCAGGACCCCGCGTCGCCCGACTACCACCACTGGCTCACGTCCTTCGAGTTCGGCCAGCGGTTCGGTGTCTCCCAGCATGACATCGCCGCCATCACCCAGTGGCTGCAGTCGCAGAATCTCCAAGTCGATGCCGTCTCCGACAGCCATGTCCGCATCAACTTCAGCGGCTCCGCCTCAGCCGTGGCCAGCGCCTTCGGCGCGGAGATGCACTATTTCACGGTGAGCGGCGAAAAGCGTATCTCCATCACGGCTGAACCGCAGATCCCGGCCGCGCTGGCGCCGGTGATTCAATCCATCCACGGCCTCTATACCCTCATCAACCGGCCCATGCACCGGATCAGTGAACAGCCTGGACGGCTGGTCATGTCGCCCTCCGGCAAGCTGGCGCCCGAATTGAATTTATCGAATGGCTCACACGCGATCGTGCCCGGGGACTTCGCCGTCATTTACGACGTAAATGCCGCCTATACGGCGGGCGTCTTCGGTTTCGGCCAAACCATAGGCATCATCGGCCGCTCGCGTGTCAACAACGCGGACATTGAGAATTTTCAAGCTCTCACCCTGCTTCCCATACAGGATCCGGTGACGATTATCCCGCCCGGCGGCCTGGATCCCGGGCCGGCGCAGACGGCCCCACCTGCCCTCGGCATTAGCCCTTCGGGTGACCAGGGAGAAGCGACGCTGGATGTGACCCGCTCCGGCAGTATCGCCCTGGGCGCGACCGTAGCGTTGGTGGTCAGCGCTTCCAGCGCCACCACCGACGGAATTGATCTTGCCATGCAGTATGCCGTCGACGCCAATCCGGTTCCCGCCCACATCATGAGCATCAGTTTCGGATCCTGCGAAGCGAATGCGGGCGCGGCGGTGGTTCATTTTTATGACAGCCTGTTCAGCCAGGGTGCGGCAGAAGGCATCTCGATCTTTGTTTCTTCGGGCGACTCCGCCGCCGCCGGGTGTGACTTGGCGTTCCAGCCGCCTCCGGCCTCACAAATCCAAAGCCCCAATGTCATCTGCTCTTCCAGCTATGCCACCTGCGTAGGCGGAACCGAGTTCGCCGACTTCACGGCCCCCCCGGGTCAGTACTGGTCTCTCAGCAACGCGGCCGACGGGACCTCCGCTCTCAGCTACATCCCCGAGGGCGCATGGAACGAACCCCAGAACACGTCGGCAGCCTTTCAAGTGGCCGGCACCGGAGGTGGAGTCAGTACCATCATTCCGACGCCTCCCTGGCAGACCGGCACCGGAGTTCCCGCCGGACGGACGGGCCGTTATACCCCGGACGTTGCCTTCAGCGCCTCCGGTCATGACGGCTACTTTGCCTGTCTGGCCAACTCCGGCGCCGATTGTTCTACGGGTGGCTTCACGATCTTTTCCGGCACCTCGGCGGCCGCTCCCGACATGGCAGGCATTACCGCCCTGCTGGCCCAGAAAGTAGGGACGCTCGGCAACCTGAATCCCACGCTGTACCGGCTTGCCGCCACGCCCGCGAACGGGGTCTTCCATGACGTAACCGTGGCCACCAGCGGGGTGAGCGGTTGCAGCATAAATATACCCAGCATGTGCAACAACAGCACCGCCTCTCCCACCGGTCTGATGGGCGGCCTCGCAGGTTTCCTGGTCGGTGCCGGGTATGACGAAGCCACCGGCCTGGGCTCCATCGACGTCAACAAGTTGCTCAACGGCTGGGGCTCGGTAGCAGCCCTGGGGGTGACCTCTACCACTCTGAGCGCCAGCGCCAATCCCGCGCTGGCAAGCACGGCGGTCAAGTTCACGGCTACGGTGACGCCGACCACCGGCCCGACCCCGACCGGCTCGGTGAATTTCCTGGACAGCGGAATCCTCTTGGGAAGCGGGGCGCTGAGCGCGGGAGTGGCAACCTTTACCACTACGGCCGGTAGCCTGACGGCGGGCTCTCATACCATCACGGCGGTTTACGGCGGCGATGGCAGCAATACCGGGAGCATTTCGGCGCCTCTGACCGAAACGATTACAAGCTCCTATCCGGGTCCCATCCTGCTTTCGCTGTCCCCGTCCAGCGCCAATGCCGGAGGTGGTGCCGTCAATCTGATCGTGCAAGGCTCGAACTTCTTTCCTGCCTCGACGATCCAATGGAATGGCACCAGCACCGGTCTCGTCCCAACCTACGTAAACGGGACCGAGCTTCAGGTGACTATCCCGATCGCAGACATCGCCTCACCAGGAGTTGCCGCCGTAACTGTGACCAATCCCGCGCCCGGCGGCACATCCAGCCCGCTGACCTTCAGCGTGCTGGAAGCAATCTCCGGCTCGGGCGGCTTCCTGAGCATGTTCGTGAATGGCGCCAGCCTCGGGAACTCGGCGCTGTTCCAGAGCGGCAGCGGGCAAAGCGCGTTGATCGGCGTGGGCACCACCAGTCCTATTCGGACCCTGGATGTGAACGGCGAGATTCAAGCCCGCGGCGGCAATCTCTTCTTGCAGCGGAACTTGACCGATCTGGCGGGACGGCGCAACTGGGCCTGGGGCACGGAGACCGCCAATGTTGGCGACATGGCGTTCTTCGTGAGCACCTCGAACAGCAATTTCCCCTCGGTGAATGTCATGACCCTGCTCAGTAACGGCAACGTGGGCATCGGCCCGATTGCGACCACGCCGGCAACCACGCTGCAAGTGGGAGGCGATATCCGGGTGGGCACTACCGGAAGCAATGGGTGCGTGCAGAGCTTTAACGGAAGTCCCATCGCCGGCACGGCGTGTTCCTCCGATTTTCGGCTCAAGACCAAGATCCTGCCGTTTGCGCCCATCCTGGACAAGCTGGTGAAGCTGCAACCGGTGCACTTCGACTGGAACATCGAGCAGTACCCGGAGTACCACTTCGGCCCGGGCCGTAACTCCGGACTGATTGCGCAGGACGTGGAGAAGGTGTTTCCGGAATTGGTGGCCGTCGACGCTCATGGCTACAAGACGGTGAACTACAGCGAACTGCCGTACCTGTCGCTGGCCGCCATCCGCGAACTGAAAATAGAGAACGACTCCCTGCGCGCGCAACTGGCCGCGCTTGAAGCGCGGCTGGCGCGGCTGGAGAAGCCGCCAGCTCAGGGGACGAAGAAAAGACCAGCCCCGAACGTCCGAAACAAGCGCGTGCCGGTGGCGAAACCTCACTCCTAGAAACACGGAACAACTGGGACCGCCGTTCCGAGGCGTTTCGAGCTTCCCTCCGTAACGCCTTCGGATTCCCCCAAAACAGCAGTCTGTTTATCTCAGGGAGAGTGACAGGAGCATGTCATGAGGAGTGGGACGCAACGGAACCTTCTGATCTGTTTCTGTGCGGCGTGCTTGCTGCTGGTTGGAGATTCGGTGGCGCAACAAGCCTCGCCGTCCGGAGATAGCCAAGCCACGACAAGCGCAACTGTGTCTGCGACTGTGCCTCGGCTGATTCGGTTCAGCGGAGTGGAACTTCCTGTATGGTGAGCAAAAGCGGGCCATCGGATCACTAGGGAGTCTATCCTTTCCCAGCCCCAGACCGCTGCCATCGCGGCTAACACGCTGTTCACACCGCTGATTAACGGTCTGTTCCGCGTCAACGTCTACATGGCGACCACCGCCGGAACTTTTACTGGTGGAGCCATCACAGCCGTCATTACCTGGAAGGACGAGGGTGGAGCGCGCCAACAGAATAGTATTCAGCTCACGGGCCTCGGCTTCGCTCAGGGTTCAGTCGTGCTTCACGCAATGCCCGGACAGACTATCCAGTTCTCCACCACAGACACTGCCACGGGCCCTCCGACTTATGAAGCCTTTGTGACTTTGGACCGGCTGCAGTAAGAGGCTGACCGTACGCAGAATTTTTCGGGAGGACATCCCTGTGCTTCCATTGGAGCAGCAGGCTGATCGGCCTGCTGCTCTGGCCATGAAAATGGTAGGCACTTGGGGAATCGAACCCCAGACCTTCCCGGCGACGCTCTAACCGACTGACACCTTTTCGATTAATTCTTGGGTAGACCGGTGTGATTGCCAGTTCTTGATCCGGCGTTCTCGCTTGCGTGCTTCCGCCAACGTGCGGTAGTGCTCGTGATAAACAAGCTTCCGGAACCTCTAGCTGGTGTATAGACTGTCCTTGCGTTGGTTATGCCCGACGATCAAGCTGCTTCGCGTCTCCCGCCGGCGACTCGATCCTTTGCTTAGGGCGCCGTGGTGCTGGTAACGCTCAGCTCGCCGCGCGCAGAAAGTTCTAGGATGTACTGCTGGCAGTCGGAGCCCGCGGGCATCAGCCTGCGCGGCCTTCGCCGGAGCGCACAAGAAACGCCAGTCTTGCCCGAGCCACGTCATCGTGCGTGAATCGCTCTGTGGCAGTCACAACACAACGTGATCAGATTGCCCTCGGAATCATCGGCCTGACTGGCTTCTGCGCTGGATGTGATGGACCTCGAGCCCACGCAGGGAGCCGCAAGCTTGGCAACGCCAGCCATCTCTTTGGAGGATTTCCTGATGCAGCGTGCGGTAGGAATCGGCACCCAGCCGAATCCGGCTGCGTTTTGCCGGGGACGGTTTCACGCAGCTTCGCTGACCTGCTGGAGGAATTTCTGCTTCTGCGCCGCCGGCAAGAAGCGGAAGAGCCGAAGCATGGAAAAGAGCAGGATCTCAGGATTCCCGTTTTCCAGGTGGGCCCCCGCCAGAAAGTCGGCACAGATCATCTCCAGACAGTACCCCCGCGACTTGTCGGATCCGAGCATGAGAGCCGCCGTATCGATCGCCTGTTCGATCACTGGAGCCTGGCTCTTGTAGACCTTGAAATAGATCAGCTCGCTCGGTTCTGATTCCCGCCCGGTCAGCTCCTTTTCCACCTCCCGCGTAAACTCCTCCCTCGGCATTGAGCGGGCTTTGTGCACCCAGGGTGCACAATCGAACTGCTGACCTTCCGCCCGCGCCAGCTTCGCCAACTCCCTCCCTTTCGTCCAGCCGATATTCTTTAGTTCCTTCCTCACCTGTGGTGGCAGGTGTTCGTGGATGGACATCAGGTAGTACGCTTTTCTCCTCGATTCCGGGAACCGTCTCTCCAGAAACTCGTCAAAAGACCCAAGATTCTCCAGCCGCCAGTACTGGCCTGCCCGCACCTCGCACAAGTACTTTCCTAGTTCTACGAATCGCGTGTCGCGCTCGGCCTCTTTCCGCTGTTCCCAGGCGAGGATCTCGTCGATCTTGGAGAGCACGAACAGGGCCCGGCGGCGATTGAGCGTGGGCGGCATCGGTACGTCCCTAGAAATCAAGCTGGTCAAGCCAACCAAGGTCGCCTCCCGGGCGGCGGATGAGCTGGGCATCCACCATGTCCTGTTTCCCGAGGCAGAGTCCCAGGTGAGAGCAACTGATGCACCCGTTTTGCGGAAAGCGGATGCCGCTGCGGGCAGGGAACTGGGCGGCTTCGATCTGCCGAATGGTGCTCGCGACCATCTCCCCGAAGCGGTCGCGCTGCTCCTGGGTGATGGTTGCCCGCAGATACTGGACCTCGACCAGCCGCTTGCGCACGAAGACTACAAAGCCCACGTTGGGTTCTCCAGTGATCCAGGAATAACAGACAAGTTGGGGATCCAGAGCCAGCAGACCCTCCGGTTGGTCGGGGTAGCGGGCGCCGGTGGTTTTCCAGTCAATGACGGAGCGTTCTCCGTCGAGCTGGCCGATGGCATCGACGTAGGCGACGAATTCGTTGCCGTTTCCGATGGGGCGCGTGAACTTGATCTGCAGATTGCGTCGGGGATTCCGGATTTGCACCCGGTCATCCTGAACAAATCGCGTGAGCAGGTGGATCCCTTGCTCAAGCATCTGATCCCAAGTTTCGGTCTTGGGGTATTCCAGAGGAGAGTTCTTGTACTGCGACCAAGCCTCGAAAAGCGCGCAACCGGGATCTTCACGGCGGAACAGCGCAGCCAGTGCTTGTTCGAAGGCACGTCCGAACAGCAGCCCGGCTCGGGTTTCTCGTTCCTGCCAGCCATCCAGGTAGCGATAGCGGTATCGCAGCGGGCAGGCAAGATACTGCGCGAGCTGGGTGTAGCTGAAGGTCATGATGCTAACTCCGAGCGCAGCGGGGGAGGAGCCGGCAAGGAAATCGACTCCCAGGCGCTTGCCAGCGCGAAGGCGTCGAGGTTCACCAACGTGCGGCCATTCACCACCGTGTGGGAGACCTTGACCACCCCGCGGAGCCCAATGAGGCCCTTTTCTTCTACCTCATCCCGGCCGAGCAGCTCCGGGTCATAGCCGAAGTCGCGCAGAAACCAGCTGAACTTCCACAGGGCTTTGGGTGTGCAGTAAAGTCGGCCGGAGAAGGTGCGCCTGGCCAAAGCCTCGGGTTCGATCACGGAGAACCGAAGGGTGTAAAACGGCTTCTGGCACTCCCGCGAGTACCGGGCCTGATCGACTCGGACCAGGAACACGCCATCGGGAACTTCAACGCTGGGTTGTGCCGTTGAAGACAGACCTTGGAAACGCCGTTTCATGCGGCACCTGCTTGCTGGGCGAAGCTGTTGAGCTTGATGAGCAATTCTTCCTTGTCCCGGGCGGCGAATTCGGCGATGTGCTTAATAAAGGAGGCTATTTGCTCGCGGCTGGCTTGGCGGAGGTCCTTGGTGCTGCAGAACTCGGCGGCGTACTGCTTAACCAACGCGGCATCCAGACGATGTTGACGGATCAGCAGGCAGAGCTGGTCGCGGAGTTTGGGCTCGCCATTGCCGTTGGCGGGCTGGGGCGGAAGCTTCCGGACATTCGTCTCAGGCTGACTGCGAGCGGGCAGGGATCCGATTTCTTCGACTGAGCAGATGCCGATCCCGTAGGCCTTGCGCAGGGCGCGATTGACGGCGCGCGTTTCGGCCACGCGCATCTCGGCGCCCCGGACCAGGGCCGAGACGTTGGACGGATCGGCATCCCCGTAGCCGTCAAATCCTTTACAGGTGCGCGACTTGTAAACAACTGCTTTGAACGTCCAACGCGAGGTAGCTGCTTCGCAGAATTCTGGAATTGCTCGAGTGTGCACACCACAACAGCGCTTGCGATAAGCCAATCCTAGGAGCCCTGTGTGCGTAACGTACCAACGCCCATTGAGGATCTGCAGATCACCTCTCCTTACTGAGAATCGATGTCTCTTGATGAGAGACTCGAGTTGCTTCGACATAAGCGCACGAACTGCATCAGGCCAGATTCGCCTGGCAGCCCTCACCTCTTGTCTAATCTGCAAGGTGCATTCCATGGCCGGCTCCCTTCTTTGAATCACAAGTATGATATCATAACTGTGATTCTGATGCACTCCAAAATGGAGCAGCCATTGACTGCATGTAGCTGATTATAAGAGGCTTAGTCCGGGCGTTTGCGATTGACGCGACGGGCTTCTCTCAGCGCGGCGGAAGCAACAAAGCTGCTGAGACTTATTCGTTGCTGCTTTGCTGCTTGTCTGACTTCCTCTCGTTCTTGTTCTGTGTAATAGGAGATGATCGCCTTCCGTACGACTGCTGCCAACTTACGTCTGGTGAAAGCTACCGATCGCTTTTTCACGCGTCTGATCGTAGCACCATCGGCACAGGCGCACTTCGATTGCATTCCCAGGAACCACCATATGCAACGTTGAAGCAGGAGGCTCACCTGGCGGATGGCACGACTCTGCGGTGCGTCGAGCTACACAAAGCCGCGGGAATCAGACTAGGCACTTCTGTGCACATCGGAAAATAAAAGATACTGGCTTTGCGGAAATTTCACACAACCTCGTCCGGCGCCGGGGGCAGGAGCCCCTATGGGCGAGCAGTTCCGAAGCACACCACGGAGATGTGTATTCATTAAATCCGGCGGTGGCCGTTGCCGCGCGAACAGCGTGCATGCCTCCCGATATTGCATCTTTCACGATCCTGCCTTAGCACCCGTTCGCGATGCCGCCCGCAAAGCCGGCGGCCGCGCGCGCAGCCGGCGAGCCGCTGTCCTTCCTGTGGACACCCCTGACAGACCGCTGGCCAGCGCGACGGATATCTGCAACTTTTTAGCGCGGTTGGTTAACGAGGTATGCCGCGGACAAATTGATCCCCGCAGATCCAATGCCGCAGGTTACCTCCTCGGTATTCACCTCAAGGCCACAGAGCGGAGTGAGCTGGAGGATCGGGTAGCAAAAATTGAAAAGATTTTAAAAAGCCTAAACGTAACCAGTGATTCCGAATCTTTTGAATTCGTGCCAGAACACGACAGCGACATTGATGAAGAGGGCGTAGAACCCGAAGCAGACGATGCTGATGCTGATGAACAGGACTAGACGGTGGTCATGAGCATGCAGGCGCTGATTGCAACACCCTGCAACCCGAACACGGAGGCCGGCTATGACTCTGGTGAAAAAACGCATCCGAAGAATTGAAACCTCTCTACCTCCAAAGGCGGCAGTGCTCCTGTAGCTGACAGAAGCGCAACAATTCCCAAGTTTTTTGGAGTACTTGCAGGGAATAGCGGGAGAGCCAATCGTGGCGGCCCCTCGGGTCATGATACCGGACAGGGTGGCGGAAGCAGTGCGCGACAGCCTTAAATATAAATTCTTGCCGGCGAAGGTGGTCACGAAAGCCGCATTAGAAGCCCGTAAGCAAGCTGATTTCTTGGTGGTCCTCGTCCTTGACGTCAATGAACGGGCATTAACCGTTTTGGATCAGACGTCGCCGTTGCTACAGGACCTGGTGAAACAACGTCGGAGAATGGTAGGGCAGCATAGACTCTTCGATCGCGAAGATTGGACCGAATGGCGGAAGACGCTCGTAGCGATGCTTTCCGGGCTACGGGCCTTTAGAACTGCGATTGCGGCAATTAGCGAAAAATGGTTTGACGGTCACGGCGTTCTGTTTTTCAAACAACAGGCTGAGTTGAACAGCCACATTCAAATGGCGGAATCGTCGGCCAAGCTCTATAACGCCGTCGACCGCGCATTGCCATCATGGACTGCTATTAAATTAAGTGCTACGCCAGATTCGGTTAGACGGCAAGCGCGGCGCTTGGAACGACGACTGACGGATTTGGCGATGGCCCAGGCGCTCGCTGCCTGCGGAGAAGCGGATGCTGCGAGGAGAATTATGCAGGCACATGTCCTCGATCGGCATGGGCGAGCCACCAGCCGGCGCCCTAAGCGTGGGGGGACTACCTAGCAGGTGGGGGGGCACCAGCTAGCTGGAGCTTGTGGAACACAGCTGGTGGGCGATCCTGCTGGAAACGCAGATCGACATTGGTTACGGTCTACTGCATCAGCCAGGCCTATTTGTCCAAATGTCGAGCACGGGAAAGTCGAGGTCGGGGCCGGGATCTTGCTGAGAATTGCGCGCGAGTTCGGCAGAACTATGGAATCGCTACTCACTGGGGAGGACAGGCCTTACCCGCTCCGGAAGAGCCTAGTGGCGCGGGTAATGCGATATGTAAAGGGGACAGGTCAAGGGAATTCATCGGCTGGTAAAGGCTGTCGAGCTCGCGACCGTAGCGCGTCGGGACCGGCAACACGTCGAAATCTGCAACCGGGTTGCACAAAATCCAGCACCCGGCGTCCTCGAGCTAAACCAAACCTGC
>Ga0181538_10005494_pt1 | contig 11377 bp, 10 predicted proteins | sample PEATcosm2014_Bin_40_FD_119773 | JGI IMG/M metagenome (GOLD analysis project Ga0181538, IMG submission 119773) | Peatland microbial communities from MTU Mesocosm Facility, Houghton, MI, USA - PEATcosm2014_Bin23_30_metaG | ecosystem: Environmental > Terrestrial > Soil > Wetlands > Peat | place...
ATCGCTACCTTCGTGTTCGGCTTGCTCTCTCTTGTTGGGTCGATGTTTCGGAGTTCGTATCCCTACAAAGTGGCGCTTGAACGAGCGAACGCGTCTGCGGAAGTGGCGGATCGGATCGGGAAGCCGCTAACCGTCGGCTGGCTGATGAGTGGGTCGATCAACTACAGAGGGCAGCAAGCAGACGCAGCGTTCAATATTCCAATCACGGGGCCCAAGGGCAAAGGGACGATCGTCGTACAGGCGAAGAAGCGCGCAAATCAATGGACGTTTCAAACTCTCGAGGTTGATGTTGTCGGTGACGACCGTGCCATTCCGCTGATAGAGCCGGGTCCAGCCGAACACCCCGATTCAAGCGACGATTCCACCTGACAATCGCGCAGCCATCGGAAGTAAGTCGGTTCCATTTCGTGTCTTGCTGACCAATCCCCATTCCAGCGCTTCGTGCGCGTCGACCGCGCGGCCGGTTGTGAGCATTTCCAGGGCGCGGGCGCGGCCGATGAGACGCGTCAGGCGCTGCGTGCCGCCCCAACCGGTGAGGATGCCCAGCGCGCCGCCGGGATGCGCGAACACGGCGTCGGGAGACGCGATGCGCGCGAGGCATGCGAGCGCGAGGTCCAGTCCGCCGCCCATGCAGTAGCCGCGAATGGCAGCGACGACTGGCCTTGGTGATTTCTCGATGACGCGGAAGACTCGCTGCCCTTCGCGTGAGAATCCGAAAGCTTCGGCTGGCGATAACTGTGCAAGTTCTTTGACGTCAGCACCGACCGCAAACGCGCGCTCGCTTCCAGTGATGACGCAGCCCACAAATTCCGACGTTGCCGAGAGCCGTTCGATTTGCGAGCCAAGCTCGGCAAGCACGCTGCGTGTGAGGCGAGGAAGTCCGTCGCCGCCGTCGAGAGTAAGAAAGAGAATGCCATCATGCGGCGCAGCGAGCAGGCGAGTGCTCACTGCGGGTTCAGGCTCCGTGCGACGTGGCGGGAACTCGCTGGCGGATAAAATCGACGATCGCTTGGGTGGGCGTGCCGGGGAGGAAAACCTCCGCGATGCCGGATTTCTTCAGGGCAGGAATATCTGCTTCCGGAATGATGCCGCCGATCAGGACCGTGACGTCGGTCATGTTCTTTTCGCGAAGCAGGTCCATCAGGCGCGGGCAAATCGTATTGTGCGCGCCGGAAAGGATCGAAAGCCCAATGACGTCTACGTCCTCTTGCGTCGCCGCGGACGCGATCATTTCGGGAGTTTGGCGAAGGCCCGTGTAAATCACTTCCATGCCGGCGTCGCGCAGGGCGCGCGCGATAATCTTTGCGCCGCGGTCGTGGCCGTCGAGGCCCGGCTTGGCAATCAGTACGCGGATTTTCTTTTCTGGCATCGAATCGGACGCCTGTCTATGACGAGCTTCCGCCCGGCATGTTGCGACAGCGAATTTACCACAGAGCGCACAGAGAACTACCAGAGAGCACAGAGAAAACCTGGACCACCGAACGGCTACTTAAGGCCGGCAAGAAAACTGTCCAGAGCCGCGTTGAACTGGTCGGGATTGTCGACGAAAAGGGCATGGCCGGCGCCTTCGAACACTTCGAGCTTCGAATCCGGAATCTGCTTCTGCATCTCGACGACGCGATCGAAGTAGAAGCTTTTCGCGGCGCACACGAGCGTGGGCTTGTCGATTTTCGGCAACACCGCGCGGTAGTCGGCGGCGTAACGGCCGACGAGCAGCGCCACCGCCGACGCCGTCGGAACAGCGAGCGACGCCTGAATCACTCGCTGAACGTATTCTTCGGGCTGCGGCTTATGAAACTGGATCTTCCGCACGAAGAAGTCGGCGGTCTTTTTACGATCTTCTAGGAGCCCTTTCAGTAGCGAGAAATCCTGTTCGGCTTCACCGGGCGCGAAGCCGCCGGCAAGCTCGTCGACGAAAACCAATCCGGCAACGTCACGCGTGCCAAACTGGTCCACGTACGACAGCGTTTCCACCACGGCCATCGACCAGCCGACGAGCACCACGGGCGCGAGGTGCAATTGATCGACGACAGCTTTGATGTCGCGCGCCATCTGCGCGGGATAGAGCCCATCGGGCGTCTGCGAAGACTCGCCCTGGCAGCGGGGATCGATCGCGACAACGCGGTAGTTCGCGGCAAAATGGTCGATCTGTCGCTGCCAGATCCACGCAGGCATGGTCCAGCCGGGAATGAAAACAATTGTTGGGGGCCTGTGGAACGTAAACACGCGGGTGACCGGCTGCCCGGGCGCACTCTCAAGCAGCTGGCCGTCGGTAGCGGAGCTGTGTACCGTTTGCGCCTTGCCGGCCTCGATGTAGTGAATCTTCACTCCGTCAGTCGAAGTGATAAATCCGATCTTGCTCCAGCTCGTGTTGCTTTCCTGAGCCCCGGTCGCAAATGCTAGGCCACAAGTTAGAAATGCAATCGCGACAATCGAAGTTAATATTGGTTTCATAGTTTTCTCAGCATTCTCTGCGCCTCTGCTGTAGGGAAACGAACGACGCTAGGTGATGGCGACTTCTTCGTAGACGCCGAAGACGGTGCGCATAGCTTCGCAAATCTCGCCCAGGGTCGCGTAGGCTTTCACGGCCTCGTACAAATATGGCATGAGGTTCTCGCTGCCGGCCGCGGCCTTACGCAGGGCGGCCAGTCTGCGCTCGACTTCGTCATTCGAGCGCTCCGCGCGCAATTTGCGAAGGCGCTCGGCTTGCCGGTGCGCGACGGTCTCGTCAATCTGCAAAATGTCAATCGGCTTTTCCGGAGTGACGTAGTCGTTTACGCCGACAATGATCTTTTCCTTCCGGTCGACCGCCATCTGATAGCGGTACGACGCCTCGGCAATTTCGCGCTGCGGATAAGAGCGTTCGATGGCCGTCACCATGCCGCCGAGCGCGTCGATCTTGTCGATGTAATCCCAGGCGCCGCGCTCGACTTCGTCGGTAAGCGCTTCGACAAAATACGAGCCGCCCAGCGGGTCCGCAGTATTCGTGACGCCGCTTTCATGCGCGATGATTTGCTGCGTGCGGAGCGCGATCGTCGCGGCGAATTCCGTCGGCAGCGCCCAGGCTTCATCGAGCGAATTGGTGTGCAGCGATTGCGTGCCGCCGAGGACCGCCGCCAGCGCCTGCAATGCCGTGCGCACCACATTGTTATAGGGTTGTTGCGCCGTCAGGGAGCAACCCGCCGTCTGCGTGTGAAAGCGCAACGCCCACGACCGGGCATTCTTCGCGCCGAAGCGGTCGCGCATCGTCTTGTACCAGATGCGCCGCGCGGCGCGGTATTTCGCGATCTCCTCGAAGAAATCGCTGTGCGCGTTGAAGAAAAACGACAGCCGCGGCACGAATTCGTCCACGTCGAGCCCGCGTCGAATGCCCCAGTCCACATACTCGATTCCGTCACGCAGCGTGAAGGCGAGTTCCTGAATCGCGGTGGAACCAGCCTCGCGAATGTGATAGCCGCTGACCGAAATCGGATTGAACTTCGGCGTATGCTTCACGCCAAATTCGAACGTGTCGATCACCAGCCGCATCGACGGCTCGGGCGGATAGATGTATTCCTTTTGCGCGATGTATTCCTTCAGGATGTCGTTTTGAAGCGTGCCGGAGATTTTCTTCCAGTCGGCGCCCTGCTTCTCGGCGACGGCGAGATACATGGCCCAAATCGCTGCAGCGGGCGAATTGATGGTCATGGACGTGGTGACGTCGGCGAGGGGAATCTTGTCGAATAACACTTCCATATCGGCGAGCGAACTGATCGCCACGCCGCACTTGCCTACTTCGCCTTCCGAAAGCGGATGATCGGAGTCATATCCCATCAGCGTAGGGAGATCGAAGGCAACCGAGAGTCCGTTCTGGCCTTGCGAAAGCAGGTAGCGGAAGCGGCGATTCGTATCCTCGGCGGCGCCGAACCCGGCAAATTGCCGCATGGTCCATAGGCGGCCGCGATACATCGTCGAGTGAATTCCGCGAGTGTAAGGAGGCTGGCCCGGATCGCCAAGGTCGCGATCGGGATTCCAATTCGCGAGGTCGGCCTCGGTATAGAGGCGTCGAATGGGATAGCTTGAGACGGTGGTGAATTCTGTCGCGCGCTCGGGAGATTTCTCGAGAGTCGGCCGCAGCGTCTTTTCCTGCCACTCGCGCTCAGTAGCGGAAGGGTTACTTTCAGCGGCGGCGGAGGACGCTGTGTGGGCGTTCGATTCCTTGGTGGTCTTTTGAGTCATCCGGAGGACTCCTCCACCGATCGCGCAGCCTCGTACGACCTGCGCTTTCATTCTATGGCAAGGGGAGTGAGCCAGCAAGAAAGGGATGGACCGGGGCGGCTTAAGAGCCGCCCTCGGGCTACTTGCGAACCGGCCGTTCTACTTCTTGCCTGGGGTCCACGGATTGGTGCGCGCGGGTGCGTCATCGGCGTCGAGTGGTGCGCCGGGGATATTCGGCACGCCCAAGACTTTGCCGCGCATCGCGTCGGCCATCTCGATGCGGTTGACCTCAAGCGTCCGGCCCATGGCTTGGTCAAACGCCACCTCGGCTACCAACAGATTGATTCTGGCGAGGAGCAAGTTGGCTTGCGCCGTCGTGAGGTCGCGGGAACGCAGGACGACCTGGTAGCTTGTGGATGATCCAAGCTGATACTTCTTCTGCTCGGAGTCGAGAGTGCGTTGCGCCAGGTCTTGCGCTTTCTCCGTGGCAACCACCTGCGCGCGGTACTGCGTCAGAGCGATCAAAGCGTTCCGGACGTTTACAAACACCTGGTTTTGCAGTTCCTGGTACTGAATCTTTGCCTGTCGCGCCGCCAGGGTTGCCTGAGCGTTGTCTGCCTGCGCCGAGCGGTTTCGCACGGGCAGAGTCAATGTCAGTCCACCTTCGTAGGTGGGGAAGTCATTGGCGAACACCGAACTGACCGCGTTGCCCAGCCCGCCCGCTTTGACAGCAGTGGGATAAACCGGGCTGCCCACGTACTCCTGCACCGCTGGAGGAGGGGTGAAGAGGAGATTGCCGTTTGCATCGACAAGGGGTGCAGACAGGTCCGCAACATAGCTCGTCGGAGTCGTAGACGTGTTCACGGTGGCATTGCCGCCGACCCCAGTCGTGCTGTATTGGCCGAAGGCGGTAAGCGAGGGCAGTAGAGAGTTCTTGGTCGCCCGCACTTCGATGTCGTCGTTTTTCAGCGTGTACTCGAATTGCTTGATGTCGGGGCGTTTCTGCAACGCTTCCTTCACCGCATCCTGAATGGCAATATTCTCGACAACGTCCGGAGTCGAAAGAGGCTGCGTGGGGACGATTTCCACGCCGTTCAGCGAAGGATCGAGCGGATTCTTGGTGATGTCGTTCAGGAGTTTCGTTTCCTGCTGAAGCTTCGTCGTTTCGGCCTGCACCAGCGCCTGTTCATCGGACGCCAGTTCGGATTGCGCCGTTAGCACGTCGAGCGGCGCCATGGTCCCGATCTCCAGTTGTTTCTTATTGTCCTCGTAGAGCTTGCGAGAGACGCCGACAGCCTGTTGCTCCACCTTTACGAAATCGCGGTCATAGACGAGCAGCCAGTAATCATCTTCCACTTGCGAAATGTCGTTGATTACCGCGAGCTTGAACTGCTGCTCGTTGGCTTTCAGCGTGTTCTTTGCCTCAATGATGTATCGCGTGTTTGGAAGCAAACCGAAACCTTTCAGCAGCGGCTGCGACACGGTGACAGTCAGAGTGGATTGCACGAAGGGGTTGAAGATGTTGCCCGGCGATTCGGATGAGATTCGGCTGTTGTTAAAGCTCACCGAAAGTGCGGTGCCTTCGTGAAAGCCCTGGCTGTAAGAAACGTCGTAGAAACCCGTGTTCGTAACCAGTCGGGACAGACTCGTGGTGCCGGTTCCCAAAGTGAAGGGATTCACGAGCGGCTGCGCCGAGCTTTCCCATCCAACCTGCGTTTGTATAATCGGGTCAAATCCCGATGACGGCCCGGAACCGAGCAACAGCGGCGCATTTGAGACTCCCTCCAGCACGCCGCCAGCTTGGGTCCTCAGCAGGCTGACCTCACCGAACCACGGCAGGAAGCGCTGCACGCGTATGTCCAGATTGTTCTCGAGCGCGAGAGCGATCGCATCATCGAGGCTCAGCATCAATTTGCCGTCTTGGATCAATTGGTTGAGGCGCGGCGTGTTGGCCAATTCCGGCGGCCCGACCTTGATCGGCGTGTAGGGAGCGAAGATGTTAGGGAAAAACGGCTTGCCCTTCGAATAGTCGGGCCCCAGGTTTAGCCTCTTCGCGGTTACCGGCGCAGGGGGCGGCGCGGACTGCTGATCCTGCGGTTGGCTTTGAGTTTGACTCTGCGATTGCGCCTGCGCGAATACCGGCGAGACCACCAGCGAGGCCACCGTCCACAGAACCACTGCCGCATGCCTTAAACTTCGACTCATCGTGTTTTTCCTCTCCCCAGAAAGAATCTCATCACAAACTTGTGTGCGAACCCCTCGTAAGACTCACCATGCAGACCCTTAGTTAGTACAAACGCGCGGGAACACCAATTTGTTTCAGTAAGCCAACTGCGGTGCAACGCAGCGGCCATGCGTATTCGATTGAAAGTAGACGGTTAAGGCCGAATTCCAACACCTTTACTGTTCGATATCGGGCAGTGCCGTGCGTATCCGAACAGGCGGGAATGAAGTGTAGCACCTGCGTTCGACCGGCGACAATCCAGATAGCAACCAGCAGCCACGGGTGAGACGGTCGATTGGAAGCATGAATCGCCGAAAGCCCGTCCATTGGTCATGGATGCACCGCCAGATCGGTCCCGGCCAACCCGACTCGGGATTTTCCGGTGGGAGCCGATCCCGCGCGGGAAAAGCGTTTCTTGAGTTCGAGAAACGGCGTTTCGAAGTATCGATAGCTAAGAGACGCAGCCGCTACAGCCAAGCCGACGCTCAGGGGGAAAACGAAAAGTGGGTGAGTGATTCCAATTCGACCGAGCCCCGCCAAAACCGCGTGAATGGACAGCGAATTGAGTAGATACATCCCGTAGCTAAGAACGCCGACGTAGCGGATTGGCCGAAGCGTCAAAATCGGCGCGAGGCTATTGTCCTCTCGAACCACACAGGTTCCCACCAGCGCAACCGTCGCCACCGTAGCCGTCAACACGGGAGGATGGACGGGATACAGGCAGATGGCCAATGCGGCGAGGGCCGCCGGAGCCGACCATTTGTGGCCCAGGATGATCAACAGCCAGCGAAAGCCCCGTTCGGAGTTGAGAGCCTGAGCCAGTAGCACGCCCAGGCAGATGGGAATCGCGATGCTGAGTATAATCCTGGCAGCCAGCGACCCGTGCGGCAGTACGCGATCCGTCCAGCCATAACCCACAGCAAGCCGCAACGCCAGTATCGCGATGATGACTACCGAGGACCAGATTCCCCGAAAGAAGCGGAGCACGAGCGGCCAGAACGCGTAGAACTGCTCTTCGGTTGCCAGGGTCCAGGCCAGGTTGAAGGGACCCGTTGGCCAATTCGGCGTCATGCACCAGGTATACGTGTAAGTGAGGAAGCCCGGCAGATAGTGGAAAAACGTGCGCGCGCGCCCGGCATCTTTCTCGAAGAACAACATGATCACCACGTAGATGGCGACTACCGCGTAATAGAGCGGCCAGATGCGAAGCGAGCGGCGAACATAGAAGTCTCGAATCGAGATCGTGCCGGACCGTTGGCGTTCCCGCAGCAGGAGCGTTGTGATCAAGAATCCGCTGATGGCAAAGAAGATGCTTACTCCCCACTCTCCTTGTCGGAGCACGGGAATCATTGTCAGCTTCGAATAATACGGAGTGCTCCACCACGAGTGGAACCAGATCACCCCAATGATACTCAGGGCTCGCAGGCCATCGAGTGAGCCGAAGAAGCGTACCTCGCGAAATCGACTGTAAGGTGTCATCACCACTCAGAAGAGTTTTTGTCGTCGGCCCCAAGCCCCGTGTATGTCGAAGCAACAGCCGCGAATTTTACCATCTCGTTTCGATAGCAGTCCAAGAACCTTCCACGCTGCTCAGCCGCTATGAAGACTGGTCAGAAGCCAGTTCGCTGAGCCTCCGTTGATTGACACTTGTCATTCCGCCGCTCTACTATGATTGGAGTAGGCTTGGGTCCTGCATGCGATTCAACTCCTCTTCCAACCAACAGCATCAGCGACGATTGTTTCCGCCTGAATCCATCGCATTTGGCGCTGTGGCGCTACTGGCTCTCGCGTTTTTCATCGCGTTCGGCCTGCTGGGCGGCGAATTGAGGGCGCAAAATCCTGAGCAACTGACGGCGCAAGGCTATGTGAACGACTTCGCGAACGTGCTGAGCCAGTCGGCCCGCGATCAGCTCACCGCGCTTTGCACCGAAGTCGACCAGAAGGCCGCGGCGCAGATCGCGGTCGTCACCGTGAAATCGCTCGGCGGTCGCCCAATCGAGGACTATTCGATTGACCTCGCGACGCGTTGGGGAGTAGGCCCGAAGCAGAAAGATCGCGGCCTGATGATCCTGCTCGCCGTCGATGATCACAAGGATCGGTTCGAGGTCGGCTACGGGCTTGAAGGGATTTTGCCGGACGGCAAAGTAGGGAGCTTCGAGCGGGAGGCTGTGCCTCTTCTTAGGGCTGGCAACTACGACGGAGCGGTGCTCCTGATGACGCGCCGCGCCGCCGACGTGATTGCCGCCGATCGCGGCGTGACCCTTTCGGGTTCCTCTCCAGCGCCCCCTGAGGAAACCAGCCCAAGTAGCGGCTTCGATCCAGGGGTAGGGGCGCTCATCCTGCTCGGTATAGTCCTTCTGGTCATTTTCGCCGTTTCAAGAGGCAGCGGTTTCGGCGGGGGGTCGCGTTCGGGGCGCTCCGGCGGGAGTGGTTGGTGGGTGGGCCCGATGATGGCTAGCGGTTGGGGCAGAGGCGGGTTCGGCGGCAGCAGTTGGGGTGGCGGAGGGAGCGGAGGCGGAGGAGGCGGAGGGTTTGGCGGGGGCGGAGGGTTTGGCGGAGGCTCATTCGGCGGCGGTGGCGCGAGCGGAAGCTGGTAATCGCGTCGAGCTCCTGGCGTAGACTCGCACGGGGCGCGAACAGCGGGGAAGGCTGGCGATGGAAGAACAACTCAGCGAACTAGTTCGGCGGCTCAAGAGCGCGGCGGGCAATAACCTCAAGGCCGTGGTGCTGTACGGCTCGGGCGTGACGAACGAATTTTCCGCCAAGCATTCCGACCTGAACATCCTATGCGTCGTCGAGCGCGCGGGATCGCCAGAGCTCGAGCGCCTTCATCCCGCCGCGGAATGGTGGATGCGGCGCGGCAACCCCGCGCCACTGGTCTTCACATTTGACGAGCTGCAGCGCTCGGCAGACGTTTTTGCCATCGAGCTTGTGGATATGAAGCTGCGTCACCGCATGCTGCACGGCGACGATTTCTTCGAGCAGTTCGAGGTTCCGTTGCGCCTGCACGCGTTGCAGCTCGAGCGGGAACTGCGCACGAACTGGCTGAGGCTGCGCCAAGCGATTCTGGCCGCGCCCGAAAAAAGAAAGGCGCATCTCGCGATCATGATGTCGTCGGTGTCCACGTTCTGTGCTCTGTTTCGGCACGCGCTGTGGGCGTTGGGAAGCCCGATGCCGGCCACCAAGCGTGAAGGCGTGGACGGAATCGCAACGCTCACCGGCGGAAATCCGTCGGCGTTTCACGCGATTCTCGAGTTGCGGGAAGGGAAACGCAAACCGCGGCAGATCGACGTCGAAGAGACGCTGCACGCCTACCTCGAACTCGTCGAGGTGGTGACGAACGAAGTGGATCGCCGTTTGGACGCGCTATGAGGCAAAGAGTTCGCGAGGGAGGTTCCCGATGAAAACTGTTGGTGCAGTTGTTGCGGCCGTGGTTGTAATCGCGCTGGTGCTGCTGGTGGTGGTCGGCGGGTCATACATCAGCAGCAAGAATCAGATGGTGGCGCTGAACGAAACCGTGAAATCGAACTGGTCTGAGGTCGACGTGAATTTGCAGCGCCGGTCCGACCTGATCCCGAACCTCGTCGCGACGGTGCAAGGCTATGCCGCGCACGAAGAGACCGTGTTCGGCGACATCGCAAACGCGCGCGCGGCTTTGCTTGGCGCGAAGACGCCGCAGGACAAGATTGCCGCAAACGGGCAGCTCGACGGCGCTCTCGGTCGCTTGCTGGTTATCGTCGAGAACTACCCGAAGCTGCAAGCGAACGAGGGTTTTCTGAAGCTGGAGGATGAACTGGCGGGCACCGAGAATCGGATCGCCGTCTCACGCAAGAGGTACAACGATTCCTTGCAAGCCTATAACACCTACATCGCGCAATTCCCGAACAGCATCTTCGCGGGCTGGGCCGGCTTCAAGCGCAATGACGCATACTTTGAGGCTTCGGAGGCATCGCGCGCGGTCCCGAAAGTCACATTCCCGGCCGCGAACCCGGCCCCGGCGCCTAGCCACTGACGAGCACAAGCTTGGCCATCTGTAAAAAGGGGCTAGCTGACGGCTTTCTTGTCGAACTGCCGAAGACCGACCACGAGCAGCAATACATCGAAGCACGTCAGGGCTATCAAGATAAACGGAAGTGACAGGTGCGGGAACTGCGGCACGAGCGTGGCGCGCAGCCCTTCGCTCGCATAGGCCAACGGGTTAATCAGAACTATTTTCTGCAGGATGGGGAATTTGTTCAGAGCGCTCCAGGGATAATACGTGCACCCGAAAAATATCATGGGAGTCAGGACCATGCTGAACATCAAGCCGATGTGCTGCTGATCCACGCTGCAGCCGAGCGCAAGGCCGCCGCAGGCTGAGAAGCCCGCAACCAGCAGCGTAACGCAGGCGAAGGCAAGCGGATTCGCCAGGTGCAATTCCAGCCCGGGACGAAGAATGAGCCATCCCAGGGGAATCACCACCAGCCCAGCCACGATCGCTTGAATGAGACCGGCCACCACCTTTTCCACCGCGACCCAGGAAATATCGATGGGGGCCAGCAAACGGTCTTCAATTTCGCGAGTGAATTGGAACTCGCCGATCAGGGGCATCGCCACGGCCCAGATCCCGGTGAACACCATGCTGATGGCCATGATCCCGGGAAGCAGCAAGCTCTTGTAGACCGCGGGCAGGTAGCCGCTGCCCACCATTACGCGGCCGAAAATAAAGACGAACAGCAGCGGCTGCAAGAATGTCTGGAAGAGCAGCGGAACCAGATTCCGCCGGGCCACATGAGCGTCGCGAGCCAGCAGCGCGAAAAACGCTTTCCAATTCATTCGCGCAAGCTCCTTCCGGTGTGATGGAGAAAGAGGTTTTCCAGGCTGGGCTCGGAAATGTGCACATCCGACACCTCAACCCCGAATGTCGCCGCGGTGTTCACGATCTCCGCAATCAAGGAACCACCCCGGCCTGCATAG
>Ga0181538_10005495_pt1 | contig 11376 bp, 9 predicted proteins | sample PEATcosm2014_Bin_40_FD_119773 | JGI IMG/M metagenome (GOLD analysis project Ga0181538, IMG submission 119773) | Peatland microbial communities from MTU Mesocosm Facility, Houghton, MI, USA - PEATcosm2014_Bin23_30_metaG | ecosystem: Environmental > Terrestrial > Soil > Wetlands > Peat | place...
GATGACCAGCTGGCTAGCAGCTTTCGTTGCGATTACAGGTTTGGCGGTGCTGCTCCAGGCCGCCGTCCTTGCGGCCATGTATTTTCAAATGCGGCAGGCGACCCGCCGTATCGAATCCATCGCTGCCGATCTGCAGGAAAAAGTAACCCCGATTCTTTCCCGCATTCAGATCCTCACCGAGGACGTGCAGCCGCGAATCTCGACGATGGTTTCGGACGCCGCGGAGATCACGCATCTCGCGCGCAGTTCGGCGCAGAGAATGGACCGCGCCTTCACGGAACTGCTCGACCGGTTGCGCCTGCAACTCGTGCACGCCGACCAGATCCTCACCGGAGCGCTCGAAGCCGTCGATCAAGCGGGCACGCAAATTCGGAAGACAGTTCTTGGCCCGATGCAATCCGCCAGCGCTGTGATTCGCGGAATCCAGACCGGACTCGAGTTCTTCCGCTCCTCGCGACGCCGTCGCCCCGAAGGCTCCGCCCAAGCCCACGAGCCGCAGGACGAAGGGCTGTTCATCTAGAAATAGCTTTCCCGGAAAATTTGCGTTTAGCCAGGTGTGCGTTTAGACGATGGAGCCGCCGCCCAGAACGACGTCACCATCGTAAAAAATTGCGGCTTGGCCCGGCGTCACCGCGCGCTGCGGTTCATCAAATCGCACGCGCGCTCCGCCATTGGCCAGCGCCTGGACCGTGGCGTTCGCTGCTGCATGGCGATTGCGGATCTTCACAGTTGCGCGCAAAGGCTGCTCGGGGCAAGCGAACGGAATCCAGTTCACATCGCGAACGTCGCATGCGGCGCTGCGCAACTCCTGGTCCTCGCCGAGAATCACGCGATTCGATCCGCGGTCGAGCGACACCACGTAAAGCGGCCGCCCTACGGCCACGCCCAATCCTTTCCGCTGTCCGACTGTGAACCGATGTAGGCCCTTATGCCGGCCCAGGACTTCTCCGCTCGTGGTAACGATTTCGCCTTCCTCATCCGGCACCGATTCACCGCGCTCCGCCAAATACGACTCGATAAATTGCACGTAATGGCCCGAGGGCACAAAGCAAATCTCCTGGCTCTCCGCCTTCTCCGCCACTGGCAGGGCCGCGCGGCGCGCCAGTTCGCGCACGCTCTGCTTGTCTAGTTCACCGAGCGGAAAAATCGTGCGGGACATCTGCTCCTGCGTTAGCCCGTAGAGAAAATAAGACTGATCCTTGGCTTCATCCATGGCGCGCAGCAATTCGTAGCGGCCGCTCGCTTCGTTGAAGCGGATGCGCGCATAGTGGCCGGTCGCCAAACGCTCGGCGCCGATTTTGCGCGCCGTGGCGACCAGCGGATCGAATTTCACATACGTGTTGCACTGCGCGCACGGAACCGGCGTCGAGCCTGCCAGATACGACTCCACGAACGGCCTCACGACCGTCTCCTCGAAACGATCCTCGTAGTTCAAAACATAATGCGGAATCCCCAGATGCTGCGCCACGCGGCGCGCATCGTAGGCATCGTCGAGCGAGCAACAGCGTTGGGGCGCCGCGCCCATGGGCCGCAATTCCGGTAGCCGGCGCTGATCCCAAAGCTGCATCGTCAGCCCGACGACGGACTCGCCGCGCTCGCAGAGAATCGCGGCGACCGTGGAACTGTCCACACCGCCACTCATCGCTACCGCGATGGGAGCGCGGCCATCAGTTGGTAATGTCATCGCACCACCACCGCATCCCGCCACTGCGGGTTAAGACTCCGCAGGCGCTGGACCACCGGAGGAATCACGTCGAGCGCATACGCGATGTCGTCGTCCGTCGTGTAGCGGCCGAGGCTGAAGCGCACCGAAGCGTGCGCGTCCGGCATCGCGAGGCCGATCGCCGTCAAAACGTGCGACGGCTCGACCCTGCCCGAAGAACACGCCGCGCCCGCCGAGCACGCGATCCTCTTCAAGTCCAGCCCGATAACCAACGCTTCCGCTTCCACATGCGGGAAAAGCAAATTGGAAGTATTCGGCGTGCGCGGCGCGCAACAGCCATTGATCCGCACCAGCGGAATCGCGGCCAGCAGCCCACGCTCGAAGCGGTCGCGCAACGCCGCAATTCGCGGCGCTTCTTCTGCGAGCACGCGGCCCGCGATCTCCGCCGCCTTGCCGAAGCCCACAATCCCCGGAACATTTTCCGTGCCCGGCCGGCCGTCGCGACCGGCGTGACCACCAAACAGCAGCGGATCGAGCCGCGTCCCATCTCGCACGTACAGCGCGCCGACGCCCTTCGGCCCGTAAATTTTGTGCGCCGAAATCGAAAGTAATTGCGCGCCGAGCCGGTTGACGTTCAGCTGAATTTTCCCGGCAGCCTGTACCGCATCGGTGTGCAACAGAATTTTCTTCTCTGCGGCAATTTGCGCGATTCGCTCGACGGGCTGGAGGGTCCCCAGCTCGTTGTTGGCCAGCATCACGGAGATCAACACGGTCTCCGGCCGAATCGCATCTGCAATTTTCCCCGGGCAAACACCCCCTTCGCGATTCACCGGCACGTACGTCACTGCAACGCCGCAGCGCTCCAACTCCTCGCACGGAGTCTTCACGGCGGCGTGCTCCACCGTTGTCGTCACCACGTGCTTTCGCTCGCCGAATGCCGCGCCCACCGCGCCGAAGATCGCCTGATTGTTCGATTCTGTCCCGCCGCTGGTGAACACAATTTCCGACGCCCTCGCACCCAGCAGCTTCGCGACCGATTCCCTGGCCTCTTCCACCGCCGCGCGGCACTTCTGTCCGAAGGAGTGAATCGAACTGGCGTTGCCATACTCTTCAGAAAAATACGGCAGCATCGCCTCTAGGACTTCAGGGTCTACGGGCGTAGTAGCGTTGTAGTCCAGATAGGCGCGTCGCATGGAGGCATTCGTCCCGATTGGGTGCTAACCATTCAGAATAGCGGCCCCCAGCGGGAGGGTCAAGGAAGCCTTCCGGCATTCGGCGTGGACAGCCCGACGGCGAGGCCACGCATCTAACAGGTAGTACCCAATAGGAATCCAAATCGCAACAAGGTCTGCCGTTCAGCTCTTAGGTGCGCGTATCTTCCAATGGTGGGCTGCAACAACCTCTTAGAAGTTAGTGGAGGCGCAAATGGCGTTCGTACCCTTGGTGATCTTGGCTGCAATCGGTGTGGCAATTCTGCTGCGTCCCTGGCCGTTGTTTCTCCCGCGCGAAGAATCGCAAGCTCCCGGCGCACAAACAAGCGGGATACATTTCGCCGTCGAATTCCGCAAATGGGTGGAGCGTCAGGCGCGCATGCGTGGACTCAGCGTTCGCGGCGTTGCGCGGCCCGTGCCGATCGAATGCCCCAAGTGCCACAAGGTTTCCAATTATTTCGTGTATCCCGATGAACTCTGCGAGCGCTGCTGGCGCGCCACATTGAAACCGGTATCCACTCCCGTCAACGGAACCCGCCTGTAAAAATCCGCGCGAGTAGTAGGGCCTCGCGTGGCCGCGGCCCTACGTTCGAAAGAAAAAGTATCTTCGAGAGATGGTCTTAGTAGCACAGGCACCGCTGCCTGTGTGCCTTTTCCCCAACCTGCCAATCCTCTGGAATACTTCACGACGAGTGCCCTTCGCAGGCGCGACTGGCTTATCATAAGTAGCGACGATGGTTCCTTCTCCTGAACGAAAAGTAATTCTGGTCTCCGGTGCTCCCGGCGCGGGAAAGACGACGGTCGCCGAACCGCTCGCGGCGGCGCTCGGGTTTGCGCTGCTCTCCAAAGACCCAATCAAAGAGGCGCTGTTTGACGCGCTGGACGGCCGCGCCGGCGATCTGGCGCAGTCCCGCAGATTCAGCGACGCGGCGATCGAGGTGATGCTGGCGCTGGCGGCGCAATGCCCACAAGTTGTGCTGGAGGCCAATTTTCATCCGCACAGCGCGCACGAGCGCGAACGAATTAGGAGTCTCGGCGGCCAAATTGTCGAAGTCTATTGTAGTTGCCCGCCGGAAGAGATGGCTCGTCGCTTTGCCGAACGTGCAGCCTCGACGCGCTACCATCCTGCGCATGCGCTGAAGTCACTCTCGCCCGAATTGCTCGCGGAGCACGAAGGCCCCGTTGGGATGGGCACTGTGATCACGATTGATACGACGAAGCCGATAAACTCCGAAGAGCTTGTGCGTCGCATTCAAGAGTTGTGGGCTGAGTGAAGTAGCATCGAATAAAGATGAATGCCCTCGGTTGCTATACTTGGCCAGCCAAGGTCTGAGGGTCTAAACTGCCCGCATGAGCCGCTGCCGCTTATTAGCGTGTGCATTTGTCGCAGTGCTCGCTCTGGCCAGTCCGATGAGTGATTCTTTGGCCCAGAGTTCAGAGAGCGCCGACGCTTCGCAAGGCGAGGTTGTCCTGACCAAGTTGTCCGCGCCTGTCTATCCGCCACTTGCGCGACAAATGCGTATCGCGGGTGACGTCGTGGTGACGCTTGGCATCCGACGGGATGGAAGTGTCGAATCGGCTGCCTTGGTCAGCGGCCACCCGTTGTTAGTACAAGCGGTGGAGGATAGCGCGCGACAATCTATCTTCGAGTGCAGGAATTGCATTAAGCCGGTAACGACATATCAAATGGTTTACACCTTTCAGGTGGTGATGCCGGCTGTCACACGGAAGGCGGCGGACGAATGCGGCAAGATGTTTCCCGAGAACCCAGACCCAGACAAAGTAAGTGAATCCTCTGGGCACATAACCATAGTTTCTTTCCCTCAAGTCCAGCTTGAATGCTGCTGCTACGAGAAGAGAGTTCGTGCGCGCAAGTGCCTTTACCTGTGGAAATGCGGCATTCACTGAAACTGGCAGCTGCGACTTCGTTCTGAGACCCGGAGTGATCGAGCTGCGGCACCATCGCGTGGTGGCGATTCGGGCACGATGAGTTGACACTGTGGCATGCGTCCGTTAGCGTGAACCGAGGCCGGATTCGCAGCGAACCCCTTCGCGCGCAGCCTGCACCTTAACTCAAGGGGAAAGCGCCCGTGACCGATCCCATCATCACGCTGACCACTGATTTCGGTACGTCCGACCACCTCGTTGGCGCGATGAAGGGCGTCATTCTCTCTATCAACCCCGTAGCGCGCATTGTGGATTTGCAGCACCACGTCGCGCCCTTCGACGTGCTGGACGGCGCGCTGACTATCGGCGCCGCGTGGCATTATTTTCCGCCGCGCACGATTCACCTGGTCATCGTAGATCCCGGCGTGGGCACGGAGCGCCGCCCGCTGCTGGTCACCGCCGAAGCGCAGCATTTTATCGCGCCGGACAACGGCGTTCTTTCAATGGTTTACGATCGCGATCCCTACGTCTCGGTTCGACACATCACCGCGTCGCACAATTTCTTGAATCCCGTCAGCCCCACGTTTCATGGCCGCGACGTTTTTGCACCGGTGGCGGGCTGGCTCTCCAAAGCGTGGCAATCGGAATCGTTCGGCGAAGTGATCACAGATTTTGTGCGCTTTGGCCTTCCGAAGCCCAAGTCTAGCGGCCAGGCGCTCAAGGGTTTGGTGCTGAAGGTGGATACGTTCGGAAATTTGATTACGAATTTGCGTACCGAAGATGTGCCGCCCGCCACAATCGAATCCGGAAAAATAAAACTTCAGGCCGGCGCCAAAGCCGTCGAGCGATTCGTGCTCACGTTTGGCCAAGGCGCGCCTGGCGAACTCGTCGCGCTAATCGGCTCCAGCGGTTTTCTCGAAATCGCGGTGAACAAAGGCAACGCCGCGCGCACGCTGGGCGTGGCGCGAGGCGCCGAAGTCACGCTCGAAATACCCACCGCATAGCCTGAGCTTCCCCACAAATTCTGAGGGGCGGTGTTTCCGCCGTAGGGGCGGCCTGGCCGCCATGGCGGGAGCTTGTCTCCGCCCACTCCTCGAGTTGCGCAGTCGGGAGGGACAGGCAGGAATGCCTGTCCTACTGCCGCGTCAAATCTTGCGTTATCAAGAACGATCGCGTGCGCGGGTCGAGCCAGTCGCGTAGTGCGTCCCCCAACAAATTAAACGCCAGCACCGCCGCCATAATCGCCAGCGCCGGGAAAATCACCAGGTGCGGTGCATCGAACAAATGATTGCGCGCATCGTTCAGCATCGCGCCCCAACTCGGCGTCGGGGCGAGCACACCCAGCCCGAGAAAACTCAGCGTGGATTCCGCGAGAATAGCGCCCGCCATGCCAATCGTCGCCTGAATCAGCACCGGCTGAATCGTGTTCGGCAACAAGTGCCGCAACAAAATGCGCGTATTGCTCGCGCCCAGCGAACGCGCCGCCGCGATAAATTCCATCTCTTTCACTTTCAGGACTTGCGCGCGCGCCAGCCGCGCATAGCCCGCCCAGCCCGTCACTATCAGCGCGAGAATCACCTTTCCCACGCCTGGTCCAAGAAACGCCGCCAGCGCAATCGCCAGCAATATTCCTGGAAAAGATAAAAATGCGTTGATGAGCACGATGTTCACGATACTGTCAAACGCGCCGCCGATGTAGCCCGCGAGCGCACCGATCGCCAGACCCACGAGGCCCGCTCCCGCCACGACCGATACACCCACCAACATCGATACGCGGGCGCCGTAAATGGTGCGCGACACTATGTCGCGCCCCAGCTCGTCCGTGCCGAACCAGTGCGCCGCGCTCGGCGACGCCAGACGGTGCGGCAAATCCTGCGCGGAGGGATCGCGTGGCGCGAGCCACGGCGCAAACAGAGCGGTGAGCAACAGCAGCGCCGTCACGACAAGCCCCCAGCGGCCCAGCGCGCTTCGCTTCCAAAAAGATCCGAATGACGATTTGCGGCTCATTGCACGCGCACCCGTGGGTCCACCCAGGAATAAACTAGATCCGTCAGCAAATTTACAAATACGTACGAGAGCGCAATGACCAGAATGCATCCCTGCAACAGTGGGTAGTCCCGCGTGGTGATCGCCTGCACGGCTAGTCGCCCGATCCCCGGCCACGAAAAAATCGTCTCGGTGACAATCGTGCCCGCGAGCAGCGATCCGAATTGCAATCCGATCACGGTTATGATCGGCACCAGCGCGTTCGGAAACGCGTGGCGAAACAGCACCGCACGCTCAGATAAACCTTTGGCGCGCGCTGTGCGGATGTAATCGCTCGACAATTCCTCGATCATCGCCGCGCGCACCATGCGCGTCAGGATCGCCGCGAGCGCCGCTCCCAGCGTCGCCGCGGGCAGCACGAGATGCCCCCATCCGCCGCGTCCCGAGACAGGCAGCCAACCGATCTCGATCGAGAAAAGCAGAATCAGCAAAGGGCCGAGCGCAAAGTTCGGCACCGACAAGCCCAGCAGCGTGAAGACCGCGGTCGCGCGGTCGCCCGTGCTTCCCCGCTTCCGCGCCGAATAAACTCCGGCAGGTATCGCGATTAGCAAACACACCAGCAATGCTGCAATCGCGAGCTCGAGCGTCGCCGGAAAACGCTCCAGCACAATCGCAAACACAGGCCGGCTGAAATGAAACGATTCTCCCCAGTTGCCCTTCACAAGTCCGGAAAGATACCGCTCGTATTGCGTCCAAATCGGCACGTCGAGGCCCAGTGCATGGCGCAGCGGCCCGATGTCTTCCGCGCGCGCGTCCTCACCCAGCATCTGCTGCACCGGATCACCGGGCACGATGTGAATCAGAAGGAAAACCATTGTCAGAATCAGCCAGATGGCCGGAATCGTGTACAACAGGCGGCGCATGAATTTCTTCAGTAAATTCATCAGCGACCATCCGCCCCTTTCGGCATAGACGCAGCCGCGTCCCCAGCGGGCGCATCCAGGGCTGCGAGTTTCAATCGCTCGATTTTCACGCGCGCCACGCGGCGCCGGTCCATCTCGATCACGGTAAAGCGATTTCCGCCGAATTCAAAGGTCTCGCCGCCGCGCGGAATGAATTGCAGTTGATTCAGCACGAATCCGCCCACGGTGGTGTACGCGGGATCCTCTGGTAGCGCGATGTTGTACTGCGTCTCAAGATCGCGCACCGGCAGCGACGCGTCAAAAATCATCGCCGCGTCCGCGCCTTGTCCCACCACTTGCGGCCGCTCCACCACGTCGAACTCGTCGTGAATTTCACCTGCCACCTGTTCGAGCAAATCTTCCAGCGTCACCAGACCCAGGATGCTCCCATACTCATCGACCACCGCTGCGATGCCCGTGCGATGCTCGCGCAATTCAGAGAGCAGCTCCACCGCCGGCTTGCTCTCCGGCACGATGCGAATGTCGCGCAAGACTCGGCGCAAATCAAAGTCCGGCACTGGCAAACCCTCTTCAACGCGTCGCTCGCGATCCAGCAACACCCAGAGCATATCCTTGATGTGAACGTAGCCCGCGAGATGATCCACGGTGCCTTCGTACACCGGAAGGCGCGAGCGCTGCGTCGTCGCAAATACCCGCATCACATCCTCGAGGCTGGATTCGATCGGCAGCACGTGCATGTCCGGCCGCGGCACCATGATTTCGCGCACGCGCACTTGCCCAAGTTGAATCGCGCTCAAGACGAATTTCTCTTCGCCCGGCGCGAGCAATCCCCGCTCGCGCGCCTGACGGACCTGAATCTCCAGCTCTTCCGCCGAATGGGCCACGGTGTGGCTATACGTCGTCTCGAATCCGAGTCCGCGCATGATCATCCGGCTCGCGCCGTCGAGCGCGTCGATCGCCCAGCGAAACGTCCTCAGATAGGCAGCGAACGGCAGCGCCACCAGAAGCGCCACGCGCTCCGCGCGCTGCAAGCTCAGCGATTTCGGCACCAACTCGCCCAGCACCACATGCAGCACCGTCAGCAGCGCGAAAGCCAGCACGAGCGACATCGCATGCAACACGATCACCGCCGGCCGCCCCGGCAACCAATCCAGTATCGGTCGCAGCAGGGCTGCCAGCGTCAACTCACCCAACGCGCCAAGCCCCAGGCTTGTCAGCGTGATTCCCACCTGCACGCCCGAGACGACGCGGTCGAGCCGCCCCAGCAGCACCTGCACCACGCGCGCCCGCGCATTCCCCTGCTCCACCAATTGCCGCACGCGCGAAAGCCGCACCGCCACCAAGGAAAATTCCGCCGCGGCGAAAAATCCATTGATCAGCACAAGCGCGAGAATCGCCAGCAGGCGCAGACCAATCATGGTTGCCGCACCGGCGCATCAACGCAAGACAGGCGAGCTGAATTCAGCATGTACGCTCGATTCTAGTCTGTGTCATTCATGAATGTCATTGTGCAATTGCGGGCGGCACCGCTCCCCACTCCCCTGACCCTTTTTCGCTGAACTTCACGGACCGTTCGCGCTAGACTTCCTCTCGCGGAGGCGGTTCACCATTCGCGAGTTACGCAAAATCTTGATCGCCCTGCTGGCCGGGGTATTCGCGATCCTAATTGGCGCCGTGGCCGACGCCTGGTGGATTGCGCATCGCGCGCTGCCGCAATTCGACGGCACAGCTGAAGTCCCCGGCCTCACGTCGCAAGTGCGCGTAGATCGCGACGCCTGGGGCGTCCCGCACATCACCGCGGGCTCGCTCGAAGACATGGCCATGGCGCAAGGCTACGTCACCGCGCAGGATCGCCTGTGGCAAATGGATGTTCTGCGGCGTGTCGGCGAAGGCGAAATCTCCGAAGTGGTCGGCGCAGGGCCCGGTGACCTCGCGCTTTCGAGTGATCGTCTCTTTCGCACCTATGGCTTAAAGCAAGACGCGGAGCGCGACGCCGCCGCGCTCGACCCCGATAGCCGCCCGCTGTTTGAAGCATACGCTCGCGGCGTCAACGCCTTCATCGCCGCGCACCAGAATCGCTTGCCGTGGGAATTTGTCGCGCTAGGCTACAAGCCGCGCCCTTGGACACCCGCCGATTCTCTCGCCATCGTGGGTTACATGTGCCGCACACTCTCGAATACCTGGCCGCAGGAAATCGATCGCGCCTGGGTCACGCAAAAAGTTGGCCCTGACCGCGCCGCGCAACTCTTCTCGCAAGATTCGCCGGACGATCGCATCATCGTCGGCGGCGCAACGCCGTCCAGCGCGCCCGAGAGTGCGCCACCACATCCCTCCGCACCAACCATGACGAGCGATGCGCTTTCATCGCCGTCCATTATGGCTTCCGCGACGCCCGCCAATCCCCCTGCCTCCCGCGCCGAAGCCGAAGCGTTCGCCTTCGTCGCCGGTTCCGATGAGAATAACGAAGACGTCCGCGCCGGCACCGGCAGCAACAATTGGGTCGTTAGTGGCGCGCACACGGCCACCGGCAAACCCATCCTAGCCAACGATCCCCATCTCGAACTTTCCATGCCCGACATCTGGTACGCCGTGCATCTCACCGCTCCCGGCTGGAATCTCGCCGGCGTCACGCTCCCCGGTGAGCCGCTGGTCGTAATCGGCCACAACGATCGCATCGCCTGGGGCTTCACGAACGATGGCGCCGACGTGCAGGACCTCTACATCGAGACGTTTGACACCGCGAATCCTGAAAACTATCGCGCCAACGGCCAATGGCTCAAGGCCGACGTCCGCACGGAGCAGATAAAAATCCGGGGCGAGTCTGCGCAACAACTGGATGTCATCACTACGCGTCACGGCCCCGTCGTCCAGCGCGATGGCAACACCGGCTACGCGCTCCAGTGGACCGCGCTCCAACCCGGTGGTCTCGGCAACTCCTATCTCCTGATGGGCCGCGCGCAAAATTGGCAACAATTCAAGGACGCACTGCGCAATGTAGCCGGCCCCGCGCAGAATGCCGTTTACGCCGACGTGGGCGGCAACATCGGCTTCATCGTTGCCGCGAGAATTCCCCTCCGCAAAAAAGGTGACGGCTCCGTCCCCGTCCCCGGCGATACCGACGATTACGGATGGGCCGGCTATATTCCGTTCGATGAATTGCCGCAAGTTTTCAATCCGCCCGGCGGCATCATTGCCACGGCCAACGCCCGCGTCGTCGGCCCCGGCTATCCTCACTACATCACCGACCGCTGGGCTGCGCCTTGGCGCGCCGAGCGCATCTACGATCTACTCGCCGCGAAAAATAATCTCACGCCCGCGGACATGAACGCATTTCAGAATGATGTCTTGAGCATCCCCAATCAGCGCCTGGCCGCCGCACTGGTGCAAGCCTCCCGCGCCGCGCTGCCGCAGGACACGCGCACACGCGATCTCCTGGCCCGGCTCCCCAGTTGGGACGGCCGCGCCGACGCAACTTCCGTTGAAGATCCCTTCGTACTCGCCACGCGCGAAGCATTTCTGAACAATGTCCTGTCCTCTTATCTAGGCGACGACACCGACCGCTACTCCTGGCGTTCCGCATGTTTCGTAGACTGGCTCCTCCGCGAACGCCCCGCGAACTGGCTTCCACAAGGCTATCGCAATTACGACGAATTGCTGATTCATTCCGCCGACGATGCCGTAGGGCATTTGGCCGCGGCAACACACA
>Ga0181538_10005498_pt1 | contig 11366 bp, 13 predicted proteins | sample PEATcosm2014_Bin_40_FD_119773 | JGI IMG/M metagenome (GOLD analysis project Ga0181538, IMG submission 119773) | Peatland microbial communities from MTU Mesocosm Facility, Houghton, MI, USA - PEATcosm2014_Bin23_30_metaG | ecosystem: Environmental > Terrestrial > Soil > Wetlands > Peat | place...
AAGCGGTTGCCGAACTCGGATCGAAAGCGCGCGGCTATCGCGCCGACGTTACGGTGGCGGAGGACCGCAAGGAACTCTTCGCTGAACTCTCCAAAGACTTTGGCAAACTTGACATCGTCTTCGCCAATGCAGGTATCTCGGGCAGGACGCCGACGGGCACGACCGACGAAGCCATCTTCGAGGAGATAGTCCACACCAACCTGAATGGGGCTTTCTTCACCGTCAACTCCGCCACTCCTCTGTTGAACGACAACGCCAGCATCATCTTCAACGGATCGGTGCACAACTATCTGGGCCAGGCCGGCCTGGCCGCCTATTCGGCCACGAAGGGCGGGGTGGTATCCATGGCACGTGCGATAGCTGCTGACTTTGCGCCGCGCAACATTCGCGTCAATGTCGTCGCGCCCGGAGCGACCAAAACTCCCATCTGGAGGCGCGGGTCTCGTGCGAATGGGTCTCAAGAACAGTCCGCCAAACTCGCGGACTTCTTCTCCTCTGCGATTCCGCTGGGCCGATGGGGCGAGCCAGAAGACCTTGCCAGAGCCGTTCTTTTCCTCGCGTCCGACGATTCCTCGTACATCAACGCGGTCGAGTTGATGGTGGACGGCGGATTAACGGGCGCTCCCTTCGGGGCACGCATTCTTCGCGGCTGACACAGCAGTTCCGGCGGCCCCCTTCTTCAAACAATCAGAATCAGATCGTCGGAAGCGCTTTATACGAAACCGAAAAGGAGTCACTCACATGTTTGATATGAAGAATCTCACTCGGATGAAGAAGCTTGACGAGAATGCACCTGACGTGATGAAGCTCTACTGGGCGTTTCATCAAGCGTTGTTCCAAGCCGGTGCCATCGATGTCCTGCACAAGCAGTTGATCGCTGTGGCGGTAGCGCTGACAACGCAGTGTCCTTACTGCATTGAGATACATATGAAAGAAGCGCGCAGGGCCGGAGCAACTGACACGATGCTGACGGAAGCAGCCATGGTCTCAGCGGCGATGCGAGCAAATGCGACGGTGACCCACGCGTCGCACTTGTTCAAAGAGGAACGAGAGCAAATGTCCTGAGCAATGATGTTAGCGTCCCAGGTCTTACAAAGCAGAGGAAGTGGCCATGAGCACGATGGAAATCCGCAGTAGCGACGCAGCAAGAAGCGCGAGCATCGCGCTAGTTGACATGAAGCTCGAGGTCGTGGTCATCCCAGTTTCGGATGTCGACCGCGCAAAGGAGTTCCTGACCGAGATCGACGGTCTGGACATTCACTTTATTCACGTCCGGTCGAAGCACAAGAATGCGTTGCCTCTGATCGTAAGGCACGGGTGGCCCGGGTCGATCACCGAGCAGATGAAGATCATCTGCCTCAGATCACGCCCGAGGAACTCGAGGAGATGAAGGGGCTGAATCGCAAGCCTCAGGCGAATCCGAAGGAATTCTGAAAAAACGTATAGGAGAGAAGAACATGGCAAATGCGACGTATGAAGTGAAGGCTTCACAGTTCAGTATCGACCGTACCCATCCGGGACGGTGGACGATCACCTTCAACAACCCGCCCATCAACATGTTTGTTCCAGCAACGATCGTCGAACTGGGAGCGCTCATGACTGACCTTGAGGCGGACCCGACCGTGAAGGTCGTGGTGTTCCAGTCGGCGAATCCCGAGTTTTTCATCGCCCATCTCGACGTAGCCAAGGCGGTCGAACAGCCGGGGGTGCTGGGCCTTTGGCGCGACTTTGTGCTGCGCCTCGCGTCCGCGCCGGTCGTCAGCATCGCCAAGATTCGCGGCCGCACGCGCGGCATCGGCAACGAGTTCGTACTCGCTTGCGACATGCGGTTCGCCAGCCGGCAAAACGCCGTATTCGGCAACCCCGAGGTCGGTGTCGGACTGATTCCGGGCGGCGGAGCGCTCGAATGGCTCCCGCGTTTGGTTGGACGATCGAGGGCACTCGAGTTCGTGCTCACCGCCGACGATTATGATGCCGATACAGCCGAGCGCTACGGCTGGGTGAACCGCACGCTGGACGATAATAACCTCGACTCGTTTGTCGATACGCTCGCAGAGCGCCTGGCCTCCTTCGGCCGCGAAACGCTGGCTGCGGCGAAAGCCCAGATCAATCGCTTCGGAATGCCGTCAGCCGGCGAACTTCAGTCGAGCAATGAAATGATCTTCCCGATGCTGGCCTGGCCCGATGCGCAGGCGCGGCGCGGCAAGCTCCGTGGTATCGGTTACGGCACTCGGAGCGACTTCGAATTGAACTTCGGCCGGTACCTTCCCGGGTTCGGGCAGACGGATAACGAGTAGGCACTTCCGCTAGGAGATTCGTTATATGAGCGCGACAGCTCCCACAACGACTTGCGGCCGGCTCTTCTTTCTGAACTTGAGCGCCGGCCGCATTCTGTCTGCAAATCCCGATGGCTCCGAATTGAAGACCGTCCTCGACGAAGGCCGAAAGCTGCCGGATGGCTTGGCGCTGGATGTAGCCGCCGGGCACATCTACTGGACCAATATGGGTGACCCCGAGAGGAATGACGGCTCGATCATGCGGTCTGATCTGGATGGCAAGAACATGATCACCATCGTTCCGCCTGGCGACACGTTCACGCCGAAGCAGCTCCAGCTGGAGAAGAGGAGCGGCAAGCTTTACTGGTCGGACCGGGAAGGGATGCGGGTAATGCGAGCAAACCTGGACGGGACGGAAATCCAGACCCTCGTGGATGCGAGCCTCGGCGATTCACGGCCGGGATCGGATCAGAGGAAATGGTGTGTCGGCATCGCTGTGGACCCTGACGGCGGCAAGTTCTATTGGACGCAGAAGGGCGGTCACGACGCGGGTTTCGGTCGAATTCTTCGAGCCAACATCCAAGTTCCGCAAGGTCAATCGGCCCGGAACCGCACCGACATCGAGCTTCTTTATGACGACCTTCCGGAACCGATCGATCTGGACCTGGATCCGGTTCATCGCACACTCTATTGGACCGACCGTGGGGACCCGCCGCGTGGCAACACGGTAAACCGCGCGCCCATGGACCCTACCCCCGAAAGAGGCAAGGGGCCTGAGATCCTGCTTAGCCATTTGATGGAAGGCATCGGCCTGGCTTTGGACCTAAAGGGTGGCCGAATGTTCATTACCGACTTCGGCGGATCAGTCTACAGCGCCAATCTCGACGGGTCGAACCGGCGGACGTTGCTGTTTGCCGAAGGAAACCTCACTGGAATTGCATACGCGGAAGTGCCGTCCGGGTATTGAGCGGCACTTCAACAAAGTTGAAGGAGGAAATCATTTCCATGAAGAAAGTCACTTTCTTGCTGGCTGTACTTGCGATCCTGGGTGGCATTTTCGTCTTCCGGAAGCCCGTATCCGGGCAGACCGATGCACAGGCTGCCCCGAGCTATGGATTCACAATCCCTGCTGGATACCGCGACTGGAGGTTTATCTCTCTGGCCCATGAGGAAGGCAATTTACACAGTTTCGCGGCTGTCTTAGGTAATGACGTGGCGATCAAAGCCTACCAGGAGGGAAGGCTGCCGTTCCCGGATGGCACAATCATTGCCACGTTGCACTACCGCCACGTCTCATCGGAGGAGAACAACAAGGTCTTTGGCCACGAACAGTCCTTCGTTCCCGGTGCTCCCACGAATATTCAGTTCATGTTCAAGAACGCGAAAGAATACGCCGCGACCGGCGGCTGGGGATTCGCTCAATTCAAAGATGGCAAACCTGACCCCGGAGCAGCGCTGAACTCTTGCTTCCCTTGCCACAGTCAGGTTAAAGCTCGCGACCTGATCTTCGCTCGTTACGCTTATTAACAGCACACTTGGGTCATGTATGACGAAACTTCTCTATTTGATTGGCGCCGTCATCTGCGGCGTTGTGCTCGTTGCACCAGGAGCGGGAGACGAAGGGGTATTGCCCGATCTAAGCGGCGCGACGGCCTGGCTCAACTCGCCGCCATTGAGCGGTAGGGAATTACGAGGGAAAGTCGTCCTCGTGAATTTCTGGACGTATTCGTGCATCAACAGCTTGAGAGAGCTGCCGTATATGAAAGCGTGGGCCGCGAAATACAAGGATGCCGGGCTGATGGTGATCGGCGTCCATGCGCCGGAGTTCGGTTTCGAAAAGGACCCGGCCAATGTGATGGAGGCGGTATCCAGCCTGACGGTCTCGTACCCCGTTCCGATCGACAGCAGCCATTCGATTTGGCGGGCCTTTAGTAATGAATTCTGGCCAGCGGACTACTTCATCGATGTAAAAGGAAGAGTTCGCTACCACCACTTCGGTGAGGGCGACTACGTCGAGTCCGAGCGGATTATCCAGGAGCTTCTCAAAGAAAATGGAGCAACTGGTCTGGATGAGAGTCCGGTAAGAATAATGGCCGACGGCGCTGAGGCGCCACCGAGCCATGATGTGCGATCGCCAGAGACCTACGTGGGCTTCGCTCGGGCGGAGAACTTTGCGTCGCCCGAGCAGGCGGCCCGGAATTCAAGAAGGATATATAGCCTGCCGGCGCTTCCCGCGTTGAATCAGTGGGGGCTCGCCGGATCATGGAAGATCGGTGCCGAGAGTGGCGTGCTTGAGTCCGCTCCCGGCAGGGTTCGATTCCGATTTCACGGCCGCGACCTCCACATGGTCTTGGGTCCGGGACACAGCGGTGCGCCTGTTCGCTTCCGACTCAGTCTGAATGGCGGCGCACCCGGTGGCGATCACGGGTCCGACTCCAGCGCAGATGGCACGGGCGAAGTTCGAGAGCCGCGGATGTACCAACTTGTCCGACAGCAGGGCCCCATCAAAGACGTGACGTTCGAAATCGAATTCCTGGATCCGGGCATCCAGGTCTATTCGTTCACGTTCGGCTAGCATTTCGGCCGCATTCAGAGGAGGGAAAAGACATGCAAGACAACACACTCGTCAAATCCAGTTTTTCATCAACGATTTACGCTCCCCTCGAGCAGGTGGATCTCCCCGCCTGGTGCTTCGGCCTGTCGGAAGCCGAATACCAGTCTTGTTCCCCGGCTCACGTTTCCGCCGCCGTGACCGTGGCGCCGAACGGTCAGCGGATGTCAATCAATGTCGAGGTCATCGGCGGAAGCCCGATGGTGCAGCACTATATCGAGGAGATCAGCGAACCACAACACCTCCGACTCGTTTCAAACTCGGACGTCTTTGCGCCCACGGGCAGGATTAAAGTGGCCGTGATCTGGGACTTGAGCGTGAAGAAGATCGACGCCAAGACGTGCGAATTCACCAATGAAGTCCACACCTCCTTCACGCCGGAGCTTCTGGAATCTCTGGCGAAGCAGGGCATTCCGAAAGATGTTTTTCAGGCGGCTCGCAAGCCGGTTTCCGAGGCTCACAATCGGCAGGAGACGCCTCTCTTCGCCAAAAGCATTGAGCGCCGAGCGTTGAAGAACGCAAGTTCGGCTCATGCGGCGAAAGGATAGAAGCGGTACCTAAGATGTTTGAAGCAGCAAGTTGCGAGGCCGGGACGCGAGAAGCACCTCGCGTGGAGACGAAGGCCGGCAATGGAAGACTGAGCGCGCCCGCCAGTCTCCGTCTGCATTGGCCCGAGTACCTGATGGAGGCAGGAGAGTCCAGCGTCTACCTGTTTTCTGCGTGCGTGGTTGCCACCTTGTTATGGCACCCCCACTCGCCCGCGCACCGGTATATCGCCAACGACGTGGTTCGCCACGTGTCGATGGGCATGGCAATGGCGGCTACCATGATCGCGATTGTGGTATCGCCGTGGGGCAAACAGTCTGGAGCGCACATCAATCCCGCGGTTACCCTCGCTTTTTATCGATTGGGGAAGGTGGGGGCTTGGGATGCTGCGTTCTACTGTGGCGCCCAACTTGCCGGCGCGGTTGCCGGCGTGGCACTCGCCTCACTGGTTTTGCAAGGCGCTCCGGCAGACAAGGCGGTCCGGTACGCGGCAACATTGCCCGGCAATCATGGCGACACCATCGCATTTGCTGCCGAACTCGTTATGTCATTTATTCTGATGAGCGCGGTCCTCTTCGCGTCCAATCACAAAGTCCTGGCGGTATACACACATCACTTTGCGGCAATGCTGATCGGGACGTACATCGCTTTTGAATCTCCCTTGTCCGGTATGAGCACGAATCCGGCCCGGACGTTCGGCCCCGCATTTTTCGGCGGATATTGGCATGCGGTTTGGATCTATTTCATCGCGCCGCCTCTCGGGATGCTCGCGGCGGCTCAAATGTTTCTTTTGAATCGCGGGCACAGTGGGGCGCTCTGCGCGAAACTCCATCATCACAACGACAAACGTTGCATATTCTGCCATTCCGGATTTGACTTCCCGGTCCCGTTAGGAGAGAAAGCATGACACAAGCAACGTTCGAAAAAGAAATCACCGCACTCCTCCTCATCGATCCCTACAACGACTTCATTTCCGAAAGCGGCAAGTTGTGGAGTCGCATCAAGAACGTTGCCGAGGCGAACGATTGTATCGCTCACATGCTGCAGTTGCTGACCGCAGCGCGAACTGCCGGCATAAGGGTGTTTTACGCGATGCATCACCGGTACCGTCCCGGCGACTACGAGACCTGGAAGTACACCGCACCAATTCAGAAAGGGGCCTGGTCACGAAAGACGTTCGAATATGGAACTTGGGGCGGCGAGTATCGCGCGGAGTTTGCCCCACAGCCTGGAGACGTTGTGGCCCACGAGCATTGGTGCTCCAGCGGCTTCGCCAACACTGATCTCGATTTGCAACTCAAAAGGCATGGCATCCAGAGGCTGATTGTCGCCGGCCTGATCGCGCACACATGCGTCGAATCGACCGTACGGCAGGCCGCTGAACTCGGATACGACGTCACCGTGGTCAAGGACGCGACTGCCGATTACGCCGAGGAATTCATGCACGCGGCGCTCGTCACGAATCTCCCAAACTACGCCAGCGCGATTATCCCAACACAGGAAGTCATCGATGCGGTTTCGGGCAGCCGTCCGCTGGAGGCGAAAGTTCATGTCTGAAATCGAGCATTACGAAATCCTTGTGATCGGCAGTGGCGAGGCGGGCAAGCACCTGACATGGAACTTGGCCCAATCCGGGCGCCGCACGGCTGTAGTGGAGCGAAAATACATTGGCGGATCGTGCCCTAACATTGCGTGCCTGCCCAGCAAGAACGTGATCCGAAGTGCAAAGGCGAATTGGTTTGCGCGCCACGGCGTCGAGTACGGCATCCAAACGGGTCCCGTATCCACCGACATGAAAGGGGTTTTCGACCGCAAGCGAAAGATGGTGGAGAGTGGAGTTCAGTTTCATCTCGACCGTTTCCAAGCGACCGGAGCCGAGTTAATCTGCGGCGAGGCTCACTTCATCGCTCCTAAGACTGTGGAAGTGCGCCTGAACGCCGGAGGTCGCCGGACGGTCACAGGCGATCGAGTGTTCTTGGACTTGGGATCGCGCGCGACGATGCCGGATATTCCGGGCCTGGCCGACGCAAAACCGATGACTCACATCCAGGCACTCGATCTTCAATATTTGCCCGCGCACGTGATCGTTCTGGGCGCCGGGTACGTGGGGCTTGAACTCGCCCAAGCCCTTCGTCGATTCGGCAGTCGGGTGACCATCATCGAGCGTGGCTCGCAAGTCGCGACGGCGGAAGATTCCGACGTTTCGCAAGAGCTTCATGAAACGTTCACCCGCGAGGGGATCGAAGTATGGCTCGGGACGCAGGTGAGAAGGGTCTATGGGCTCTCAGGTCAAAGCGTCCAGATGCACGTCGAAACCGGCAGGGGAGAACAGACGATCGAAGGTAGCGACTTGCTGGTGGCGGCTGGACGGACTCCGAACACGCAGGGTATCGGGCTGGAAACGGCCGGAATCGCGCTGGATTCGCGCGGGTACATCAAAGTTAACGAGCGGTTGGAGACAACCGCGGCGGGGGTGTGGGCGATGGGGGATTGCGCGGGCAGTCCTCAATTCACTCACGTAGCATTCGATGATTTCCGCGTGGTTCGAGATAACTTGAACGGCGGTAATCGCACCACGCGCGAGAGGCTTGTGCCGTTCTGCATGTTCACTGACCCGGAGCTTGCGCGGGTCGGTTTGAACGAATCGGAAGCCAGCAAACGCGAAATTCCCTATCGCCTGGCGAAAATACCGATGGACACCGTTCTCCGGGCCGTCGCTATAGGGGAAACCCGCGGCTTCATCAAGATGCTTATCGACGTTCCAAGCGACCGCATCTTAGGATTCACTGCGTTCGGTGTGGAAGCAAGCGAGATGATGGCAGCAGTTCAGACGGCGATGCTGGGCGGCCTGCCTTACACCGTGCTGCGCGACGCAATTTTCGCCCATCCGACCGCCGCAGAAGGTTTAGGTCCGCTGCTGGCCACTGTTCCCGCAAATGCAATTGGAGGAGATTGAAATGAAGAGGTCACAGCACGGCTTCCCGGGGTCGTCGATCCTGGTGCGACTTCGTTCGGCTCGGTACGTGACCTGGCCAGCGCCCATGCGGCGAGCGGCTGCAGCCCACTGGCGAGCATGAGAAGCGCATCGGACAAGCGGATGCAAACTGGCCAGACTGGTATGCCGCGTACGTGGGTGCGGAGGCAAGCGGCGCGAAGCTGCCGAAGTAAAACGAGGCGATTCTGAGGATTTATGAACACCGAACCACAACTTCTCGGCCAAACCGTCGTGGTGATCGGCGGGAGCGCCGGCATCGGCTTTGAAACCGCTCGACTGGCACACGACTTGGGAGCGAAGCTCGTCCTCGCCGCTCGCAATCCCGAGACCCTTCAGCGCGCCGCGAGCGAGCTTGGCGCGCAGCACTGCGCGGCCTTTGATGCTACCGACTTCACTCAACTGGAGCACTTCTTCAACGAGCTGCCCGGTTGCATTGATCACGTTCTTCTCACCGGCCCCGGTCCATACTATGCGACGTTGGCCGAGTTCGACTTCGACAAGGCGCGCCGTGACGTGGAAGCCCACCTTTTCCTGCCGATGCAGGTGGCTCGCATGGCGAGCAAAAAGGTTCGTCCCGGAGGAACGCTGCTCTTCATGGGCGGCACCGGCGGCCGCCACACCGCGCCAGGAATGGCGCTGATCGGCGCTCTGACGGCCGCATTGCCGGCGTTAACGAAGAACCTCGCACTTGAGATCGCGCCAATTCGCGTCAACCTCATCGCCGCGGGGTTTGTCGACACACCCTTATCGGCATCTCTCCTCGGCGATCAGCTTGATGCACGCCGCGAGCAACTCCGCAGTACGCTGCCGATCGGGCGCGTCGTCGGCCCGGCCGATATAGCCGCGCTCGCCGTGCACATTATGACCAATACAGCCCTTACAGGCGGCACTTACGACATCGATGGCGGACAACAGCTCGTCTAGCTTAGCTATTGAGCGCGAGCCCAATCGCTGTGCACTGGCATCGATCGGCTCGGATTGCGGTTGGGGCGGCATTGGCAACGAGGCGCCTTGTCTCGGCTGACCAATACTCAGGCTGCAGCCGTGTGTAGAGCCCAGGTTCGGCCTCCTTCTGCGCTTTGTGAGTCGGGATGCTCTCGCGTTCCGCCAAGAGTCGGGCGCGCATTTCCGCTGCGCGCCGCTCGAAAACGTCTTTACGCATCAGTACCACAGGATACCGCCTCAGAACATCAGAACCAGGCGAGGCGAAGCGGCGTCCTGTCCTACTGCCATTGGTTTCCGGAGGAACCCATGAATGGCATTTGACATGGTAGGCGCGCGCAGACTCGAACTGCGATCTTCGCTTTAGAAGAGCGAGGCCCTTTCCGTTGGACGACGCGCCCGTGGCTGCCCCACCCCGACTCGAACGGGGATTCCAGGTTTAGGGGACCTGTGCCTTCTCCGGTTAGACGATGGGGCCTCAGTCCTTGAACGGGTCGAACACATCTTTGCCGGCCATCGCGACACCCAATGGCCTCAACGTGTGAAGCACGCGAATGGAGCCCGAGTGCTCGGCGAGAACTTCCGGGAGCCGCTTATAGCAGTGCGGCGATTCATCCACACCGCCGCCGCGCAATTCCACGTGCGATTGATCGACCCAGTTGTCCATCATTTCCTGGGTGACCTTCGGCGGCCGCGTCCATTCACCGCTCTTGTCACGCTTGCCCTTGGCTTCCATCCGGCCCATCACGCGCCCGGCGCCGTGAATGGTCGAATACAGCGAGAGCGATGCCCGCTCATTCTCGACGCCTTCCAGGATGACCGACGTCTCACCCATGGTCCCCCCGACAAAACCGCGCTGGCCGGGGAATGCCGGCGTGGCGCCTTTGCGAACGACCCAGAGATCCGTGCCACCGTGAGCCTCCCGCCAGGCAAAATTGTGATGATTGTGGACCGAATCGAGCACTCGCGCGCCCAGGATCTTCACGACGCGTTCGCATACCCAGTCCCGCCCAGCATACGCATAACGGCCGGCGAGTTTCATGGCAGCGATATAGTCCTGCCCTTCCTGCGTGCGCGAATCGAGGGCAACCGGAGCTGAGTCCATATCGTCCTTGGCACCGGCGCGATTGAGAAAGCGAGTGGCGATCTTGTGACCAAACCCGCGGGAGCCGAAATGGGCACCCACCCAGATCCGGCCCTGCTCGTCCTCGAAAATGTCGACATAGTGGTTCCCGCTGCCGACCGTACCCAGTTGTGCCCTCGCCATGTCGCGCTGAGACGTCAGTCGCCAGGTGGTGCTATTGGCACCCTGTTTGATCTGCCAAGCGTCATCGTTGTTGTCGTCGAAAAGTTCGTGATCGACGTGCTCTTTGTTCTTGCGGGCCAGGCCGAAGCTGATGGTCGACCATACGTCATCCATGATGCGCGCGATGTTGGCGCGCACATCGGCCGCATCGGCGTCGGTGAGAACAGCTTTGTTGCCGCAACCGATGTCGTAGCCGACCCCGGAAGGGCTGACCAGCGTTTCATGTGCGATCACACCGCCGATCGGGACGCCATAGCCTTTGTGGTGGTCGGCCATCATTGCCGCCTGGCCGAAGATGTAGTAGCAGGTCTTGATCTGGCGGAGCGCACCTTGATCGACTGGCGCACCCCACACCGGAATGTTGTCGATGATCTCCATCGCTCGTCTCCTTGGTGGAACCTGTGGGAATCGAACCCACCTGGTCCTGATTAAAAGTCAGGTGCCTCTCCTTTTCGGCATAGGTTCCTAAACATGGTACCGGGGTAGAGGATCGAACTCTACTGATCTTCTTTGTAGGAGAAGCGCCGTCACCAGACGACAACCCCGGCGTGTCCGCGTAGGTGGAGTCGAACCACCTTGAGAGCTTTATAAGAACTCCGTCCTGCCGTTGAACGATACGCGGCCAAAACTGGCTCCGAGGGCAGGAATCGAACCTGCGCATTTCCTGATTAACAGTCAGGCGCCTTACCA
>Ga0181538_10005501_pt1 | contig 11358 bp, 10 predicted proteins | sample PEATcosm2014_Bin_40_FD_119773 | JGI IMG/M metagenome (GOLD analysis project Ga0181538, IMG submission 119773) | Peatland microbial communities from MTU Mesocosm Facility, Houghton, MI, USA - PEATcosm2014_Bin23_30_metaG | ecosystem: Environmental > Terrestrial > Soil > Wetlands > Peat | place...
CGCCTTTCTCCTTGGCGATCTTGCCGATTTCGGCGATGGGCTGAATCACGCCGATTTCGTTGTTGGCGTACATGATCGAGATCAGAATCGTCTTTGGAGTGATCGCGGCGCGCAATTCATCGAGGTTCACGCGGCCGTCTTTTTGCACGGGCAGGTAGGTGACCTCGTAGCCGTACTTCTCGAGACGCTTGCAGGTATCGAGCACGGCCTTGTGCTCGGTGACCTGCGTGATGATGTGATTGCCCTTTTCGCGATACATCTCCGCCGCGCCCTTGATCGCCAGATTATTGGACTCGGTGGCGCCGCTGGTGAAGATGATCTCCTTCGGCGAGGCGTTAATCAGGCGGGCGATCTGCGCGCGCGCGTTCTCGACGGCTTCCTCCGCCGTCCAGCCAAACTCGTGATTGCGGCTTGCCGCGTTGCCGAAACGCTCAGTGAAATACGGCAGCATCGTCTCCAGGACGCGAGGGTCCACCGGAGTCGTAGCGTGATAATCCATGTAAACAGGCAGCTTAATCGCCATGCGTCTCTCCCCTAATTTGAAAGCTCTACCAGCTCGCCCGCAGTGTCATCACTCATCTGAGAGATGGTGACGTTCCGCAAGACCTGCATAATGCTCTCGTTCACCCGCCGCAAGGGCTCGCGCACGGTGCACTTGCTCGACTGATCGCACTCTCCGTGCGAGGTCAGGCAAGACGTGATCTGCATCGGGCCGTCAATCGCGTCGATCACCTCGAAGGCGGTAATCTCCTTCGGATCGCGCGCCAATTGGTAGCCTCCCCCGGAACCATGTCGCGATGTCACCAGCCCTTGTCGGGCCAGCCGCTGCAGCACTTTCGCCAGCAGCGGAATCGAAATGGAGTAGATCGCCGCGATATCCGAAGCGCTGCACGATTCGCGGGGTGCACAGCACGCCAGATGACGAACAGCAATCAGACCATAGTCGGCTTTTTTCGAGAGCTTGAGCATTCCCTGATATGCGACTCAATCGGTCGCATTTAGTATCCTAAGCCCCGCGCCTGCTGCTGTCAAGTGGGTTACGCAGCTACAACTCCCTAGCTGTGAATAGCTTACAATGCGACCGATCTGGTCGGACATGAGGTCGAAAATGCCAGCGAATGGCGATTTCTGGGGATCGAATGGCGATTAATGAGAATCGAGCGGAAACCGGGTTTTGGGGGCGTGTCAGCCATATTGGCCAGATCGTCCCGCCGATTTTTCAGGCTGAGAGCGAAAGCGATGGGCTAAAATGCGGTACGATTGAATGCGGCCATGAAGCTGGCAATCTATCCCGGCACGTTCGACCCCGTTACCAACGGTCATCTGGATCTTATCGATCGCGGATCGAAGGTGGTGGACCGGCTCGTCGTCGCCGTCCTACGCAACTTTGATAAGCAGCCACTTTTCTCGTTGGAAGAGCGGGTGGAGATGCTGCGCGAAGTGACGGCGGGATTAGCGCACGTCGAGGTAGACATCTTTGAGGGCCTGCTGGTGGATTATGCTCGGAAGCGCGGGGCAACGGTGATCCTTCGCGGCATTCGCGCAATTTCGGATTACGAGTATGAATTGCAAATGGCGATGATGAATCGTCGCATTGAGCCGAAAATCGAGACGGTCTTCATGATACCGGCCGAACCGTATAGCTATCTCAGTTCGCGGCTGGTACGCGAGATTGCGCAATTGGGCGGACCGCTGACGGGACTCGTGCCCGAAACGGTCGAGGCCCGGTTACGCGCAAAAGTTTCCTGACGGGAGAAGCCAACAGATGAATTTCTCAGAACGCGTGAATCGAATTGCTGTGTCGCCGACGGCGGCGGTGGTGATGGAAGCCGAGAAGTACAAGGCCCGCGGCGTGGACGTCGTGGACTTTGGCGCGGGCGAGCCAGACTTCCCCACGCCCGAGCATATCAAGCACGGCGCCGTGCTGGCGCTCGAACGCAATCAGACCAAGTACACGCCGATCGCGGGAGTCGCGAAGCTGCGTGAGGCCATTTGCGCATGGCACGGCGCGCAATTCGGAACGTCCTACAAGCCGGCGCAATGCGTGGCTACTTCCGGAGGAAAGCTTGCGATCTTCGAGGTGATGGGCGCGCTTGTGGACACCGGCGACGAGGTGATTATCCCCGCGCCCTACTGGGTGAGTTATCCGGACATCGTGAAGTTTTGCGGCGGCACGCCTGTGTTCGTCGAAACTGACCCGGCTGCCGGATTCACTCTTCGCGCGGAACAGATCGAAGCGGCGATGACGCCGCGCACGCGCATGGTCATCATCAATTCGCCGTGCAATCCGACCGGCGCGGTGATCTCCGACGCGGAGTTCACGCGAATCGGGGCGCTGTGCGCCAGCCGCGGCGTGTGGCTGATGAGCGACGAGTGCTACTCACATTTCATTTATGGCGGCGTGCGGCCGTTTTCCATCGGCAGCCGTACCGAAGCCGGGCCGCAGACCATCATCATCGGTTCGCTTTCAAAGACCTTTGCGATGACGGGCTGGCGCATGGGCTACGTGCTCGGAGCTGAATCGCTGGTCGGCGCAGTGATCAAACAGCAAAGCCAATCCACGACATGCGTCTCCTCGATGGTGCAGTATGCCGCGATCGAAGCGCTGACTGGCCCGATGGAATCGGTCGGCCAGATGCTTGCGGAATATTCCCGACGCCGTGATCGCATTTACAACGGATTGAACGAGCTGCCCGGCGTCTACTGCGCGGAGCCGAAGGGCGCGTTCTACGCGTTTCCGCACATTGCGGGGCCCCGCGGCAAAGGTCATGCAGATACCGCCGCCGTGACAAAGGCTCTGCTCGAGCGCGAACACGTTGCGGTTGTGCCCGGCGAGGCGTTCGGCGCGCCCGGCTATTTGCGACTCTCCTACGCCACCTCGATCGAGCGAATCGACGAAGGGTTGAAACGCTTCAAGCATTTCTTCACTGCGGAAGCGGAGGCTGCCGCTTCGTGACGCTAAATGCCCTGCGGCCTGGCGGCGCGAGCATATCTATCTGCGCATGTGAGCTCGAGCCGATTTTTGTCCCGCGCATTTGGGGCACGCACACGCTTGCTCCCCTTTTCCCCAATGCCCCCACCGGCGACCAGCCCATTGGCGAAGTCTGGCTGACCGGCGAGACGTGTCGCTTCGCGAGCGGCGCATTTGCCGGGCGCACGCTCGGCGATTCGTGGCCTGATTTGCCGATGGAATGGAGGGGAACGCAACTGCACGGCCAACCGCGAATTCCCCTACTCGTGAAATTTATTTTCGCCGAGGAGTATCTCTCCGTGCAGGTCCATCCGGATGACGTGTACGCCGCGCAACACGAGCAGGCCGCGGGCGGCGTTGGAAAAACGGAAATGTGGTACGTGATTGCCGCGCGCGATGCCGCGGAGGTTCGCGTTGGGCTGCGTCCGGGGGTCACGCGTGGATCGCTCGAACGTGCGATCCACGATGGCAGCGCCGATCAGTGTCTGGTGTCGCTGCCGCTGCACAAGGGAGACGCTGTTTTCGTGGCGGCAGGAACCGCGCACACCATTGGCCCCGGCCTGGTGCTCTGCGAAATCCAGGAGTATTCCGACCTCACCTATCGCGTTTACGATTACAATCGCCTCGGCGCCGATGGAAAATCTCGAGCGCTGCACATCGAAAAGGCACTTGCCGTCATGCGCTTCGGATCGCAGATTGGAGGACGCGTCACACCGCTGCCGCTCGCAGCCAATGCGGGCGAGCGAACACTGCTCGCCGCGTGCTCCCAATTCGCAGTTGAAGAGTGGAGATTCTCTTCGCCGCTTAACGCGCAAACAAACCGCGAAAGATTCGAGTTGCTAGTCGTGACCGAAGGCGAAGGCAAGCTCTCCTCGCAGAGCACGTCGGCTGACTACGCCGCCGGTCAGGCGTGGTTCCTCCCAGCCGCGCTGGGCGAATTCGAGATTGCGCCGCATACCGCAACCACGATCCTTCGCGCCTATGCGCCGGACTTCGCCGCGCTCGAACGCGAACTCGCCGCGCAGGGCGTCAGCGCGGAAGCGCTTGCCGGGGCGGTGTTCCCTTGAGCGCCGCCAAGGCCAAGCTCGAAGCGCACGCCATAATCCTTGCGGGCGGACGTGGCACGCGGTTCTGGCCGCGCAGCCGCATGCGGACGCCGAAGCAATTGCTCAACATCGTCGGCAGCAACACGATGCTCGCGCAGACCGTCGCGCGGCTAACACCACTCTTCCCTGCCGCGCGCACCTGGGTCATTACGAATTCCGAGCAGGCCGCCGCCGTGCGCTCACAAATTCCCCGCGCCGCGCGCCAACACATTCTCGCCGAGCCTGTCGGCCGCAACACCGCTGCCGCCATCGGCCTCGCGGCAATTCATCTGCTGCGCGAATCGCGACAGGGCGGGGACGCGCTAATGGCCGTCTTGCCCGCGGATCACTACGTCGCGCAGCCGGAGCGCTATCGTCGCATCGTGCGCGCGGCATTGCGCGCCGCGACAACGCCCGGCAGCCTGGTGGTCTTGGGCATCCCCCCCACACGGCCGGAAACGGGCTTCGGGTACATCGAACGGGGAAAACTCGCTTCGCGCGGAACGCCGCCCACCTACACAGTGCGGCGATTCGCCGAGAAACCGGCCCTCGCGCTGGCCCGGCGTTACGTTTCCTCCGGGCACTTTTACTGGAACGCCGGAATGTTTTTCTGCCGCGTCTCCACGTTTCTTGCCGCACTCGAAGAGTTTCTGCCCGCCACGCACGCGGCCCTGCTTTGCCTTGCGGAAACCATTGGCACTTCGCGCTACGCCGCGGTCCTGAAACGCACTTACGCGAAGCTCGCGAATATTTCCGTGGACTACGCGATTCTGGAGCCTGCAACTCGCGGGCGCGACGCCGAACGGGTGCTTGTCATCCCCAGCGAAGTCGGCTGGAGTGACATCGGTTCCTGGGCCGCCGTATACGAGCTTCTTGCGGCGCAGCCCGGCGACAACGTCTCCGCCGGCCCACACTTCGAGCTCGATGCGACCGGAAATTTCCTGTGGAGCCCGGGCAAATTCGTCGCCGCCATCGGCGTCCGCGATCTTGTCGTCGTCGAAACTCCGGATGCGCTGCTTCTCTGCCCGCGCGAGCGCGCGCAGGACGTCGGCAAGATCGTCAAATGGCTCGAAGAGCGCAAGCTCGGAAAATTGCTCTGAGCCCCGACGCTTCTCTTCTCCACCACAGGCGTTTCGCTTATACTTTCGCGACGTGAGCGAAATTCATTTCGGCACCGACGGCTGGCGCGGCGTTATCGCGGAAGATTTCACCGAATCGAATGTCCATATCGCCGCCTACGCCATTGCGCGTTACATCGTGCGCGCGACGGATCCGCAGCGCGGCGTTCTCGTCGCGTACGACAATCGCTTCGCGTCGGAGCGATTCGCGCGCGTCGCCGCCGAAACCGTGGCTATGACGGGCACAGCTGTGCACCTCGTCGAACAATCCTGCCCCTCTCCCGCATTGTCCCTGCTCGTGCGGCAGCGCGGCGCCGCGGGCGGCATTATGATTACCGCGAGCCACAATCCCTACAAATGGAATGGAATCAAGTTCAAGGCGAGCTACGGGAGTTCCGCGCTGCCTTCTATCGTCGCGCAAATCGAACAGGAGCTGGCCATCGTTTTGCGCGACGGCGTGCCCGCACTGCCGCCACGCGCCGATCTGATTCATTCGCTCGATCCGGTAGCGCCGTATCTGGACACGATTGAAAAATTGGTGGACTGGAATCGCTTGCGCGCGGCCAAACTGCGTTTCCTTGCAGACCCGATGTACGGCTCGGCGAGCGGCCTGCTGCGAACGCTGTGCATCCGCAATGGCGTGGCGTGCGATGAAATTCACGGGACGCGCGATCCGCTGTTCGGCGGCATCCATCCCGAACCCATCGAACCGCACGTCGAGGGAGCGCGCCAGGCGGTGCTGGCCGGCCGCTACGACGCAGCCCTTTGCGCCGATGGCGACGGCGATCGCATCGGCGCAATCGACCGCAGCGGCGCGTTCATCACGCCGCACCAGATTTTCGCGCTGCTACTGTGGCACGTCGCCGGAACGCGCGGCCTCGCCGGCGACGTCGCGAAGACTTTTTCCTCGACGAAACTCATCGACAAGATCGCCGCAAAATACAGCCGGACGGTGTACGAGACGCCGATCGGTTTCAAATATATTTGCGAGCTGATGCTGGAGCGCGAAATCCTGCTCGGCGGAGAAGAATCCGGCGGCATCGGCACGAAGCTCTATCTTCCCGAGCGAGACGCGACGGTCATGGCGCTGCTCCTCGCGGAATTGATGGCCTGGCATGGAAAATCTCTGGGTGAACTGGTGGCGCAACTCCACGCGGAATTCGGCGAGTTTCATTACGGCCGCGTCGATTTGGAGCTGCGACCTGGACAGAAAGAACGCGCCATGTCTCGATATTCGGATACTAAGCTGAAGCGCGTGCTCGACTGGGACGTCTCGCGACGAGAGGATCTCGACGGAATAAAATTGTATTTGGGGGATATTGGCTGGCTGATGCTACGCGCTTCCGGCACGGAGCCTGTCCTGCGCGTCTATGCGGAGACGTCGAGCTCTGCGGTCACGAAACGCATCCTGGACGAAACTTGCGCGGCCGTCCGCGCAATCTAGGCGCGGCAGCCGGCGTCACTCTGCCGAGGCGGGCGCGCTGATCGAACGCGAGACAGCATCCAAGACGCCATTCACGAATGGCCCGGCCTCTTCCGATGAATATTTCTTCGCGAGTTTTACAGCTTCGTCCAGGATGACCTTGGTTGGCGCGGACGTTCGCGTCATTTCGTGCGTGGCGAGTCGCAGGATCGCGCGATCGATCGCGGACATTCGGCCCACGCGCCAATGTTCCGAGTGCTTCCCGATCAACTCGTCGAGCCGCACCGTTTCCGCCACCGCGCCCTCGAATAATTCGTTCGCGAAAGCCCGCGTTGAGCCCTGCGCCCGCGCGCTCCTCCAGAACACTTCTTCGAGCTGCTTGGGATCCTGCTTGCTCATTTCCCATTGAAACAGCATCTGCAATGCAAATTCGCGGGATTTCGTGCGGAGGGCCATGCTATGAAAGACGCTTGCCACGACGCGCGGATTTCTTTGCGGGCGCGGGGGATCGTGGTGTGAGCGTGCGTACCAGATTCGCCATTTCGACCGCCGCGAGACCCGCCTCGTAGCCCTTGTTGCCGCCCTTCAGGCCGGCGCGATCGATCGCCTGCTCGAGCGTGTCGCAGGTCAGCACGCTGAAAATCACCGGGACTCCCGTGTCCATTTGCGCGAGCTGCACGCCGCGCGCAACTTCGTTGCAAATGTATTCGTAGTGCGAAGTTTCGCCGCGCAGGACGCAGCCGATCGCGACCACCGCATCGGCGCGGCCGCCGGACGCAATCTTTTTCGCAGCCAGCGGAATCTCGAAGGAACCGGGCACGCGCACAATCTCAATGGCTTCGGCCGCGGCGCCCGCCGCGCGCAGAGCGTCCAGCGCGCCCGCCAGCAGGCGCTCCGTGATGAAGCTGTTGAATCGCGAGACGACGATGCCGAAGCGGAGTCGCTCCGCCGTGGCGGCGCCTCGCAATTCTCGTGGCTCAAATGGTTCACTCACGCAAGTCCTTAATCGTGCGCTGGGTGCACGCGCGCCTCAATCCCCCTGGAATTTTGGGGGACGCTTTTCGAGAAACGCCCGCGTCCCTTCGCGGAAATCTTCGGTCGCGGTGACGATGGCGAAAAGCGCCGATTCCAGCAGGAGCCCTTCGGCCTGCGGCATTTCCTGCCCGCGCTCGATCGCTTCCATAGCATAACGGACGGCCAGCGGCGCATTGGCAATAATTTTCTTCGCCAGCGCTTCGGCCGCGGGCAGCAGTTCCGCAGGTTCGTAAACGTGATTGACCAGGCCGACGCGCAGGGCTTCTTCGGCGGAAATCATCTCGCCGGTCACGCACATCTCGTGCGCGATTCCCTTCCCGCAGAGCCGCGCCAGCCGCTGCGTGCCGCCGTAACCCGGCAACAATCCAAGTTTCACTTCCGGCTGGCCCAGACGCGCCGCGCGGCTCGCCAGCCGAATCGTGCAGGCCAGCGCCAACTCGCAGCCTCCGCCGAGTGCGAAGCCGTTGATGGCGGCAATCGAAGGTTTCCCGAGCGTCTCGAGCTTGCGAAAGACAGTCTGGCCACGCAGCGAAGTTTCGCGGCCGTCCACCGGCGTGCTCTGCGCGAGTTCGCTGATGTCGGCTCCGGCGACGAATGCTTTTTCACCCGCGCCGGTTAAAATCAACGCGCGCACTTCCGAATCCTCGCGCGCGTTCGAGAGCGCGTCGTCCAACTCGGAAATTGTTATTCCGTTTAGCGCGTTCAGCACCTTCGGCCGGTTGAATGTGATCCAAGCGATGCCTTCACGTTTTTCGTAGAGGATATTTTCGTAGGGCATAAGCGTTCGTCTCCGTGCACAGTCCTCTGCTAGAGTTCGATTGGTCTTGGATTCTTCGGGTCGGAGTAATCGTAAAAGCCGCGGCCCGCCTTGCGTCCATTCCATCCGGCCAGAACCATGCGCTTCAGCAGCGGCGGCGGCGCGAAGCGCCGCTCCTTGAATTCGTCGAACATCACGTTGGCGATGTAATAGGTCGTGTCCAAGCCGACGAAATCCAGCAGCGTGAGCGGGCCCATCGGATGGCCGCAGCCGAGCTTCATCGATTGATCCACGTCCACAATCGAAGCAACTCCCTCTTCCACCGCGCGGACCGCATCGAGCAAATACGGGACCAGAAGCCGGTTGACGATGAAGCCCGGGCGATCGCTGGTGCACACCGGCGTCTTGCCGAGCCGCTGACCGAACGCGACCATTTCGTCAAACACGGCGGCGTCGGTGGCAATCGTGCGAATCACTTCGACCAACTTCATGACCGGTACGGGGTTGAAGAAATGCAAACCGAGAAAGCGGCCTGGCCGCTTCGTCGCGGCGGCCATCTCGGTAATCGAGATCGAAGACGTATTGCTGGCGAAGATTGTGGCAGGCCCGCAAATCGAATCGAGCGCGCCGAATAATTCTTTCTTCGCCGGCAACTGCTCGACGATCGCTTCGATGACTAGGTCACAATCCGCGAAATCCTCGAGCCGCGTGGTGCCGCGCAATCGGGCGCGCGTCTGTTCGCTTTCCGCCGGCGGGAGCGTGCCTTTTTCCGCCAGTCGCGCGAGATTCTTCTCGATGCCGCTCAATCCTTTAGCCACTAGATCCCGGGAGACTTCCCTCACGACAACGGAACATCCCGCCTGCGCGCACACCTGCGCAATGCCCGAACCCATCAGGCCGCACCCCACCACGCCTACTTTTTCAATTGCCATCCGGATTCCCCCGCACAGCGCGGCGCATTCCACACGCTGAACGCTGCGATTATGCAACGGCCAAGGCCGCTTCGACGAATTCTACGCCTGAGCCTGCACGGCTTCGGGCGCCACAATCGCGTCGCCACCCTGCTGGCGCGCTTGCTCGAGGCTCGATTCCGCGCGATTCATCAACTCGGTGACGATGTCCTCGCTGTCATACTCCGGCCGCGCGACCGCTTCGGCCACCACGCCGGAAAGCGTCGCCGCGCCACCGTCCCAGGTCGCGCGCACCGCCGCGGCCGTCTTGAACAATTTCTCGATCATGATGCGAGCGCCCGCGAGATTCGTATCCGGCAAAATGAACGCCAGCGACCAGGCCGTATACTTCACCGCAAGATCGGCGTTCCGGACGACAGGCTGCAACACCCGAATCAGCTGCTCCATGTGCCGGTCAAGCTGCGCCTCGCCCTGCTGCTGCAAGAGATCGGAACCCTCGTTGATCTGCAGTATTGCGACCGAAAGCGCCGCGCCTTGGGTCCGCACGCGCTGCGATTCTCGCACTAAGCAATCCGGATAGGAGCTGCGGCGCAAGAGTCCGGTCTTCTCATCCGCAACGGCGAGATTGCGAACGAGCGAGCGCAGCCGCGTGTGATTGACGCTAAGCAGCATCTGGTCGCCCACCGACTGCAGAAAGTATGTCTCGTTCGGCTTCCACGCGTGGGCGCCTTCATAGCCGGCAATGAACATGCCCGCCGGCGTCATCGCCTCTCGATCGGTCAGCACGACGCCGAGCGCGGACGTCAGCCCCAAGTCGCGCAAGAACGGCGCTGCAGTTGCTTCCACAGTTAAACCGCCCATCGCATCCGGGGTGGCGCGCTCCAGTTGGGCCAGCAAGCGCAGGATCGCCGCGCTGGGCGCCGCATCCACGCGCGGCCCGCAAAACTCCGCCGCCAGCTGCGGCGGCTGCCCTGGCGCGCCGATGACTGCGATACAGCGCGCCGCGCGCAAGTGGTTGCCGACCTCGTTCACGGCCGTGCTCAAGATAGCGCGCGGCGCGGGCTGGCGAAGCAGATTCTGCGATATCTCGGAGATGCGGGTGAGATCGCGCATCGCGTCCGCAGGAGCGGGAGGCGCAACAGCTTCCGCAGAGACGCGCTGCACGCCCGCCTCAATCCTTGCGCGCGCGCCCTCCGGCCACCACTGCGCCAGCTGGCACAAATTGATGAGGCGTTCGTTGCGCTCAATTTCGCCCGGAAAGAGTTCCACGATTTTCTTCAGCCGGTCCACCGCCTTTGCCTGGAGGGAGTACTGGACAAAAATCTCGGCTTGAACGATCAAATCTTCAAGGGCATTTTCCGAACGCTTCTCCTCGCTGGCGGCCGGCTTCGGGGATCCGTCCGCTTCGGCAGGTTCCGGCGCCGGCGCCGCGGTCCCTCCGTGCGTGTCCGACTGCTGCAGGCGCGCCCTCACGGGCGCTGCGAGTTCGCTGCCACCAGCTTTTTCGAGCTGTCGGAGTCTTTCCTGGTTCCTCTGATCGTACGCGTCGATGTCCACGAGCCGGCCCAGCGTCTCGCAGGCGCGATCAATCTTGCTGTCGGCCAGATAGAGATCGAATAGCCGGGCAAGCACATCAAAATATTTCGCCTCGCGATTGAGTTCGCTGTAGAGCCCGCCCCAGAATTCGACCAGGCGCATCGAATTCGGGTACAAGCCCGCCAATTTGTCGAGCTCCCCGGCAAATTCATTTTCGCGATGCGCGCGGAGCATCGCGGTCTTCACCGGTGCGAGAAACTCGATGGCGGCTTCATCCTGGTGCGCCGCCAGGTAATGGTTCGCGATTTCCATCTGATAGCCCCAGGCTGCGGGCTTGGCCTTGGCCAATTCGGCGAAGACGGAGCGCGCGCGATCCACGTCGGAAGAGCGCATTAAAGCGACGCCGTACGTCTCGAGGTAGGCCGGGTCGTGCTCGGATTCCGCCATCGGAGCGAGCAGAGCGGCAGCCGCGGCCGCGTCGCCTTTGCGCAAGAGCGCCTGCGCGTAAATCAGCGCGGCACC
>Ga0181538_10005503_pt1 | contig 11349 bp, 8 predicted proteins | sample PEATcosm2014_Bin_40_FD_119773 | JGI IMG/M metagenome (GOLD analysis project Ga0181538, IMG submission 119773) | Peatland microbial communities from MTU Mesocosm Facility, Houghton, MI, USA - PEATcosm2014_Bin23_30_metaG | ecosystem: Environmental > Terrestrial > Soil > Wetlands > Peat | place...
CAAATTAGCCGGTAAAAACTGGCATAGATACTTCCAGTCACTCTCGATCAGGTTTGTCTCCATGCCTAGAAGCATACATGAGAGGCGACAAATGTCAATTCCTTATTCTAGCGCCTATGCCCCTGACCCCTCCTTATCCAAGGAGGGGAATCGCGGGCTCGACTCCTTGCCAAGGACGGGAGATCCGCGGGCTCCCCTCCTCAAATGAGGAGGGGTTGGGGGTGGTGGGACTTTGCGACCTTTGCGCCTTTGCGTGAAACCGGTTCTTGAAGGTCGAAAACGCCGGAACAAAGCGAGAATGTCTATGAAAACAAAGGAATGTGGGAAGGTACGTAGGGGCGGTTCGCGAACCGCCCCTACCCGTCTTCTATGAGTGACCTTTCGGTGATGATCGTAGCCGGTGAGCGCTCCGGGGATCTTCTCGGGGCCGAACTCGCCCGAGCCTTACGCGAGCGGGTGTCAGACCTGAAACTGTTCGGCTGCGGCGGCGAGGCGATGCGCGAGGCCGGGGTGGATACGGTCGTGGACGCCCACCGGCTCGCCATGATGGGCATCACGGAAGTGATCGGCGGCCTCGCCCGAGCCTGGCGCGCCTTGCGGGCGCTCGTAGCCGAAGCGGAGCGGCGCCGTCCGCAGATTGCGGTGCTGATCGATTTTCCCGACTTCAACCTGCGCCTGGCCAGGCGCCTCAAGCAAAGAGGAATCCGGGTTGTCTACTTTGTAAGCCCACAGGTCTGGGCTTGGCGGAGGGGCCGGCTGCGCCAGCTCAAAGCTCGCATCGAGAAGATGCTCTGCATCTTCGATTTCGAGGAGGCCATCTATCGCCAGGCAGGGATTCCCGTCGAGTACGTCGGGCATCCCATGGTCGACTTGGTGCGGCCGAACATGACGCGGGAGGAGTTCTTTGCCCGGATTGACCTCGACCCGGCCGCGACCACGGTGGCGCTGCTTCCGGGCAGCCGCCAGAAAGAAGTGAGCCGGATCTTGCCCACCATGCTTGCGGCTGCCGGGCGGATTTCGCTCGATCGCAAGGTGCAGTTTGTGGTCGCCCTGGCGCCGACGCTCGACGCCGTTTGGGTGGAACAGAAGCTGCTCGAGCCCTATGCCGGCAGGTTCGCGATCCGCGTCGCGACCCAGGCCACGTACGACGCCCTCCGGCACTCGGATGTAGCCGTCGTCGCCAGCGGCACCGCCACGCTCGAGGCGGCACTTTGCGAGCGGCCCATGGTGGTGGTTTACCGTCTGTCGCGGCTCACGTACCGGATTGGGCGGCTGCTCGTGAAAGTTCCCTTTTACAGTATGGTCAACATCCTCGCAGGTAGGCAGGTGGTTCCAGAGTTGATTCAGAGTGATTTCACGCCCGCTCGGGTTGCCGGTCAGGTAGAATACTTACTGGATCATTCCCAAGCACGAGAGGAGATGGCGAAGGAACTGCGAGCCGTCAAGGAGCGCCTGGGTCCAGGAGGCGCTGTAGGCCGGGCCGCGGATGCGGTGGTAGAGTTGCTACGGTGCGGCGGGACCCGCGAGGAGTCAGGAGTCAGGAGTCAGGAGTCGGAATAAGGACCGAAATTCACGGTTGGTGCTTCATGCCATGCAACTTGTTGGTTTCGGCAATAATCCAATCAGTGGCGGGACTTACGAGGCAAAGGTGACCACAAGGGATCAGGAATCGGAACTCAGGAATCGGAATGGTGAAAGTGTGCGGCCTTACGCGTGCGCTACGCGGGTTGTGCCATTCTGACTCCTGACTTCTGACTCCTGACTCCCGGTACGAGACACGGAGAGCTTTTTATGAACTATCTACGGGCCGGAGGTGGGGCCGGATTACGGCCTTCCCGACTCCGGACGCTGCTGGTGAATGCGCTGCCATGGTTTTTGACGCTGGGCCTTGCCCCGGCCGTCGCTTTCGCCCAATCGACTGCACCTCGATTTACGGTAACGAATTACGCTATCACCGCAGAGCTCTTTCCCTCCCAGCACCTGCTTTCGGCGACGGTGCGGATTGATTTCACCCCTGCAGCCGACCTCACCACGATGAGCTTCGAGCTCCAAAACGGCTTGCGAGTCTCGAGCGTCAAGGACGCGGCCGGCAGGGATTGCAATTACCGGCAAGAAGGCCTCATCCTTGCCATCGACTTCCTGAACCCCGTGCCGCAGGGTAAGCCCGCTTCCCTCACGGTCAAGTACGGCGGTCTGCTTTCTTCGGCGGAAGGCAGTCCGGTGGAGAACCTGAAGCTAGCCTACGTGGGGAATGATGGAAGTTACCTTCTCTATGTGGGACGGTGGTTCCCGGTGAGTGAATTCGGCGTGAACCGTTTCAGTGCCAGCATGAGCGTGACGGTGCCTTCCGATGAAATCGTGATTGCCTCGGGAAAGGCTGTCGCTCCCGTGCGCGAGGCGGGAAAAGTGACCTATGGTTTCCAATATGATCGTGCCTCGTTTCCGGGCACGGTAATTGCCGGGCGCTATAAGGTGCAGCCGGCCACGGCGGTGGGCGCGGACATCACTTTGTACATGAAGCCGGGCCATGAGGGCTTCGCTGCCGGCTACGGCGAGGCGGCGGCCAAGGTCATGGCTTTCTATTCCGACAAGTTCGGGCCCTTGCCGAACGGCCATCTGGACATCGCGGAAATCGAAGACGGCACGGTGAACGGATATAGCGCGCCGGGCCTGGTGGCGCTGGCCTCGCGCATTTATTCCACGCAAGTGAGGACCCAGCAGGTGGCGCAGCAGATCGCCTATCAATGGTGGGGAGAATCGGTGAGCCCGGCTTCCCGCAACGATTTTTTCCTTGAGGACGGCCTCGCGACCTACTCCTCCGCTCTCTACCTGCAGGATGCCGAGGGTGAGTCCGCCTTTGAAAACGTGATGCAGGAAACGGAAATCGGCGCGCTCACGCACGAGGATGCTGCGGCCATCGGTCAGTCGGCACAATTGCACGAGTACACGCCCGAGTATCAATCGATTGTGTTTCAGAAGGGCGCCATGGTGTTTCATATGCTGCGCTGGGTCATCGGCGACGAGGCGTTTTTCAAAACCCTTCAGGCCATGGGCCACGACTACGCGGCCAAGCCCATTTCCACGGACCAGTTTCAAAAGCTCGCGGAAGCCGCTTCCAAGCAGGAATTGACGTACTTTTTCGCGCAGTGGGTGACTTCGACCGGCGTTCCGCAATTCAAGCGGACCTGGGCTGTTTATAGAACTGCCAAGGGCTACCAGGTGGTGGGGAAGATTACGCAGGATCTGGACCTGTTCCGCATGCCCGTCGAGGTGCGGGTGGTTACCGAGGGCACGAGGCCCGTCACCGACCGCGTGCCGATGGTGGGCACTACGGCCGATTTCACCGTGAACGTGCGCACCCGGCCGACGCATGTGCTGGTCGATCCCGCCAGCCGCATACTCAAATACGACGATAAGATCAAGTTCAAGGTGGAAATGGCGCGCGCCGATCAGCTTTCCCAGGAGCAGGCTTTCCTCGAAGCGATCAAGCAGTATAATGCGGTTCTCGAAATCAACAAGAACAGCTCGCTTGCCCATTACCGGCTAGGCGATATCTACTTCAAACTGCGAAATTACAACGCCGCGATGGAAGAGTTCCGGCGCGCTCTCGATGGGGACCTCGACCCGAAATGGACGGAGGTCTGGAGCCACGTGACGCTGGGAATGATTTTCGACGTTACGGGCCAGCGCGACCGCGCGCTTAATGAGTACCAGCGCGCCTTGCAGACCAACGATAACACCCAGGGCGCGCTCGACAAGGCGAACGAGTACATCAAGAAGCCGTACGTGGCGGAGAGCAAGCCGCCAAGTTAAGTAGCCTATCGACAACGCCGGGGAGCGCGGGCATCCTGCCCGCCTGTCGTGCCGCAATTCCACACAAGCTGCGGGCAGGATGCCCGCGCTCCCAGGTATTCCATGCATGAGCGACTGCTTTGAAAACGCGTAGGGGCAGGGCTTGCCCTACCCTCGCCTGGGCCAGCGGAATTGCGGGGACGGCAAGCCGTCCCCCTACAAGCAGGTGACGGATCAGGCCCCAAGGCTCCCGTACTTCAGCCCCGTCAACCTCGGCGAGTCGATTCCTCGATGCTGGACGAGCACCTTGAAGACGTTCCCCATTCCTTCCGGATGAATCAGCCGCTTCAGCTTCAGCCTGGCCTGGAGATTCTCGACCTCGGTCGCGCCGGGCTCGTAAAGGTCCGCGAACTGGTTGGCTTCTCCGAGCGCCAGGAGGAATCGTTCCTGGCTGGTGAAGCCGCTGAGCTCGAGGCCAGCCTCCTTGCCTGCGTCGATCAAGGCGCTGAAGTTGACGTGGGCGGTCAGGTCGATTTCGCCGGGGGCGCTGAGGGCGTCGTCGAGCGGCATATGCCGGTGGTAGGCAAGCAAGGTGCCTTGCGGCCGGTCGTCTGTGTAGAGGTGTGGGGCGTGGTCGCCGTAATCGATCGTGATCGCGAAGCCCCGGTCGAGCTTCCCTGCAACCGACCTCATCCAGTCGGTTGCCACCAGGTTCACTTCCACGCGGCAGCCTTCCTCGAGTTGCTTGGCGTAACGAGCTACCGCCGCAGCAATCGCCGGGTTGCTGATGCGGCCCGTCTTCTCGAGCAGTTCCTCGCCTTCGGCCGAGACGTAGATTTCTCCGAGATGTCCGCCGGCTCTCGTGACGATGGCAACCGGGAAGGCGTCCACCAGCTCGTTCGAGAAGAAGCATCCGGTGATGGGCGCGAGCTGCTCGAGGTTTTCGAGCAAGCGGACTTCTCGTCGAAGGCCCGCTTCCGCCAGCCGCTCCCTGAGGAGCGCGCATTGCCTGGGGCCCGGTTCGACGGCCACGTATTCGAGCGCGCCCGCGAAATCCGGCCGGACGCTCTTCACCCAGGTGAGGAAATCCTGCGCAAAGAGCCCGCTCCCCGCGCCCATTTCAACCCAGCAGAAAGGCGAGGGACGGCCGAGCGCTTCCCACATCTCGGCGGCCTGGCGCGCCGCCAGGCGGGCGAAAATGGGGTGGAGGTCCGGACTAGTGAAATAGTCACCCGCAGCGCCGGTGCGGCGCCGCCCTTGGGTGTAGTAGCCGTAATCGGGATGATACAGGCACAGCCCCATGTAGCGTTCAAACGTTATGGGCCCGGACCGCTTGATGGTATCGAGGAGGAACGTCTTGAGGGGTAGTTCTTTCATCGCTGGCGTGGGACAGGCACTCTTGCCTGTCTGGGGCGGAAATCCATCGCGCCACCAGCACAGGCAGGAGTGCCTGTGCTACGTATGCTACGCCGCACTGGCCTGCGGACGCGCGGTCAACTTCTGGTACGTTTCTTCGAAGGCTTTGAGCGCCGCGTCGTCGTAGAGCACAAAGTGGATTTTCTCGAGGCTGGTGCGATTCCTGACGTGCTCGAGGACCGCCTTCAGCATGATCTCCGCGCAAGCCTCGACAGGGAAGCCGGCTGCGCCGGTCCCGATCGCCGGCAGCGCCAGGCTTTTGATCGTCTTCTCTTCAGCGCGAGACAGGGTCTGCCTCGTTGCAAGCTTGATCGATTCCGCCGTCGCCTTCTCGCCCGGCCGGATGGAGGCGGCGTGAATCACGAATAGCGCCTTGAGGTTGCCGGCGGTCGTGACCGCCGAGGCGCCGAGCCGGAGGGGAGCCAGGCGCTCGCACTCCTCCTGAATCCGCTCGCCGCCCTTGCGCCGGATGGCGGCGGAGACTCCGGAATCCATGACCAGATCCGTATTGGCCGGATTGACGATCGCCTCTACCGGCATCTCCGTGATGTCGCCTTTGGAGATGTAGATTTTCGTTGGCATCTGGAACCTTTCCACAGCCTGACAGCACTCAGAAAAACCCTACGGCCTGTCATCCTGAGCCCGTTCGCTTCGCTCAGGGTAAACTCCGCGAAGGATCTCCGCAGTTGATCGCAAATCGCTGCATCGTTCAGATCTGCCGTCATCCTTCACTTCGCCCAGGATGACAGGTTCAGTGGTGTTTGGCCAGTTCCCGGCACTTGGCTACGAAGTTCTCAAAGAGCTTATGCGCTTCGGGCCGGTCGACCAACTCTTCCGGGTGCCACTGAACGGCCACCAGGAAGGGGTAGGCATCGGCGGACTCGACCGCCTCGACCAGCCCGTCTTCAGAACGCGCCGTCACCCTTAGTCCCCGACCCAGGCGCTTGACCGCCTGGCGGTGCAGGCTATTTACCAGGCAACTGCCTTTAAACGTTTCCGCAAGCCCTGACTCCGGGTCGGTCAGCGTAACGGCGTGGGTTGCCTCCGGGCGCGGCGCAGACTGATTGTGTTCGGGCCTCGCCGCAGCATCCGGGCTGAATTCCTGCGTCAAGTCCTGGTAGAGCGTGCCGCCGAACTTTACGTTGATCATCTGGACGCCGCGGCAGATGCCCAGGATCGGTACACGGCAACGGTGCGCGCGGTCGAACAGCTCAAATTCAAAGGCGTCCCGTTTCTCGTCGACCTCAACCAGGCCGGGGTACTTGAGAGCTTCCTCGTAATGCTTGGGGTTGATGTCCTTGCCGCCGCTAAAGATTACGCCGTCATAGTCGCGCATGTTAGGGATAGTCTGCTCGGAGGGCGAGACCATTTCGATTTCCTCGGGTTTCACCCCAACGGCTAGAAGCGCCCTGTAATAGGGAGATTGATCGTCCTTCGCCTTTTCCTTTTCGGAAACAGAGATCACAATCTTCATCGCGGCGCCTCCTTTCGGTCATCGGCAGGTTGCTGGGAGACCGCCTCGCAGCCGCCTGCCGGGTTCGCTCCACCTTTGCCTGTCTGAACAATTTACATCAGGAAGGCCGCCGGTGGAAGCGTTGTGATAGCGCTTGACTTTCGCTTTTTATTCGCCTACGCTGGAACCTGTCGTTCCGAGGAGCCGCAGGCGACGAGGAATCTCGCTCTGCCGTTCGAAACATTCAGAGCGAGATTCTTCGCTTCGCTCGGAATGACAGTCTGGATTAGATTCTCACACTGACTCTTGTGACCCGTAAGGGCAGAGGCTTTGGACCAGGAGGTTGCCGATGGGAGCGGGAGGTCCGTTATCTTCGGAATCGCAGGGCAGCCTGTTTCGGTCGGGGCAGGGGTTCGCCGCCGAAGTGGAGCGGCCTGCACGCACTGGCGTTCGACCTCTGCACTATGAGCCCGTCAAATTCATCAACCGCCGAGAGAAGGCAAGCCCGGTGCGGGGAGAACTGAAGTACCCACCCCATCGGCCGTGGACTCTGCCGGCGCACGGGTTGGCGCTCTTCCACGGCGATCAGGACGCGGCGCGGCTCAGCCACTATTTCTTTCCGCGCCTGCTACTTGAGGGAAAGCGAATATTGATGCTGGACGGCGCCAACTGCGCCGATCCGCGCCTCCTCGAACGCATGGCTCGCCAGCGTCGCGTGCCCTTCGAGCGATTCTGCCGGCAGATCGAGATTGCTCGCGCCTTCACCTGTTTCCAACTCAGCGAACTGATTGCCCGCCTGCCGCGGCTTTTAGCGGACTTTCCCGCTGAGATCGTGATCGTCACAGCTTTTCCCGAACTGTATTACGACGAAGATGTGCGCGACTGGGACGCGCAGGTAGCGTTTGAGCAGGCGCTCGCGAATCTACAGCGGTTGGCCGGTGGCGACGAGGTCACCTCTGCGGGCACGCCATGGCGTGCCCCTACCGTAGCGTTGTTTTCCTCGGCCACCACATTTGCACCCTCGTCGGCACGCAGACGGTTTTTTGAAAAGGTCTGCGCGGCGGGAGCGGAAGTCTGGCAGTTCAGACAGAACGCCGAGGGCAGGCTCGGGCTGGTGTGCGACAAACGCACAGCGCTGTCGTCCCAAGAAAACAACCCCTTACCCGTCCCGCGATGGCTGATGAAAGCGCCATCGCGGGCCACCCTCTCCCCTGGGGAGAGGGCATGAATTTGTACAAGGGCCCAGCGTTCAATGAAACAATGGCTCAATGACGCAATGGCCCAATGGCTCAATGACTCGATGATTCAATTGCAGGTGGTTTATGGGTCGAACGGTATCAACATTTCGGGATTTGATCGAGCAGGAACTCCAGAGTTGGGAGCGGGTGTTCGGCCGGGCGCTGCGGCGGGAGGAACGAGTGCACTTCGAGGCCATGTTCAACCGCGTGCGCCTTTACATCCAGGCCTGCACCTACGAGTTTCCGGTTCATGCCATGGATGCGATCCACGTGGCCGTGGGGCTTGACCACGAGATTCGCTTGCGCGCGCTCGAAGCGCGCCTGGGGATTAACCTCGATGCTCAGTGGATGGATTCTCGATCTCTACCCCTGCCCGCAGGGAATGGTGCTGTGGCTGATCGGGGCGGAGGGAAAACGCCATCGTCTGGTTGACCGATCGTTCACACCGTGCTTTTACGCGCACGGCCCCGAGACACAGCTCGCCTCTCTTGCACAGGCACTGGTGGCGCGGCCTGCGGTGAAGTGTGCGGTGGTGGAAAAGACCAATATCTGGGATGGCAGGGAACTGCGCGTGCTCGAGATCGCGGTGCGCGACCCCACGCAATTTGCCGCCCTCGCGCGCTTCGTGCACCGATACGATTCCAGCCTCCGGCTTTACAACTCCGACTTGATGCTGCCGCCGATGTATTGCTGGCAGAAGGGTGTGTTTCCGCTCGCCAAGGTGGAAGTGGAAGAGCAAGGGGCTAGGGACTGGGGGTTGGTCGAGATTTCTCTCCAGGGCCGGAAGGGCGGGGCTTTAGCCCCGCCGTTTCGACGCCCTGAGATTATTCCCATGTCTCGCGGCCCGCGCGGGCCGTCGGCCGACGGACCGCGCGGGCCGCGAGATGCAAGGGTTGAAGAGGCTGCTTCGGCGGCGGGGCTAAAGCCCCGCCCTTCCGCTGGGGCCAGGGCGGGAACAACGCCTGGCTCCGAGGTCTTGCCAAGTGAAGTCAGGGCGATCACGTGTTGTGATGACGAATGGGCGACCGGCTATGAACTGCCTCCGATGCGCATCATGCGCGTACGCCTGGAAGGTCTATCCAATGTGGATCCGCAGCACGGCCGGCGCGGCGCCCTGGAAGTGGAAGTGGACGGCGAGTGGCAGGTGCTGGACGATGCCGAGGAGCCCGTGGCGCAAGGTTTCGAGCGCTTGCTTCGCGCGCACGACCCGGACATGATCCTGAGCGAGTGGGGAGATGCGACGTTGTTTCCGGTGCTGATTCGCCAGGCCCGGAAACTGGGTTTCGCGCTCTCGCTCAACCGCGACGCGCATCCCCTCGAGCGCCGCCGCGCGCGCAGTTACATGAGTTATGGGCGCATCCTCTTCAAGGGCAGCACCACAACATTCTTCGGGCGCTTGCACGTGGATACGCAAAACTCCTTCATCGCCGATCAGTGCGACCTGGAAGGTTTGTGGGAGCTTACGCGCGTCACCAAGCTGCCCGTGCAGTACTGCGCCCGCACCTCGACGGGCACCGGCATCTCTTACATGCAGATGGAACTCGCTTACCGCGACGGCGTGCTGATTCCTGAGCAGAAAGCTGAACCCGAAAACCCCAAACGTCCGGATGAACTTCTCAGGGCGGATCGCGGCGGATTGGTTTTTCTGCCGCGCCTGGGATTTTTCACCAACGTGGGCGAACTCGATTTCGTCAGCGAGTTCCCGAGCATCATGGCGCGCTTCAACATTTCGCCGGAAACCGTCAACTGCGGCTGCTGCCCGGATGCGCCTCGCATTCCCGAACTGGGTTATCGCATCTGCCAGCGGCGGCGCGGCATTACCAGTCGCGTGGTCGAGCGGCTGATCCAGAAGCGGCAGGAGTACAAACGCCAGATGGCGCGTGCGGTTTCCGCCGTAGGGACGGTTCGCGAACCGCCCCTCCAAGCTGTCATTCTGAGCGAAGCGAAGAATCTTGCTCTGGACACTTCCAACGCAGTGCGAGATTCCTCGTCGCCTGCGGCTCCCCGGGATGACAGTCCCAAGGAGGAAATCGCAAATCCTCAGCAACAGGGGTCTCCGCCAGCCATCATCGTAGGGGCGGTTCGCGAACCGCCCCTACAAACTGTCATTCTGAGCGAAGCGAAGAATCTCGCCCTGACTGTTTTCAAGACAGTGCAAGATCCTTCGTCGTCCCGCGGATGCGGGACTTCTCAGGATGACAGCATGAGGGAAGTTTCGGCAGCTTGTAAAACCTCGCCCTCACCGCACGCCGCGAAAGAGCGCCGCGCGGCGCTGAAGTGGCTGCTCGTCTGCTGCTTCGGCTACACCGGCTATAAGAACGCCCGGTTTGGCAAGATCGAGGCTCACGAAGCCATCAATGCTTTGGCGCGGGAAAAGCTGCTGGTGGCCAAGGAGACGGCGGAGGCGCGCGGCTATCGCATTTTGCACGCCCTGGTGGACTCACTGTATGCGCAGAAAAACGATGCGACGCGCGAGGACTACGAGAACCTGGCGCGAGAGATCGAACAGCGCACCGGCCTTCCGATGGCAGTCGACGCGGTCTATCGCTACGTCGTTTTCCTGCCCTCGAAGCAGTCGCCGGAAATTCCCGTGCCCAATCGTTTCTTCTGCGTGCCGGAGGAAGGTGAAGTGAAAGTGCGCGGCCTGGAATGCCGGAAGCACGACACCCCGCCCCTGGTGGCGCGGTTGCAGCGTGAAGCGCTCGAGATCCTGGCGGAGGCCCGCGACTTTGAGAGTTATTGCCGTAAGCTCAAAGAGGCTCGCGAAGTGCTGGCGCGCTACCTCGAGCAACTCGAGACGGGAAACATCAAACTGGACGAACTCGTCATCAACCGCCGCCTGACGCGCTCGCCCGGCGATTACAGGCAGGCCAGCGCCACGGCGATTGCGGCGAAACAACTCGAACGAGCGGGCGTCAAGTTGCGCCCCGGAGAAACCCTGCAATATATCGTCACTAACGCCGAAGCCGATTTGCCGGACGACCGCGTCCGCGCCTGGACGCTCTGGGAAGGATGGCACGGCTATGACGTGAAGAACTACCAGAAAGCGCTCCGGGAAGCTTTCGAGGCGTTCCAGCACTTCGCCGCCGCAGTTGCAATCCGTGGCATCTCGCCGGAGGCTGAGCGCGTCCCAAATTTCTCGCCGGACACTACGGGGTGCGAGCGCCCTGAATGCCAACAGAAACCCCGAAGGAGCGAACTCACGCAGCCCAGGCCAGCGGCCCGTGGGCGTTAACCTCAAGACGAGAGGGCTACGAGAGCCGCGGAGCGGCGTCAGAAAGTAGCCCACGGCGTAAGCCGTGGGACTTCGTGCCGCGTTCATATCCGCAGGTAGAGTAGGAGAGGAAGTGATACCGTAGGCACGACAGCCTCTCCCCTCGTCGAACCGGACGTGAGGATGTCCCTCATCCGGCTCTCGCAGAAGCGTTCAGCCGAAGGCATGCACAGGCC
>Ga0181538_10005504_pt1 | contig 11349 bp, 5 predicted proteins | sample PEATcosm2014_Bin_40_FD_119773 | JGI IMG/M metagenome (GOLD analysis project Ga0181538, IMG submission 119773) | Peatland microbial communities from MTU Mesocosm Facility, Houghton, MI, USA - PEATcosm2014_Bin23_30_metaG | ecosystem: Environmental > Terrestrial > Soil > Wetlands > Peat | place...
ACAAGGGCATTTGCCTTTGGGTGGACCAGGCCAAGGACAACTACGAGGTGCTCAAAGGCGAGGGATTAACGGTGGTGTTCAAGGACGTGAATGGCAAAGAGGTTTCACGCCAGAAGCAGCGCGCCAACGACTACGGCTCCTTTGCCGGCAGCTTCACCGCCCCTCGGGACCGGCTCATGGGCCAGATGTTCCTCCAGGTGGAAGGGCGGGCGCAGGGCGCTGCCCACTTCCGGGTCGAGGAATACAAGCGCCCAAAGTTCGAGGTCACGCTTGATGCGCCGAAGACCGCGGCGAAGCTCAACGAGAGCGTGAGCCTCACCGGCCATGCGATGAACTACACCGGCGCGGCGACGGACGGTGCGGCAGTCAAATACCGCATCGTGCGCGAAGTGCGCATGCCTTGGTGGTGGGGTTGGTGGCGCGGCGGCTGGCCACAAAACCAGAGCCAGGAAATCGCCCACGGCACGGCCAGCACCGGCCCCGATGGCTCGTTCAAGGTTGAGTTCGCCGCTCGGTCCGACCCGAAGGTGCCAGAGAAGGACGAGCCGACGTTCGTCTTCCAGATCAACGCCGATGTGACTGATAGCGCGGGCGAGACGCGCTCCGCCGACCGCTCCATCCGCGTCGGCTACACCGCATTGGAAGCTATGGTGAGCGCTGATGGTTGGCAGACCGACGGCAAGCCGGTTGAGCTGAAGCTGGAGACGAAGACCCTTGACGGCGAGCCGCAGGTGGCCGAGGGCAGCCTGAAGATCTATGACCTTCAGGCACCGGAGAAGGCACACCGGCCGCCAATGTCTCAAGGCGGCCCGTGGACCCCCACCTACGCGTCCGACCAGTCCGACACGTCCCATAACCCCCCAGATCTCTCAAACCCCAACAACTGGCCGCTAGGCAAGGTAGTCGTCGAGAAAGGCTTCACCACAGATACCAACGGCGCTGCGAAGCTTTCGTTCAAGCTGGCCGCGGGGGCGTATCGTGCGGTGCTTGAGACGCAGGATCGGTTCGGCAAGAAAGTCACCGGCAAACTCCCCCTCCAAGTGCTGCAGCCCGAGGCCACCAAGCTGGCCATCAGGATTCCGCAACTGCTGGCCGCGCCGGATTGGGAGCTGCAGCCGGGCAAGGAGTTCATGGCGCTGTGGGGCACGGGCTATGGCGAGGGGCGGGCGTTCATCGAGATCGAACACCGGCACCAAATGCTCCAGCGCTATTGGACCAAGGCCGGGCAAACCCAGCAGCAGATCAAATTGGCGGTGACCGAGGCGATGCGCGGCGGGTTCTTCGTGCATGTGACTTACGTTCGCGAGAACCGTGCCTACCTGGAGTCCCGCAAGGTCAGCGTTCCCTGGGAGAACAAGGACCTGGACCTGAAATGGGAGCACTTCGTCTCCAAGCTCCAGCCCAATCAGAAAGAAACGTGGACGTTAACAGTCCGAAGTCCAAAGTCCAAAGTCCAAAGTCCAGAACCCGGGGGTCGAAGCGCAGAGAAGGCGGCGGCGGAGTTGGTGGCGACTCTTTATGACGAGTCGTTGGATGCCTTCGCGCCGTTGGACTGGCCGCACCAGTTCTCCGTGTTTCGCGAGGATTACTCGACGATGCAGTCCCAGTTCGCCAATACGCCTATGGGGTTCCAACAGGTCTTCGGCAGTTGGGGCCGGCCGTACGAGGGTGTTGAGATCACCTATCGCTCCTTCCCACCGGACTTGACCGTGAACCTCTGGAGGTATGGATTTTATCGCAGAAATGGCCTGCGGGGCGTGACGCCTCTTTCCAGTGCGAGAGCCCCGGCGGAGGTGAACATGGCGGTTGAACTGGCCGACCAGGCAGTGGCGGCTCCTCGGCCCTCAGCGGCCGCTTTTACTCTGTCGGGTGCGTCGGAAAAGGAAGCTCTAGGCGCTCTTTTTGCGGCCAAGGCACCTGGCCAGGCGGGTGGCGGCGCCAAAGAACCCGTGGCGCCGAAGCCTGACCTGAGCAAGGTCGCCGCCCGCAAGAACCTGAATGAGACGGCGTTCTTCTTCCCACAGTTGACCTCGGACTCCAACGGCGTGGTGCGGATGACCTTCACCATGCCGGAGGCGCTCACGAAATGGCGGTTCTTGGGCTTCGCGCATGATCAGTCCGTGCGTAGCGGCTTCCTTGAAGATCACGCGGTCACCGCCAAAGACCTCATGGTGCAACCGAACCCGCCCCGATTCCTGCGCGAGGGCGACACCGTCGAGTTCACGGTCAAGGTGTCCAACCAGACAGACAAGCCCTTGCACGGCAAAGCACAGCTCACCTTCAACCAGGCGCTAGACAGCCAGCCGGCGGACAAGCTGCTCGGCAACACCAAGCCGGAGCAGGACTTCGACATCCCGGCCAAGGAATCGCGCAGTTGCGCTTGGCGCATCCACGTGCCGGATGGCTGCGGCTTCCTGACCTATAAGGCTGTTGGGGCGGCGGCCAATGTGTCGGACGGCGAGGAAGGGTTCCTGCCGGTGCTCTCCAGCCGGATCTTGGTCACCGAATCGCTGCCGCTGCCGATTCGCGGCCCGGCGACAAAGAAGTTCGAGTTCACCAAGCTGCTCAAGTCAGGCAGCTCCAAGACCCTCCAAAACCAAAGCCTCGTCGTGGAGATGGTGTCCAACCCGGCGTGGTACGCCGTGCTGGCGCTGCCGTACCTGATGGAATATCCCTACGAGTGCACCGAGCAAACCTTCAACCGGTTTTATGCCAACGTGCTGGCGCGCACCATCGCCAATAGCGACCCCAAAATTCGCCGCATCTTTGACCAGTGGAAGAACACGCCTGCGCTGGAAAGTCCCCTCCAGAAGAATCAGGACCTTAAAGCGGTAATGATCGAGGAAACGCCATGGCTGCGGCAGGCAGATAACGAGAGCCAGGCGCGCAAGAACATTGGCATCCTGTTCGATGATAACCGTCTTAACTACGAGTCGGAGGCCACGCTGCGCAAATTGACCGAGATGCAACTGGGCGATGGCTCCTGGCCGTGGTTCCCCGGCGGGCATGGCAACGACTACATCACCCTCTACATCACTTCCGGGTTTGGCCGGCTGCGACACCTCGGTGTCGATATTAATGTGGCCCCCGCCATCCGCTCGCTCCAGCGGCTCGATGCCTGGATGACAGAGGAGTACGAGCGAATCCAGCAGTGGCCCGAGCCGGAGAAATACGTGCCGAGCTCCACCGATGCGCTGTACCTGTATGGGCGCAGCTTCTTCCTCAAGGACAGGCCCATCGCACCGCAGCACAAGACCGCGATTGAGTTCTTCCTGCTGCAGGCGCGCAAGTACTGGCTTAAGACCGATTGCCGCCAGACGCAAGGGCACCTGGCCATCGGGCTGAAACGATTCAATGCCCTTGCTGGTCTTGACGATGCCACCCCTCGCGACATCATGAAGTCCATCAAGGAGCGGAGTGTGTCGAATGAGGAGATGGGCATGTTCTGGCGCGACACCGAGCTAAGCTGGTGGTGGTATAGGGCGCCAATCGAGACGCAGGCGCTAATGATCGAGGCCTTCGATGAAGTGATGGGCGACCTGCCGGCGGTGGAGGATTGCCGGGTCTGGCTGCTCAAGCAGAAACAGACGCAGGATTGGAAGACCACCAAGGCCACCGCGGATGCCGTCTATGCACTGCTTCTGCGAGGCAAGGACATCCTGTCGAGCAAAGCGCTGGTCCAGGTGAAACTTGATGGAGTGGATGTCACTCCAAACCCCGGGAGGGCGAGCGTCCCCGCGAGCCCAAACAAATCAACTCCCGAACCCGGCACCGGCTTTTACGAGTTTCGCTTTGCGCCGGCCGACATCAAACCCAAGCTTGGCGAGATCACGGTCAAGAAAGTGGATCAGGGCGTTGCTTGGGGAAGCGTCAACTGGCAATACCTCGAAGACATGAGCAAGGTCACGCCCTATGAAGGAACTCCACTGAAATTGAAGAAGACGCTCTACAGCAAAGTTAACACCGCCAAAGGCCCCGTGCTGGAGCCGGTCAACGGCCCGCTGAGCGTCGGCGACGAACTGGTGGTCCGCGTCGAACTGCGTGTGGATCGCGACATGGAATACGTGCACCTTAAAGACCCGCGCGGCAGCGGGACTGAGCCGGTGAACGTGCTCTCACGCTACAAGTATCAGGACGGCCTGGCCTACTACGAGAGCACGGGCGATACCGCCAGCCATTTCTTCATTGATTATCTGCCCAAAGGCACCTACGTCTTCGAGTACTCCACCCGCGTCCAGCTTCGCGGCCAATACCAGACCGGTGTGGCCCAAATCCAGTGCATGTATGCCCCGGAGTTCAACAGCCATAGCCAGAGCCTGCCGTTGACGGTAAAGTGACGAATTGGCTGTCTCCCCCTTGCAATTCTCCGGGTTAGCGGCATGTTAGCCGTAACCAAAGCGCGTCCGGCTCGGGGCCGGATTCGCGAGGTGTTTACGAACTAATAACAAGACGCACTATGGCTATTAAGAACGCTCCTGATCTAACGCAACGCCCGCCGCGCAGTCCGCGGGTGCGGCTCGGTGGCTACGTCATCCTCCCACGCATGCTCGACAAGGGCCGCGCGACCATCGCCGCCAAACACGGGGAATACCATTATAACTGCCCGATGGACGGGCGATTCCTCAGCTTCGTTGGCGTTAGCGCCGACGCGCTTAAGAAGCAGCTAGCAGCGGGGAAGGGGGACGCCGCAGTCCTCGATTGGATTCAAAAGAACGGGAAGCATAAGCGGACGGAGCCGGAAATCGTTGCCTGGTCAGCCTACCAGGAACAGCGAGCGCCGGCGGACACTGAATCCCGCGCATTCTTCCATGAGCTGCACGGGAAGGCGGGGCCCAAGCGCGAGGATATCGCCACGTGGTTCGACCTGCTCGACTTGGATGACCACGTGACCTTCGGCGGCACGCCGTAAACTGGTCACTTCGTCACGCAGACACAGAAACTGCGCTACGGTGCTGGCGGCTGCGAGTCCGGGACCGCGCCGCCGGGGCTAGCTGCGGTCGTTTTATAAGGCTGAATGGATTCGAGCCGATGATGGTGGCAGACTCCGTGAACCTCGACCTCCACCTCATCCCCGACCTTGTGGCCAAGCAATGATTGGGCGACCGGCGAAAGGTAGCTGACGACATCTTTCTCCGGGTCGGAATCCCAGGCGCCGAGGATGGTAAAGCGCTCCGGCTGGTTCGTGGCCAGGTCAGTCGCCTGCACGATAGTGCCGATGCTGGCGACGTCGGTGCGCACGGTTGCGAAATCAGTGCCGCGCGCGCGGACGAGCTGGGTTTCCAGGTCAGCTTTGCGCCGCATCAGCAGCTTCTGCATTTCCTTGGCTGCCTTGTATTCGTGGTTTTCGCTCAAGTCGCCGTAGCTGCGGGCCACCGCGATTTCCTTTGAATTGGCGGGGATCTTCTTCTCCACCATCTCACGGTATTCGTTCTTGCGCCGCTCCAGGCTCTCCCAGGAAACGATCAAAGGTGCCTCCTGCTTGGTCTGGTCGCCCGAAATCAGTGTCTGGATTGCCGGGTAGCTCTTCACGATGCGTGCCAGGAGCGAGCGCTTGTCCATGTCGTCGAAGGAGGGCGAAAGCTGCAAAGCGCGCGTCAGGTCTTTGATGACCTCGAAGTCAGCAGAACCAATGAGCTCGACGAGCAGTGACTGGTCGTCGAGGATAAAGTCGCGCAGCCGGTTGGAGCGGCGCTCGTTGAACTGGTCGCGCTCCATCGCCGTCAGCATCGCGCGGAAGACCTCCGGCCCGAGGATGTCCGCGAACGAGTCGTTCCGGTCTTTGGCGAGCCAGAGCAGCAGCTCGCTGCTGGCCGTGTGCTGGCTGACGAGCCGTGACACCGTCTCCTTGAGCTGTTCGATCCTTCCTTCCTGAATCAGGAGGCCCGCCAACTCGCGGCAGAGTTTGGCGGAAACGCTGTTGAGCCCCCCCTGCAGCGCGCTGTGCCAGTGCTCGGGATTAGCGGTCTTGAATGACTCCAGCGCCCGGCGGTGCTTGGATGCCGGAAGCTCTTCCAGCAGCGGCCCCAGCTTCGATTCCTGCGCCCAAATCGACTGCGCCGTTAGCTCGCCCTCGCTGGGAGGCACACTGGTCGCCACTCGCATGTCATCACGGGCGAAGATTGCTTCCAGCGCCACCGCCGGCTGTGTGCGCTGGTAGCTCGGGATTTCGGTGTTGAACGTGGCAATGACCTCAGTGGCGGCAGCCGCTTTATCCGTCAGGTCGTGCGCGTTCCTGAGCAGCTCGCTGGCCACGAGTATCCGGGCCTTCAAGCCTTTAGCCGCCCGGAATTCCTCCATCAGACGTTCCTGCAGCGACACCTCTTTGACCTGATAGATGATCGGCTCGCTCTTCTTGAGGGGCAATTGAAAATGGCCGTCCTTCTTCAGTTCGCGACGGGCGGCCTCCCACCATTTCCTCCAATCATCCCGGATGACGTCGGGCACGAGCGCCTGCTGGATCTGTTCCACCGTCGCCTTGCCGCCGTAACTATTCAGCACCAGCTTGACCAGCTCCTGATGTTGGGTTGCCGCCATCTGCCGCAGCGTTTCCAGGTCCGAAGCTTTGCGCGCAAGGATGTGGTCTTTGGTAATCGGCTTGAGCGATTCGGCGGCGAAGGCCAGATCCATCGTGTGCCCGGCCTTGTTGTCAAAGTCGATCATGAAGCGGGCGAAGACGGTATCCACCGTCTTAATTCGTCCAAATCCCCAGCTCCGGTGCATGCAAAAGCCCGTGGTGGTAAGCTGCACCAACGCCTCGATGTGGTGCCGCTCCAGTTTCCCCGCTGCCGCCATTTTCTCAAATTCGTCTCTCATAAAGTGTCTTAACGCTCGCATGCCTCGAGCAGAACGGCTCTATTAAAGGTCGTGCGCGAAGAAAAACCAAGAGAAATTGTAATGCGCATCCTCCAGCGGGGTGCGGGCGGGGGTTTTGTCGAAGACCGGCTGGAGGCGGAACTGGCCCGAACGAGGCTTTCGCCCCCCGATCGCCATCTGTGCCAGGAGCTGGCTTATGGCATCGTCCGCTGGCAGGCAGCACTCGACTGGCTAATCGGCCGCAAGACCGACAGTCGCGTGCAGAAGCCCATGCTCCAGAACCTCCTGCGGCTCGGCCTGTACCAAATCTTCTGGCTCGACCGTATCCCCAACCATGCCGCTGTACATGAAACCGTCGAGCTGGCGCGGCAGAGCGGGTTCGATACCCAGGCGGGTTTTATCAATGCCGTCCTGCGCGGTTACCTGCGCGAGTTCGACGCCACCAGGCGTCTGCTGGCCGAACTGAAGACAGCGCAGCCTCACCTTGGCTATTCCCATCCCGAATGGCTGGTGGCGCGCTGGCAAGCGCGCTGGGGCGCCGACCGCGCGGCGCAGTTGATGGAGTGGAATAACACCCCGCCAAAAGCGTTTGCCCGAATTAACACTTTGAAGGCCGACCGCGGCAGACTCCTTGCCCAGTGGCGCGACGAGAATGTGGAATATGACTTCGTCCGCCGTGATTGGGTCGAAGAGAACGCAGTGTTCGAGCTGAAATCGCATTCGCCGCTGAGCGGGCTGCCCAGTTTCCAACAGGGTTTGTTTTACGTACAGGACCCCAGCACCTTGTTAGCGGTGCGGGAACTCGATCCTCAGCCCGGGGAGAGTGTGCTCGACCTTTGCGCCGCGCCTGGCGGAAAGCTGACCGCCCTTGCCCAACTGATGCGTAACGAAGGCCGCATCCTCGCCCAGGACACCGTCCCCGAACGCCTGAAACTGATCGAGGAGAACTGCGCCCGCCTGGGCGTCACCTGCGTCCAAGCCGTCTTACCCTCAACCCTGAACTCTCAACCCTCAAACACACTCGACCGCATTCTGATCGACGCCCCGTGCTCAAACACCGGGGTCATGCGGCGTCGAGTTGATTTGCGCTGGCGTATTCGTCCGAAGGAGATTGGGCGTTTGCGCGCGACACAACTCGAGCTGCTGCGCCAGGCTGCCTCGCTGCTGAGAGCTAGCGGCCGGCTGGTTTACAGCACCTGCAGCCTGGAACCGGAGGAAAACAGCGAGGTAGTGAATGCGTTCCTCGCCGAGCGCGCCGATTTCAAGCTGGAACGGGCGCGTAAACTGCTGCCGTTCGCGGAAGCTGTCGATGGGACTTACGTCGCCCGATTGGTGAAGGCCGGGTAGCTGTCATTATATGACACCACCCGTCCAATCGGACGCCTGGCCGCAGCGAGGACTGCCGGGTTTGCTGTATCGCAGGTCGCCAACCCGGCCCACAGCGCAAACGTGGGGATAGCCCGCCGACTTGGAAGTCGATGATACATAAGAATCGGCGGTCTCCGCTGCGTGTACGGAGGGGACATAGTAGGCTGGCTCAGGCTCGAGCACCAAAATCAACGGGTATCCAGATGATTAGCCGTCCTAAGATATCCAGGCACTTTTCGCACAATAAATGGAGAGGGTTTGGCAATGCATGTTGAGATTGTTTCACCGAAGTCTCGTTAATTACGTGAAAACACGACGAAATGTCGTCGGCCTCCGGGCAGGAGCAAACGGGAGTTGAACAGGTTGAGCGGAGACTCGTATGATGGAAATACAACGCACGATCAAATACGATGCGGATCGGGTCAAAGGTTTCGGCAGAGAGGTCATGAGTGTGCCGGGGTGCGAGCAGTTAGAAAGTTGCATCCAGTGCGGGACCTGTTCGGGAGTATGTCCGCTAAGCATCTACATGGATTACACTCCACGCCAGGTCATGGCGCTGACCCGCGGGGACTTCAAGAACGAGGTCCTCAAGAGCCACACCATCTGGCTTTGCGCCTCCTGCTACGCCTGCACCGTGGAATGCCCCCGCGAAATCCGCATCACCGACATCATGTATGAGCTCAAGCAGCGGGCTATCCACGCGGGAATTTATCCCAAGCGCTTCCCAATCCCTGTCCTCGCTCGCGAATTCAGCGCGATGGTGAAGAAGCACGGCCGCATCACCGAGATGTTGCTGGTCATGAAGCTGTTCCTGAAGACCAACCCCTTCGCAGCGATGGGCAATTGGCGCTTGGGAGTCGACTTGCTGAAGACCCGCCGTTTCTCGTTGGCGACGGAGAAGATCAAGCAGCGCGGGGACATTGCCCGGATGTTGGACGCCACCGACGCCAAGAAATAATCCTGAACATGAAATACTCATACTTCCCCGGTTGTTCGCTGAAGGGGCTGGGCCGCGCCTATGAGGAATCGTTGTTGCCCGTGATGAAGCACTTGGGCGTCGAGCTGCAGGAGCTCGACGACTGGAATTGCTGCGGCGCGACTGCTTATATGGCAGTGGACGAGGCCAAAGCCTGCGTGCTGGCGGCGCGTAACCTCGCCCTGGCTGAAAAGCAGGGGAATCGGCCCATTATGGCCCCCTGCGCCGCGTGCTACCTGGTCCTGAACAAGACCAAACACTATTTCCACGATTACCCGGCGATGAAGGAAACCATCGACCGCGCGCTTGGGGCAGTTGGGTTGCGCTACAGCGGCGACACCCCGGTGCGCCATCCGCTGGACGTGCTGATCAATGACGTTGGCCTCGAAGCCATCAAGCAGAAGGTGCGCAAGCCGCTCAAAGGATTAAGGATCGCCACCTACTATGGCTGCCAGCTCGTCCGCCCCTATGCGACCTTCGACGACCAATACAACCCGACGACCATGGACCGGCTGGTCGAAGCGCTCGGCGCGACAGTCGTCCGGTACCCGCTGAAGACCAAGTGCTGCGGCGGTAGCCTCACCGGCACTGTGCCCGAAGCCGGCATCCGCATGGTCTATATTCTCCTCAACGAGGCCAAGAAGCGCGGTGCCGAGTGCCTCGCCACCGTGTGCCCTCTCTGCCAATTCAACCTCGATGCCTACCATGCGCAAGTGAAGGCGGAATACGGGTCGGTGCTGGTACCGACTGTCTATTTCACGCAACTCATGGGCCTGGCCTTTGGTCTCCCGGAGCGAGAGCTGGGCTTGAACAGGGCTGCCATTCCGTTCAAATGGCGGCCGACCGAGGCGCCGGCAGACAAGGCGACTGCGGCAGCCTGACGTAATATTCCCAAGACGAAACTCAAAGCCAGAGCAATCTGAACCTCGAATTCCGTAATCCGAAGATGAAACAGCAAGCTAATGGTGAGATTCGCATCGGTTTCTACATTTGCCATTGCGGCCACAATATTGCGGCGATGGTGGATTGTCCGGACGTCGCGAAATACGTCGAGAAGCTGCCGGGCGTGACCCTCTCACGCGACTACAAATACATGTGTTCGGATCCGGGCCAGGAGCTCATCCAGAAAGACATCCGCGAGTTCAAGCTCAACCGCATCGTCGTTGCCTCCTGCTCGCCGCTTCTGCACGAACACACGTTTCGGTGCGCCACCGAGGCCGGTGGGCTGAACCCGTTCTTCTTCCACATGGTCAACATCCGCGAGCACGACTCCTGGGTGCACACCGACCGCAGGGATGCCACCGAAAAGGCCAAGGCACTCGCGCGCGCGGCGATCGGGCGCGTGGCCCACCACGAGGCGCTTGAGGTGAAGAAAGTGCCGATCCATCCCGATGTCCTCGTCGTCGGCGGCGGCATCGCGGGCATCCATGCGGCGATGACCCTCGCCAACGCCGGCAAGAAGGTCTTCCTGGTCGAGCGCGAGCCGTCTATTGGCGGCCACATGGCGAAATTCGACAAGACCTTCCCGACGCTCGATTGCGCGGCCTGCATCCTGACGCCCAAGATGTCCGCGGTCGGTGCGCACGGGAACATCACCCTTTGGAGCTACTCCGAAGTCACCAAAGTGGACGGCTACGTCGGTAACTTCACCGTGACCGTCAAGCGCAAGCCCCGCTACGTCAACGAGGAGCTCTGCACCGGCTGCCAGGAGTGCATCGCCAACTGCGTCTATAAGGAGCCGAAGTTCCTGGACGAATTCAACGAGGGCCTCGGCAAGCGCAAGCCGGTCTATATCCCATTCCCGCAAGCCACGCCGCAGGTGGTGCTCATCGATCCCGAGGTCTGCCTCAACTTCAAACGCGGGGTGCTCACCGGCAAGTGCAAGCAGACCTGCGTCGAGGCCTGCGGCGAGAAGAAGGCCATTGACTTCCAGCAAACGGAGGAGGTCAAGGAGATCAAGGTCGGCACGATCATCGTGGCAACGGGGTTCCAGGCCTTCGACGCGAAGCGCATCCCCCAATACGGCTACGGCACCTTCCCGAACGTCTATACCGCGCTGGAGGTTGAGCGCCTGGTCAACGCCTCAGGCCCGACCGGGGGCGAGGTGGTGCTGCGTGACGGCAGGCACCCGAACGCGATCGGGATCATTCATTGCGTCGGCTCGCGCGACAACAAGACCAATCGCTGGTGCT
>Ga0181538_10005513_pt1 | contig 11336 bp, 9 predicted proteins | sample PEATcosm2014_Bin_40_FD_119773 | JGI IMG/M metagenome (GOLD analysis project Ga0181538, IMG submission 119773) | Peatland microbial communities from MTU Mesocosm Facility, Houghton, MI, USA - PEATcosm2014_Bin23_30_metaG | ecosystem: Environmental > Terrestrial > Soil > Wetlands > Peat | place...
CGGGACCGAAAGCGGGGGCGGGACCGAAAGCGGGGACGGGACCAAAAGCAGAGACCGGACCAAAAGCAGAGACCGGACCAAAAGCAGAGACCGGACCAAAAGCAGAGACCGGACCAAAAGCAGAGACCGGACCAAAAGCAGAGACCGGACCAAAAGCGGGGGCACGGGCCGGGCCAGAGGCGAATTCCCGCGCCGCGGGTCAGGCCGCACCGCCCGAGTCTGGCGAGGCGCCCGAGTCTGGCGAGGCACCCGAGCACGCTGAGACGCGCGGGGGCTTCGATACCCCTGAGGCCGGTGAGGAACGTGAGACTGCTGAGGCCGCCGGGCACGGTAAGGCCAGTGAGACGGCTGAAGCTAATAGCACTCCTGAGCCCGTTGATGCCGCTGCTGAGCGCGACCGGCGGAACGGCTAGCCGGGCGGGGACACGGCGTAGCGTTCCAGGCCGGCGAGGGTGCTCTCACCGGCCTGGAGGACCCAGAAACCGGCCTTCGGCAGGGACGGGTCGGGGGGCGGTTTGGCGCCCAGGTATTGGCTCGCGGCGCGGAGGAGGTCGGGGATGTTCTCCCGGTGCGCGCAGACCAGCGCCGGTGCCCCATCGGCCAGCAGGCGCGCCATAGCGGAGAACAGATCACCCATGTCCGTTCGGCCCAATGGAAAGTCACCGGCGCCGTCGGGCATGCCGAACGCGGGCTCAACCTCGACCGGCGCGCCGAGGTGCGCCGCGTACGGCGCGACCGTCGCGGTGCAGCGCAGCGCGGGTGAGCTGACCACGCGGACTGGCTCGAAGCAGGCCAGCAGGGGCACCAGGGCCAGCGCGTCCGCCTCCCCCTGGGCGTCGAGAGGCCGGAGCAGGTCGTCGCCGTCCCAGTCGTGTTTGCGGCCCGCGGAGGCGTGCCGCAGCACCACGAATGGCACCGTGCGGTGCGGCCACTTCGCGAAGTCGCGCAGCACGATGACGTCGTCGGGGTAGGAAAGCCGCTGGTAGGCGTCCGGGAGGGTGAGCCATTCGATTCCGTCCACCTCATGGTTCGGGACGAACGACGCGTTTGTGTAGCCCCTCGGTACCGGCTCCGCGGCCGCCCAGTAGTGCACGTGCTTGGGCCGCCCCCCGGCCAGATAGCTCACCGAACGCAGGCGCCCACCGAGGACGGGGCGGATGCCGGTCTCCTCGACGACTTCACGGACGGCGGTCTGCGGAAGCTGCTCCCCCGGGTCACGCTTGCCTTTGGCCAGCGACCAGTCGTCGCGCCTCGGGCGGTGGATAAGCAGCACCTCCGGGCCGTCCGGGCCGTGCCGCCACACGATGGCGCCCGCGGCTTCGATAACGCCAGAGTCGGCAGGCTCCCTGGACCCCCCGGTCTCCCCCGGCCGCCGGGGCTCCCCCGGCCCCCCTAGCTCCGCAGGCTCCCGCGGGTCCGCGGGCCCGGCCATCGGTTCAGCCATCGGCGGACCGCACGCGGCGGTCCCCGATCAGCAGGAACTGGAGGTCGCGCAGCGGCTCGCCGCCCCGCCCGCGGTTGTGGCGGGCCCAGACCCCGTCGGCGTCCAGCCACCACGACGCGATGCTGTCGTCCATGCCCAGGTCGAGGAGCCGCCGCAGTTCCCGCGCGTGCCCCTGGTCGGTGACCCGCACGATCGTCTCCACCCGGCGATCCAGGTTCCGGTGCATGAGGTCGGGGCTGCCGAGCCAGACCTCGCCGGTCGAGCCCGGATCGGCTTCGTCCTTCTCGCCGCCGCCGAACGAATAGACCCGCGAGTGCTCCAGGAACCGGCCCAGGATGCTGCGCACGCGGATCGTCTCCGACAAGCCAGGGACGCCGGGGCGGAGCGCGCATATCCCGCGCACCCACAGATCGATCGGCACCCCGGCCTGCGACGCCCGGTACAGCGCGTCGACGACCACCTCGTCGATGAGCGCGTTGCACTTGAACTGAATCCTGGCCGACTTGCCGGCCCGCTTGCGGTCCGCCTGGTGCGCGATCCGGCCGACCAGCCCCGCCCGGAGGGATTCGGGGGCGACCAGGAGCTGCCGGTAGGAATCCTGACGGCTATACCCGGTGAGGTGGTTGAACAGGTCGGTGACGTCCTCGCTGACGGTCGGGTCCGCGGTCAGTAGGCCGAAGTCCTCATACAGCCGGGCGGTCGCGGGGTTGTAGTTGCCGGTGCCGAGGTGGCAGTAGCGCAGCAGCGTCCCGTCGGCTTCCTCCCGCACGATGAGCAGCACCTTGCAGTGCGTCTTCAGGCCGACGAAGCCGTAGACGACGTGGCAGCCCGCTTCCTCCAGCTTCCTGGCCCAGGCGATGTTGGCCCGCTCGTCGCCGCGGGCCTTGATCTCGACGACCACGACCACCTGCTTGCCGAGCTCGGCCGCCTCGATCAGGGCGTCCACGATTGGGGAGTCGCCGCTGGTCCGGTACAGCGTCTGCTTGATGGCCAGCACGCTGGGATCTTCGGCCGCGGCCTCGATGAGGCGCTCGACGCTGGTCGTGAACGAGTCATACGGGTGGTGCACCAGGACGTCGCGCTCGCGGAGGGCCGCGAAGATGTCGGTATCCTTCGGGATCGCCGACGAGGAGGGGACGAAGGGCGGGTACCGCAGCTCGCCGATGTCCAGGTCCGCGATGGCAGTCAGGCCGGACAGGTCCAGCGGACCCGGCACCCGGTAGACCGCGCGCCGGTCCACGCTGAGCTCGGTGACCAGGCGGTCCAGCACGTCGCTGGACATCGAGTCCTCCACCTCGAGCCGGACGGCGGGGTCGAAGCGCCGCCGGAGCAGCTCGCGCTCCAGCGCCTGCAACAGGTCCTCGGTGAGGTCTTCGTCCATTTCCAGGTCCCGGACGCGGGTGACCCGGAAGGCGTGATGCTCGATGATCTCCAGGCCGGCGAACAGCTGCGTCAGGTGGGCGGCGATCACGTCCTCGATGGGCACGAACCGCTGCGGGGAGACGGCGAGGAACCGGGGCAGCAACGCCGGCACCTTCACCCGCGCGAACATCGTCGTGCCGGTGCGCGGGTCGGCCACTATGACGGCCAGGTTGAGGGACAGGCCGGAGATGAACGGGAACGGGTGCGCCGGGTCGACCACGAGCGGTGTCAGCACGGGGTAGATCCGCTCGCGGAACAGCTCGCGCAGGTTGTCCCGTTCGGCGGAGGAGAGCTCCTTCCAGCGGAGGACCTCGATGCCCTCGGCGGTGAGCGCGGGCAGAATCCGTTCGGTGAAGCACGCCGCGTGCCGCGCGGTCAGCCGGCCCGCGAGATCCAGGGTCCGGCTCAGCACCTGGCCGGGCAGCTGGACGCTGACGCCCTCGACCGGGAGCCCGGCGGCCATCCGTCGCATCAGGCCAGCCACCCGGACCATGAAGAATTCGTCCAGGTTGCCGGCGAAGATGGCCAGGAACCGCACCCGCTCCAGGAGCGGAACGCTCTCGTCCTCGGCCAGTTCCAGCACGCGCTGGTTGAAGCGGAGCCAGCTCTCCTCGCGGTCGAGGTACCGGTTCGGCGGCAGCGGCGGCAGGTCCTCGGGTACGGCCAGGTCCACGGGTGCGGCCAGGTCCACGTACTCGGGTACGGCCAGGTCCACGGGTACGGCCAGGTCCACGTCCTCGGGTACGGCCAGGTCCACGGGTACGGCCAGGTCCACGTCCTCGGGTACGGCCTGGTCCACGGGTACGGCCAGGTCCACGTCCTCGGGTGCGGCCACGTCCTCGGAAGGGGGCTCCGTGCCGTTCGCGGGGGCCGCACCGTTCCGGTGGGCGGGGGCGATTCTCCCGTGGACAGGGGCGATGCCCTCCGGGGCGGTGTCAACGCCTCCGGGACTGGTGTCAACGCCTCCGTGGAGACGCGGCTCGCCGTCGCTCATACTCCCATTGTCACAGGCATGCGACCCACCGAGAACCCCCGCCGGGCTTACCCCACGTGTCCATGGAATGGGGCGCCCGGTCTCCGGTCGGCGCGGGACTTGCGCTCCGTTACTGAGGTGCCTCGATCTGCTCACGTGCCCCACGGACGGAGCTGACAGCGGTGACGCGCTTGATTACCTTAAGTAGTAATCGTCCTCGTCCGGTTACCGCGACAGCACGCCGCTGCCAGGGCAACGCCAATTGCCTATCATGCTGGTGTGGTTTCAGGTGAGCATGACTCAGATGACATCCCCGGGGCGCCGCCTGCCGGTGGCTCCCCGCAAGCCCAAGCGCCGCGGATCGGCGCCTTCGTGCTGCCGAGACCCGATAACGGAGCGGTCGCGGTGGAGCCGCCGGGACAAGGATCTGGCTACTGGGCGGGCGGGCCGTCCACCGTGTTCGCCGACGGAGAGATCTTCCTCGCCTACCGGCTACGGCGGCCGCTCGGCCATGGCCGTGGGTATGCGGTGGCGGTGGCCCGTTCGGCTGACGGAGAGCACTTCGAGCTGCTGACCACGATCCACAAGGAGGACATGGCCGCCGATTCCCTGGAGCGCCCCTCCCTGGTGCGGACCCCCGAGGGGACCTGGCGGCTATACCTGAGCTGCGCGACGCGGGGCACGAAGCACTGGCGGGTCAAGGTCATCGAGGCCGCCCACCCGGCCCAGTTCGACTCCCACCGCAGTCAGGTGGTGCTGCCAGGCGACTCCAAAAAGGGCGTCAAGGACCCGGTGATCGTCCGCCGCGACGGCGAATGGCACATGTGGGTCACCTGCCATCCGCTGGACGACCCCGCCGAGGCTGACCAGATGGCCACCGAATACGCCACCAGCCCGGACGGGCTGACCTGGACGTGGAACGGTGTGGCGCTTAACGGGCGGCCGGGGCACTGGGATTCGCGAGGCGCCCGGGTCACCTCGGTCTGCTTCTCGGGCGACACCATCGTGGCCTACTACGACGGCCGGGCGACTGCGGCCGAGAACTACGAGGAACAGACCGGTGTCGCGACGGGCACCGAGCCATCCTTGCTCGCCGCACTGGGTACCGGGCCCCTGGCCTGGTCGCCGTATCACGGGGGCGGCCTGCGCTACCTGGACATTCTGCCCCTGCCGGATGGCCGCAAGCGGCTCTACTACGAGATGACCCGGCCCGACGGCGCGCACGAGCTGCGCACCGAGGTGCAGTTAAGCCGGCCGGGGCTGCCGGCGGCAGGCCCGGCCGGCAGGCCCGGGCGGGCCAGCGGGGCCGGGCCAGCCGGGCCCACTGATGCGGCCCAGCGGGGCGGGTCAGCGGGGGCGGGTCAGCTCGTCTGGACCGGGCGGCCGTTTCTCGCCTGCGACTGTCCCTCCGGGCGCGCGCCGACCATCCCGCCCGACCGGTCGCGCGGCGCCCGCCAGTCGCTGAAGTCCGCATCCAGGACACGTGCGAGCAGCTCCAGGTCGGCCTCGAACCGTGGGATGAGCTCCTGGCGCTGCTGCCAGCTGAGCGGCTGCCGTTCTCGGTGCTGGCGCTGCAGGAATCGCTCGAGCCTGCCCGTGACGGCGTCCGGTGTGGACCCCGGCAGGAACCGGCCGACGGCCGAGCCAGCGCGCAGGGCCTGAGCGACCGCGCGGTGCGCCAGCGTCGCCTCGGGATGAGCCGTGACGTTCTGCCGGGGAACTTCGGTGACGACCCCCTGGTCCACACCAAGGAAATCGAAGATGCCGTCCAGGGTCGCGGTCGGCTTGTCCACGAGCTGGCGGTAGCGGATCACGTACACCTGCTCGCGGGGGAACAGCGAAAAGATGTGCTCGAGTTGCTCCCCGTACCGGCCGAGTCCCGTGTAATGCCAGAACGACGCCCAGCCGGCCGCGATACGCCGTTCCTCATCCCCGCAGGCCTGAACGAAATCCCCGACGGGCTCGAGCCCGGCGGACCACAGGTGCGTCCAGTTCGAGTGGGCACGCTCCACCGGATCCCGGATGATCGCGATAAGCCTGACGTGCGGGATCAGGTCGCGGATGCGGCGCATGGCGTCGCGGTCGTACATGTACAGGGGGGTCGACTCGCCGCGTAGTGTTCCCGCCGGGGCCGCGTCGAACAGGGCCTCATAGTCGTCCCGTTTCCAGACGTGCTCCCGGTAGGTCAGCGCGTCGCCCGGTCCGCCCCGCGTCGGCGGCGGTCCGTCGCTGAGAAAGAACTTCGGCTCTTTGATCGGTGACAAATAGAGAGCGGGATGGCCGGCCAGCGCCGCGTGCAGCGCTGTCGTACCCGCCTTCGGCGCGCCAATCACCAGGAAGTCCGGAAGTGCCACGGGGGGCCTCCTCACGAGGCAAGACTCCGTCAGGACACGGTTGTGACTTATGTTGTGACTTATGTCGACTAAGTCACTAGGCTATCCGCGCGAACCTACCACCCCCTACGGACCCTCGGATCCAGCGCAGGGACGCGAGCCCGCGTCGCCGTGTCAGGACACCAGTCCGGTAGCGTGGCGCCATGGCAGATGGGGGCGAACCCGGCGGTCCGCCGGCAGGCCCGGCCCTTCCGGGGGACATTATGCGCCAGTTCACGGCGGCGATCTCCGGCAAGAGTTCCGGTGACCTTCAAGGCGTGCTGCGCGAGCTGATGGCCGCCGCGGCGCCTGACATAGACCCGTTCGCGCGGGCAGCGCCGCCGTCACGCCGGCGCCCGCGCCGGCCTGACATTGTCACCTATCGCGTCCGGGTTGACCTGAAGGGGGCCAGACCTCCGCTATGGCGCCGGCTGGAGTTGTCATCAGACCTGCTGCTCGACGAGGTACACCAGGTCATCCAGGAGGCGTTCGGCTGGACCGACAGTCACCTGCACCAGTTCGGCTCCGGCCCGGACCTCTACAGCCCGGAGACCCAACTCTACCTGTGCCCGTTCCAGGTGGACGAAGGCGAGACCGGCATCCCCGAGGAACAGGTGCGCCTCGACGAGGTGCTGGCCGATGCGGGTGACAAGCTCTACTACAGCTATGACTTCGGCGATGACTGGCAGCATGTCATCAAGCTCGAAGCCGTCAGCGCCCGGGAGACCGTCAGCGCCCGGCCGGATCCGGCGCCGCGAGCGGTCTGCACCGACGGCCGGCGTGACGGCCCGGCCGAGGACTGCGGCGGTGTATACGCCCACGAGCTGATAACAGCGGCCACCGACCCGGTGAACCCTGACCATGCGGACGCGGTGGCCGAGTTCGACCGCATCTTCGGAGGCGAGATCGATCCCGGAGCCATCGGTAGAACCCGCTTTGACATCGGCAAGATCAACGCAGCGCTCGCCGCCGCGTTTCCTGCCACCGCGTCGTCCGGACCCGGACCCGGCGGGGCGGCGGCAGGCGCTCTTCCCGAGCCGCTCGGCGAGCTTGTCTCTGCCGTCCGGGACTCAGCCAGCCGCCGGGAACTGCGGCGTTTGCTCGACGCTGCCCGCCTGGACGAGCCGGTGCTCGTCGACGCCGGGACCGCGGTCAGGATGGTCCGCCCGTACTCCTGGCTGCTGGACCGAGTCGGCGCCAAAGGCATCAAGCTGACCGGAGCCGGATACCTCCCGCCAGCCCACGTCGAGGCCGCCACGGCCGCCCTGGGTCTGGGCGAGGAGTGGATTGGCAAGGGCAACCGTGAGGTGCAGACGCTGCCCGTCCTGCACCTGCGTGAATCGGCAACGAAGATGGGCCTGCTGCGCAAGCAGCACGGAATGCTCCTGGCCACCTCCCGCGGCCGCAGGTTGCGCGGCGATCCGGCCGGGCTCTGGTGGCACCTGGCGGAACGGATGCCACCCAGGTCAGCTGACCGCTGCGAGACGCAGGCCGGGCTTCTCCTGCTCGCGGTGATCGCCGCGGGCGTTTCCGATGACCTGGATGCGGTCGTCGCGCGACTGCTCGGCGCGATCGGCTGGATCAGCCGCGACGGCAGACGACTCACCGGCTCAGCGGCGGCCGCCGCCGCCTGGGACACCAGGACCGTGCTCCGACGGTTCGGCAGCTTCGGCTCCGACCGGCACAGTTTCGGGTCAGGAAAGCCGACTCCGGACGGAATCGCCTTCGCCCGCGCCGCCCTGCGCACCTGGCCAAGCTGACCGTCGGCGGGCGGTCGCTGAGATGCCTTATCGCCACAACCCCAGGCAACCGCGCCATCAGGATGGGGCTGCTCAGCGAGGGCGGTAATGGTACGGCGTATTTGGGCGAACGCTTCTTTGTCGTCGCTGCGGATGCGGGCCAGAGTACGGAGCGCCGTCTCCCAGAAGACGACGGTCAGGCTCACTCGATGGTCTCTGCATCGATCCGGTCAAGGGTGGCATCGAGAGCGTCGAGACTGACCCCGCTGCGCCCAGCGGCCTTCCCGGCGAAGTGCGCGGCCAGCGCCGCGCGATCCTCCAGATCCGCAAGGTCATCGATATTGATGAGCGCGACGACGGGCTTACCGTGCTCCTCCATGGTCCTCCATGGTCCGGAGTAGCGGTACGAGCTCCCGGCCGCACGCCGCCATCGGTAATCATGATCTGGACATGGGTTCATCGGTCGTGGCCAGGGATCGGCTCAGCTAGCGCCGCCCGCGAGGCAGGCGCCGGGAAGGGGTCGGCAAAGTACTGGGTCTCGTGCGTGACCAGATCGCCGGTGAGCTCCATGACGCTCACCGAGTACGTGGGCACGCCGTCGTAGGTGATCACGCACTCGTTCACCCACAGGTCGCCGCCGCCCCGGATTCGCAGGACAGTGAAGTGGCGTTCAGCCGGGTGCCCGCCGCGCTGGGCCTGGATCTTTGAACGACCCCGGAAGCGCTCCCCGGACTGCGGGTAGTCCAGGATCGCATCCTCGGCGTAGATCGCGTGCTCGGTGTCGATATCCCCGCGCTCGGAGGCCTCCCAGTGCTGCTCAAGCCGGGCCCGGGTGCTGGCGTCACGATCCATTGCGCTGTTCACCTACGCCAGGCTAACAGGGATCTTACTGCCGCCCGGATCAGATGATGCCTGATCGGGGTTCGGCCGCTGCTTGGTCCTGCCAGGCTGGAGTTTCGTTACTCTGGGTGCCGGTCTGGTGCTTGTGGGTACAACGGCCTTGTTGTTACGCAGTTGACAGTGGCACCATGCAGGTTGGGCAGTCGATGCGGTGAGAGGTAGTCATCCGATGCGTCCTGACATCAGACCTGGCGGCATCTTCCCTGATTACGCTCTCCCGGACCACACCGGCACGGTGCATGCGCTCAGCGAGCTTCAGGGCCGCGATCCGCTGATCCTCACCCTGGCGCGGGGCAACTACTGCCCCAAGGAGCACCAGCAGCACCTCGAGCTGGCCGCCAACTACCCGAAGATCGCGGTGGCCTACACCCAGATCGCCACGATCGCCACCGACGACCATCACACCCTGCAAGAGTTCCGGGCGTCGGTGGGCGCCCAGTGGACCTTCCTGTCCGATCCCGGCCGGACTGTCCAGCAGGACCTCGACATCGCCGAGTACACCGACCCCGAGCACAACCCGATGATCCCGCACACGCTGGTGCTCAAGCCGGGGCTGGTCATTCACAGTGTCTATAACGGCTACTGGTTCTGGGGCCGCCCGTCGTTCTACAACCTGTGGAATGACCTGCGCGCCGCCACGAGCGAGATCCGCCCGGACTGGGATCTGAGCACCCCGGGGCTCCGCGAAGCCTGGGACGCGCACGACTACTCGCACTTTCACGGCTGGGACCGGCGGTCCCCCGAGTCGACGCCGACATCGTATGAGTGACAGAGCGGCGATCGTCGCTCTGTCACTTCGTGGCCCAGGTGAGTCGTCAGGCCGGGGACCAGACAAGCCGCATCGCCGCTCTTTTGTGCTGCCCGCGGCGCGGTGGCCGCGGCGATGACCCGAGTGGGCCAGGTGACACACGCTCACCCGGCTTGCCTTGCGGCGCCGGGCTGAGCCGCGGCGAGATATGCAAGGGTGGGCCACCTGGTGGCCGGCAAAGATCGCGGAAGGGGCGAAGGCTGTGAATACACCGGTATGCGCGATGCTCGGAATTGAACAACCGATCGTCCAGGCCCCCATGGCCGCCATTCCCCGGCTGGCCGCGGCGGTCTCGAATGCCGGCGCGCTCGGCATGGTGACGCTCACGTGGTCCGCTGACGCCGGAGCCGTCGTTCGTGAGACGGCGGCGCTGACCGCGCGGCCGTTCGGCGGCAACCTCGTTCTCACCTCAGATCACCACCGCCGCCTTGACCAGGCCCTCGAGGCCGGCTTGCGGATCGTCTCGTTTATGTGGGGGGATCCCAGCGGCTACATCGAGCCTGTGCACGCCGCCGGGGGAATCGTCATGCAGACGATCGGCAGTGCCGAGGAGGCACGGCGGGCCGTCGCGTGCGGCGTGGACGTGGTCGTCGCGCAAGGCTGGGAGGCCGGCGGGCACGTGTGGGGTACCGTCGCGACACTGCCGTTGGTGCCCGCCGTGGTAGACGCGGTGACGCCGGTGCCGGTGATTGCGGCGGGCGGGATCAGTGACGCTCGCGGCGTCGCCGCGGTGCTCGCCCTGGGAGCCCAGGCCGCGTGGCTGGGCACGCGGTTCCTGCTGGCCGAGGAGATGCCGATCCACGAGGACTACCGGCGCCGGCTGATAGCCGCAGCCGAGACCGATCCGCAGTGGTACCCCAACCTGTACGACGTCGGGTGGCCCGGTGCTCCGCACCGCGCGCTGCGCAACTCAACGGCCAAGGCGTGGGAGGCCGCGGGCCGCCCCCCAGACGGGCAGCGGCCAGGAGAAGGCGATGTGATCGCGCACTTCGGCTCCGGCGAAGCAATCGTTCGTTACGAGCCAGCGCCGCCGATGACCGGGACCACCGGGGAGATCGAAGCGCTCTCGATGTGGGCCGGACAGAGCGTCGCACTCGCGAGACAGCCACAGTCAGCGGCGGACATCGTGACCGAGCTCACCTCACACCTGTAACCCCGGTCGGAGGCGCTCGCACCGCGGCCGCCAGCGCTTTTGTTCTCGGCCAGCCCATGCCAAAGGAGATGCCGACATCCCGCCGCTGCTCATCCAGGTCGGCACGGCCGACCTGCTGCTCAGTGATTCCCAGCGCCTGGCCACCAAAGCAGCCCACGCCGGGGTCGACGTCACCCTGGAGATCGGCGAGGGCCTGCCCCACGTCTACCCGATCCTGCTCGGGACCCCCGAGGCAGCCGAGGCCACCGGGCAAATCGGGAAGTTCCTGCGGGCCCGGGTTCGCTCACCAGACAGCCCATAGACAGCAGGCTTCCCGGCGCCCGGTCCGTCCCTCAGCCGCATACGCAGACGTATGCATTCGCCTAGTCAGGTTTTGCCCGACCGCGCTGCTCTCCCGCCGCGGACCGGATCCCGCTGCGGACCGGATCCCGCTGCGGACCGGATCCCGCTGCGGACCGGATCCCGCTGCGGACCGGATCCCGCTGCGGACCGGATCCCGCTGCGGACCGGATCCCGCTGCGGACC
>Ga0181538_10005519_pt1 | contig 11327 bp, 13 predicted proteins | sample PEATcosm2014_Bin_40_FD_119773 | JGI IMG/M metagenome (GOLD analysis project Ga0181538, IMG submission 119773) | Peatland microbial communities from MTU Mesocosm Facility, Houghton, MI, USA - PEATcosm2014_Bin23_30_metaG | ecosystem: Environmental > Terrestrial > Soil > Wetlands > Peat | place...
AGTACGGGCTGCGTACCCAACACCGAAAGGAAACTCCAGGATGCCTGGATGGCGTGGCCGCGCCGCCATTCACCCGCTCCGCCTAAGTTGACATCGAATTGTTCGAATACCGCGGCGTCGGCAAGATACGCGCTCTGCTGGCGCCATTCGTGAAACTGCCTGGCGCTGTCGTGAGGGGGTTGAAAATCCAAGCCCAGGTACGCCAGCCGTGCGGGATCCCGAAACGGTAGTGAACGCAAGAGAAGTGCGTTAACCACGCTAAAGACGCCGGTATTTGCGCCAATACCGATGGCCAGTGCGAGGATCGCGAAACCGATCTGCCAGGGACGGCGGGCCCAAAGGCGAAACGTATGCTTTGCGTCCTGCTCCACTTCGCGACAAAACTGCAGAGGAACCGAGATGGCCAGGTCCCGAACGAGGCGAATCCACAGGATGCCCAGGCTGGCAACTCCCCTTGACTCCTTGAGTTCGTCGCGAAACTGACGCTCCAGGAGTTGCGCATAGTCTTCACGAAATCCCGCAGGGTAGAGCTTCACCAGCCATCGGTACAGACGCAAGGAGAAGGGCTTGTCAGGCATGCTTGAGCGCTCCAAACCTTGCCGCGGCCAACTGCACCAACTCGCGCATGCGAGCCGCTTCCGCTTGCGCTACCTGTCGGCCATACGGTGTGATTCGATAGTAACGACGCCGCTCGTCGTCCAGATGCGGGTCAGGCCGCGTGTCGGACTCTTCGATCAGCCCCAGTTCCAGCATCTTGCTGATCGATCCGTAAAGCGCCCCCGGACCAGGCTTGAGCTTGCCCCCCGTGCGCAGCAAGATCTCGCGCTTCAGGGCGTAGCCATGACGTTCGCCCATACCCAAGGAGAGAAGGATGTGGAAAATCACCGGCGGAAGCGGCGCCAGATCTTCGGCGGCGGATTGGTGTCTTGTGGGCATATCTAGTACGCGCACGTACATACTATTACATAAAGTGACTGATAATGTCCAGCGTTGCGATGGCAGCCCGGGCGGTGCCGCGTAAATCCCCCAGCGCCAAGTCAGCCGCCCCTTCTTAAACGCCGACCGGCGAGACGCGGTGGTCGGCCAATTCACTTGGATGTAAAACGGGTTGCCCGTGGATGTGGCCCCGCGGCCCCGCTGGCCATTCGGAGATCCTGTCAGACTGGTTCTATCCGGATTACCGGGGGCGGGACACATGGGTTTGTATCTACGCGCCGAATGACGATGCCGCACCCTGGTTACCGCAGCCGCCTTGGGGCCGGGCGTGGGCCGCCGAGACTGAACCAATGTCAGCTCCACTCGCGATAACAACAAATCTGTTGCTTGTCATCACCTAGCCTTTGGGCGGCATGAATTCTGGAGGGCGCTCGCGCTGGCTCGGGGGAGCGAAGCGCTGGCTTTTTTCGGCGGCGACTTCAAACCCGACTGGTGGTGGACGAGTCAAAGATTTGGCCGAAATTGCGTCGCGAACCGCGATGAGCGCGAGCAAGCTCGCGAAAAGAAAGCGGCAGCAAGCTGCCGCACTCCAAAGCTGCCGCAGTCCAAAACCTCGACAAGCGGCCCTCGACCGTGCAATGATTCGTCGGGGGGATTTCCGAAGTGAGTGAGTGGCTGCAAAGCCTGATCGCAGAGTTGCGGAGACGATTTGAGGCGCTCTATGGGCCGCGCCTTGTCCGCTTGGTGCTCTTCGGCTCGCAGGCTCGAGGCGATGCGGAGCCCGGCTCGGACATCGATGTGCTCGTGGTCCTCGATGGGCCGGTGCGGCCGGGCGAAGAGATTCGTCGTACTCTTGACCCGGTTGCCGAGCTGTCTCTCGAAAACAATGTAGTGTTTTCCTGTGCTTTTGTTTCGCGCGAGCGCTTCGAGAACGAACTGAGCCCGCTGCTCATCAATGTGCGACGGGAAGGGGTGCCAGTATGACCCTCGAACAGGCAAATCTCCTTCGAAAAGCGGAGCACAGCATCGAAGCCGCGAAGGTTATGAAGAAGACTGGCTATTTCGACTTCGCCGTTTCCCGCGCCTATTACGCCATGTTCTATCTTGCAGAGGCTTTTCTATTGGAAAAGGGCCTCGCCTTCTCAAAGCACTCGGCTGTCCACGCTGCCTTCGGCGAGCACTTCGTTCGGACTGGCCTCGTGCCTACCGGACTCCACCGCGCTCTGATTCACGGCATGGAGGTACGGCTGACGGGCGACTACGATTCCACGAAGGAGGTCAGCGTGGATGAGGCAGAGGAACAGATCGCAAACGCGGAACAATTCATGGAGGTGGCCCGTCAGCGTCTAGGCAACCTTCCGCCGACCCAGAAAGAGCCTTAGGCCCACCGACGATCCCACAGGCAACCGCGCACGGCAACCACACGGGCCGCCGCCGCTTGGATGACCTCTTCCAATCGATGCTGCACCGCGCTTTTCAAGGTGAGCTACAACCAGTTGCCTGCCGGACTACACGTTCTTGCATCATATACACAAACTGCGCTGCTGGCTCCGTGTACGGAAGGGACTTCTTGTCCCTGCGCATTTTTCTCTTGACAAACGGGAGGACATAGGCTAGAGTTGTTTCGTGGGGTTGGGCAGGGGGTTAAGCCTGCCAAATAGGTCATGCCAGAAAGTCCTCTTTTGTTTTCGCCCGTGGTTCCCGCCTGTGGTCCCTGCTTCCAACTTTTGCAGTCAAGAAGTCGAGGAGTGCAAAAGCAAGGGCAGGTAGGCAGATGGGCAGGTGGGCAGATCGTTGTCGAGGAATTGGACACCAATTGCCGACGGCAAGCGACGGACCGCAGGCTGGAAGGCGGTGTGCCACTCCTCGACGTCTCGACTGCTCGACTTCTCGACTCGGGATTTCACCGGAACAAAGCGAGAATGTCTATGAAAACAAAAGGCAAGGACAAAAAGTCGGTTGCCGCGCAGATCGGCTCTTAAATGCGTGCCGCCGAGGCGAACTCACTCAACCGTTCGGCGACGCTCCTGACGTGCCGCGGGAGAGGCAGCTTGGCTCCAGCCTCGAATATGGGAATCAGCTTCTCAAGCTCCGGGCCGGAGGTTGCGCCGGTTAAGGCGACGCGGATGGGGTTGAACAAGTCCTTTCCTTTGTTCCCTGTATCCTTCTGCACTTCCTTGGTGAGCGCGCGGAACTGCTCGTAGCTCAATTCCGGTTGGGCCAGGGCCTTGGGGATGAAGGCGCCAAGCACCGCGCGGGCACTTGACGTCGCCGCGAGGTCTAATTCCTCGACTGCCTTCCTCGCGTCGTACTCGAAGATGATCCGAACCGCATCGGGCAGTTCCTGCAACGTGTTGAGGTTCTTGAGAACAGCGTTCAGCACCCCTTCGAGCCAAGCCGTAACTTCCGCGTTTGGTTGGGTTTCCAGGTACCCCGCGGAACGAAGAAACGGCATCGTCAGTTCCACCAAACGCTGGGGTTGACACTCCTTCAAGTAGTGCCGATTCAGCCAATAGAGCTTTTCCTGGTCAAACACTGCCGGACTCTTGGTGATGTGCTCGAGCGAAAACTGCTCGACAAGCTGCTGCGGGCTAAGAATTTCCGTCTTTCCATCCGCCGGCGACCAGCCTAACAGCGCCAGGTAATTCCGCAGCGCCTCGGGGAGGATTCCCATCTCGCGAAAACTCTCGAGCGAGGTCGCCCCGTGGCGCTTGGAAAGGCGTGCCCGGTCGGCACCCAGAATGGTGGAGAGGTGAGCAAACTGCGGCGGCTCCCAGCCCAGGGCGGCATAGACCGCAAGTTGACGGGGAGTGTTGGAAATGTGGTCGTCGCCGCGAATCACGTGGGTGATCGCCATCAAGTGATCGTCAACGACCACCGCATAGTTGTAATTGGGATTACCGCCGGAGCGCACCAGGACCGGGTCACCAATGACCTCCGCCGAAAAACTGGTCGGCCCGTGAACGAGGTCGTTCCAGGAAAACGCGCTGGCAATGATCTTCAGACGGATTGCAGCCGGCTCGCCCGCCGCAACCTTGCGCGCCGCCTCCTCACGCGGACGCTTCCGGCAGCGCCCCGAATAGCGGGGTTGGAGGCCAGCCTGCAGTGCCTCCTGGCGTTCCTGCTCGAGTTGCTCGGGCGTACAGAAGCAGAAATAGGCCAGGCCCTGGTCAATCAACTGGGTGGCCAGCCGGGAGTAGGTTTCCTTACGCTCCGACTGACGGTAGGGAGCATATTCACCCCCATTGTCCGGTCCCTCGTCCCAGTCGATGCCGAACCAACGCAGGTCCGCGACCAACTGTCGTTCGAACTCCTCCTTGGAGCGCTCGATGTCCGTGTCTTCGATCCGCAAAACGAAGGCGCCGCCGTAGTGCCGGGCAAAAAGCCAGTTGAAAAGGGCCGTGCGGGCGTTCCCGACGTGGACGTAGCCTGTCGGGCTAGGGGCAAACCGAACTCTGATCTTAGACATATCTCCCGCCGCCTGTTAACGATAGCACACCTCTGGCATTGCGGCATTACGCTTTCATTAGGGAGGGGATTAATTCAACCTTGCAAAGGCGGGCAGTTCCGCATAAGCACACTTCCAAGTCCGCGCCACGATGCGGAACCGCCCCTTAGTTTCTGGAGCGAAGTTCCTGGCAGGTAATGCAGTAGCGAGCCCAGGGTACAGCCTTCAGGCGAGGAGAGGCAATCTCCTCGTGGCACCCTTCGCAGGCGCCGTAAGTGCCACGGGAACAACGACCAAGTGCATGGTCGACTTCCCTCAAAAGTTGACTGCGCAGACTTGCAGTTACGGCCGTCACATCCTGTTCGGCAGTTCGGACAGCAAACTCAACGACATCGGGCGACTGAACATTGGTCGCCAGCGCCGCCGGCGCACCTTTTGCCGATGCGAGCAATTCGGTTCGCTTCTTCAGCAACAATGATCGATAACCATTCTTCGCAGTTTTCGCAGCAGTTCCCATTCCTAACCTCTCCTCCAATCATTTTGTGGCAACCCAAAGCCCGTTAAGCTATATCGTCAGCGTTAATTGATGAGCTTAGACCCCTCAAGGTTGCACATTTTCTCCAATTTTTTTGCTTATGATATACACGAGTTTGACCACAAGTGTCAAGCCTTTAGGGCGGGTTCCCGTTTTGGACCTGGCACCGACCTTCAGGTCGGCAAACCGGGGCATAAAGCTCGGCGGTAGACCCAATCGCGATAGATTTCGATATTCTGACAAATGATACCGCTACAGTGAGTTATGGTACAATTCTGCGCGCGCGGTGGTAGCTTTCGGCGGGTGATGGTAACCGCGGATAGTTTCGCCGGCTGATTGATAATATGGCGTTTTTGAGTCGAAGCCCTTTCAACTGAACGGCTTCGGGAGGTGTCAGGATTGGCACGGCGCGATGATTTTATTCGGCGAATTCGGATGGCTTTGGGCCGTCCTTTGGACCACACTTTGTCTCGAGCGGGCACCTTGGCCCCAACCTCGACGCTGGCCGGAGTCCTGCCTCCCGTCCCTCCTACCGAAGTGCTAGCCAGATTCGAGACAGAATTGGCAAAGGTGGCCGGTGTGGCCCATCGGGCGGCTAATCGACAGGAGTTGGAAGAAATCCTAAGGGTCATCCTCTCTCAGGCTAATGCCGAGAAGGTGGTCCTTTCCCGCAATCCGCTTTTGGCGGAGTTGAACGTCGAAGCCCTGCTCCGCACGTTGGGGAAGAACGTTTCAGTTTGGCTAGCCCCGGCGGAGGGGGAGTCTTCACGATCGACCTTTGCTGAGGCAAGCTTTGCAGCAACCGTGGGGATCACCGGCGTGGAATATGCTTTGGCGGAAACTGGCAGCCTAGTGGCAGCCAGTTGGACGGAAGGCGCTCAACTGGCATCGCTGGCCCCGCCTGTGCACGTGGCATTGTACCGGCGCACCCAACTCGTGGCGACGCTCGACGAAGTCTTGGAAAGGCTTCGCGTGGCCTGCGCAACCAGGGAGGCCGCCTGGGGCCGGTCGGTAGTTTTCATCACAGGGACCAGCCGTACTGCCGACATCGAACAAATCCTCATTCGTGGGGTTCATGGCCCTGGCGAGGTGCACGCGATTCTCGCGGAAGCCGAATGTTTTGCTTGACCCTCAGGCGAAGAGCGGGTCAAAACTCCTCAGCCAACGAAGTGCGTTCAGCAGGGAAGGCTGATAGGTGCGACGTATCGTTGAAGGTAATTAGCTCCCATCCATAGGGCCGGGAGCGGATGATACTCAGGGCAGTGTTATTCAGGACAAGCCGCCTTCGGTACTCGTCCGGCGCCATGCCCAGAACGTGGCAGATCGCCAGGCGGCAAACAGTTTTGTGGAAGGTTACCAGCACGCGACCCTGCTGATGTTTGGGCGGGAGAGAGTCCAGAAACGAGACGACGCGCTGCTGGGCTGCCAGGCCAGTTTCGCCGCCGGGAGGCGCGAGTTGCGCGGGCTTGGCGTCCCAAGCGCGAAAAGCCCGTGAGTCGTTCTCCATGATATCCGACAAGCTTCGCCCTTCCCATTGACCATAATCGAGCTCCACCAGCCTCTGGTCGGGGACAGGCTCGAGCCCCACAACCTCGGCGATCAAGCGCGCGGTCTCGAAGGCGCGCCCCAGCGGACTCGTGTAGAACGCTTCAAAAGGGACGGTCTTCAGGCGCTCGGCGAGGCGCTTTGCCTGCCGGCGCCCCGCCTCGGAGAGGGGTATATCGGATCGGCCGCAAAGCCGGTTCTCGGCATTCCAGGCCGACTCACCATGACGCACTAGATAGAAAAGTCCCATAGGAACTGGATGCACTGCGTCATCATTCGAGCGGCAGGAATGTTACGCATACGGGCGAAGGCACCTGAAGCACTTGGCCGGTCGGAGAGAGAAGGCCGGTGATCGGGTTGATGCGGAACTGTACGACATTGTCGGAGTCCTGGTTGGCCACAAACAAATACGACCCGGTTGGGTCAATCGTGAAGCTGCGAGGCGTCTTCCCAAGTGTAGGAACCTCTGCCAAAAGCGTGGGTGTCCCTTTCTTAGAGTTAACCGAAAAGACGGCGATCGTGTCGCTCCCGCGGTTCGACGCATACAAGAACTTCCCCGAAGGATGCACGGCCACCTCGGCGCCAGTACTCTCGCCTCTGAAATCTGGCGAGAGGGTCGAGACGGGTTGGAGCACATCCAAAGCTCCCTTGGCCGCCTCGTACCCGAACGGGGTAATGGTGGATTGCATTTCGTCGATCACATAGCCGAACTTCGCGTTGGGAGTAAAGGCAAAATGTCGCGGCCCTGCCCCGGAGGCGACCGTCGCGGAAGAGGGAATATTCGGCGTGAGCGTCCCTTTTCCTGCGTCGAAACGATAAACGAACACCTCATCGAGGCCCAGGTCCGCGCTGATGACGAAGCGGTTGTCCGGCGACATGTAAACCGAGTGCACGTGCGGCCCTTCCTGGCGTTGGGAGTTGACGCTGGCGCCTTTGTGCTGCACAAACGCCGTGGCCTTGCCGAGACTGCCGTCGCCGAGAATTGGGAACACCGCCAAGCTTCCGCCGCCGTAGTTGGCGACCAGGACGAACTTTCCAGTCTTGTCCACAGTGAGGTGGCAAGGACCCGCCCCGCCGGACGCCACTTCGTTCAAGAAGGTGAGCTTACCAGTTCCTGGAGCAATGCTAAAGGCGCTGACTCCGCCGCTACTGTGACCCTGGTACTCCGATACCTCGTTGACGGCGTAAAGGTGCTGGCGGCTGGGGTCTATGGTTAAAAAGGACGGGTCGGCAGTCTCGGCCGCCACTCCGATCGAGTCCAAGTGGTCCGAGGCAGCGTCATAGCGGCAAGCGTAAATGCCTTTGCTTCCCTTCTCGGTATAAGTGCCGATGTACACAAGATACTTGTTCGGGGCGGCACCCGGATCGGCGCCCCGAGCGCAAAGAGTTGGGAGAAACGGCGCCGTCAGAGCCGCAAGAATTAACGCAAGGCAGGGATTGGTTTTCATGCTCCTATGAAACCTCATTCGACCCCTTGGGCGCAAGTGGTATAATTGCAGTGGTTAGTGCTTAGTGGGTTTAAGAAAGCGCAATTTCAATGGCCTTGGGAAGGGCGGGGCTTTAGCCCCGCCGCCGCTGGGCACGGGGTAGCAGGGCCTTCAGGCCCTGAAACCAAGAGCCCTTCAGGGGCTAAAGCCCCTTACTATCGCCCCGAGGTCAGTGGCGGGGCTAAAGCCCCGCCCTTCCGTTTCCGACGAATAAGTTCGCTTACTAACCCGGCTAACCACTAGCCACTAACATTCCCATGACTAGCTTAATGGAAGAAATCGGTCAGCAGCCAGCGGTCCTTTCGGGCCTGCGGAAGTTTTATACCAGTCCCGGAGCCATCCCCTCCAGGGTGTTGCGAGGGATGGTGAACCGCTGGCCACCAACCGTGGTGTTCACTGGGATGGGATCGTCGATGTACGCAGCCTACCCGGCCCAGTCTTACTTGAATTCACTCGGCATTCGCGCCCTGATCTGGGAGACGGGGGAACTGGTGGATCACCTGCGGAAGTTCCACGGTGCAGACATACTGCTGGTGGTTGTCTCCCAATCGGGTGAAACGGCAGAAGTGCTGCGGTTGCTTGACGCTTTGCCGAGGAAAGAGGGCCTGGTCGCAATCTGCAATACAGAAGCAAGTTCCCTGGCCCGGCGAGCCAGCTTGTTGCTGCCCATGATGGCCGGCCGTCCCGCCGCCGTGGGCACCAAGACTTACGCCTGCGCCGTGGCGGTCTTGATGTACCTGGCAGTAGCTATATCGCGAAAGCCGCCCCAGGCGCTCACTCAGGCGTTGATGCAGGCGATCGAGGCGCAAGAGGAGATTCTGGACCGCGGTGACGAAGTAACCTTGCCCACCGTGGAGTATTTTAACAAGCCGCACTACATTGCCTTGCTGTCCCGTGGAGCCGAATTGGCTTCGTCCTATCAGGGGGCGCTCTTGTTCAAAGAGGTGGCGAAAATCGGCGCAGAACCCATGAGCGCCGCGCAATTCCGCCACGGTCCCATGGAAATCATCGACCCCTCCCACCGCTACATCGTCTTCGCCCGGCAGAAAGAAATCGGACCGAAGCGCCAGGCCGATGCCGGGCTCTTCAAACTCGCGAAGGACATACGCAAGCACGGCGGGCGCGTGCTGCTTTACTCCGATCAGCCTTTTGCGGACACTACCAATGTTCGGCTTGTTCCCGTTGAGCCGGTCCGGTTTGGATTGGGGACGCTGATCGACTCCGTCTATATCCAGTTGCTGGTACACGAACTCGCCCTGCGCGCCGGCCTGGAACCCGGCAGCTTCCGGTTTGCGATGTCATGATCGACGAAGCCACAATCCAGCAAGCCGTGGAATTACTGCGGCAGGCGGCGCCCAGCGCAACCATCATCGTCTTCGGTTCCTGCGCGCGTGGTGAGATTACCGAGGACAGCGACCTCGATGTGATGGTAGTTGAACCCACGGTTACCTCGCGCCACGAGGAGATGGTGCGACTAAGCGATGTGTTGCGGCCGCTACGGATCCCTGTCGACCTGCTGGTTGCGAGCAAGGAGACCTTCGAGTATTGGGCTGACACCCCCAACACGATTTATCATGAGGTCGCGCGGGAGGGACGGGTATTCGATGCAGCACTCCCGTGAACACGCTCAACTCTTACTCCGCAAGGCCCGACAAGATGAGATCGCCTTGGAGAAACTGATTGCTGACCCGTCTCTTCCCGACGAAATCATTGGCTTCCATGCCCAGCAGGCCATCGAAAAGACCTTGAAGGCCGTGCTCACAAATTGTGGACTCTTCTATGGAAGAACTCACAATCTGGCTGAACTTCTAAAACTGCTGGCTGCGAATGGGTTTCTTTTGCCTGAAGAGTTCCAGGAGGCCAGGCGGTTGACGCCTTTCGCCGTGGATTTCAGGTACGAAGACATGCCGCTCACTCTGGACAAGCCCTTTGACCGCTTCTGGGCTCGCGACTGCGTGTCCAAGGTTCGCTCTTGGGCAGAGTCGACCATGCGAGACAACGAAGGTGGTCAGCCTCCGGGTGGAGGTGGGTCAGTTTGAATTTCGGCAAACCTAAGGTTGAACCCTCTCCGCGCGATGGCCGCCGAAGGCGTGGATCGTTCGAGTGCCCGCCCCCGGCTCACCCCCGTGCCAGGTTCCCTTCGGAATGAAACACTCTTCTCCGGCTTTCACAGGCACGCGCTTATCGTCGAAAATGAGTGTGTAGCAGCCCTGAACAACGATCATGTATTCGTCGTAATCGTGCGCGTGCGGGGTAGATGTCGCCGATTCACGACAGGTCCAGAACGCCATCTGACTTCCATCCACGCCATCAAAAACGTAGCCTTCGACTCCTGGTGTGGCTTGACTGCTGGTGGCAATCCTGTTGGCGGGACTCTTCATGAAACTCGGAAAATCGTCCACGATTCCTCCTTCGGCTTTGCATGAGTCAAGTAGGTCGGGACAGATTATATCTGCTCCGGGGAACTTCCAACACAATCCGAAACTCAACCCGAAAACTCATCGCTGGCGCAGACATCCGGGTTTTGATGTCTGCGAGGTTCGCGGCAGCGAACCGTGATGGTGCAGCGGCGATCACACCCAAGAGCTTCGCTTTGAGGAATCGCGGATCTCGGAGGGCAAAGTGGTCCGCCAACTGGTCGGCTGGATTGAGCCCCCCAACTCGAGAGTGTCCCTTCGGGACATCGCAGACCTCTGAAAACGGGGTCTGCGCCAGCCCAAGGGTCTCGGGCGCGATGCGGGACGAGACCAGGTTCAATCGCTGTCGGGCAATGAATCCTCGAATTCTTCTAGGGCCTCAAGAGCATGTTGGGTTTTCAATCTGAGAGTGTCGAGTTCGACATCGAGGTCGGGGAGAATGTCCAAGTACTCGTCACTACCTGAGCGCAGAGGAGCCAGCTTCTGGCGAATCCGTTGGACCCGACCGTGCCATCCATCGACTTCATCAAGAAGCCGTTCAATCGTCGCATATTTGCGTGCTGTCTTAGTCGCCATGACCTACCAATTTCCTATCCATCCCGGAGAAAATGCGAATAGAACAATGGGTGTCATCCTGAGCGAAGCGAAGGATCTCTGCAGTTGTTCTTGAATCGCCGGATGGAACGAAACTGCAGAGATCCTTCGCTTCGCTCAGGATGACAGAAACGAGACTCCTCGCACAACTAGGTTCTCATTGGAGCGACTTCAAGTTGCTCCCAGAACAGCAGCTTGCAAAACTCAAGTTACCTCTTGAACGGCTTCGCGTTGATGACCTTGCCACCTTCTTCGATGGTGTAAGTTGAGTTGGCTTTGAGGCCGCGAAGAACGTCCTTCTGGCCGCTGGGCCAAGCGATTTCCACGCTATCCGCCTGCGTGGCTTTTCCCAGGCCAAACGTTAA